>Ga0075418_10010556_pt1 | contig 10340 bp, 7 predicted proteins | sample SoiMetdeltSBSDD2_FD_81776 | JGI IMG/M metagenome (GOLD analysis project Ga0075418, IMG submission 81776) | Bulk soil microbial communities from a Populus tree surrounding site in Tennessee, USA - Soil MetaG P. deltoides SBSDD2 | ecosystem: Environmental > Terrestrial > Soil > Tree plantation...
CGGATAACGGGTTACTCCATTCGCAGCGAATTGACTGGATTCGTCCGCGCGGCTTTCCATGTTTCGTAGCCGACGGTCAGCAACGTGATCACGAGAAGGCCGGACAGACTTACAAGGAATATTTCTGGTGTTATCGGGGACCGGTAAACAAAACCATCCAGCCAGTTTTTCGCAAGCAAGTAGGCTGCAGGTAGTGCTATCACACTGGCTATAACAAAGATCTTGAAGAATACCCAAAGAAACATTCGAATAACCTGTGATACTTCAGCGCCCAGCACCTTTCGAATGCCCACTTCTTTTGTTTTTTGTTCAGCGGTGTACGACGCCAGACCGAAGACTCCGAGCACGGTTATGAGTATCGCCAACACGGCAAATGCCTTAGCGAGCGATGAAACCCTGCTTTCGGCTAAATACATTCTATTAAATTCATCGTTCACAAACCAGTAGTCGAATCCTAATCCCGGAAAAATTGCCTTCCATTTTTGTTCGATGGATGCAATTTTTTCGTGGTATGAACCAGCAGGGAGCTTGATGTATGCGATCCTGTCTATAAAATGAACTTTGGGACTAAGCATCAACGGCTCAATAGCCTGGTGCATGGATTGGTAGGGAAAGTCTTTAACAATTCCAATCACTTTAAACGAACGAGTATCCGGCCTTCTAAGAGCAAAATTATAATAATTCTCCACTACGGAAGATCCGATTACTTTTTCGATCGGCTGATTCAAGGCCTTGACTGCGGCTTCATTAAAAATTACGGAAGAGCTATCCGCCACACTTGATGCATCAAAGTCTCGACCAGCAATGAATTCTAGCTGGAAGGTTTTCGCAAAATCGAATTCAACATTAAGCTGTTTCCAATTCAGTTCCTCGTCCTTGATCTCCGGAAATTTTATCGTAGTACCAATGAAGCCGAAATAGTCCAAACGTGGCAGGTGATTGGCCATTGTAACATGTTCAATGTCCTTGTCCTGTAAGACCGATTGTTTGAACGCCTGAAATTTATCCTGCGGAGCGGTACCTCCATATCGAATGGACAACAATTGGTTGCCAGCTTGATTCAGCTTTGAACTTTGCATATAATCCATCTGCCGGATAACTATAAAGGTTGATATAATCAATATCAGCGAGACGGCGTATTGAATTGTCACCAGGCTCTTGCGAAATAATTCCGCAGCAAGTCCCCGAATGACTTGCCCTTTTAAGACTTCCACAGGGCGAAAACCAGAAAGATATATCGCAGGATAACTACCCGAAATTGCAGCCATCAGGATTACGACAGCAACTACGATACCAATCATGTAAGGATTGAGTAAAGAGGCAAGCGTAAATGATTTGTGGGCCAGGTCATTGAAAGGTTGAAGAAAAATAACCACTAGGATCAGTGCGATTAGCAAGGAGCCAACTGTCATCAAAAAGGACTCATAAAAAAATTGTTTGGCTATCTGGCCCCGAGCGCTTCCCAGCGATTTGCGAAGTCCGACCTCCCGGGCTCTTCGTGCCGATCTTGCTGTTGCGAGATTCATGTAGTTGATGCAAGCAATCAACAGGATCAACAATGCGACGGCACTGAAGATAGTAAGATAAGTTTTGTCACCTCGTGTGCTATCGTTTTCCCAGAGATTTTTCGGGTCGAAGTGAAGGTCAGGCATTCGTACCATGAACGGTGCCATTTTAAATCCTTGCGCCCGAACCGCTGAATCTCCCTCTATCATTTGATTACATAACGTTTGCAACGTTTTTTCTATAGGCTTTAGATCTGTGCCTGGTTTGACAACAAAATAATTTTCGAAAAATGAGATGTCCTGAAACCGGGAGCCTTCCAGATAGTTGTCAAAGTTTTGAACAGTTGCGCGATGAGCATTTATATTGAGGATATACTTCGGCTTGAAGTGTGAATTAGATGGAAAATCGCGATACACTCCAGTCACCATAACATCAATCTCTTGTCCGTTCGTAGCGAAATTGTGCTTTACAGTTATGATCTCCCCCAACGGGTCGGCGTTGCCGAAAAGACGGCGGGCGCCTGTTTCGCTTATCACGATCGAGTTATAGTTCTCGAACATTTTTTGCTCGTTACCCTTTATAAGATCGAAATCGATGATCTCGTTGAAGTTCGGTTCTGCCCATTTGATCTCCTCGGTAAGGATTATCTTGTCAGTAGGTTTGTGTTGCAAAGAAGTTGGATAACCTATATAGTCGACTCTCGAAATATGTTCCACTTCAGGTCTGGTGTCCTTTAATTGTCGCGTAAGGAAACCTGGAGACGTCGTATTATCAAATTCCTGCCCTTCGGGATTGGTAAAAGTTACTCCGATGCGGTATGTATTCCTGTAATATGGATGCATTACATCGTACTGTAGTTCATCGCTCACATAGAGAAATATAAGTATAGCGCTGGCAAGGCCGAGAGCAAGGCCGAACATGTTTAACAGGGCGAACAATTTCTGACGTTGAAAATTGCGCAGCGCGATCAGCAGGTAATTCCGTATCATATGGCGTGGATTAGTTCATATTAAGAACGCAATAATCCATGGATGCGGTTATCCCCCAGAACGGCTTATTTTTTACCTATTATTTCCGGTCCGATCGGGACAGAAACGTGAGAATCTCCTCGTAACCCCTGTTTTCTGAATTGTAGAACTGTAACATCATGGGGATATGCTTTTTTTTCATCTCTATAATCGGTTTCGAGTCCGGCTGATATTTTTTGACGACCTCGAAAAATTCCTTGTTACTTTCATAAATAACCGGGTATGACTTGGTGCCGACGAAAATAAGAAAGGGTTTCATGGATTGATTGAGATGAAACAATGGTGAGCCGTCCTTCCATGTGGCGGAATCTCGGCCAAACATGGCGTAATATGTCCGGTGCTTTTTTAGACTTTCATCCGAAAGGAACCGGTACATGTCAAGCCCGAACGCATCGATGAGAATTGTGCCGCTAATAGGGTTCGATACATTCAATGAATCGAAATAATGATTATCAAGGGAAACCAGCGCAGCCAAGTGACCACCGGCGCTGTGACCAGCAATATAGATCCGGTTCGCATCACCACCGTAATCGCTGATATGTTCTTTCGTCCATTTCAGTGCCATGGCTACATCGGTCGTAGCACCCCTGTAGTCGGTACGTGGGCTTAGTCGGTAGTCCGGTACGACAGTCACTACTCCTTTGCTGGCCATTCTACGTCCGAGGAACTTGTACTGCGATTTCTTGCCAGAATTCCAACGACCACCATGAATGAAAACGAAAACCGGGCGCGGCGCTTCCACTTTCTCCGGAGTATATACATCGAGTTGCAACTTATGCGGAGCATCGAACGTGATATTCTTTTTCCTGATCGCTGGTGGCGCACAACAGAAACACGTGTACCCTATCAGCGAAATAAGAAAACATCTAACAAATATTTTCATGGTAATCAATTCATATGTTTATATAGATACGAAATAAAAGCCCGAAATAGTTTTTGAAAGGCTTGTGTCAACTCGAGCCTTATTTCAATATGATGCGCCGTCGCTATTGCTTTGGCGCACGCAGTTCCTCTTTCTGAAAACTGTAATACAAGTAAAACAATGCAGGTAAGATCAACACACTGCCGATTAGTAATGCGTTCCCTAGGGCTGACATTGTCCGCGACGGCGCAGCGTTGTCTATCAGCGAAAGTGTGCCTCCGTCTTTCAAAATTACGACTGTCGGAAAGTGTGCATATGTAATAGCTACAAGGATCATTGTTACCTGAAAAGCGGCAAGTACTCTCGGTAAAAATTTCTTCCGCCGTTTGATCGAGTACCACATCAGGAGTAGCGATAGCAATGCTAGAACTGTTGCAATAAAACCTACAAGGTCTCCGAAGATCCATTTTATGAGTGGAATGTTTTCCATTGCGGCAATACTGAAAACTAGACCGCCGGCACACATCGAAATAATATTTGTACCGCGGGCTTTACGAATGAATCGCAGCCGGTCGTTCTCATCATCAGCTTCACCAATAAGGTAAACGGCAGCGAGGAATCCGCATAACGATACCGTGAACAATCCTACCGAAACTGAAAATCCATTTAACCATCCATATATATAAGCTTCAGAAAAAGAGGAGGCATTTGTATCGATGTGGCCTGAGAGCATGCTTCCTGCAATTATTCCCAGGAACAGAGGTGTCACAAAGCTCGACCAAACAAAGATCCGGTTGTAAATTTCCTGCATGGAATCGTGAACGGCGTCATAGTGTCTGAAAGTAAATGCCGTACCGCGAGCTATTATTCCCATGAGCATGATCAACAGTGGAATGTGTAGGTGAACAGAAAGAGTGGAGTAAACGACGGGAAAGCCCACAAATAAAATTACGATCGCAATGATCAACCACATGTGATTGGCTTCCCAAATCGGACCAATAGCGTGATATAACGTCTTGCGGGTACGCCTGATGTGCTTCGATGATGTAAACATCTCAATAATTCCAGCCCCAAAATCTGCGCCACCCAATAAGACGTACAGAAGTATAGACAGACAGAGATATGTGATCACAACTTTATCCATACACTATAACTTATGAGGGGTGTCGTATAGTTTTGGCACCATCTTGATCTGGCGGTTAAGCAAAAAAATCACAACAACGGAAAGTGATATATAAACTGCCGTGAACAGGTAAAATGACCACACTATCCCAGCCATCGGTGTAACTGCGTCTGAAGTCCGCATGATACCGTAAATGATCCACGGTTGGCGTCCAACTTCGGTAACAGTCCATCCCGCTTCAATGGCGACAAATCCCAGAGGGATACTTATAATAAAGAGTACCAGGAACCATTTCTGGTCGCGCCATTTTTTTCGCCATTGGCTTATCAGGAAAATCAGTGCAAAAATCATTAAGAGTACGCCACAGCCCACCATGATCTGAAATGCATAGTGAACGATGGGAACCGGAGGTTGTTCATCGGCCGGGATGGTATCGAGTCCTTTAACTTCAGCATTAATATCGCCGTGAGCAAGAAAGCTTAACATGCCCGGCAGTTTGATAGCATGATCTACTTTTCTGTTTTCGGTATCCGGAATTCCTCCGATCAAAAGGGGCGCCGAACGCTGAGTAAAAAAATGCGCTTCCATGGCTGCAAGCTTCCCGGGTTGTCGTTTCGCTATATCCTTTGCTGAAAGGTCGCCGCTGATTGGTTGAAGGAACGCTGCTATAGATCCAAAGAACGCCGCGATGATGAAGGCATTCTTGTGAAACAAAATATTTTTTCCTTGATAGAGCATTATGGCATGCACGCCAGCCACGGCAAATCCAGTCGCTGCAAACGCGGCTAGTGTCATGTGTAGTGCTTGTGTGAGCCAAGCGTCATTGAACATCGCCTTTATGGGATCGATATTGAGAAATTCTCCATCGACGTAGTCAAATCCCGCTGGGCTATTCATCCAGCCATTTGCGGCTACCACGAGAATACCGGAGGCAAGCCCACTTAGCCCGACGACCAATCCCGTGAACCAGTGAAACCATTCGTTGAAGCGATCCCATCCGTAGAGAAAGAATCCAAGTGCGATTGCTTCGATGAAGAAGGCAGTACCTTCCAGCGAGAAGGGCATTCCGAAGATCGGGCCGGCGTGTTGCATGAAATTCGGCCACAAGAGTCCTAATTCGAACGAGAGCACGGTACCGGATACCGCGCCCGTTGCAAAGAAAATAGCAACGCCTTTACTCCACGCTTTTGTAAGACTTTTGTACACCGCATCCTTTGTTCTTAGCCATTTATAATGCGCAACGGCCATAAAGAATGGCATCACCATACCGATGCATGCGAAGATAATATGAAACCCCAGAGAGAGGGCCATCTGAAAGCGGGCTGCAAGGAAATCGTCCATTGACGTCGTTGTAATTAGACAAATATAATGCTGGGAGTTCAGGGAAGTCTTAGCGATCGAAGGTATTCTAAGTATTGAAGTAGCTATTTTGAAAGCATTGGGGAACTTAATTCAGGATTTGCAAGTATTCGCTAGGAGGAGCTACATGGCTATCTCAAGCAATTGCAATGTTAAATGTTAAGATTGAAAAGCCCAATGAAGGCGTCTTCATGGTAAAAATTACGGGAACAAACCGCGCGGCGGCGGAAAAGGAACTTCAGGAATTTATAGCGGGGCGATCTTTCAGGCGATATATTGATCATTTTAATCCCAACAATCAAATAATTGAAATCGTGGAGACAAAGAACCCATAACACACCTTCACGTCGTTGTTGGCTACTCATTTCTTCAAGTTTTAGTTAGATTGCATATTGGTATTGACTGAGATGAGCGTTCAACGATTTACCATTCGAAATGATCGGTTTAGGGAAGTTCCCTCACAAAGTATTCCAGTATTGATTTGTTTGCTCTTGTCCACTGCTTCCTTGTTTGCCCAGGGAACCCGCTCCGAAAAGATATTATTCAATGGAAAGATTGTTACGTCCAGTGCCAGGACTCCAGTAGCAGAGGCAGTTTCCATCGCTGGAGACAAGATTGTGGCCGTTGGAACTCTGGAATCGGTTCGGGGTACAGTTGGAGATCGCGCTGAACTTATCGACCTGCAGGGTAAATGTTTGTTGCCAGGATTCATCGACAGTCATAACCATGCAATAGGCGGGGGAGAAAGCCTGCTTATCGCTACGCTGAATGATGTCCTGCTTACCAACAAGGAGTTAGGAAAATTTGCGAAGGAGGCAATAAAGACAAAACGAGGACTACGTGGAGATGTCTTGTATATAGGCGGGGTACATAGCAGCACATGGGTGTCGGTCGACAGTCTGGTTGATTTGTTCAACAAGGAGCCATTTAATAGCCAGGGAGTTGTGCTACGAGGGTCAGACAAACACACTGCGTGGGTAAACAACGTAGTGTTGAACCGGGCCGGCATAAATGCGCAGTTCATTCGAACTCTTCCTGACACAGAAAAAAAATACTTTGGTATCAACAATGCAAATGAGCCGAACGGCCTTGTTTCTGAAGGAGGTTATCGAAAAATTGATGAAGCGATTCCAGCAAGTCCAGTCCGTCCGTTGGACGCTGCAGAGAAAGGCGCTCAATATCTGAGCAGTCTCGGTATCACGGCATGGCTGGACCCCTCAGCGGGCAATGTCCGTGAAGGTGAACAAAACAGTCACCTCGAAGTGTACAATACATTATTGCATCAGAAGAAATTAAATGCGCATGTTGCTGCAGTGGTTGTTGCCAATGCTAATGAAGATCCAGCTTCTCAGGTAGAAGTGGTGAAGAAATTGCAGCAACGCTATAAGGCCGTGGAGGGTATGCGAATACTAGGATTCAAGATATTTGCCGACGGTGTATTGGAGTATCCGACGCAGACTGCTGCTGTATCCATTCCCTATCTCAATTCAAAACAAAACGGATCGTTGATGTTCGATCCCCAAAAGTTTAAAGAGTTCGCAGCGTTTGCAGATAAAGAAAGGTTACTGGTTCACGTTCATGCTATCGGTGACCGCGCCGTGACTGAAACATTGAACGGGTTTGCATATATGAGGAGCCAGAACGGCAATACGGACATTCCTCATTCAATCACCCACTTACAGATTGTGGTGCCTGCTGATTTCAAGCGATTTTCACATCTGAAGATTATAGCCAGCATGCAATTGCTTTGGGCAAATGCCGATAGTTATGTTGTTGATCTTGTTAAGCCTTACCTTGATCCTACGCTTTACCGGCGTCAATATCCGGCGATGTCGTTGTTAAGTGCGGGAGCAACAATTGCAGGAGCCAGTGATTGGCCTGTCAGCTCAGCAAATCCATTCGAAGCAATTCACATGGCAGAAACACGAAGGGGTCAAAAAGGAGTGCTCGAGGTTAAGGAAGTAATGACCCGCGTTGAGATGTTGAAGGCTTATACCATTAATGCGGCGAAAGTAATGATGATGGAAAAATCAATCGGGTCAATCGAATCCGGTAAGCAAGCCGACTTTGTGTTGGTCGACAAAGATGTGTTAAAGGTATCATCCGAGGAAGTAAAAAAGACGAATGTAGTATGGACTATGTTTGGCGGAAAAATTATTTACTCCAGACAATAACAGATTGTTGCGCAGGGAATAAGAATATTTTTCTTTTGAATGCAAAGCCGCTCTAATAACCTTAACTTCATCCTCACAAATAAAATAATATGAATCTCAATATTCATGCTCAGGATCAGAACACCTACGATGCAATTGTGGTGGGAACAGGCATTAGTGGTGGATGGGCTGCTAAGGAGCTTACAGAGAAGGGATTAAAGACGCTTGTTTTGGAGCGTGGACGCGACGTAAGACATATCGTTGATTATCCAACAATGACCAAAGAGCCGTGGCAACTTCCCCATGCGAATAAATTGCCTGCGGAAGAAATAAAATTTTATCCCATACAGTCGCGAACAAATTGGGTTACGCAGGCGAATAAGCATTGGTGGGTTAAAGATGACGAGCATCCTTATACAGAAATAAAACCTTTTGATTGGATTCGTGGATACCATACCGGCGGACGATCGATTATGTGGGGTAAGCAAACGTATAGGCTATCCGACTTAGACTTTGAAGCAAATGCTAAAGATGGGGTAGGAGTAGACTGGCCTATTCGCTACAAAGATCTCGCGCCGTGGTACGATCACGTCGAAACGTTTATAGGTGTGAGCGGAAGGACCGAAGGATTGCCTCAGTTACCGGATGGAAAATTTCTTCCACCCATGGACTTCAACTGTGTGGAAGAATTTTTCAAAGGGAAGATGGCTGAAAAGTTCAATCGCGTCATCACTATCGGCCGAGTTGCGCATCTTACTGCTCCTCTGCCTCATGATCCGAGTCGCGGCGTGTGTCAGTCCAGAAATCTGTGTGATCGCGGATGCCCTTACGGCGCTTACTTCAGTAGCAATGCGTCTACGTTGCCGGCTGCGGCAAAGACGGGAAATATGATATTCCGGCCGCACTCGATCGTGCACTCTATAATATATGACGAAAAAAAGGGCAGGGCTGTTGGAGTGAGAGTACTTGACCCGGAATCAAACCAGGAGATAGAATTTTTTGCGAAGATCATTTTTCTTAATGCTTCTACGCTAGGCAGCACACATATTTTACTAAACTCAACGTCATCGAGATTTCCCAACGGACTGGGTAATAGCAGCGACCAGCTCGGACGTAACCTAATGGATCACCAATATCGCGCTGGCGCTGACGCAAAGGTGGAAGGATTCGACGACAAGTATTATATCGGCCGGCGTCCGAATGGTATTTACATTCCGCGGTTCCGTAACGTAGGCAACGACAAACGAACCGACTACCTCAGAGGATTTGGATACCAGGGCGCTGCTAGCCGTTCAGAATGGTCAAGAGGCGTGAGGGAAATGGCTTTTGGTGCAGAATTAAAGGAAGCTTTGACTGCACCTGGCAGCTGGGGCATAGGAATTACAGGCTTCGGTGAATGTCTGCCGAACCCGCAAAATCGTGTGACGCTCAATAAAGATAAGAGAGATGTCAATGGCCTGCCCACGTTAAATGTTGACGCAACGTGGGGCGACAATGAAAAGGCGATGAGAAAAGACATGAAGGAATCTGCAGCCGAGATGTTGGAAGCAGCTGGTTTCAAGAACGTGAACATCTTTGATAACCCCGACAACATGGGGCTCGGGATCCATGAGATGGGTACGGCTAGAATGGGAAAAGATCCTAAAACGTCGGTGCTGAACAAATGGAACCAGGTTCATGAAGCTCCAAACATTTTTGTTACAGATGGAGCAGCAATGACTTCTTCTGGATGTCAGAATCCGTCGCTCACGTATATGGCGTTGACAGCGCGCGCCGCAGACTATGCAGTAAGTGAATTAAAAAAAGGAAATCTATAACTTAATAAACGGACCATGAACAGAAGAGAAGTTATACGGCGTACAGCCATGACGTTAGGATACGCAATTACCGGTCCTTCGCTGATTGGCGTACTCAAAGGTTGTAAGGCAACCCCTGAGGTCAACTACAAACCTGTGTTCTTCACTAACGAACAGGCCGCTACCGTTGCGGAGCTTTCAGAGATCATCATACCCAAAACTGACACACCGGGAGCCAAAGACGCCGGTGTCCCAGGTTTTATTGACAGCATGCTTAGAGAAGTTTATTTAAAGGAAGATCAGGACAATTTTCTCAAAGGTCTTTCAGAATTTGAAGCAGAAGCTCAAAAGGAATATGGCGACAATTTCATGAGCTGCAGTCGCGATGACCAAGTTGCGCTGTTTAGGAAACATCACGACGCTGCCGTTGCCGCCATGGGTACCGGTGGGCCTACTGGCTGGTGGAATACCGGTGGCGGAGCCGACAAGCCTTTCGTGTTAAAAGTAAAGGAG
>Ga0075418_10010557_pt1 | contig 10340 bp, 7 predicted proteins | sample SoiMetdeltSBSDD2_FD_81776 | JGI IMG/M metagenome (GOLD analysis project Ga0075418, IMG submission 81776) | Bulk soil microbial communities from a Populus tree surrounding site in Tennessee, USA - Soil MetaG P. deltoides SBSDD2 | ecosystem: Environmental > Terrestrial > Soil > Tree plantation...
GACCGGGCTGCACGAGGCGATCATCCTGGGCGATGGATCCCGCCGCTACGTGGACACTGTGCGGGTGCTCGTCGCGGCCGGCGCAGATCTGCGGCTGCCGTCGCAGCGTGACCAGATCAGCCCGCTTGGGCATGCAACCTCGAAGGGCCACAACGAGATAGCACAGCTGCTGCGCGCTGCGCTGGAGGCAGACAAGCCGTCGAAGGGGGTGGCCAATCAGCGCCTGCTCGCTGCCGCCGAAAGCGGCGACGCGACTGCCGCGGCGCTCGCCATTCGGGCTGGAGCGAGTCTTGAGACACGTGACGAGCGCGGCCGTACCCCATTGCTGCTCGCTGCAACCCAGGACCGGCTCGGGGTCGCCAGATTGCTGGTCTATCTAGGCGCCGATCCTGATGCGCTGGATGACCGGCACGACACGCCCTGGCTCGTCACCGGGGTGACCGGCAGCGCGGACATGCTCGAGGTGCTGCTGCCTGCCGAACCTGATCTGAGGATTCGGAACCGGTTCGGTGGGACATCTCTCATTCCAGCGAGCGAGCGCGGTCATGTCGCTTATGTGCGGCGTGCCGTCCGCACCGGCATCGAGGTCAATCACGTGAACAACCTCGGCTGGACCGCGCTGCTGGAGGCAGTCATCCTCGGCGACGGGTCCCGGCGCTACCGGCAGATCGTGACCATCCTTCTTGACGCCGGCGCTGACCCAAAGATCGCTGATCGTCAGGGCGTGACGGCTCTGCAGCATGCTGAGCGGCGCGGCCAGCGCGAAGTGGCACGCATCCTGCGGAATGCCTAGCGGAGCGATCCTAGGAAGGGATTGCTCTACGGGTCCCGGCAGCAAGGACGTCGGTCAAGGACATAGCTGGATGACCCGTCACCTCAGGTATGTCGTCGGTGACGGCAGCCAGCTCGCCGACCGCTATCGCCAGGTACGTGCTGACCCAGCCCTCGACCTGCCATTCCGGCGCGCCGTAGGTGGCGCGCGAGGCGTACGCCTGCTCGATCGTCTCCGGAATGTAGGAAACTGTCCGGCCGAGATGATCACTCAAGGTGCTTGCGATCTCGCCCATGGTCAAGGCGGCCGGCCCGGTAAGATTCAGCGTCCGTCCGTCGTACGCCCCATCGCTGGTGAGGACCGTAATGGCGACTTCAGCAATGTCGGCCTGTGCCACGACCGCCACCCGCCCGTCGCCCGCCGGTCCACGAATGTTGCCATCGGTGCCGAGGAAGTGCGGCGTGAAGTCGGCATAGATGTTGTCGCGCAAGATCGTGTGGGCGATACCAACCGAGCGCAGGTGCTCCTCGGTGGCCCAGTGGTCCCGAGCCAGCGTAAAGGTTGCCGTTGGGGAGGCGCCGAAGAAGGACACGTACACGATCCGGTGTACGCCGGCGTCGACGGCCGCGTCAATGAAGGTGAGGTGTTGCCGGACGCGGTCGGCGGTCTCGGCGGCGGAAACCATGAACACTGTGCGGGCACCGGTCAAGGCTGTTCGAACAGCGGACCCGTCGCCGTATTCGGCCGTCGCGATATGAGTGCCGGCCAGGGCCGGTGCCTTAGCTGGATCGCGGACCACGAGCCGCTGCTCCGCGCCGAGCTGGGAGAGTCCACGGGCTACCCGCGAACCGAGACGACCGGTCGAGCCTGTCACGGCGATCATGGTTTGGGCAGCGGTCATCACAGTACGGCCTCTGCTAGGCGGTCAACCTGGTCGAGCGTGGCGACTGTTGGATCGAAATAGAACTCCGTGAAGCCAGCATCCTCAAACTGCTTCGCCACCTCGCGCACTTTGGATACCGATCGATGAGCAGACTCGGCAAGCTGGTGAGCGAAGTCGCCGACGAAGCGGTAGTAGTCCAGCAGGTACCGACGCGACGCCTCCTCCGTCTCGTCGCCCAGGGAGAAGTAGGTAAGTGCGGCGAGTCGAGGGCTTCCGCTGCGCCCCGCTGCTGACCAGGCGCTGCGGATTCTCTCGGCAAACGGCCCGGCCTGCGAAGCTTGTGCGCCTCCCGCGGTCCAGCCGGCTCCCCACGTGATCACACGGTCGACGGTCTTTTGGCTCGTGCCGCCGAAGAGGATGGGGACGCGCTGATCCCGAGTCGGCATCGGGCTCGCGGGTGCCGAGTCGGCAGCGAGTGTCTCGCCGTGCCATACGCGGTGCATCACCTCGAGGGCATTGTCGAACTCGCGACCTCTGCGACGGAAGTCTCGACCGGCGACCTCGTAATCGTCCCGGCGCCCGCCGGCAGCTAGGCCTAGCGAGAAGCGGCCGCTCGAGATCTGGTCGATGCTGGCTGCCGTCTTCGCAAGGAGCACAGGCGTATAGATCGGCGCTAGCAGGATGTTGGTCATCAGGGAGATGTGCTCCGTCGCTCCGGCGGCTGCCGCGAGAGACGTCAGCGAGTCAAAGCTTGGGTAGGCGATCCGATCGATCGTGACCAAACCTGAGAATCCGGCAGCTTCAGCCCGCTGAGCCCAGTGAACGAGCAAGTTCCCGCGGATGTTCGGCACAGGATTGGGTAGGCCTATTCCGATCTTCACTGCAGCTCCCATCGCATAGGTCGCCGAATCAACTAAACATAGACTGCGAGGGACGCTTGGGCTGGAGTGGGAGATGTTCATGTCGGCAGATCCATTCGGGGAACGGCCGTTCAAGGAAGGGCCGTTCGAGGAAGGGCTTGCTTTACTGCGAGCGCACTACGCAGAGCGGATAGACATGGCAGTGGCCGCCGGGCGGATGGACCTTGTTCGTGAACTCGCTGATAACTACGAGGACGAGGCGCTGGAGTTATTGCTCTCGGTCGAGGGCGGCGCGTCGACCTCACCGGGCCACGGGACGGTCGAGATTTTGGAGTTCGGTCCTTCGTCACGGCGAAGGCCAGCCTCGAGCCCATGGCGATTCGGATTCTGGCGGCGGCATAGGAGGCGTTAGCGCGGCAGGCTCTCCGCAGTCCTCCGGGTTCACCGGTCACCATGCTCATCAGCTTGTTACCTGATCGTGCCGGTCCAGTTGCTTGACACTGCATGGGCCGAATGCCAGACTTTCTCCGTCTTCGAAAGGTTTTCGAAAGCCTTTCCGAGCAGTCAACCGGGTCAGGTCACTTGTACTCAAGGAAGAGCAGATGAAACTTCTCACCAGAAAGGCCGCCGTCGCCATGCTGATGGCGGGACTCGCCGCGGTCTCCTTCTCAGGATGTAACCGCGACACCGCCGCGCCGGCAGGGGAGGCGAGCGGAGCAGCAAGCGGCGCGGCAGCCGGCAAGCGAGCGTGCATCATCCTGCCCGACGCAGAGTCTTCGAACCGCTGGGAAAACGGCGACCGTCCCCAGCTGGAGAAGGCGTTCCAGGCGCAGGGCGTGGAGACGGACATTCAGAACGCGCAGAACGACACCAGCAAGTACGCGACAGTTGCCCAGCAGCAACTCACCAAGGGCTGTGCGATCATGATTCTCGTCGACCTGAACAAGGCTGGTGTCCAGGTAACGCAGAAAGCGAAGGCCCAGGGCGTCCCTGTGATCGCTTATGACCGGCCGATCGCTGGCGCTGATTACTACATCTCGTTCGACAACTTCCACGTCGGTGAGCTCGAGGGTCAGATGATCGTCGAGGGCCTCAAGGAGGAGGGCAAGGATCCGGCGACGGCCAAGGTCGTCTACGTCGGCGGCGATCCCACTGACGGCAACGCCAAGCAGTTCCACGACGGCGCTGACAAGGTCATGTCAGAAGCAGGCATCAAGCCTGCCTTCGAGACGCCCGGGTCTTGGATGCCCTCCAAGGTTCAGACCTACTTCGAGCAGGCCTACACCGCGATGAAGGGCGACATCGACGCGGTCTGGGTCGCGAACGACTTCAACGCCGCCGCTGTGATCTCGGTGCTGGACAAGAACGGCAAGAAGGTACCGGTCAGCGGTCAGGACGCAAGCCCGCCTGCTCTGCAGAACATCCTTCTCGGCAAGCAGGTCGCTACGGTCTACAAGCCATTCCAGCTGGAGGCGCAGGCCACTGTTGATTTGGCCATGAAGATCCTCAACGGCGAGAAGCCGACCGTCCCGGACAAGGCCGCCGACGGCACACCATTCATTCCGCAGACCCCGACCGTCGTCAATGCTGAAAACATGAAGATCGTGTTCGATGACGGGAACGCCAAGATTTCGGAAGTCTGCACCCCAGAGGTTGCCGAGGCCTGCAAGAAGGCCGGCCTCCAGTAGACCAGCAGGTGCACCGCACTTGAGTCGCCCGCGGTGGTCATGCGCACCAGCAAGTGCGCATGACCACCAACCTCGCTCTAGTGGCCTGAGCTAAGGAGTAGACGTGGAAACCCCGATCATTGAGCTGCAGGACATCCGCAAGAGCTTCGGCCCCGTCGAAGTACTCAAGGGCGTCAACATGCAGGTGTACGCCGGCAAGGTCACCGCGCTCGTTGGCGACAATGGCGCCGGCAAATCGACCCTGATCAAGGGACTGTCCGGGGCGCAACCCTACGACTCCGGCGAAGTCTCCTTCGAAGGAGCGCCCATCACTCTGCTCGCGCCGCGTGACGCGTCTGGGCACGGCATTGAGGTTGTGTATCAGGATCTGTCGTTATGCGAAAACCTGGACATCGTCCAGAACATGTTCCTGGGGCGTGAAGAGGTTCACCAGCGCATGCTCAATCAGCCGGAGATGGAGAAGCATGCCACCGCAACGCTGCAGGGTTTGTCGGTCCGGACCATGAAGTCGGTGCGACAAAAAGTTTCCTCCCTGTCTGGAGGCCAGCGCCAAACCGTTGCGATCGCTCGCGCCGTGCTGCAGAAGGCGAAGCTCGTCATCCTGGACGAGCCGACGGCTGCGCTCGGTGTCGCGCAAACCGAACAGGTGCTGGCGCTGGTCCGCCGCCTCGCCGACTCCGGCGTCGGCGTCATCATCATCAGCCACAACCTCGCTGACGTGTTCGAGGTGGCTGACTACATCAATGTGCTCTACCTCGGCGCCATGGTGGCCCAGTTGAAGGCGAGCGAGACGAACTACAACGAGGTTGTCGCTTACATCACGGGCATCAAAGGCGACACCTCGGTTGCGGAGGAGATCGAAGAAGAGGAGGAGGTGGTCTCGTGACCACGCCGGTCGAGAAGTCGACGAATCCGACAACGAACGCGGCGGCCCAGGCGGTCGGTGGCGCCCCCGCCCCCCATCACATCGCGACGGGGCATGAGGGCACGGTCCGCGACCAGATCGACAGTTACGTGCTGCGTATCCGCGGCGGCGAGATGGGCATGCTGCCAGCACTTGCTGGGCTGATCATTATCGGCCTCGTCTTCTGGATCGCCACCCCTTTCTTCTTTACGAAGACCAATATCGCCAACCTCATGACTCAAACCGCAGCACTGATGATGCTGGCGGTGGCGCTGACGTTCGTGATCATCCTTGCCGAAATCGACCTTTCGGCCGGCGTCACGGGTGGTCTGGGCATGGCGATTTTCATCCTGCTTACGAATGTCGGTGGCTGGAACTGGATCGCTGCGTTGCTCGTCGCGTTTGCCGTCGGGGCCACGATTGGCACGTTCATAGGCTTTATGGTCGCCAGGATCGGAGTTCCGTCCTTCGTCATCACCCTGGCCCTGTTCCTGGGCTTGCAGGGTGTGATTCTCGTTCTGCTCGGCAATGCCGGTGCCTACCGCATCGAGGCGCCAGCCGTGACCGCGATCATGAACCGGTCCATGCCGGTCTGGGCAGGCTGGGTCATGCTCGCCATCATCGTCGCCATCTCGCTGCTCACCGGGCTCTACGATCGGAGTCGGCGAGTCGCGAGCGGTATGGCCGTTCGTCCCATGAGCCTGCTGTGGGCACGCGTCGCAGCCTGGGCAGTTGGCGGTGGATTTGTCGTCTTGCTGCTGAGCCTGAACCGGTCAACGAGCGTGATCCCTATCAGGGGCGTGCCGATCGTCGTGCCCATCGCGCTGGCGATCCTCTGGATCGGGACGATGATGCTCGACCGCACCCGGTTCGGTCTCCACATTTATGCGGTTGGCGGCAACCCGGAAGCGGCTAGGCGGGCGGGCATCAGCGTCTCGCGGGTGCGCATCGTGTGCTTCATTCTCTGCTCCAGCCTCGCTGTGGTATCAGGCCTGTTCACGGCCAGCCAGGTAGGCACCGTCGAGTCCTCGGCCGGTCGAGACATCGTGCTATCTGGTGTGGCCGCCGCCGTCGTCGGCGGAGTCAGCCTCTTTGGTGGTCGGGGCCGCCTCGCTCAAGCGGCGGTCGGGGCGTTGCTGATTTCCATGATCACCAACGGGCTCGGGCTTCTCGGGCTCTCGGCAGGCATCACCTTGGCGATCACCGGAGCAGTTCTGGCTCTTGCCGCCACCGTCGACGCGCTGTCACGCCGGCGGTCCGGAGCTACGTCGCTAGCGCGCTAGGCCTTGTGTGGCCCTCACAAGGTAATTGAGCAGCGACCTTCCTCGGCCGCGACGCTGATCTCGGTGCCGTTCGGGCCGGGCGCAGCCATACCCTCGCTTACCGCGGTCACGGCCGGCACGCCTATCAGGAGCAACCGCCACGCCGCGGTGCCCTGCGACCGAGTGACTGTCAGAGTGCCCTCGTCCCTGGCCACCTCGAAGGCCGCCGCGACCTCACCCGTCGTGGCAGGCACCGTTACCGTGGTGCGGTCGCCATCGGTGAACTCGTATACCCGCAGTGTGAGGTCTTCCTCGTACGGATAATCCGGCCGGTCGTCTCGGGCGCCGACCGCAAGCACGGTTCCGGGACGTACGAAGACAGGCGCTGTCAGGAAGTCGCACACCTCCTGGACCCAGGCAGGTCCGCGTACGGCCGCACCGGTTAGCAGGTGCGTCCAGGTGCCGGCCGGGATGTAGTAGGAGGTTTCCCCGGATGCCGTGAACACGGGCGCCACCAGCAGGCGATCACCGAACATGTACTGCCGGTCCAGGTGCGTACAGCCCGGGTCCTCGGGGAACTCCGCCATCATCGGCCGCAGCACCGGGATCCCGTCTCGGGCCGCGGCTACCGCCTGTCCGTAGATGTACGGCATCAGCTGCGCCTTCAGGCGGGTGAACCGACGCAGCACCTCCACAGCCTCCTCGTCGAAGAGCCACGGCACCCGGTAACTGTCGCTGCCGTGCAGCCGGCTATGGGTACAGAGCAGCCCGAAGGGAATCCAGCGCTTGAACACCGCCGGGTCCGGACGTCCCTCGAACCCTCCGATGTCGTGGCTCCAGAACCCGAAGCCCGACGCGGCAAGCGACAAGCCGCCGCGAAGACTTTCCGCCATCGACACGAACGTCGACTCGCAATCGCCGCCCCAGTGGACGGGGAACCGTTGACCGCCGGCCGTCGCAGATCGAGCGAACACGACAGCCTCCTGCTCACCCCGGTGGGCGCGCAGCAGCTCGAAGACAGTCTGGTTGTAGATGTAGCTATAGAAGTTGTGCATCCGCTCCGGGTCAGAGCCATCGGACCACACCACATCGGTGGGGATCCGCTCCCCGAAATCGGTCTTGAAGCAGTCCACGCCCATGTCCAGCAAGGCCCGCAGCTTGTCCGCGTACCACTGCTGGGCGTCGGGATTGGTGAAGTCCACGATCCCCATTCCCGCTTGCCACTGGTCGGTCTGCCACACATCACCGTCGGGTTTGCGGAGCAGGTAACCGTACTGTGCGCCTTCGGCGAACAGCGCCGATCGCTGCGCGATGTAGGGGTTGATCCAGACACAGATGCGCAGCCCTCGCTCCTTGAGACGAGACAGCATGGCCGGCGGGTCCGGGAAGGTCCGGCTGTCCCAGGTGAAGTCGCACCACTCGAACTCGCGCATCCAGAAGCAGTCAAAGTGGAACACCGACAGCGGCAGGTCCCGGGTGGCCATGCCGTCGACGAAGCCGGTCACGGTGTCCTCGTCGTAAGAGGTCGTGAACGAGGTGCTCAGCCAGAGACCGAACGACCAAGCTGGCGGCAGTGCGGGCCGGCCCGTCAACGCTGTGTACTTGCGCAGGATCTCCTGGAACGTCGGCCCGTAAACGATCATGTACTCCAGCGCCTGACCGGCCACGCTGAATTGCACCCGCGAGACGGTCTCGGAGCCGACTTCGAACGAAACCAGGCCCGGATGGTTGACGAAGACGCCGTAGCCGCGGTTGGTCAGGTAGAACGGCACATTCTTGTACGCCTGCTCGCTGCTGGTGCCGCCGTCGGCGTTCCAGATGTCGATCACTTGGCCGTTCTTCGCCAAGGGACCGAACCGCTCACCCAGTCCGTAGACGACCTCGCCAATTCCCAGGCTGAGCTGCTCACGGACATAATGCCCATCAGAGTTGGTGGACATGAGGGCCAGCGCCTTGCCGCCAGTCGCGGTCAATACCTTGCCATCAGCGAGGAATTCCAGCGCCCACTCCTCGCCACGGGCAAAGCGGGCAGACAGGCCACCGGAGGTGATGGTCGCCTGGCTGTGGTCTAACTCGGTGTGCACCTGCACCGCGGGGTCGGTAATCAACGGGAACTCGGGATGGCGCGGCTGCTGCCCGGCGAAGTGGCTGACCGCAACCGAGATGACGTCTGGCGCCGGTGAGGAGCACCGTACGGTGAGCAGTGGCTGGTTCAGAGTGTCGCCACGATGCCTGATCTTTTTGGTGGGTGCATAGACGACCAGCGCGTCAGATTCGACACTGACGTCATAGGCCTGGGCGGGGTAATGCGCCTGAACGCCTTCACGTAGCAACCAATAACCGTCGGTGAATTTCACCCTCGCAGAGTACGGCGCCGCACGCCTGCCACGTCGCGTACAAGCCGCACGCCGCGGGGGATATCCAGTTTCGAGAACTTTGCGTAAGCTTTGCGATACCCGCAGTGTGGCGCCTTGGCGCAGTTGTGTGAACTCGCTAGCAGTTGGGGTACATTTCGCGGCACCGAGGTGTCCGTCGCGAGCAGCAGGCTAGCGGTAAGATTGCGCATTTGATTCGATTGTCGCGCTGCTGGGCCGCCGGAAGGGTTGAGGGTGAACGCACGATCGAAGCGCATGACACTCCAGCAAATAGCGCAGCGTGCCGGCGTGTCCACGCCCACCATCTCCAAAGTTCTCAACGGCCGTCCTGATGTCGCCCCGGCTACGCGCGAGCGAATCCTACGAGTGCTTCACGAGCAGCAATATCTGCCACGTGGGGCGAGCACGCTTCCCATGGCGCACAAGCACATCGAGCTTGTGTTCGACGCGCTGACCAACCCGAACAACCTGGAAATGATGCGGGCAGTGCTCCAAGCCGCGACGGAGCAGGGGAGCCATGTTGCGGTGAGCACGATTCCGGAGAACGTAAACCCACGTCAGTGGGTGAACGAGCTGGACCGGGTTGGCCGAGTCGGACTGATCATGGTGACCTCACGCCTCAGTTCAGAGCAACACAAGCGGCTGCAGGAGGCCGCCCTGCCGCTGGTGCTGATCGATCCGATCAACCCGGTCGATCCCTCGCTGCCTAGCGTTGGTGCGACCAATTGGCAAGGCGGGATGAGTGCGGTGCAACATCTGCTCGAGCTGGGCCACCGGCGCATTGCCATGATTCGCGGCTATCAGTGCCTCGTTGACGATGCTCGTTATCACGGCTACGTAGCGGCGCTTTCGGGATGCGGCATTGCCGTCGATGAGCGCCTGATTAGTCGAGGAGACTTCCGTTTCCAGCCCACGGTGACGGTAGCCGAGGAGATATTGCGCCTGCCCAGTCGTCCAACCGCCGTGTTCGCCGCCAACGATCTCGAGGCGCTCGGTGTAGTGGAGGCAGCTCGTCGTATCGGACTCTGCGTGCCAAATGACCTCAGCGTCGTGGGCTTTGACGACAGCATGTACGCGTCAGCGTCGTCGCCGCCCCTGACAACAGTGCGGCAGCCGTTCGTCCAGATGGGCGAGGTAGCCTATCAGCTTCTCGCTGACCAAATGGAAGGACGGGATCCAGCCTCTGTTCGAGTCGAACTGGCCGCGACGCTGGTCACTCGTGACTCCACAGCGCAGCTTCGAGCGGCCAGCAACTAACCAATGCCCTCAGCACGGATTGTCATCGATCCTGCCTACACCGTCGGCCCGCTGAATCGTCGCCTGTTCGGTTCCTTTGTCGAGCACCTGGGTCGGTGTGTTTATGACGGGATCTATGAACCGGGGCATCGGTCGGCGGATGGGGATGGGTTCCGATCGGATGTTGTGGACCTGGTACGTGAGCTGGGCGTGACCACGATCCGTTATCCGGGCGGCAATTTCGTATCCGGCTATCGGTGGGAGGACGGTGTCGGCCAGCGGGGGCGGCGGCCGCAGCGGCTCGATCTAGCGTGGCATTCGCTGGAGACGAACCAGGTCGGGCTGCACGAATTCGCGGGC
>Ga0075418_10010559_pt1 | contig 10339 bp, 11 predicted proteins | sample SoiMetdeltSBSDD2_FD_81776 | JGI IMG/M metagenome (GOLD analysis project Ga0075418, IMG submission 81776) | Bulk soil microbial communities from a Populus tree surrounding site in Tennessee, USA - Soil MetaG P. deltoides SBSDD2 | ecosystem: Environmental > Terrestrial > Soil > Tree plantation...
CGGACGATGATCAAAGTCAAACATCGCCGCACCGCCGACTGTGTCGTGGCCGGCTTTCGATGGCACAAGGACGGCGAAGGCACACGCGTCGGATCGCTGCTGTTAGGCCTGTACGACGACGAAGGCACGCTGCATCACGTCGGCGTCACCGCCGCCTTCACGACCGCGATGCGCAAACAGCTCGTGGACGAGCTCGCGCCGCTGCGCGAAAACGCGACCGAGAATCATCCGTGGCGCGGCTGGGCCGAGGCGCAGGAGGAAGCGATCGCGAAAGGACAGCGGATGCCCGGCGCGTCGAGTCGATGGAATCGCGGCAAGGATCTGAGCTGGGTCCCCCTGCGGCCCGAGCGCGTGTGCGAAGTCGCGTACGACCACATGCAGGGCACGCGCTTCCGCCACGCCGCGAAGTTCGTTCGCTGGCGCTTCGACAAACGGCCCGAGGATTGTCGGTACGATCAATTGGAAGTGACGCCGCCGTATGAGTTGGAGCGGATCTTCAAGATTTGAAGGGGTGCTGGGTGTTGTGGTGTTGGGTGCTGGGCGGTGTTTCGACTGACGGCGCAGGTTAGGCCGAGTGCGGTCCAGGCGCAACACCGCCAGCACCCAACACCACAGCACCCAGCACCGCCGTTCGACTTGACGCGAGCGGCGGTCCGTGACAAACCACGGCTGCGATGATCGCCGTACTCTTTCCCCGCTTCGACCATTCCGCGATCGAAGAACGCTTCGCGAGCTGGCAGGCGGAGACGATCGTGCGCGCACAGACGCGCGAGTTTCATTACTACGATGCCCATCAGCATGCGAAGGACGTCGTGCGTGACGTCGACACCGAACTGGTGTTCGTCGTCACCGATCCGCTCGTGCTCTGTTCGAAAAACCTTCTGGCGCGTCTCTCGACGCTGCTCGAGGGAGCGGACGCCGTCGTGCCGGTGACGAACGAACCGACACATCCGCAGCAGCAGCGGGTACCTCCCGCGCCGTACATGACGTTGCGCGAGCTCGAAGACGCTGCGCGCATCTTCGAGCAGGAGCCGAACACCGTCACGCGGGTCACCTGGGACGATCCCGATCCCGCCGCGTATCTTTGTCGCGCCGATCTTCTCGCGCACACGAACGCACCGCTGCGCGACGTGCTGCGCGGTCGCACGGTCGCGATCTCGAAGACCGATTTCGTGCATCGATGGAGCTCGATGCGTGGACAGGTGCGGCACGATCTGCTCGATCGCATCGACACCGATGCGAAATCGATTCTGGAGTTCGGCTGCGGCGAGGCTCCGTTAGGCGCCGCGCTCAAAGCGCGTCAGCGCTGCCGCGTCGTCGGCGTAGAGCTCGATCGCGACGCGGCCGCCATCGCCCGGAAACGCATCGACGACGTCTACCAAGGCGACGTGCGCGAGATCATCGAGATCATCAAGGAGCGCTTCGACTGGATCATCGGCGGCGACATCGTCGAGCACCTCGATGACCCGTGGTCGTTCCTCGAATCGCTGCGCCAGCTTTCGAAGCCGGCCGGGCGGCTCCTGCTCAGTCTTCCGAATCTCGCGAACGCATCGGTCATCGCCGATCTGCTGCAGGGCCGCTTCGATTACGTGTACATGGGCCTCACCTGCGTCGGCCACGTGCGTTTCTTCACGAAGAAGTCGATCGAAGATCTGCTCGTGATGACGGGTTGGGAACCGGTCGAGATCGCGCCGCAGCAGCTCGCGGTGACGCCGCAGGCGTCGGAGCTGATCGATCGCCTCGCCGCCGCGAACATCGGGTTCTCGCGCGACGATCTCACCGCCTCGGGGTATTACGTCGTGGCCCGCAACCGATGAACGTCGCTTATCTGCTCGAAGACACGACCATCTCCGCGCTCGCGCGTCTGACGATGGCGCATGCGGACGCGCTCATCGCACGCGGCCATCGCGTTCGCATCGTGACGAAGGGAGAGCCGGTGACCTGGCGCAGCTCGCGCGCGGAGTGGGTGTACGTCGACGACTTCGCCGAGTACGACAGGCGCGACGATGAATACATCGGACCCGCGCCGGAGAATCTTCTCGTCGATGACGAGATCTATCGCGCGGTCACGCCGAGCGAGAACGAGCCGCTGCGCGTGCTCCTCAGCGGCGCGGCCCAGATCGAGCACAAGGGCATCGACGAAGGTTACGGCGCGATCGCACACGCGCGCTGGTTTCATCAGAAGCTCGACCTCGTTCGCGTCTCGCCATGGGCTCCGTCGCGCGAAGAGCCGCTCGACGCGGTGCAGGAGTTCCACGTCGCACTCACGACCGCGGAGATGACGCGCCTGCTCCACACGTGCGACGTTTTCGTCGCGCCGAGTCACGCCGAGGAACGGTTCGGGCTCGCGGCGGCGGAAGCGATGGCGAGCGGGATTCCGTGTGTCCTCACTTCCAATGCGGCGCATCTCGCATTCGACGAAACGCACGACTACGCGCTCTTCGCGCCGGAACAGAACGCAGTGGAGCTCGGCGAAAAACTCATCGAGCTTCTGAGCGACGACCAGCTGCGCGAGCGATTGCGCATGCGCGGACGCGAGGTCGCGGAGAAGTGGCACCCTCAGAAGTGATTACACTGCGCGCATGCGCAAGCTCATCGCCATGGCGTGCTTTCTCGCCGTCACTCCCGTCTTCGCCGGGGATGCCTTGATGTTCGAAAATACGCGGGTGGTCAGAGCCGCGTTTCGCGAATGGGGGAAATCCCTCGGCGCGGGAGCGCAGGTGAAGCTCTCGAATGACTACATGGGGATGCTTCTCGTCGGCCCGATCCGCCTGTCGAATCAACTCCTGAAGAGCGGCGCGGACCGAGACCGCGTTCGCACGCTCGTCGATCGACTCTACGATCGCAACGCCAACGTCCAGAAGTTTGCGGTCCTTCCTTCGCGCAAGAGCGACATGCGCGTACGAACGTTTCGCGCAACGCTTCCCTCCTACGACGACACCTGGCAGCACGCGCTCGTCCTCGGCAGTCCCGACGACGGCTGGATCTATCTCGCGCTGCTCGCCAAGGTGAACAAAGAAGAGTGGCGTGTCACCTGGACCAACCGCATGGAGTTGGAGGAAGACGCTCCCTCTCGAGAGCCTTCATCCGATGGTCCGCCGTATCGCGCCGGCGGCGATGTGAAGGCGCCGGTCGCCATTCGGCGAGTCGAACCGCACTATCCCGCGGACGCGCGCGACGCGCGTGTCCAGGGCATCGTCGTTCTCGAGACGGTCGTCAACAAAGAGGGTCGCATCACGTCCGTCAACGTGCTCAAACCGCTGCCGTCCGGTCTCTCTGAAGCTGCGGTCGATGCCGTGAGGCGTTGGGAGTTCAAGCCGGGCACGAGGAACGGCGAGCCGGTCGATGTGATCTTCAACCTCACGCTGAATTTCCGGCTCAAAGACGAGCCGGACGAGTAGCGGCGCGCGTCTCGCATCGCGTCGCTCACCGTGCGCGCCGCTCACCTTGTGAAAAGTTTCTCTAATCGCATAGGATGAGGCCCCACCTCGTTCCATCGAGATCACTTATGCCAGTTCAGAAGATTGACGCTCCAGATTCGATCATCCCGCGCAAAGTCGGAGTCGCGCCCGGCGAAGGTGCGGAAAAAGGCCTGATCACGCTTCCCGGCGAATCCGACCGCGAGGTCGAAGGCCTCGGCGGCGCGACCTACCTCACGACCAAGCTCGACGCCGTCGTGAACTGGGCGCGCGGCAACTCGCTGTGGCCACTCCCCTTCGGCACTGCGTGCTGCGCGATCGAATTCATGTCGATGGTCTCGTCGCACTACGACATCTCGCGCTTCGGCGCTGAAGTCGTGCGCTTCTCGCCGCGACAGGCGGACCTGATGATCGTCGCCGGCACGATCGTCGACAAAATCGCGCCGGTCCTCAAAAAGATCTACGACCAGATGCCCGAGCCGAAATACGTGATCGCAATGGGCGCGTGCGCGACCTCGGGCGGCTTCTATCGCGCCTATCACGTCGTGCAGGGCATCGATGAAGTGATCCCGGTCGACATCTGGGTTCCCGGATGTCCTCCCACTCCCGATGGACTGATGTACGGCATCTTGAAGCTGAAAGAGAAGATCGAGCGGGGGGAGATTCGTCGAGCCGGTTGAGGTTCGCGTCAACAACGATGAGCACCCTGACCAAGTTCAGTCCCATCCCCTACACCGGTCCCGCGCCGACGAATCGTGAAGCCTACCTTCCCGCGAATCGCGAGCTCGCCGATGCGCGTGCTCTCGACATCCTCGCGAAGGTCGCGCGTCCCGCGGTGCAGCACGAGAGCGGACAGGACATGCCGACGTTCGTCGTCGACAAGAACGACATCGTTCCTGTGCTGCAGGCGCTGCACGATCACGCGGATCTGCAGTTCACGATGCCGCTCGATCTGTTCGGCGTCGACTATCCGAATCGTGAGAAGCGCTTCGATGTCGTCTACCAACTCTACTCGCTGAAAAACAACGAGCGCATTCGCCTCAAGGTGCGCGTCGCGGAGAACGAGAGCATTCCGACGAGCACGACGCTCTTTCAGGGCTACGATTGGTACGAGCGCGAAGTGTTCGACATGTTCGGCGTGAAGTTCGAGGGACATCCGAACCTTCGCCGCATCCTCACCCACGAAGCATTTCAGGGACACGCACTGCGCAAGGACTACGACCCGGCGCAGCGCTGGCTGCTCACCGAGGCAGGAATCGCGTCGATCATTCCGAAGATCGCGAAACAGTTCGAGCAGGAAGAGGCCGACTCCGATTTCGAGCGCGTCGTTCTCAATCTCGGACCTTCGCATCCCGCGACGCACGGCACGCTGCGCATCGTCGTCACGCTCGACGGCGAGACGATCGTCGGTGCCGAATCGGAGATCGGCTATCTCCATCGCTGCTTCGAGAAGATGTCCGAGACGCACACGTATCAGCAGGTGATCCCCTTCACCGACCGGCTGAACTACTGCTCGGCGATCATCAACAACGTCGGCTACTGCATGACCGTCGAGAAGATGCTCGGCATCGAAGCGCCGGCGCGCGCGCAACACGTGCGCCTGATGCTCAGCGAGTTCATGCGCATCTCCGATCACATCATCTGCATCGGAACGAATCTCGTCGACATGGGCGCGCTGACGAATTTCTGGTGGCTCTTCCAGCCGCGCGAAGAAATCCTGGGGCTCGTCGAGTCCTGCTGCGGCGCGCGCCTGCTGCCGAGCTACCTCCGCATCGGCGGACTCTCCGTCGATGCACCGGCCGACTTCCTCTCGAACTCCCAACGTCTCGTGAACATGCTTCCGAAGTTCATCGACGACGTCGAGGCGCTGGTGATGCGCAATCGCATCTTCCGCGAGCGCGTCGACGGCATCGCGCCGATCACCGCCGAGGATGCGATCAACTTTGGCTTCACCGGTCCGTGCCTGCGCGCGTGCGGAATTCCGTATGACGTGCGCAAGGCCAGCCCGTACCTCGGATACGACACCTATGACTGGGACGTGCCGGTCGCCGAAGGCGGCGACACGTACGCGCGTTTCCTCGTGCGCTTCGAAGAGATGCGCCAGTCGCTGCGCATCCTGCAGCAGGCCATCGATCGCGGACTCCCGCCGGGACCGGTGATGGTCGACAATCCGTACGTGGCCCTTCCTCCGAAGGAGAAGGTCTACAACGAGATGGAGTCGCTGATCTATCACTTCAAGCTGATCATGCACGGCATTCAGCCGCCGGTCGGCGAGGCCTACTTCCAGGTCGAGGGCGGCAACGGCGAGGTCGGCTTCTACATCGTGTCGGATGGAACGAAAACGCCTTACCGCGTCCGCGCGCGCCCGCCGTGCTTCCCCATTTTCGAGGCCTACGCGAAGATGATCACCGGACAAACGATTCCGGACGCGATCGCTGCACTCGGAAGCTTGAATATCATCGCGGGAGAACTGGACCGCTAATGTCGATCACTCGCGTGTCACCCGGCGTCATCAAAGTCGAGCGTCAGGATCTGACGTTCGCGGAGCGGACGTATCTGCCGCAGGTGATCGGCGGCATGCTGCGCACGCTGCGGCATCTGCTGAAGAATCTGTTCAACATCAAGAAGCTGCCGACGATCTCGTATCCCGAGGTCAAGCGCGTGTACTCCGAGCGGTTCCGCGGACGGCATATTCTCACCACGCGCGAAGACGGCACCACGCGCTGCGTGGCCTGCTACATGTGCTCGACCGCGTGCCCCGCGGAGTGCATCACCATCGAAGCCGGCGAAGACCAGCGCACGCGCGAGAAGTTCCCGGTGCGCTACGACATCGATCTGCTGCGCTGCGTCTTCTGCGGCTACTGCGTCGATGCGTGTCCCGAAGACGCGATCTACATGACGCGCGACTACGAGATGGCGATCGACACGCGCGCACGCGCGGTCGTCGGTCTGCGCGATCTCGTCGTTCCGCCGAACTTTCCGGTCGAGCCGATGGGATGGCGTCCGTACTACGGCGCGATCGACAAGCACGGCACCGCCGGCGGCACCGGCCTCGGGCAATCGCTGCGCGAGGCGCCGTTCGAAGACGGCGCGCCGCCGAATCCCGACGTCTATCGCGGCGCCTAAGCCGTCCCCGCAACGTGAGGTGTCGGCTATGATGCACGCAGGGTCCCATGAAGCCGCTCGAGACATCGGTCGAACAAGTTCTGATTGAAGCGATTCAGTCCGAGGTCGAGACGCGCGTGTACTACCAAAAGATGGCCGAGCGCGCGGGCTCGCCCGAGGTGCGCAAGCGGCTGCTGCAGCTCGCGGATGTGGAGCTCGTTCATCGCGCGAAGCTCGAGCGCAAGTTTCGCGATTCCCTCGGCAAGAATCCTCCCGAGCCACAAGCAGTGACGCTCGATCTGCCGTCGGAGATCGCGAATCTCGACATTAGCCGCGCACTCAAGCTCGCGCTCGAGCGCGAGCGCGATTCCGAGAGCCACTATCGCTTCCTCGCGGAGCGCGTCCCCGCCACGACCGAGCTCGGCCGCCTGTTCATGGAGCTCGCCGAGATCGAGTGGAAACACAAGACCGATCTGCAGGCCGAGTACGACGCCTCGGCGGCGCCGGATCAGTTCTTGTTGGACGTCTAACCGTGGTGCCGGCCGCTGGCCGGCCGTAGCGCCGGCTGCCAGCCGGCGCGGTGTGGTTCTGTGTCGTCGAATCGCCCTAAAACAACAGGCGGTCGACGCCACGCGCGCCGACCGCCTGCTGCTCTCTCTCATACAACACGCTGCCGGTTCTCGATATCGGAGCGCTGTACGGGAACCAGTGTAGGCATCGAGGGTGACAGCAGCATTTCAACGGTCATAAAAAATCAGTGAGTCGCGGCGGCCGCGTGCGCTCCGACGTCAGCGCGTCATCTGTGCATCGTCAGAAGAGCGCAAAAGTGTTACTCGTAAGAACTTTCTGACAGTGCGTTTCGGGCCGGTAGAATGCGCCGCGATGATCTACCTCGACAACAACGCCACGACGCGCGTCGCCGACGAAGTCCTCGCCAGCATGACCCCGTACTATCGCGAGCTCTACGGCAATGCGCACGCAATTCACGCGCTCGGCCGCGCGTCGCATGACGCGGTCGAGCATGCGCGCGAGAGCGTCGCGCTGGTTCTCGGATGCGACGCCTCCGAAGTCATCTTCACGAGCTGCGGCACGGAAGGCAATGCGATGGTGATCCGCGGCCTGATCGAGCGCGGTGCGACGCGAAAGAAAATCGTCGCGACCGCAGTCGAGCATCCGTCGGTGCTCACGCTGCTCCGCAATCTCGAGCAACGCGGAGTCATTAGGCTCGAGATCGTTCCGGTCGATCGCAATGGCGCGATCGATCTCGAGTCGCTCCGCAACGCGATCGATGACGAAACACTCCTCGTCTCCGTGATGCTCGCGCAGAACGAGACCGGCGTGATTCATCCCGTCGCGCGCATTGCCGAGATGGCGCACGCGCGCGGCGCGCTGCTGCACGTCGATGCCGTGCAGGCCGTCGGCAAGATCGCCGTCTCGCAACGCGAGCTCGATGCGGACTTTCTCACCATCTCCGGACACAAATTCCACGCGCCGAAAGGCATCGGCGCACTCACGATCCGCCGTGGACTCGCGCTGCAGCCACTATGGTTCGGCGGAGGTCAGGAGCTCGGAATGCGCTCCGGCACCGAGGCCGTGCCGTCGATCGTCGGCCTCGCGACCGCCGCGCGACTCGCACACGAATCACTCGCGAGTTTCGATCGAGTGCACGCACTGCGCGACCGCTTCGAATCTTCCGTCCTCGCACAAGTCGAAGAAACCTCCGTCAACGGCGCAACGCAACAACGCCTCGGCAACACGTCGAACATCTCCTTCCACGACGCCTACGCCGACGAGATCGTTCGCACGCTCGACGCGGCGGGTGTATGCGTCTCCGCCGGCGCGGCGTGCCACTCCGGCAAAGTCGAACCGAGCGGCACGATGAAAGCGATGGGGCATCCGCTACGCGTGGCGATGGGCGCAGTGCGCTTCTCGTTGTCGCGCTACACGACGGCGGAAGAGATCGATCGCGCGATTGCGATCGTGAAGGATGGGGTGACGCGCGTGCGCGGGGCGATCGCGTCAGGGATGCGATCGGCGTAGAATCTCAACTTGGACATTTTGGAATCGAACATGGACAAGAACGAATGGAGCGTCGGCGAGGCCAAGCAGCAGTTCTCCGAGGTCTTGCGGCGGAGCGAGACGCAACCGCAATTGATCTACCGGCGCAACCGGCTGATCGCGGCGGTCGTCCGTGTCGACGAATCGTCCGAGATCCCTGGCAGTTCGCAGACGATCGCGGACCGATTTGCTGAGGCGCGGGAGTTGTTCGAATCAGAGCAGTATCGTTTGCCGCAGGTCCGCCGGCGCTCGCGCAGAAACACATTCGTGAGAACACTCGATGCCGTGGCTGGTCGACACAAACGTACTCAGTGAGCTGGTGCGGCCGCGACCTAATGCCGGCGTCGCTCAATGGGCCGCGGGTGCTAGCCGCATCTCGGTCAGCGTCATCACGCTGGAGGAGATTCTCTTCGGCCTGGCGTGGAAACCGAACGCAAAGATTCGCCGGTGGTTCGAGCTGTTCTTCGAAGAAGCCTGCGACCTGCTCCCCGTTACCGACGAGATCGCGGAGCGGGCCGGTATGATGCGTGGCGACCTTCGAGCCGAAGGAGAAACCCGCTCGCAGGCCGATATGCTCATCGCCGCGACGGCTCAAGTTCACGGACTCACGCTCGTGACTCGCAACGTTCGTGACTTCGAAGGTTGTCGAATCGCGCTGATGAATCCGTTTGTGTGAGGATTCTCACTCGCTCCCGAACGCAGCTTCCAGTTGCGCGACGAGATCGTCACGTTTGATGCTTTGCCATGCTTGACGTGCGGCAGCGACATGTCTCTTCCTCGCATCGCCATCCGCGGCGAGACATGCGAGCCCGTAATGCGCCCTGCCAATCGAATACGGCTCCACGATCCGCTCATACAACGCCAACGCGTTCCGGTACAGCGACTCGGCTTCGCCCATGCACGCTGTGTCGTGATCCGCGCGTCGCGCGGCGATGTCGCCCAGACTCTTGATGCAGTTCGCTTCGCCGAGCAGATCGCCTAGCTTCCGATACAGTGGCTGCGCCTCCTCGTACCGCGCTCGTGCCGTCTCGGGATCTGAACGTCGTAGCGCGATGTCGCCTAGACTCTTGATGCAATTGGCCACCCCGAGCAAATCGCCCGCCTTTTGATACAGCGACTGCGCCTCTTCGTACCGCGCGCAAGCCGTCTCGTGATCTGAACGCCGTAGCGCGATGTCGCCCAAACTCTGAATACAATTGGCTTCGCCGTTCCAAGAACCCATCGTCCGAAACAAAGGCTGTGCCTCCTCGTACCGCGCTTGTGCCGTCTCGTGATCGGAGCGCAGCAGTGCTATGTCACCGAGTTTCTGAATGCAATTGGCTTCGCCGAGCAGATCGGACATTTTTCGATACAGTGCCCGAGCCTCCTCGTATCGTAGACGCGCCGGCTCATCATCCGACCGACTGGAGGCAACATCCCCTAGGCTCTTGATGCATCTCGCCAGAAGGTTCGTTTGTCCGTCGGCTTCGGCTAGATCACGGATTCGTTCGATCGCGGACGTCGAACCGAGACCATTGAACCGAAGCAACTCCGCCCAGCCGTAGACGGCCCCCCTCAATATGTCCCAGTCCATTCCGCCGCTTCGCTCGAACATCGCTTCGATGGTCGCGACCTCCGGCTAGACGCGCCACAGCCTCCGCCCCTCCTATCGCGCCCACTTTCCCGCCCTCTGCATCAGCGAGTGTGAGGTAGTGAAGGACAGCTCGCTGTTCGTCCGCTGCCTCCGGCGCGTGCGCCGAGGCAATGTACTCGCGAAG
>Ga0075418_10010561_pt1 | contig 10338 bp, 8 predicted proteins | sample SoiMetdeltSBSDD2_FD_81776 | JGI IMG/M metagenome (GOLD analysis project Ga0075418, IMG submission 81776) | Bulk soil microbial communities from a Populus tree surrounding site in Tennessee, USA - Soil MetaG P. deltoides SBSDD2 | ecosystem: Environmental > Terrestrial > Soil > Tree plantation...
AAGCGCGCCATCCGGCGCGGCGAGGCCACGGCGGATCGCGTGGCGCTCGTCGTCCGGCAGCCGCTCCCGTACGTGTACGTGACGCGCGAGATCTTTCGCGCTGGCGGCCTCCCGTATCAAATGTTCGATGCGCTCCCGCTCGCCGCAGAACCGTACGCTGCGGCGCTCGACCTCGTGTTCGCTGCAGTGGCTTCGAGCTTTGCGAGGGGACCGGCCGTCGCGCTGATGCGCTCGCCACACTTCCGTTGGGCGGCAGGCGGCGACGAGGTTGTTCCAGCCGACGTGACGGCGCTCGATCGCGCGCTCAGCGAAGCTGGCTATCTGGGCCAGATCGAGACTCTCGACGCGCTTCTCGCGGCGTGGCAGCAGCAACCGGCGCGTCGCGGGCAAACGCAAGCGGCGTCGAAGGCGGGTGCGATGCTCGCCGCAGTCGCACGCGAGCTGGTAGCGTTGCGGTCACCTGCGCCGACAGACCGCCACCTCAGCGTGCTGATTGAGTTCCTGGTGCGGCACGAGCGCATCCCCGAGCCCGACGATCCGTTCGCCCCCCGCCTGCGCCGTGCCCGAGGCGCCATTCTCTCGACGCTCGCCGCGCTGCGCGAGGCCTTCGCCCGCTTCGATCCGGAGCCGGTCGCCTTCGACGAGGTGGCCGCGCTCGTGCGGCGGCGGATCGGCGGCCACACGTTCGCACCGCGGACCGGCAAGACGGGTATCCACCTCATCGACGCCGACAGCGCCCGGTTCGGAGACTTCGACGTCGTACAGCTCGCCGGGCTCGTGGACGGAGAGTGGCCCGAGCGGCCGCGCCGCAACATCTTCTATTCCACTGAGATCCTGCGCGAGCTCGGCTGGCCCTCGGCCGCCGAGCAGCGGCAGGCCGCGCGGTCGCGGTTCGTCGACCTCCTTCGACTGCCCTCGTCGCGCCTCATCGTCTCGACGTTCAGTCTCGAGGGGGATGCCATCGTCAGCCCGTCGGCGCTGCTCGACGAGATCGAAGCCGCCGGAGTGGAGACGATCGAGGAAGCGCCGCCCACCGCACGGATCTTCGAGCACGAGGCGCTGGGGCTCGAGCCGATCAGCCTCGAGACGCTGCAGCCCGACGCCCGTGCCTGGGCCGTGCACCGCCTCGCCCATGGCGATCGCCGGGGCGCTCGATTCCACGGCTTTACCGAGGCGCACCGGGCGGCGGGCTATTCGCTGACGGCGCTGGAGCGCTATCAGGACTGCCCGTTCAAGTTCTTCTCTGCCGACGTGCTCGACCTCGAGGAGGAGCCGGAGGACGAGTCGACGCTCTCGCCGCGAGCGCGGGGACGGCTTGTGCACGAGGTGCTGCAGCGGTTTTTCGAGGGGTGGGATGCCCGTGGCGGTGGTCCCATCACGCCTGCCAGGCTCGATGCGGCACGCGCGGTGTTCGAGGAGGTGGCGGCGCCGCTGCTCGACCGCCTCGGCGAGGCCGACGCCGCGCTCGAGCGTCTGCGACTGTTCGGATCGGCCATCTCCGTCGGCGCGATGGACGTGGTCCTTGGACTCGAGGTGTCGCGTCCGTCCCAGGTGCAGGAACGATGGCTCGAGTACCGGCTCGAAGGTGAGTTCTCGCTTGGCGCCACTGGCGCGCCGGTGCCCCTGCGAGGCGTGGCCGATCGAATCGATCTGTTGCCCGATCGACGCCTGCGCGTGATCGACTACAAGTCCGGCGCGGCGCCCGATCCGAAGCGAGCGCTGCAGGCGCCGATCTACGCGTTGTGCGCCGCGGAGCGCCTCGAGGCGCGCGACGGACGGCCCTGGACCGTCGACGAAGCGTCCTACGTGGCCCTCGCCGGCAGGCGAGCCTCCGTACCGGTCGTCGAACGCGGTGGCGTGGACGGCCAGGCCACGCTCGCCGCCGCGCGCACGCGCCTGCTTCAGCTGCTCGACGGCATTCAGCGCGGCGAGTTTCCGCCGCGGCCGCACGACCCGACGATCTGCCGGTTCTGTGCGTTCTCCACCGTCTGCCGGAAGGACTATGTCGGCGACTCGTAACGCCTCGCTCCCGTTCGATGCCCAACCGGATCCGGTGGAGTCGCGAATCGACGCGCGTGACCGGGACGGGCGGGAGCGCGCCGTCGATCCGCGATTCAACGTGGCCCTCGAGGCCTCGGCGGGCACCGGCAAGACGCGCGTCCTCGTGCACCGGTACGTGAACCTGCTGCGCGCCGGTGTCGAGCCGTCCAACATCCTGGCGATGACCTTCACCCGCAAGGCCGCCGCCGAGATGCGCGCGCGGATTCTCGAGACGCTTCGCCTCGCGGCGATGCGCGGCGAGATCCCCGCATCGCGCTGGCGCGAGCTTCGCGATCGCGCCGGCGACATCGCCATCAGCACCATCGACGCCTTCTGCCTGTCGCTGCTGCGGGAATTCCCGCTCGAGGCCGATCTCGATCCCGCCTTCACGGTCGCCGAGGACACAGAGGTACCACGTCTCGTCGACGAGGCGCTCGATCGGGCGCTGCGGATCTGTCGCGGGCTGGCGCGCGACGACGAGCATGTGGCGCTGGTGTTTGCGCAGCTCGGCGATCGCCGCGTACGCGCGGGGCTGGCCGCTCTGCTGGGCAGGCGGCTCGCCGCGCCCGACATCCTGCACCGGTACCTGGGGCGGTCGCGTCCGGATCTCACGGTCGGCGTGGCAGCGGATCGCGCCGCGGATGCGTTGCTCGACGTGTGTGCGGAGATGGTCCGGCTAAAGCCGGAGGCTACGCACTCCGGCGATCCAGATGACGCCGCCTCTGGCGTGAGCCGGACCCAGACCGACGGGTTACGGGCATTCGCCGCGTGCGGCCCGGCCGATCCCATGTTCATGCTCCTCGTCCGCCAGCTGGAGGCGCTCGACACCGCACGTCGAACCGGGTCGTCCGCCGACCCCGTCCTGGTCCAGACCGCGTGCACGCGGGTTGGCGACTACTTCCTCACTCAGGCACGCGCGCCGCGGAGCCGTCTGACCAGCACCAAGGCGCAGTTTCCGTCGCACGCTCACTGGGCCCGTCATCGGGACCTCGTCGTCGGACAGGCGGCGCGTGTGGCCGAGGTGCTGTCCGGCTACCGGCGCGATCTCAACGCGCTCGTCGCTCGCGGCGTGTGGCGCATGTACCGGGTGGCCGAAGCCGAGTACCGCCGGACGCTCGACGCCCACGCCGTGCTCGATTTCTCCGATCTGCTCCTCAAGACGCTCGAGCTGCTGCGGCAGATGGAGGAGTTCTCGCGCAGTCGCTACCGTCTCGAATCGCGGTATCACCATGTGCTCCTCGACGAGTTTCAGGACACCAGCCGCGCGCAGTGGGAGCTGGTGTCGCTGCTCGTGCAGGCCTGGGGCGAAGGCGTCGGTCTCTCCTCGGGCGACCCGCTGCCGCCGTCCATCTTCATCGTCGGCGATCGTAAACAGTCGATCTACGGCTTCCGCGATGCCGATGTCTCGGTGCTCGCTGATGCCGCGCGCTACCTCGGGGGGCTGCGCCCGGATGGCGATGTTCGACGGTCGATCTCGCGCAGCTTCCGCGCCGTGCCCGGTCTGCTGTCGTTCGTCAACGACGTCTGCCACGACCTCGAGAAGGCGCCCGAGCGGGAAGACGCGTTTCGCTACGAGGAGGAGGATCGGTTTCCGATCGGTGCGGCCGGTGGAGACGACGCCGAGATCCTCGGAACGGTGCTCGCCGACAGCGTCGAATCGTGCGCCGAGGGCGTGGCTGGTGAGATCGCCAGGCTCCTCGCCAGCGGCGCAACCGTACGCGACGTCGGCACCGGTGTACCGCGAGCGGTGCGCCCGGGCGACATCGCGGTGCTGTTCCGCACCCGCGAGAACCACCGCGAGCTCGAGGCCGCGCTGGAGCGCCGCGGCGTGCGCGCCTACGTGTACAAGGGCCTCGGCTTCTTCGACTCCGACGAGATTCGCGATGTGCTGGCGCTGCTCTGGCATCTCGCCGATCCGCTGTCGAACCTGCGCGCGGCGGCGTGGATGCGATCGGGCTTCGTGCGCCTCTCGGACGAGGCGCTCCGGCGACTGGCCCCGCGGCTGTCCGACGCGCTGATCGCGAAGGCTCCGGTCCCGGCTGCCGCCAAGCTCGATGGCCGCGACGCCGAGGCGCTGGCTCTGGCACGAGCGGCCAGCTCGAGATGGCGGAGGCTCGTCGATCGCGTGCCCCCGGGCGAGCTGCTCGACCTCGTGCTGGCCCAATCGGCATACACGCTGGAGCTGCGGGGGCCGCGTTTTCGCCAGGCGCTCGAGAACCTCAAGAAGATTCGCGCGCTGATTCGCAGAGTTCAGAACAGCGGCTATGCCACGCTGAATCGGATCGTCGCGCACCTCGATCGCCTCGCCCTTGGCGACGAGTCGAACGCCGCCATCGACGCGCTCGACTCCGTCAGTCTGATGACGGTGCATGCGGCCAAGGGCCTGGAGTTCCCGGTCGTGTTCGTCGTGAACCTGAGCCGAGGCACCGCAACCCGGCGTCCGCCCATCCGGGTGTCCGGAGGCGGCTCTGACGCAGACGTCTCGGTTTCTGTCGGCGACTTTCAGTCGGGACCTGACGACGATCAGGCCGCGCGGGAACGGGAGGAAACGAAGCGGCTGTTGTACGTCGCGCTGACCCGAGCCCGGGACCGCCTCTACCTGAGTGCGGTCACGAGCGACGGACGACTCCAGCCGGGCCGCGGCAGCCTCGCCGAGGTGCTGCCGTCTTCGCTGCTCGCACGGCTTGGACCTGTGACCGATGGTCCGATTCGCTGGCAGGCGTCGTCAGGCGCAGTGCACGTCCTGCGTGTCTGCGAGCCTGGCGCCGGCGCGGAAGACCCCCGGCTTGATGTCGAGTTGGAGCAGGCGGCGGCCTCTGTCGCACCGACAGTCGAGTCCGACTTCGCCCCAATCGGCGACGTCCAGACCCCGTTGGGGTCAGGTTCCGAATCGCTGACCCCGAGCCGCCTACGTGGACGGCTCGTACACCGGTTGCTCGAGCGTTTTGGCCTGACACCCCCTTTGGAGGGGCCGTCGTTGAGCGATGTGGCCGCCGGGCTGATCAGGCCCGACGAGCGAGCCGGGGAGATCGACGTCGGCGACGTGATCGCCGAGGTCGCGCATGCCTGCACCGTCTACCGGACGCTGACCGAACGGGGCGATCTGCAGGAGGTTTTCAGGAATGGGGCGGCTACCTACGAAGTTCCCTTTTCGCTCGTCATCGATGGCTCGCCGGTGCGCGGAACCATCGATTGCCTGATTCAGGTCCCAGAATCGGACGCGTCAGCCGCTCACCCGCGTGTGATCGTCCTCGAGTTCAAGAGCGGAGCCGCCAGGGCCGGGCACCGGGAACAGGCGGCGCTATACCGGCGCGCGGCCGAGATCCTGTTCCCGGGCGCTCGCGTCGCCGCGCACCTCGTCTACCCGGCCGGTCTGGAACCGGCGTGACGCCAAACGGGCGGGCGGGGCCAGCGCGCCGGCCGATCGGTCTGAAATCTGCCGACCCGCTGGATCTGAGGAGGAGAGGCAGGAGTCTTATCTGATACGCACATGAACAGCACAGCCATGCCCCTGGGCGATCGCGCGGCGTCGCTGCCGCTTCTGGCGCTCGAGTCGCTGCCCTGCGGCTGCGTAGCCGGTGTGTACCAGACCGCATCTGCGGTCGTCGAGGTGGAGTTCGTGGAGGCAAAGGGGCCGCATTGTGTGTTTCCCTGGCATCGTACGGGGGAGATGACCCGGGTGGCGGTTCCGGAGTCCCCGCTCGAGTCAGACGAGGCAATCGTGTGACGCTCCAGCATTTTTCTCGGAAAGGGCTGCAATTGTTCATTGCGTAGCGCGGAAGCCATCCCATACAATCGGGTTCAGGAGTGTGGATTTGACGACCAAAGAGGAGACGCGCGTGGCGCTGACCTGTCCCAGTTGTGGGAACGACCAGAATTTCCTCGTGAAGACCTTGCAGATGCACGTGGTACATCTCGAGGATTCCCGGGTCGAGGTTTCCGAGGAAGGCCGTCCGGCGGTGCTGGAAATCCTGTGCGACGAGTGCGAAACGGCGCTGAACTTTGAAGATGTGGACGATTCGGTGCGCAGAGAGCTGCTGTTGACGCTCGGCGCGCGTTGATTCCTGCCCTCCCTCAGTCTTCCTGGAATTCCTCGAAGTAGTCGCATTCCGGGCACACCCATTCACGAATTTTCGACGTCTTGGTCTGTGGTGTGCCCGGCACCCGATCGGTGACCTCGGGTTCGTGGAGTTTCATCTGTTCGCCGCACAACGGGCACTCCTTCTCGGGCATTGACTTCTCCTCGACCGGCTCCTATCGTACCAGCAGTGCGATGGGTGGCAACGCGTACAGACCCTTTCGTGGCGGCGCCGCGGCCGAGACCCCCCGTGTCGAGACGGGCGAGGCCGGCTGTTTTGCCGACGAAGTGATCGTGGACTTTCCTTCCGTCGCCCCGGCCGTGGACCGCATGCGCAGTGCCTTTCTTGCCGAGGAGCACCGGCCGCCGCTGAACACCGCCATCCGGCTGACCTCTCGAGATGCCGTCGAAGGCGTCACGATCCCGTTGTCGGTGCCGGTGCGCTGCACCTGCAGGCGATGCGGGGGGCGCGGAGAGAGCTGGAGCGAGTCGTGCCTGAGGTGCGCAGGCAGCGGCGCCGAGGTGCTGCGCTACGAGCTGGAAATTACCGTGCCCGCCGGCGTGGCCAATGGCACCAGGATGCAGTTCAGCGTCACCCCGCCGCAGAGTCCGCCCACGCGGGTCGAGCTTCACATCGCGGTCGAATAATCCCTAGCGGCCCAGCCGGCCGCGCCACTCATGCAGCGACACGTCAACCTGCTCGGCATCCTGTGGAGCCTCTGGGGGGCGCTGGCGGCGCTCGTCGGCGTGTCGATGCTGCTGCTGGCCATCGGCGCGCTGGTCTGGGTGCTCGGTCCCGACCGCGAGGCGAGCGCGTTTGGGGCCGGGCTCTTCGCTGCGCTGTTTGCCCTGACCGGGGCCTTCGCGCTGCTCTGGGGCGGCGCCCACGTCTGGACCGGCATGCTGGTACGGCGGCATCTTCCGCTCGGGCGCGTGCTGTCGCTGGGGTTGGCCGTGGTCAACCTGCTCATACTCCCGTTTGGCACGGCGCTCGGGATTTACGCGCTGTGGGTGCTGCTGACCGGCGAGGGACGCAAGCTGTTCGAGCCGCCGCCGCTCGCCTCCGCAGCGCCGCGATAGAATCTGAACATGCCCTCGATGCCTGATCGCGATACGGTGCTGAGCGCGCTTCGCGTCGTGGTCGACCCCGATCTCCGCCGCGATATCGTGTCGCTCGGCTTCGTCAAGGACGTGGCCATTGCCGCCGACCGCGTCTCGTTCACGATCGAGCTGACCACTCCGGCGTGCCCGGTGAAGGAGCAGATGCGCGAGCAGGCAACGGCCGCTGTGCGGGCGCTGCCCGGGGTGTCGGCGGTCGACGTGCAGCTGACGGCAAAGGTGCGGTCGGCGTCGGCGCCTGAGACCGGTCGACCACCGCTGCCCGGCGCGAAGAACGTGATCGCGGTTGGCGCCGGGAAGGGCGGCGTCGGCAAGACCACGGTGTCCGTGAACCTGGCGCTCGCCCTGGCCCGCTGCGGCAGCCGCGTCGGCATCCTCGACGGCGACATCTACGGACCCAACGTGCCGATCATGATGGGTCTGGACGCGCAGCTCACCACCGACGAGCAGCGCCGCATCGTGCCGGCTGAAAAGTACGGCATCCAGGTGATCTCCATCGGGTTCATGACCAAAGACGATGACGCGATCATCTGGCGGGGCCCGATGCTGCACGGCGCCATCCAGCAGTTCTTCCGTGAGGTGGCCTGGACGGACCTCGACTACCTGATCATCGACATGCCGCCCGGCACTGGCGACGTGGCGCTCAGCCTCAGCCAGACCGTGCCGGTCGTCGGGGCGGTTGTCGTGACGACGCCGCAGCAGGTGTCGCTCGCCGACACGCGCCGGGCCGTGAAGATGTACCAGAAGCTCAACATCCCGACGCTCGGGCTCGTCGAGAACATGAGCTACTACGCCTGCGAGAACTGCCATCACGAGGCCGACATCTTCGGCCATGGCGGTGGCGAGCGGCTGGCTGGAGAGATGGGCATCCCGTTTCTCGGCCGGCTCCCGATCTATCAGCCGATCCGCGAGGGCAGCGACACGGGCGTTCCGCTCGTGGTGGCGGAGCCGGCGTCGGCGGCCGCGCGGGCGTTTCTCACCGTCGCCGAGCGCACGGCCGCACAGATCTCCGTGGCCGCGCACACCGCCGCCGAAAAGAACAAGGGAAAGATTCCGCTGATTCCCGTCCGGTGATCGATCTCCCCTTCACCAAGCGCACGCTCGCCAACGGTCTCGACGTGATCGTGCACGAGGATCATCACGTCCCGATGGTGGCCGTGAACATCTGGTATCACGTCGGATCCAAGGATGAGCAGCCGGGGCGGACCGGGTTCGCGCACCTGTTCGAACACTTGATGTTCGAGGGTTCCGAGCATCACAACGCGGGATACTTTCCGCCGCTGCAGCGGGCGGGAGGGCTGCTGAACGGATCCACGAACACCGATCGCACCAACTACTGGGAAGTGGTGCCGACCAGCGCCATCGACCTCGCGTTGTGGATGGAATCGGATCGGATGGGGTACCTGCTGCCGGCGCTGACGCAGGAGCGCTTCGAGACCCAGCGCGACGTGGTGCTCAACGAGCGGCGCCAGAACTACGAGAACCGTCCGTACGGCCTGGCGCTGATGGCGATTCTCGCGGAGCTCTATCCGCCGTCGCACCCGTATAACTGGATGACGATCGGGTCGGCCGACGACATCCGATCGATGCGGCTCGAAGAAGTCCACGCCTTCTTCCGCACCTACTACCATCCAGCGAACGCGTCGCTCGTGCTGGCGGGCGACATCGACACCGAGCGGGGATTCGCGCTGGCCGAACAGTACTTCGGCGAGCTCGAGCCCGGGCTGCGGCCCCCGGCTGTCGACGCGGCTGCGCAGCTCGGGACCGAGCGGCGAGTGGTGCACGAGGATCGCGTCGAGCTGCCGCGCGTGTACATGGCGTGGCACACGCCGGCCATGTTTGCGGATGGCGACGCCGAGCTGGATCTGGTTGCCGAGCTGCTGGCCAGCGGCAAGATGTCGCGGTTGTACAAGTCGCTTGTCTACGAGCGCCGGATTGCCGTCGATGTCTCGGCCTATCAGAGCTCCCGTGAGCTGGGAAGCTTCTGCGTCATGGCGGCGACGGCCGCGCCGGGGCGTTCGCTTGCCGAGGTGGCGGCCGTCATGGAGAGCGAGGTCGAGCGCTTCATCGTCGAGGGGCCGACCGGCGACGAGATGGAGCGGGTGACGGCGCAAGCCGAAGCGCAGTTCGTCTACCGCCTGCAGACGATCGGCGGCTTCGGCGGCAAGTCCGATCAGCTCAACGCCTACAACGTCATGCGCGGCGACCCGGGGTACTTCCGCGCCGACCTCGACCGCTATCGCCGCGCCACGCCGGAAGGCGTTCGGGCTGTCGCCGAGCGGTTTCTGGCCTTCGATCGGCGTGTGGTCCTGAGCGTCGTCCCGCGGGGACAGGCGTTGCTGGCGCTCCCGGCTTCCCGTCCGACGACTGTCACATGAAATCAGCAGACCGGTCGCGCCTGCCGGAGGTGGGCGCCGATCCGGTGTTCGTCTTTCCCTCCATCGTCCATCAGACGCTGGCCAACGGCCTCGCTGTCCGCTTCGTCGAGCACCGAAGCGCCCCCGTCGTCACATTCGTGCTGCAGGTCGAGGGTGGCGCCGCGGAAGATCCGCCGGCGCTTCATGGCCTGGCGGCAGTTGCCGCCGACATGCTGGACGAGGGCACCGGCTCGATGAATGCGCTCGAGGTGTCCGACGCGATCGCCAGGCTGGGCGCCGACTACGACCTCGATGTCGGTCCCGATGCCACCACGATCGCGCTTACGACGCTGGAGCGGTTCACCGGGCGCGCCGCGGCGCTCCTGGCCGACATCGTCACACGGCCTGCGCTCCGCGAGGCCGATTTCGATCGCGTGCGCCAGCTGCGTGTCGATCGGCTGCGCCAGCTCAAGGACGTGCCGTCCGCGATGGCGGAGCGGGCGTTTCTCCAGCTGCTCTACGGGGAGCACCCCTACGGCCATCTGACGATTGGCCGCCTCGAGTCGTTGAGGGCGATGGTGCTGCCCGACGTGGTGTCGTTTCATCAGACAGCGTACCGGCCGTCACGGGCGACGCTCGTGATCGCGGGGCCCATGGCTGCCGGCGACGCCTTCCGTCTCGTGGAGTCGGCGTTTGGCGAGTGGTCCGAGCCGCCGATGGCGTCAGGGACGAAGGCATCACCGG
>Ga0075418_10010562_pt1 | contig 10338 bp, 9 predicted proteins | sample SoiMetdeltSBSDD2_FD_81776 | JGI IMG/M metagenome (GOLD analysis project Ga0075418, IMG submission 81776) | Bulk soil microbial communities from a Populus tree surrounding site in Tennessee, USA - Soil MetaG P. deltoides SBSDD2 | ecosystem: Environmental > Terrestrial > Soil > Tree plantation...
TCCGAGTTCATCAGCGTCGTGCCGACGAGCGCGACGTCATAACCGAGGTCGACGACCGTCTTCACGTCTTCGAGCGAGCCAACGCCGCTCTCCGCCACCGAAGGGAAGGCCGGCGGCAGAGAGCTCGCGAGTTCACCAAGCCGCGACAGATCGACGCTCAAGGTGTCGAGATCGCGGCAATTGAGGCCGACCAGCATCTGCTCGTCATGCGCCTTGCGCTCGGCGAGCACTTCCTGCGCGACCTGCAGATCGACCGCGTCGAACGCTTCGATGAGCACGAACATCTTCAGCATCGCGGCGACGTCGAGCAGCGCCTTGATGCGGCTGCGATCCAGCATGCGCACGATCACGAGTACGCCGCCGGCGCCTGCGGCACGCGCCTCCATCACTTGATACGGATCGACGAGGAAATCCTTGCGCATCACTGGCACGCCGAGCGCCGCGAGCGTCCGCGCCGTCTGCGCGAGGTGCTCGAGCGACCCGCCGAATCGCGTCGGCTCCGTCAGCACGGAGACGGCGCAGGCGCCGCCATGCGCGTATGCCTGCACTCGCCTGTCGATATCGGTAGTGTGCTGCGACAGATCGCCCGCCGAAGGCGACGCCAGCTTGCATTCGGCGACGATGTCGAAGCCTTCCGGCGAAAGCTTCAATCGCGGTGCTGTCGGCGCCGAGCACACACGCGTCCACAACATCTGCTCGGATTCTCTCGCGCGCGCTTGTTCGAGCCTCGCAAGGCTCGACTGCGCCATTTCAGTTAGGAGTCCGCTCATCTGACTACCCGCTAGCCGCTGCCGCGCGGCCGAACGCTGCGATTCGTTCCAATATTCTGCGGCCGGCGCCCGAGTCGATCGCGTCCTGCGCCATGCTGGCCGCTTGCTTCGCCGACGCCGCTATCCCCATCAGCTCCAGCACGAGCGCCGCTTGCAACACGATCGCGTGGCGGTGTGCGCCGCGGTCGCGTCCTTCGAGCACTGCCCGCAGGTGCTCGGCATTGTAGGCGGCATCGCCCCCTTTGAGCTCGTCAGCGGTGCAGGCAGGCAGTGCGAACTCCTCCGCACTGCGACGCGAGCGCTTGACCTCGCCAGGGCGCACGTCGAACAGCGTGAACGGTCCGATCGGCGTCGCCTCGTCCCAACCGGGCTCGCCGTGCACAACGAACGCACGCTCGATCGGCAGGCCAGCGAGCGTGTCGGCCATCAACGCGGCAATGTCGACGTGATACGCACCGATCAGATGAAACGGCGGCTCCGCAGGATTGGACAGCGGTCCGAGAATATTGAAGACAGTACGCACGCCGAGCGCTTGCCGGATCGGCATCACTGCTTTCATCGCCGGGTGGTAATGCGGCGCGAAGAAAAACGTAAAGCCAGTCGCCGCGAGACACTCGCCAGCGGCCTTCTCGTCGAGCGGCAGATTCAAGCCGAGCGCGCGAACCACGTCTGCGCTGCCGCTGCGGCTCGAAACCGAGCTCGTGCCGTGCTTCGCGACGCGAATGCCCATCGCCGCGACCAGCAACGCGGCTCCTGTCGAAAGATTGAAGCTTCCTGAGCCATCGCCGCCAGTGCCGACCATGTCGACCAGCGGCCCGCCGTCCGGCAGGATCGGCCGTCGCGCGAGCTTGCGCATGGTCTTTGCGAAACCGCGCACTTCGTCGGCGGTGACACCTTTCGCGCGAAGTCCGGCGAGCAACGCCCCGCCGAGCGCCGGCGACAGCGTCGGGTCAGTGAGCGCGACTAACAGGTCGGCAGCCTGCGCCTCGCTCAGGTTGCGGCGGTCGAGCAGCAGCTCGAGAACTTCGCGCAGAGCAGTCATTGCTGGCGCCTTGGCGAGCGTTGTCGCAGGAAGTTGTCCATCAGCACCGGCCCTTGCGGCGTGAGCACGCTCTCCGGATGAAACTGCACGCCTTCCACCGCCAGCTCGCGATGGCGCACGGCCATGATCTCACCTTCGTCAGTGCGCGCCGAAACTTCCAGCACGTCCGGCAGCGACTGCGGCTGCGCGATCAGCGAATGATAGCGACCCGCCTCGAAGGGCTCCGGCAGGCCCGCGAGAATGCCGCGGCCGTCGTGATGCACGTACGAAGTCTTGCCGTGCATCAGCCGAGCTGCGCGCACGACTTTGCCGCCGAACACTTCGACCAGCGACTGATGTCCGAGACAGACACCGAGCACCGGCACGTGGCCGGCGAATGCGTCGATCATCTGCATCGAGACTCCGGCGTCGTACGGCGTCCCGGGCCCTGGCGAGATGCACAAGTGAGTCGGCTGCAACGCCCGCGCTTCGTCGACCGAGATCTGATCGTTGCGATGAACCAGCACCTCGGCGCCGAGGACCATGAACGCCTGCACCAGGTTGTAGGTGAAGGAGTCGTAGTTGTCGATGAGCAGGAGCCGCGTGGCAGGAGCAGCGCTCATAGGCCCTCCTCTGCGAGTGCCAGCGCGCGGCGCACGATGGCGCTTTTCGCCAGCACTTCCTCGTATTCGGTCTGCGGCACGCTGTCCGCGACCAGGCCTGCGCCCGCCTGATAGCTGTACGTGTCGCCGCGAAACACCATCGTACGGATCGTGATCGCGTGGTCCATGTCGCCGCCATGGCCGAAGTAGCCGACCGTGCCGCCGTAGAAGCCACGGCGCACGGGCTCGAGCTCGTCGATGATTTCCATCGCGCGCACTTTCGGCGCGCCGACCAGCGTACCCGCGGGGAACGCAGCTGCGAACAAATCGAACGCGTCCTTGCCGGGCGCCAGCTCGCCATTCACACCGCTGACGATGTGCATGACGTGGCTGTAGCGCTCGACGTGCCGATAAGGATTCACGCCCACCGTGCCGGCGCGCGCTACGCGGCCGAGATCGTTGCGCGCGAGATCGACCAGCATGATGTGCTCGGCGTTCTCTTTCGGATCTGCCAGCAATTCTTCCTGAAGTCGCTCGTCCTCGTCGCTGTCACGGCCGCGTGGCCGCGTGCCGGCGATCGGGCGCATCTGCGCATGACCGTGCGAAAGTTTCACCAATGCTTCGGGCGAAGAGCCGACGACGACGCAATCGCCGAGGTCGCAATAGAACATATAGGGCGAAGGGTTCAGCAGCCGCAGCGCGCGATAGGTTTCGAATGGCTCCAGCTCGCATTCGCCGGCGAAGCGCACCGACAGCACCAGCTGATAGACGTCGCCGGCGGCGATGTATTCCTTGGTGCGACGAACGCCGTCGATGAACTCGGCCTGGCTGAGGCTGCCCCCGGCCGGGGCATAACGAATGCGCTTCTCGCTCTGTGGAATCGCGCCGCGCAGCGCTTGCACGACTTGCTTGCGCAACGAGCCGCGCTCGCTTTCGCTGCCCGCGTGGAGTAACGCGACGCCGCGGGTCAGGTGATCGAACACCAGCAGCGATTGCGGCGCGAGATAGTGAGCTTGCGGCGAGGGCTCCACGACGCGCGCGCGTGCCGGCAACCGCTCGAAGTTTCGCACCAGATCGTAGCCCGCAACGCCGACCAGTCCGCCGGGCAGCGGGACGCCGGGAATTCGTGGGCTAGGTTGTGGCGTATGCGCAAGCGCATCGCGCAACGCTTGCAGCAGCTCCTGCTGCGAATCCGGTGCGGGGCGCGTGCGGCCGTTGACAGTGAGTCCGCGCTCATCGAGCCGCACCTCGGCGCAATCGCCGAAGCCGATGAAGGAATAGCGCGCGAGCCGCTCGCCGCCTTCGACGCTCTCCAGCAGGAAGCGCGGCTTGAACGGCTTGAGCTTGAGATACGCCGAGACCGGCGTGTCAAGGTCGGCAGCAATGTCGAATGGCGGTTTCAAGCAGCAGCTCCTCGTCAGCGACCTCGTTGCGCGAAGTCCGGGCGGGAGGCGATAAAAAAACCCATCTCCGGATTCGTGCTCGGAGATGGGTTTGGGATTCGAACGTTACGTTATGTACAGGTCCAGCGGCCCCCTCCTTTATGAGAGGCGCCACCACCATTGGCCAGAAATTACACGTCGTAACGACATGGCGGCGAGTATTACCGGCGTTCGCCCGGCGAGTCAAATGTCACGACTGCTTTGTTACCGCCGCTCGACTGAGTGTTTACGGGCTCTTCCCTACGATGGCTGTTCGTTTTTTGCCATCGATCGGGAGACCTATGAGGATCGCAGCTGCCGTTTCCGCAACGCTCTTGCTCGCCGCCGGTGCCGCACGCGCCGACGACGTCTCCGAGCTCCGCGAGCGCCTGGAAGCGCAGGAACAAAAGATCCGTGTGCTCGAACGCAAGCTGGAGCTGCAGGACGAAGCAGCGAAGGCCGCGGTGCCGAACACACCTGTCGTGCGGGCCTCGCCTCAACAGGGCTTCCGCATTCAGTCCGCCGATGGAGCCAACGTCGTGCGACTGCGCGGCGTGCTGCAGTTCGACGGCCGCTACTTTCCGGACGACGTGACGCCCGAGACATCGGACACGTGGATCCTGCGGCGCGTGCGGCCGATCCTCGAAGGCACGCTCAACGGGATCTACGATTTCCGCTTCACGCCCGACTTCGCGGGCGGCCGCGCCATCGTCCAGGACGCGTACATCGCGGCGCGACTCAAGCCCTGGGCGGTGGTCACCGCCGGCAAGTTCAAGGTGCCCGTCGGATTGGAGCGCCTGCAGTCGGCGACAGACCTGCGGTTCATCGAGCGCGGTTTTCCCACCAGCCTCGTGCCCAACCGCGACCTCGGTCTGCAATTCGGAGGCGACGTTGCCGGCGGTCTCGTGAATTACTCGGTGGGCTATTTCAACGGCGTGAGCGACGGCGGCAGCAGCGACGGCAACGCGCCGACGCCCGACGCGGAGAACGATACGAAGGGCGATTGGGCCGCGCGCGTTTTCCTCCAGCCGTTCATCAACTCGGACAGCTTCGCATTGCGCGGCCTCGGCTTCGGTATTGCCGGTACGTTCGTCGATTCGACGGGCAGCGCCACGACGACGCTGCTGCCCAGCTATCGCACGCCGGGCCAGCAAACGTTCTTCAGCTACCGCGGCACGACAGTCGCAAGCGGCGCGACGCCTGCGGTGAATGGCACTTTCGCCGATGGTGAGCGGATACGCTGGACGCCGCAGGCCTACTACTCCGTCGGCAGCTTCAGCGTGCTCGGCGAGTACGTGAACGTGTCGCAGGACGTCACGCGTGCAACGCCGACCGCCGGCCTGCGCTCGGCGACGCTGGATAACACGGCTTGGCAAGTACAGCTCGCGTGGTTCGCGACGGGCGAGGACGAAGCGTTCCGCGGCTACACACCCGGATCTGTCTTCTCGCTGGAGAATCACACCTGGGGTGCCTGGGAGCTGGTGGCGCGCTATCACGAGCTCGATATCGACGACGACGCTTTCGTCGGCGGCCCGAACTCGTTCGCCAACCCTGACAGCGCTGCCAGCAAGGCGAGCGCGTGGGGTGTCGGCGTCAACTGGTATCTCAGCCAGAACTACAAGTGGTCCGTGAACTACGACGTCACGAGCTTCGATGGCGGCGCTGCCGGCGGCGCCGATCGACCGGACGAGAAGGCAGTGTTCACGCGCTTCGCGCTGCAGTTCTGATCGAATTCTTCTGGAGGATTTCTCATGACCCGCTATTTACGGATCGTCGCCGCGTCCGTGCTGCTCGCACTCGCGGCGCCCCTCGCGCACGCCAAAGAAGTCACGCTGCTGAACGCGTCGTACGACCCGACACGCGAGCTGTACGCGGAGTACAACGCGGCCTTCGCGAAGTATTGGAAGGGCAAGACCGGCGAGGACGTCACGGTGAAGCAATCGCACGGCGGTTCGGGCAAGCAGGCGCGCACCGTCATCGATGGTCTGCCGGCCGACGTCGTCACGCTCGCGCTCGCCGGCGACGTCGACGCAATCGCCACGAACGGCAAGTTGCTGCCCGTGAACTGGCAATCGCGCCTGCCACACAACAGCTCGCCCTACACGTCGACGATCGTCTTCCTGGTGCGCAAGGGCAATCCGAAGAACATTCGCGACTGGGGCGATCTCGTCAAACCGGGCGTCGCCGTCATCACGCCGAACCCGAAGACCTCCGGCGGAGCGCGCTGGAACTATCTCGCGGGCTGGGCCTGGGCCCTGCAACAGCCGGGCGGGAGCGAGGCGACCGCGAAGGACTACATTCGCAAGCTGTTCAAGAACGTTCCGGTGCTCGACACCGGCGCGCGCGGTGCGACGACGACGTTCGTCCAGCGCGACATCGGCGACGTGCTGCTCGCGTGGGAGAACGAAGCATTCCTCTCGATCAAGGAGCTCGGCGCGGACAAGGTGCAGATCGTCGTTCCGTCGCTGAGCATTCTCGCCGAGCCGCCGGTCACGGTCGTGGACAAAGTCGTGCTGCGCCGGGGCACGCGCGAAGTCGCAACCGAGTATCTCAAGTATCTGTACTCGCCGGAGGCGCAGGAGATCATCGCCAGGAACTTCTATCGACCGATCGACGAGCAGGTCGCGGCGAAACACGCCGGGCAGTTTCCGAAGATCAAGCTCGTGACGATCGCCGACTTCGGCGGCTGGGCGAAGGCTCAGAAGACGCACTTCGCCGACGGCGGCGTGTTCGATCAGATCTACGCGCCGACGGAGTAAGCGTTTCGAGCGAGCGCTGCGCCTCGACGGTCGTCGGGCGGATCTGTATCTTGACGCTCGATGGCCAACCCACCACGGGCAGACGACTCGTACGCGGGCACGCTGGTCGAGATCCTGGCATGTCTACCCGATGACATCGCCGCCTGTTACTTGTATGGCTCGGCCACCGATGGTGGCCTGCGGCCGAACAGCGACATCGATGTTCTAGTCGTGCTGCAGCGGCCCTTGGACTCGTCGGAACGGAGCATCATCGTTCGAAAGCTGCTCGCTCTCTCCGGTCCAAACACAGGACCGGTGCGGCCGATCGAAGCGATGTTCGTGCTCGCCTCGGATGTGCACCGCTGGAGCTATCCGCCGCGCCGTCAGCTCCTCTTCGGAGAGTGGTTGCGCGACAGATTCGAGCGCGAAGACATTCCGGGTCCCGCCGCGGATCCGGACCTGGCCATCCTGCTGCATGCAGCGAGGTGCAGGAGCCGCCCGCTGATCGGTCCCGAGGCAAGAACGCTCATCGCGCCGGTGCCCGCGCAGGCCATACGTGACGCTATCGTCGACTCGCTCCCCAAGCTGCTCGACGATCTCAAAGGCGACGAGCGCAACGTAGTGCTCACCTTGGCTCGCATGTGGACAACCTTGGCCAGCGACGAGGTCGTGCCGAAAGATGTTGCGGCTGCATGGGTGCTCGAGCGCATACCGCCCGAGCACCGGATGGTTTTGGAGCTGGCGAGAGATGCCTACTTGGGCAGAGTGCGCGACGATTGGGCAGCTCGCCAGCCCGACGTGCAGCAATTCTCCGCCTACACCGCTGCTGTCATCCAGGCGTTGTATCGCCAGCGCACAGCAGAGCCGTAGCAAGCTAGAAGACGCCGCCTCCCGCTCCCACGTTCTGTCCAGTCACCCAACGCGCGTCGTCGCTTGCGAGGAATGCCGCGACCGACGCGACCTCCGCGGGCTCCCCGATGCGAGCAAAGGGCGACATCCCCGCCGCGATCTTGCGATCTCGTTCCGGCAGCAGATCCGTGTCGGTGAACCCCGGAGAGAGCGCGTTGACCGTGATGTTGCGCGGTCCGAGCTCGCGCGACAGCACGCGCACGAACTGCTCGGCGGCGCCCTTGCTGCCGAGGTAGAGCGCGGTGCCCGACATCAGCATGCGCGTGCCGCCAGTAGAGACGACGACGATGCGCCCGCCATCGCGCACCTGGCGCGCCGCTTGCTGCAACGTGAAGAAGACGCCTTTGGTGTTCGCGCCGAACACGAAATCGAACTCTTCCTCCGTGCTTTCCGTGATCGGCTTGATTACCGCGACGCCGGCGTTCGCGACGACGATGTCGGGCGCCCCGAACGCTGCGCGCGCTTCGTCGAACAGTCGATGGACTTCCGCCGTTCGCGCTACGTCGGCGCGAACCGCGACCGCTCGCCCGCCACGACCGCGAATGGCAGTCACGACTTCCTGTGCGGCCTGCTCGCCGCGAACGTAATTGATGACGACGGCGGCCCCGTCCTGCGCGAGTCGTTCGGCGATCGCGCGGCCAATGCCGCGCGAGCTGCCCGTTACGATTGCGACCTTACCTTCGAGTGGTAGTGACATGATCGACTCCTATCGCGCGATCGCCTTGGCAGTGACTTGGTCCTGCAGGCGGTCGATGAACCAGTTGGGATAGACCGGCGACAGCGCAGTGGCCGCATCCAACTCGGCCATTTCAGCAGCGGTGAGCACGACATTCGCCGCGCCGAAGTTGTCGTCGAGCTGATGCAGCTTGCTGGCGCCGATCAGCACGCTCGTCACATTCTGCTTGGCGAGCAGCCAGGCGATCGCGGTCTGCGCCACGCTCGCGTCGTGCTCCGCGGCGATCTTGCGCAGGCGCTCCACCAGCTGAAAGCCGTGCTCCTTGTCGAACGGCAGCAGGTCGAATCCCGAAAAGCGATTGTCGGGATCGGACAGCGTGGCGCGGGTGTACTTGCCGCTCAGGAAGCCGGAAGCGAGCGGGCTCCAGATCGTGAGCCCCAAGCCGTAACGACGCATCATCGGTATCACGTCGCGCTCGACGTCGCGGCCGAGCAGCGAGTAATGCATCTGCCCGTGCGTGAACGGCGCGAGATTGTTCGCCTTCTGGATCTCGAGCGCCGCGGCCACCTTCCACGCCGACCAGTTCGAGAAGCCGATGTAGCGCACCTTGCCGGAGCGCACCACGGCGTCGAGTGCAGCGAGCGTTTCTTCGAGCGGAGTGAACGGGTCCTCGCGGTGCGCGATGTAGACGTCGAGCCAATCGGTGCCGAGGCGCTTCAGGCTTTCGTCGACCGACCACAGGATGTGGCGGCGTGACAGTCCGGATTGGGTCACGGCCGTGCCGCTGCGCATGCCGACCTTGGTCGCAATCACGACATCGTTACGGCGGGACTTCAGCGCCTGGCCGAGCAGTACCTCCGATTGTCCGCCGGCGTAGGCATCGGCTGTGTCGAAGAAGTTCACGCCGGCATCCAGCGAGCGCGCGACCAACTCGTTCGCCGCCTGCGCACCGACCTTGTAGACCGTCGCGAAGTCCTGGTTGCCGGAGGTGAAGGTCATCGCGCCGAAGGCGAGGCGCGAGACGACGAGACCGGTATTTCCGAGCGTGGCGTACTGCATGACTGAGCTCCTGGGGAAGCGGGCTGACGCTTCGTTGGCGTGCAAGGTAGCGCCGGCGGTTGTTTGGATAAACCGCCTGCAGGACAATGAGCTGTAAAGATGAACTTTCTAATCGCCGGATCCCCAGATGGCACGCAGCGACGGTTTCAGCGGCTTGTCCGAATTCCTGTCGGTAGCGAAGCACGCGAGCTTTCGCGCCGCCGCCGCGGAGCTCGGCGTCACGCCCGCGGCAGTGAGTCAGGCGATTCGCACGCTCGAAACGAAGACCGGGCTCGTACTGTTTCAGCGCACGACCCGACGCGTAGGGTTGACCGAAGCCGGCGAGAAGCTGCTGGCCCGCGTTCGACCTGCGGCCACTGAGATCGCCGGTGCATTCGAAGCACTCACGGATCTGCGCGAGCGGCCCGCGGGGCTGCTGCGTCTCTCGGTACCGCGCGTCGCGTTGCCGCTGGTGATCGAGCCTGCGCTGCCGGACTTTCGCCGCGCGTATCCCGACGTCGCAGTCGATATCGACGTGAACGACGCGGCGGTCGATCTCACCGCCAGCAATCTCGACGCGGGCATTCGCATCGGCGAGCAGGTCGAGCGAGACATGATCGCGGTGCGCCTGACGCCGGACCTGCGCTGGTCGGTACTCGGCTCGCCTGCGTACTTCGCCGCGCGCGGCCGCCCGCGCACGCCGGAAGAGCTGACGCGGCACGAATGCATTCGTTATCGCTTTCTGACCGCCGGTTCGATCTACCGCTGGGAGTTCGTGCGCGGTGGCCGCGAGTTCTCGGTCGACGTCCCCGGCGGCGTCACCCTCAACGACGGCGATCTGATGATGGCGTGCGCACTCAAGGGAATGGGGCTGATCTACACCGCCGATCTGTTCGCAGCTCGCGAGCTGGCTGCGGGACAGCTGGAGTCGGTGCTGGAGGAGTTCTTACCCGCGACGCCAGGACTGTTCCTGTACTTTCCCGCGCGCACTCAAACGCAACCGAAGCTACGCGCGTTCATAGATATGTTGACGGCGACGAGCAAACGGCGTGATGGTGGCCGGGCTGCAGCCCGACGGGGCCGGCGCTAGTCGAGGTCGAGGATGAGCTGGGTGAAGGCAGTCGGATCGTTCGTGTCGCTCTGCGTGCTTTACATGCTGACGA
>Ga0075418_10010563_pt1 | contig 10338 bp, 6 predicted proteins | sample SoiMetdeltSBSDD2_FD_81776 | JGI IMG/M metagenome (GOLD analysis project Ga0075418, IMG submission 81776) | Bulk soil microbial communities from a Populus tree surrounding site in Tennessee, USA - Soil MetaG P. deltoides SBSDD2 | ecosystem: Environmental > Terrestrial > Soil > Tree plantation...
AGCTGCCGCCGGACGTGCGCGATTTTGTTCCGACGGTGTCGCGCGACTCGGGGCAGCTCGTGCGGCGAATGCTCTCCAAGGAGCCGCTCCGCCGGCCGGCGGCCGCCGAGCTGGTCGATCGCCTCGCCGGCCTGGAAATCGAAGAGCTGCTGTAACTCGTAGCCGAGTTCGCCAGAATTCGGTGCCGCTGGAGTCACCGAAATTTGGCAAATTCGGCTACATCGAGACTGCCGCTCGACAGCGTCCGCTGGATCTTGTTCGACGCCGTCGGAACGCTGATCTATCCAGATCCGCCGGTAGCGGTAGTCTATCGCGGGGTCGCGCGGCGTTTTGGCCTGGAGTTGAGCGCCGCCGAGATTCACGATCGCTTCGCAGCGGCATTCGCGCACGAATTCGCCGCTGCGGGATTGGAACGGCCGCCGACCAGCGAAGCCAGCGAGCGGGCTCGCTGGCAGCGAGTCGTCGCCGCCGTACTGCACGAGCTGTCCGCTGCCGCCGGAGAGCCGTTCGATCTTTTGTGGGAGCACTTCGCCCGGGCCGATTCGTGGCGCACGTTCGAAGACGTCGCGCCCACGCTGGCCGAGCTGGCCCGCCGCGGAGTGCGCCTGGGCATCGCGTCGAACTTCGACGGCCGGCTGCACGGCATCGTCCAGGCCACACCGCCGCTCGCCTCGTGCGAGCAGGTCTTCGTCTCGTCCGAGATCGGCTTCAGCAAGCCGGACCGCCGCTTCTTTCAATCGGTGCAGCGCCAGCTGAACGTCAGCCCGGACGAGATCCTGCTGGTCGGCGACGATGTGCAGAATGACCAGCAAGGAGCACTGGCGGCGGGCTGGCGGACCGTGCTCGTGCGCCGCGGCGCACCTGCGTCTGGCGCGAACATCTCGGCGCTCAGCGAATTGCTTTCCTGACACGGCTCAGCTACGCGGCTGCCGCTGCCGAACGCCGGCTGCCCAGGCCCAGATCGCCACCGTCAGGGCTCCGCTGCACGCCGCCATGAACAAGGGAAAGCCCAGCATGAGCTTGATTTGAATCAGCTCCTCCGTGCCCTCATCGATCAGCTGCAGCCCATCGCGGACCAGTCTCCAGCCGTCGTCGATGGCCCAGATCCAGAGAAAGATCGCCACGCCGACGGCCCACGGCGCAGTGCCGATGAAGAACGCCTGCCACGCTCCGCGGTGATAGACGATTCCGGCCAGCGCCGCCGCCGGCAGCAGCCAATACAGCAGCCAGAGCACCATCAGCCCCACCCATTGCGGCGGCGCGAAGAAGACCCACGCCAACCCCGCCACCGCGGCCGTGAGGATGAACAGCGTCCGCGTGCTGAATTGCCACATGCTGGTTGAATGGGCCGTGCTCACCATCTGCCTCCATGGCACCCTTTGCCACTGGTGGGCACAGCCCACGCTACTTCTTCGGCTCGACGTACTCTTCCGACGCCGGTTCCGCTTCGAGCCGTCCGGGCAGCGTGCCGCTGCGGAGCATCGCCACGATCGTATCGACTTCTTGCTGCGAGAATCTACCTGTGAGCTGAAACCGGTCCGTGATCTTGGACTGAATGATCGGCGCGCTGAGCAGCTCCCCATCCAAGACTATGCCCAACCGTTTCTTCAGGTTGTTCGCGGTGACATAGCCCATCTTGTGTCCGCCTTCGGCGGAAAGGGCGCCGGCAATGCACGGAACGCCCCCTTCCACAGTCGCGTGAGCTTCCCTGAAGTCGGCGCCGGTGATGCTGAACTCGCGGTCCACCAGCATGAGAACCTCCTCACGCCCGGCCCGACCCTTTCGGACCACCATCTTGCTGTCCGGCTCAACGCGCTTGGCATCGAGGCGAATCCAGCGATAGCCCTTTTCGGCCGACTCCTCACCGTTCGGGACGTCCTCCGCTGCCCCTATCACCTTGTCATCACTGCCCCGCTCGGCGCAGATCAAGAACTCCAATTGCCCGGGCTTCGTGAGCAGCGTTTTCACCGGGCTGACGTCGGCTCGGCCGCTTCCCGGCAATTCGATCCGTACGCCATTGGCATGCGCTGTCACGCTTGCGTCGGAAAAACCGCTGGCCACCAGGCGCTGCTGAAGGGCCACCGCCATTTCCTCAGGGCGGACCGTCTGATTCGGCGCCAGGCGATAGACGAGCACGGTTCCGCCGCTTTTGGCGACGGTCGGCTTGCTGCAGCCGGCGAGCAATACCAAGACAATGAGCAGCCAGCAGCGAAGATTCATCTTTGTCTAGGCCGGCCGGAGGCCCGCCCACGGAGGTCACTTGGAAACTTTTTGGTCGAGGTGGCCGCTCTTGCCGATCGCCCACAACAGCCGCAGGCCGATCAGGATGCTCAGCGTGCAGCCGGCGAGGCCGAGGAGCGAAATGTTGTGCAGCCCGAACCAATTCGTATAAGTCGCCGGATCATTGCGAAAAAATAACAGCGGCGGGACCTTGTAGCTCAGCAAAAACGACGAGCCGACGAACAGCGCACTGGCTAGTAAGCCGAGCACCAGCCGGTTGACGCTCGGCCCGAGGCCCCGGTGGTCGAGGTGGACGTCGAATTTGCCCGACTGGATCTGCTCCAGAATCTGCAGCACCCGCTGCGGCAGCACCTCCACCAGCTGCTCGACCTCCATGTACAGCCGCCGCAGCTTGCGGGCCTGCCGCACCGGCGAGAGTCGCCGCAGAATCATCCCCCGCTGAAACGGCTGCATCACCTCCATCAGGCTGAACCGCGGGCTGAGGAGCCGGCCGGTGCCTTCCAGCGTGACGAGCGTTTTGATGAGCGTCGCCACCTGCGGCGGCAGCATGATGCCGTACCGCCGCATGATCTGCGTCATATCGACCAGGGCCGAGCCGACGTCGAGGTGGTCCAGGGCCTGCGTCGAATAGTGTCCCACGAAATCGGCCACGTCGTTGGCCAGCCCCGCCTCGTCGAGCTGCGGCGGCGGCTGCCCGATCTGCTTGACGACCCGCACGAGCAGCGGCACGTCGTGCTGCACGATCGCCATCAGCATGTCTTCGATGTTCTCCCGCAGCCGCTCGTCGATCCGCCCAACCATGCCGAAGTCGATCAGGCCGATCACGTTGCCCGGCAGCAGCATGATGTTGCCGGGGTGCGGATCGGCGTGGAAGAAGCCGTGCGTGAAGATCATCTGCAAGTAGAGGTTGGCCCCGCGGCGGGCGACCTCTTCCTTGTCGAGGCCCGCCGCCTCGAGCAATCCCGGCTGCGCGAGCGGGATGCCGTCGATCATGTCCATCGTCAGGACCCGGGGCGTCGAAAGCTCGGTGTGCGCCTTGGGGATGCAGATCGTCGGGTCGTTTTTGAACAGCTCGGCAAACTGGTGCAGGTTGCGTTCTTCGCGGCCATAGTCGAGCTCGCGGCGGAGCGTGCGGCCCATCTCGGCGACGTTGGCGGTCGGCCGGTACGGCTTGAACTCCGGGAATTGCTCGGCGAGCTGGGCCAGGCCGGCCAGCACCTCCAGGTCTTCGTTCACTTTCGACTCGATCCCCGCGTGCTGGACCTTCACCACGACCCGCTCGCCCGATCTCAGCCGGGCCCGGTGCACCTGGCCGATCGAGGCCGAGGCGATCGGCGTCAGGTCGAACTCGGCAAACAGCTCGTCGAGCGGCATGCCCAGCTCGGTCTCGACGACCTTGCGGACCGTCTCCGGCGGATCGGCGGGCGTCGAGGCCTGCAGCAGCTTCAACTCCTCGGCCAGCTCCTTGCCCGTTATGTCGGCCCGCGTGCTGAGCAGCTGCCCCAGCTTGATGAACGTCGGCCCCAGCTCCGCCAGCGTCAGCCGGATCCGCGCCTCCCGCGTCAGCCGGGCCAGCACCTCGCCGTCGCGGTGCTTGAGCTGATCCTTGGCGAACTCGATGTTCGTCTGCGCCAGCCAGTCGGCCAGCCCGTACTTCGAGAGCACCGCCACGATCTCGGTCCAGCGCTTGACGTTGCGGTAGATATGCGGGATCGAGCGGACGTTGATCATGGCTCGATTCTAGTTTACACCGCGTAGCGAATGCAGCCTGTTCCCGCAAAGCCGCGACCAATGGTCGCGGTCTACCGGTGGGCCGGTCGGTCGGTGGTCAGTCGGTGCCCCAAAGCCGCGACCAGTGGTCGCGCTGTGCTCGTGGAGCGCGACCAAGGGTCGCGGCTTTTGGGCTGCGCCGGAATGGACCACACTAGTCCAAACCGCCAGCGGCCGCGAAAAAAACTTACGGCGACGCGCGGCGGCGGAAGTGGGTGCGGTCATTGAAGTTGTGGCGAGGCCATTCGACGCAAGTTGGCATGAATTGAACAAAATGTGTACAAGTTGCTTGCGATGTGCCGGCGGATTTGGATAATTCTGTCCACGTGTGGTGATATTTGCTCGATGGTCGAACGACCTATCGGCCCTCCGGGCCTTGGTGACGGTTGTCAATGAACCATCGGTGCGGCCCAACGGGCCGGCCTTCGTCAGCCGTGGGCGCGGCCCACGGAATGCGATGACGATGCCGCGCAGCCCCGCAGGGGCGAAATCGCCCGGCCCGGCGCGTTGATCGCGCCCCGTTGGGGCTCCGGTCGACGGTTGGACGCCGACCCTGGGCTCGCGGCTGCGCCGCAGCGCCCAGGGCTAACGAAGGTCGGCCCTCCGGGCCTGCAATTAGACGTCGTTCCTGGATTGAAGAGCGCCGCTAGGGCGCCCGGCGAATGCGGTTCTCTAACCCTAATAAGTAGTACTTAACCGCCTGCGGACGCCTTTGCCGCAAGCTTATGGCACCTCAGGAGTTGCGACAAGAAAATGCAAAAAAGGCGCGATCGCACTCGCCCAACCAGGGGGCCGCGCCTTCTGCGGGAACTGCGACGATCAGGGAATCGAAGGCTTCGGCGGCAGGATGGCGATCGTATCGCCGCCGCGGGCTTCGGCGCGGAGGTTGAGGTTGTCGAGGATCAGACCCAAGACGTGTCGTAGCGGCAAGTCTCTCAGGTTCTTCGTCACGGGCATGACGCGGCTCTCGGACGGCAGTTCGCTCAGGTCGACGGCGATCGCCAGGCGCTGCGTCAGCAGTTGTAGCGCCTTGTCGAGCGGCATGTTGATCGCTTCGATTTGGCTGGGTTCTTCCCAGGCCTGCGCCAGCGGGCTGCCTTTCGGCGGGCGGATGCCGGCAATGCCGGTTGGATCGTGGGCGTCTTGCGCGTGCTCGGCGGTGGTCAAGAAGAACACGCCGTAGCGGTATTCGAAGGCCAGGTCGTGCGGCTGCGTCATCAAGGCGAGTGCGGAGCACAGGTCGATACCCCTCGTGGTCACGGTGATGGGCTGATCGATATCCGTAACACGCCGCACGTCGACGACGATCGGAATGAGGTACTGGTCTTGCACGTACTGCAACGCATCCTTGAGCGGCGTTGCGACGAACTCCATGCCAACGGGCATGAGCTTCTGCAATTCCTTGGCGATTCGCGAATCGTCGATCTCGCCGGAAGCGAGCTGTTCGAGCAAGCGGTTCTTGACGGGCTTCCCATCGACGTCGATCAGGCGGCCCTCTAGGAAATTCATCTTCTGTGTGCGACCATTCTTGAACGCAATCTCGTAAGAGCCGTCGAGCACGTCCTGATGCCAGTTCGAGGTGGTGGTTGCTTTAGTGTTATGATCGATCCAGGTTCCTTCGCGCTTGCCTTGCTCGTACCTCCCGCTGCGAATGAGTCTGCCGTCGAAATAGACTTCGAATGCACCGTGCCGCACGCCGTTCTCGAAGTACTCGACAGTCTTAGAGCGCCCCTGGCGACTGTCCGTGACCGTGCGGCCCGATTGGACTTTGCCTCCGCCCCAGGTTCGCCGCCAGGTCCGGGTGATCGTGGCGTAAGGCTTTTGGGATGCGCTGGCGCGCGGCGGCGCGAACGGATCGGCGCCAAAATACTTCTGTTCCACCTCCTCAAACGGCCAGCGGTACCAGATGGGAAAGCCGATGGCGAAGGCGGTGAGGCCCAGCAGCAGGACGCGCAGGCTGAACTGCAGCCGCGAGCGGCGCGGTTTGGGCGGCGCGGGAGAGTCGGTCATGGCGCGGGCCGAAGAGGAGGGTGCCCCGGTGGGCGATTATCGGGCGGCGCTCGACGGGGGTGCAAGAAGGCGAGGCGTTTGGTCTCTGCGCCTTTGGCCCCTTTGCATCTTTGCGTTGAAAGGAGCGACGCCCGCGCCGCGTGGGTCGGCGCTCGCGGACTCGCTTGACCCACCCTACGGCTAAGCGAGCGACGGCTGGCCGGATTTGACCTTCTCGAGAGCGACGGACTTGATGCCGCGGAGGTCGAGCTTGCCGGTGCCGAGGATCGGCAGCTCGGGGACCTCGAAGAACGAGTCGGCCGCGGGAATGAACAGGTTGGGCAGGCCGGCTTCGGTGAGACCCTTGCGCAGCTCGTCCGGCGTTTTGCTAGCGAGCGGAGCGTGCAGCACGATCAGCCGCTCGCCGCGCTTGGGATCGGGGACGGCGGTGACGGCGATTTGCGGCTTGCCGTCGTCGCGGGGATCGACGAGCCGCTCCAGCTCCTCTTCGATCTGGATGTGCGGGATCATCTCGCCGCCGATCTTCGAGAAGCGGCTCTCGCGGCCGGTGATGCGGATGAAGCCCTCGGCGTCGATCAGGGCCACGTCGCCCGTCTGATACCAGCCGTCCTGGATGACCTGGGCCGTCAGGTCGGGCTGATGCAGGTAGCCCTTCATCACGTTGGGGCCGCTGATCCAGAGCATGCCGGGCTGGTCGGCCGAGAGCTCCTGGCCGCTCTCCAGGTCGGTGACTTTCGCGGTGACGCCGGGCACGGGGCGGCCGACGGTCCCCTCCTTGCGGTCGGGCTGGAAGTTGTCGATCGAGCGGCTGGGCGGGATGTTGACCGAAACGAGCGGCGAGAGCTCCGTCGTGCCATAGCCTTCTACCGGGCGGACGCCGAACTTCTTCTCGAACTCCTCGGCCAGGTCCATCGGCAGCTTCTCGGCCCCGCAGACGACGACGTCGAGCGTTTTGAACTCCTCGGGCTCGCACCGCCGCAAGTAGGTGCGGAGGAAGGTCGGCGTACTGAGCAGCAGCGTGCCTTTGTACTTCTGCGTGAGCTTGCCGATCTGCTTGGCGTCGAGCGGGCTGTAGTGATAGGCCCCGCTGATGTTGAGCGACGCCACTCCCCACAGCGTGACCGTGTAGCCAAAGGAATGGAAGAACGGCAGGATGCCGATCAGCACGTCGGATGGCCGCAGGTGAACGACCTGGTCGATGGCCTGGACGTTGCTGCCGATATTGGCGTAGGTCAGCATCACGCCCTTGGGCGTGCCGGTGGAGCCGCTGGTGAAGATGACCGTCAACACGTCGTCGGGCTGCACGCGGGCCAGGCCCAGCAGCAAATCGAGGATGCCCGCCGGCAGGAAGTAGGCCTGGAAATAGCCGATCGCCTTGTCGGCCGCCGTGGCCTTTGCCTTGAAGTCTTCGAGATAGAGGATTTCGGCATTGAGCTTGAAATCCATCTTGTCCATGAACCGCCGGCTGGTGAGGACGTGCTTGATGCCGGCCTGCTTGATGCAGGCGTTCATGACGTCCGACGAGACGGTGTAGTTGAGGTTGGCCGAGGTGCGGCGGTCGAGGGCCAGCGCCATGTTGGCCAGAAAGCCGCCGGCGCCGGGCGGCAGGAGCACGCCGACGAACTGCTCATCGGGCGCGAGGATCCGCCGCAGGATGCGCCGCAGGATGAGCGAGCGCATCAGCGTTTCGCCGCCGGTCATTTCCGTGCCGAGCGAATCGGCGACCTTTGCCGAGCGCTTGCGCCGCTTGGCCTGGCGGAGAAACAAGCGGGTGGGGGTCATCATCGTGCGCGTGGCCTGCTGCGTGGCGACGGCGCCGAGCGCGAGCACGGCCTGGCGAATCTGGTGGATATCGTCGGGCTGGGCGATCGGCTTGCCGAAGTGGATAGAAAGAGGATACGGGATTCGCTCCGGCCATTTCCAGAAGAACTTCTCGCCCTTGAAGCTGAAGATGCTGCCCCACAGGCCTTCGAGATAGACGGGGATGACCGGCGCGCCGGTGCCTTCGAGGATCTTGAGGAGACCCGGCTTGAAGGCCTGCACTTGCCCGGTGCGGGTCAGGCCGCCTTCGGGGAAGATGCAGACCAGTTCGCCATTGGCGACGGCTTCGCGGGCGGTGCGGAGAGCCTTGACGATCAGCTTCGGCTTGGTCGGATCGATCGGGATCGCGCCGAACATCGTGGCCAGCCGTTTCAGCGTGGGATTGGCTTCGATGTTCGCGGCCCAGGCGACCATGCGGATTGGCCGGGAGCTGGTGAGCATCAGGAAGATGGCGTCGATCCAGGTGACGTGGTTGGGCACGAGCACGGCCCCGCCGGTCTTGGGCAGGTTCTCGCGGCCGAAGACGCGGACGCGGTAGATCGTCAGGCTGAGCAGCCAGACGAAGAAGCGGAGTGAGGCCTGGGGGATCAAGAAGATGATGTAAAGGAAAACGGGAATGGTGAACGCGCCGGCGAGCAGGAAGATCTGTTGCGGCGTAAGCAGCTCGCGCCCGCCGCCCAGCGGCATCCGCAGCACCGCGAACAGGATCGAGGCCAGCAGGATACCGCTGAACGTGAGGAAGTTCGACGCTGCCAGGATGCGGCCGCGCGACTCGCGCGGGCTGCGATGTTGAAGGTAGGCCTCCAGCGGCACGCTGAACAGCCCCGCGCTCGTTCCCAGGAAGAAGAGCAGCACCGAGGCCCAGACGAAACCGGTGGTCACCGTCGCACCGGTAACGAACAGCGCCTGGGGCACCGTGAACAGCAATAACGAGTTAAGCGCCACGCCCAAAGCGCCCAGCGGCAGGATGCCCAGCTCGACGTGATCGCCCGACCAGATGCCCGCCAAAATGCTGCCGGTGCAGACGCCGGCGATCAGCGCGAGCAGCAGCGGACTTTTGGCCGAATCGGACGCCGTGCCACTCGACATTCCTTCATCGACCAGCTGGTCAATGTTCATCTGGGCCAGCGCGCCGACCGCATAGAAGAACGCGACGCCCAAAGCCACGCGGAACAGCGGCAGGCTGCTGCCCAGGTGGCGCAGGTCGCGCCAGGTTTGCTGGGCCGCGTCCCAGGGGAACTTGCGCGACGGATCGCCGGGCGGCATGGCGTTGATCGGCAGGCTCGTGAGCGTGCCGAGCACTGCGACGCCGACCAGCACCACTGCCGAGAGCCACCACCGCTCCAGGCCTTTGTTTCCGGTCGCATCGGCCAGCTGGTTGCCGATGACCATGCCGATCACCGTGGCGATGACGGTGAACAGCGTGAACAGACCGTTGGCTTTGGAGATCAGCTCGGGCCTCAGAACTTCCGGGATGCTGCCGGCCCGCGCCGGCGAGAACATCGCCGCCTGCGCTCCCAGGAGCGCGACCGTCGTGAAGAGCAGGCCGACCGCCCACGTCCCGGACATATTGCCGCACAAGATCGCCCCGACGCCGATCAGCATGATGACGATCTCGGCGAACTTGCAGCCGACGATGACCGAGCGCTTTGAGAACCTGTCGGCCAGGTAGCCCGACGGCGCAGCGAGCACGAGGTACGGGAACACGAGACAGGCCGTGCCGGCCATGAGAACGTTGCCGTCGTTGAGCCACCCGCCCGCGCCGTGTGCCTTTTCGTAGGCCGCGACGTGGTCCTTGCCGATGCCGATGATCAGCCAGCGATAGATGTTGTCGTTGAGCGCGGTGAGGAACTGCGTCGCCAGGAGTCCCAGGAATCCGGCGGAAAAGAGCGAACTGCCCGCAGTGGCCGAATTGCCGGAAGATTCCGTGTGACCTGCATCCATAGGAGAAATCGCCCCCAATTGCGAGCCGCGCCGACGGCAAATATAGCTTTCAGCCTGCGGCGACACAGCGCGAACTAGCCGCGACTTCTGCCAAGAAAAATCAGCCGCATTGGAATTCAGGCACGACCTGCGCGGCGTTGGGGCGCGACGCTCAAGCGCGCCTCACCCCGTCGGCTGCAAAATGCGGTGCGTCGGCACCGGGCGGCCGGGGCGGAAGGATTGGGTCTGGTGAAAGGTGGGCGTCGCGCGGCGGGCCGTGCAAGCGGCGCGGACGGCGGACTCGACTTGCTGGGTCAGTGTTTCCGGTGCCGTGGCGACGCGAGCGTTGACCACCAGCTGCGCTTCCTTCACCTGCGCGCGCGAAGGCAGTGAAAGCTCCGGCTGCGAGAAGCTGCTGACGAGGTTCGCCACGCCATACGCTCCGTCGGCCATGCCGATCGCCTTGAGGTGGGCCGTTTCGGCGTCGATTGCGGCCAGCGACGTTTGCAGCCGCGAGATGATGTCGAGCAGCAAGGCGTCGAGATCGAGTGCCTGGGGCGCTGCAATCGAGAG
>Ga0075418_10010565_pt1 | contig 10338 bp, 5 predicted proteins | sample SoiMetdeltSBSDD2_FD_81776 | JGI IMG/M metagenome (GOLD analysis project Ga0075418, IMG submission 81776) | Bulk soil microbial communities from a Populus tree surrounding site in Tennessee, USA - Soil MetaG P. deltoides SBSDD2 | ecosystem: Environmental > Terrestrial > Soil > Tree plantation...
CGGCAGGCTGTTGAACTGGACCGCGGAATTGTTCTGCGTGATGTTGACCGGCAGCGACGCGTCCGAAGCCAGCCCCTCATTTCCCAGCAGATCGATATAGGTCATCCGGTATTCGACCTGATCGCCGGCGCGCAGGAATCCCGGATTCGGATTGCTGACCGTCGGATTAATGACGCTCATCACCACCAGGATGATGGGGGGCGGGATCGTCTCGAGAGTCGGTCCGCCAGGAGTGCCGCGGACAGCGAGGTTTTCCTGGATGACGTGAACGATGTCGGTGTCGTCGAAGCGGCCGGCAACGGTGAGTTCTTCGGTCTGGTTGCCCGCGGGGGTCCGCGTGCGGACAAAGAGGCCGTTGGTGGTATTGTTGACAATCAGGTTGCCGTGGATGTCCGGGCCAATGCGGCGGTAGTCGAAGTTCCAGGCCGTGTTGAACGAGCGGAAATACTTCGGCGCAGAGAAGTCGGTCTCTTCGAAGCTGTCGGGGTTGGCCGACATGGCCGCATCGGAGCTGCGGGTGATCGTGTTGAACGAAACGGTCGGCCGATTGTCGGTCATGTGAATCGGCGTAATCACCTGCGAGACCGAATCGACGACGACCGCGCCGCCGCCGAAGCGGATATCGGCGTGATTAACGTAGTTCAAAAAGACGCCGACTTCTTCATGCAGGAAGCGGCCATCGGCGCGGTCGAGATCGCTCTTGAACGAAATGCCGCCCCAGTCGCCGGCCGCGGGAGTCGTGGTCAGCGGGTTCTGGTCGAGGCCCAAGCTGTTGGGCCCATGCTCGTTGTAGGAGGTAAAGAAGACGCTCTGCGTCGGCGTTCCCAGGACTTGCAGCGCGCCGCCGCTGCGGTCGGAGGCGACCGCGGGGCTGGTGCTCCCCGCCACGATCTGCGACTTGCGAAGCTGGAAGATGGCCCCCGAGTCGATCATCACCGTCACGTCCTTGGGGACGGAAAGTGAGGTGCCGTCGGCGAGCGGATCGTTGAAGACGTCGAAGCCGATGCGATACGCGAGGTTGTCGTTCAGCGTGGCCGGATTGTTGTCCGCGCCGTCGTTGCCAACGATCCGCACGATGTCGTGCGCCCGGGCCGCAGCCAGCGCCGTGGCAATGTTGTTGAACGGAGTGGCCAGCGCTCCATTGCCGCCGCTTGCCGATTCCTTATCCACAAACAGGGTGCGAGCCACGTCGTTGGCAGGACGAGAGCCTGCCAATCGCGGTGCTGCGGCGCGGAACCAGAAGTTGTAGACGCCGCCCGGTACGCCGTCTGCGTCGCCGTCGAACGAAGTTCCTGTGTCGTCCACGATGGAGGTCGTGGCTGCCGGGCGGAAGTCCATCTTGAGCTGATACGGACCCTGTGTGGTGCCGCCGATTCCCGAATCGACGATCGTCGGGTCGTATTGATCGTTCCCCTTGGCGCTGACGCCAAGGAAATACGTCCCCGTGTCGAGCGTCAGCTCGATCAGCGAGTCCTTGCTGAAATAGTCGTCGTTCTGGGCAATCAGCACCGGCTTGCCGGTGAGCAGATCAACCTTATAGAGCCGGAGCTGCGTGTCGAGCGAGCTGGAATCTGCCAGCCGCTCGGCCATCGTCGTCGCGCGGTACACGCCCGTACGGTCGAGCGTGAACCGGTACATGTCGATGTCTTTGCCCTCGGGCCGGAACAAATGCCGGTAGTGGACGATGTCGTGATCGCCCGGAAAGACCGGCTCGGCCGCCGGACTGGTGAATTGCAAGGAGGGATCGCTGCCGTTGACCGTGATCGGCGGCAGATCGAAGCTGTAATCCAGCCCCAGCACGCGGCCGATCTGCTGCATCGCCTCCTGGAACCAGTTGCCGCCGTACTGGTCGTTCCAGACCTCGGCATTGTCCATGATCGCGCGGGTGAAGCGTCCGCTGATATCGGTTGGATTGTTGGGATTGGTCGGGTCGATGGGCGGGTCGGCATTTCCCAAGGGATGGCCGCCGCCCGTGAACACCTGGTTGCGAATGGCGCGCATGTCGCCGGTGGCGACGGTGATGCCCTGGTTGACCGACTCGATGAATTGAATGCCCGAATAGCGGCTGATCAGCTCGAAGATTTCCCGCGCCCGCTGCTTCTGAATCTCCGTTATGAGGTTGAAAGCAGGCTGGAATCCGCCGATGCCGTCGGGAATCTCGCCGATGTCGCTGCGGAAGTTGAAAAAGACCGTGGTGATCCCGTCTTCGCTATCGGGACCGTTCTGCAAATGGTCCTCGACCTCGATGTGGCGATGCCCCGGCTCGGCATTGATGCCCGGCCACATCAAATCGTACGGCTGGGCGGAGATCGCGTCGGTTACGTGAACCGGAACGCCGGTCTGAAGCGAGATGGGAACGCTGGTTGACGTGGAGAACGACGAGCCGGGATCGGACGGGAGCGACTGGGCGGTCGAACTGGGAACGATGCTTTCGTTGGTGCCGATGCGGAGGCGGAACGACCTCGCAGGATCTGGATCGCCAGCGACCGCCGGGACCAGTTGGTCGAGATTGCCCGCGAAAGTCAGCACGGCGGAATCGGTCGCAGGATTGTAGACAACCGACGTTGGCGTGAACGTCAAGTCGTCGAGCGGCTGGAGCGTGTTGCGGGTGGCAATTAACTTGTAAAAGTTGGGGCTCTGCGCGGACGCCACATTCAAATCGTCGTTGTTGAAATACACCACGATCTGGTTACGCGCCTGGGTCAATGCACCTCCCACGCCGCGCGTGACCGGTTGCGGCACAACGGCGATAATCTGCGCGCCCAGATCGAGCGTGATCGTGCGGCGGAAATCGATGCCGTCATTGAACGCAGTGCCCGCTGTATCGCGCAGCGCGACCCGGTCCGGACCGATCGGCTCATCCACGTCGGCGCCAAAGATTTCGATGCGGTAGACGTCATCAGGGAGCGTCTCGGCAAATCGCATCACGACTTCGCGGTCGTTATCTCCCAAGCCGATGAAGCCGGGGGTGATGATGACGTCGTTGTAATCCGGGGCGCCGAAGTTCTCGAAGTCGCCGTCGAAGCCAGAGCGCGTGACGCGGATTCCGGCCAGCGTCGCCGGATCGATGCCCTGTCCTTCCACGAACCGGAACGTCAGGTCTTTGGGGGCGACGTTACGGATGTCCCCTTCGTTGAGCAGGACGCCGCTGTTGGGAAGAATGGCCGCCAGCTTGGGGGCAACCGCCATCAACCGGCGGTCTTCCAGCGATTCCAGGTGCATCTTGCGGGCCTTGAGCCGCTCGCGATCTCGCCGCTGGGCTTTGGCCTTGAGCTTGCCGATCTGCTTCGACAGGTGCCGACTAGACATGAAACAGTCCCCGGGTGGTCAATGGCTTGCGAGGTGGTTGCGTGGCAGGTTGGCGCGCGAGGGCGACCAATGGGTTCTCGTTCCGTTACAACGGACTTGGAAGGAGGCGCAGATTCCCGCTCTCCCCGGCTGGAGTGGTCAAGCCGAGTAAAACAGGTAGAGTTTATGGCCGTTCTGCGCCAAGTCGGATTATAGTTGGGCCAAGTGACGTTGCAACGAAATTGCAGGCTTGGACGCTTCGGAGGGTTATTTTGTTCCCGCCGAGCAAATCGTTTTCGCTGGCAGGAGTCCGGTGAGCCAAGAAACAGAGAAAGGGAGCGGCTAGTCAGCCGGCGAAACGGTTGTTTGAGCGGCTAAACCCGCCAGCGGCTGAAACGGACCGGCATCGAGCAACAACGCCTCAATCGGCCTGGCCAAGGCTCGGAATTTTGGAATCGAGACCGTAACCGTATTCCACCGCAGCGAGAGGGGACGGGACCAGCTGACGTAGTGGTCGAGCCGGACTCCCACGAAGCCATAGATCGATCCGCCATGTTCAAAAAGCTGATCAACCGGCAGGGGTGCTAAGTCACCAACCACCTCGTAGGCAAAGACCAGCAAGGCGGTGAACCGCTCTCCAAACAGCGTTTCCCACCCCGACAGGCTGGCGAGTTCCTCCGCGGTACACCAGTTGCGCCAGTATTGGCTCTTGCCCGTCGGAAACCGGCGTCCTTTGATGTCCACCAGCCAGGATCGCGCCTGGTGCCGCGGAGAAACAATGAAATCGAGGTTCTTGAGCGAGCGCTGCCCAGCCAGACTGCGGCGAGTTTCATCGACCGCAACATAGGGGATTCCGCGGCAGCGAAGATAGGCTGCAAACGCCGACTCGTAATGATTGTCGCGCTTGGCCATGCCCCGGTCCCCGCGGAACTTCGCAAACATCTAATCGACGAAGTAACGTCCCTTTCCGTTCCTGGCGTATTGGACGCGATCCGTCATGGTTTCTGCAAGAGCCGTTGAATTGCCGCCACCAGCGGCGAGTCCCCCGACCGGTCAGCAGGCAATGGGGCATCCTCCGCCTGTCCCGTTTGCAGGTCCTTCACCTGACAGACTCCGGCCTCGAATTCCCGCGAACCGGCAATCAGTGCGACGCGGAAACCGCGTTTGTCCGCATACTGAAGTTGCTGCCCCAGTTTCTTGGCCTCGGGATAGACCTCGACACCGATTCCCTGGCTCCGAATCGCCGCGGCCAAACGCAAATAATCATCGAGCCGGTCTTTGTCGAAAAACGTGACTAATACGGGAGCCGACGTGCGGACTTTGGGGAGCAGACCCAGTTCTTCCACTGCGGCCAGGAGTCGGTCGAGTCCCAGCGAAGCGCCGATCCCCGGTAAATCCTGCTTGGTGAATAGTCCCGCCAGGTTGTCGTACCGCCCGCCGCTGCACACGCTGCCAATCGACGGCAAATCGGCCAGAAACGTTTCGAAGACGCTCCCCGTGTAATAGTCGAGCCCGCGGGCAATCGACACGTCGAGCTGCAAATAACCCTCGGGAACGCCCCCCGCCGAAGCCCCGCGCAACGTCTGCCGGAGCCGCTCGATTCCCTCCTGACCGAGCTCGCTGCCGGCCATTAGCGGCTCAAGTTGCCGGAGGATCTCGTCGTTGCCGCCGGAAAGCGCGGCCAGCTTGAGCACTTCGGCCGCCTGGGAGGGCGTTGCGCCGGCCGACGCCACCATCTCCTCGGCAACTTTCTCGGGGCCCAACTTGCCGAGCTTGTCGAGCGCTCGCAGCACCAGCCCGCTCTTGTCGGAAAGACCAAACCGCGCCAAGAGGCCGCTGAGCACCATGCGATTATTGACCCGGATCGTAAATTCTTGCAGCCCGCCGAAATCGCGGCCGATCGTCCGCAGCAACTCGTAAATCACCAGGGCGGTTTCGATGTCGGCGGCAATGCTCCGCGTGCCGACGGTGTCGAAGTCGCACTGCATGAATTCGCGGTACCTTCCGCGCTGCGCTCGCTCCCCGCGCCAGACGGTGCCGATGTGGTAGCGCTTGAACGGCATACCCAGATCGCTTGCATGCTGGGCGACAAATCGCGCCAGCGGCACCGTCAAATCGAACCGCATTCCCAGGCGGGTTCCGCCGCGATCCTCGAAGTTGTACATCAGCCGATCGGACTCTTCTCCTCCTTTGCCGCTCAAGATCTCGAAGAATTCGAGCGCCGGCGTGTCAATCGGACTGTAGCCGAAGCTGCGGTAGACGTGCTGCGCCGCGGCGATCAAACGCTCGCGCGGCATCATCACTTCGGGCAGGTAGTCGCGAAAGCCGGAAGGGGTTCGCGGAGTGATCAGCGGGTTCGACATGGCAGCGGTCCAGCGAAATGCATCAGGCGTACCGAACCGACACCGCTGGCTCGATGGGCGTTCGATCGCGCTGACGACGTTCCCAGCGCAGGGGCGAGCTGCGCCGCAGCGCGGACTCGCAAGGGAAAACGAGCGGTGCCGCTTACTTGCGGTGACGGATGCGGGACCGCATGCGGCGTTTCTTTCGGCCCAGTTTGCGTCGTCCCTTACCGGTCTTCTTGACGCCCACGGCAATCTCCCTGGTGTGGATGGAACTTGTGTTGTGGCAGGAGTTTAGGTCAGCGATCCGCGCCAGGGGAAAACCTACCATAACTGCCGGCTTTGGGACAAGGGCCGTTCCCTTGCGGAGTTCGGTTCGCGGTTCAGGGAGCAAAGCCTGCTTGGGTCACAGTCGTACGGGACGAAGTATGTTTCCTTCATAATGAACTCTCGCGCCGAAATTCCGCACTCCTCAATCCGAAATCCAAAATGTTTCACGTCCTCTGGCGTCCGCACTTGACCACGAGCTGTCTGCACGCAGCCGAGGCGCTGTCGCGCGGTCTGCCGCTGGCCGATCAGAGACTGGCAGAGGCGATCGCAACCCCGGCCGAGGAAGTGCGGCGGGCTGTTGCATCCGACTCAGCGACGGCGCCGCGCCTCTGGCGGTGGCTGTTTGCCCTTTCCACGTCGGCGGGAAGCTCCCGCGAACTGGCGCTGGGGGCGCTGACCAAGACCGTCGGCCGGCAACGCGCAGAGCTGCTGCTCAATCGCCTCGCGTCGTCTCTGGCGGGGCTGGAAGCCGCCGTCCGCCGCGCCTTTCCCGATCTGGTCGGGGAACTTGAGCTGCGGATGCGTCCCTTGCGCGAGCAGTGGGAGGCGCGCGGGCCGGGACTGATGCGCGGTGTCGCCCTCCGAACCGAAGAATCACTCGTCCCCGAGGAAGCGCAGGTGATTGTCGTCCAGCCAGCACTCGGCGGCGACGGTCAGGCGCACCTGTCGGCCAATGCCGTGCGGATGGAAGCTGTGCTGGCCAATCCGCACGCCGAGTTGCCGGAAGTTGTCCGTTTGGCCTGGCTGCTGGCGCAGCTTCAGCTCGATCTGCCCGCCTACAGCGATCGCATCCACGCCGACCGGTTGCCGCACGTGGCCGCCTTCGCGGCGCTGATGCCGGTGCTGGAGGCGGCGCAGGAGGTGGAACTGGTCCAATGCTCGCCGACGCTTCTGGAGCGCGCGATCAGCGTCTGGCGGCTGCCAGTGCCGGCGGACGTCAATGCGGCTCAGGTCGTGCTCCAGTGGTGGGAAACCTACCGCGAGTCGCGGCCGGCGTTCCCCGTTGCGCTGACAGCGCTGAACCAGATGTTCGGCTAGGGACCCGCTTTGCTTCGGCCTCGCAGTGCCGCCACGCCTGAGCGCTGGGCCTGTCAGCAGCTATGGAGTCGGGCCGGCAATTTTGGCGATCTTCTCCCGCAGCTCCTTCACGACTGCCGCATTCTGAGGATCGGCCGCCATATTTTTTGTCTCGCCCCCGTCCGTCTGCATGTCGTAAAGCTGCTCTCCTTGTTTTCCCCCGTCCCAGATCGTGTACCGCCACTTGTCGGTGCGGATGCTGTATCCATCAAACGTGCCGCGGCGGAGCTGCGTGAGCGCGGCATTCTTGACCGTTTTGGCCGGATCGTCGAGCACCGGCCGCAGGCTGACGCCGCCCAGGTACTCGGGCGCTTTGAGACCGCACAGGTCGGCCAGTGTGGGATACAAATCGACCAACTCCGCCAGCGAGGCCGAGGTCTTGCCCGCCTGGGCCGTGCCGGGCACCGCCACCAGCAGCGGCACTCGCGCCGAATTCTCAAACAGACTCATCTTCTGCCACAGGCCGTGATGGTGGAGGTGGTAACCGTGGTCGCTGGTAAACACGACGATGGTTTTGTCGGCCAGCTTGAGCCGCTCGAGCGCGGCCAGCACGCGGCCCACCTGGGAATCCATGAAAGTAATCGAGGCGTGATAAGCCTGGATCGCCTCGCGGCGCTGCTGGTCGGTCATCTTCTCCTGTTCCGGCTTGGCGCTGGTGTAAGCGGCGGCCGGCATGCGGCTCTGATCGTCGCCCGACAACTCCGGCAGCTTGATCCCCTCGGTGGGATAGCGCTCGAAGTACTTCCGCGGCGCGACGTACGGCGTATGCGGCCGGTAGAATCCCACAGCCAGAAAAAACGGCTTGTCCTTCTGCTGCTCGAGCAAACTGATCGCGGCCGTCGCCGCCAGGCCATCGGTCTGCTCTTCGTCAGCCCCGTCGGCCGCCAGCCAGGATAGAGTGCCGCCGTAGCTGCCGGGCGTAAGCGTGAAGATGCGATTCTCTTCCGCCTTGTCGCGACCGGCCGGATTGACGAAATATTCCCAGCTCGGCAGATCGTCCAGGCCGCTGGTGCCGATCTGCCCCGGCACTCCGTAGTGATAAAGCTTGCCGACGCGGGCTACATAGTAGCCGGCGGAACGGAAGAGCTGCGGCAGCGTGACGGTGTCGGTGATGAACTCGCGGAAATGAGGTGTGCCGGTGTAGTCCGTGGAGAAGCGGCCGGCGCGAGGGTTGGTATGGATCTGCGTCGCGTTCGGTCGGCGGCCGGTGAGCAGCGACGTGCGGCTGGGACTGCACAGCGGAAACTGGCAATAGGCCCGCTCGAAGCGCACGCCGCGCGCGGCCAGGGCGTCCAGATGCGGAGTTTGCACCCGCTCGTGGCCGTAGCAGTGCAAGTCGCAGTTTAGGTCGTCGGCCATCAGGAACAAGACGTTCCATTTCTGCCCGGCGGGGGGATCGGCGGCAGACGCAGTGGCGCATGACAAAATGACAATCGTCATGCCAAGTGGAAAAACAGGGCGTTTCATAGGGCGGCTCCAGCTTTCCAGCGATTGTAATCCGCTCGCTTCTAAGCTGCGCCAAGCGGCATACCCCCGGCCTGGCGCGATTTCAAAAAAAAGTCCGGAGGGCTGTCGATCCAGCCGGACTTCGTTCGACCAGATTGTAGAAGCCCGAAAGCAAGCCATGAACTCAATGCTCAGGCGGCCGATCCATGTCCAAGCTCATCTCCATTACGGCAATTGCAGTGGCAGCTCTGCTGACTGCCCTGCCGGCGGTGGACATGAGCCCCGCCGGCAAGCCCCCAAGCCAGCCCGTGGCCGCACAATCAATCCCGCCGAAGCGGGCATTGGCCCTGGCAGTCGATTTTCACGCTCGGCTGCTAATGGCTGCGAGTGAGAGACTGGACTCCACCTTGACGCAAGCCTGTCGCGATACCCAGTCCGCGCAGCGCGTCGCTTCCAGGCAAGAAGTGGGGCGGCCCGACGGCGTCTGCCCGCGGTAATCTCACCATGCGACCGTGAAACCGATGGCAGCCCGCCGCTTTTAAGCGCAAGCAAGCGGCGGACGGCCCGCCGGGAATTCCTGGGGTGAGGCTGGTTTCCTGACGAACTGCCGTCCGCCGCAAAAGGTAGCAACGCGCCAATTCGAAGCTCAGGACACGTTGCTACGGTTCCAGTTGCAATCCGGCCGCTTCCGTGATCCGATCGAAGGAAGCGCGGTTGGTCGTGTAACTGATGAGCTGCACGACGTCGCGATTGCCGGCTTGCTGCAAGGCTGCGGCGACATCCTCGTCGGTGAGGACGACGGGAGAAGCGGCCAGCCTTTTCGCCACCGTGAATAGCGCCCGCTCGCGCGGCGAAAACCCGTCCCAATTGCCGTCGAGCTGGTAGATCTGATCGTCGCTTTGGCCGAGGGCCTTCAGACGCTGCTTCGCCTGACCGGTCGCATACCAGGCGCGGTCCTGGCGGGCGACGATCCAGCTCACCTGCGCTTTGAGCAGCGGCGTGAGGTCACCCTTCTCGTCGGCCGAGCGAATGCCCGCGACGGTCCGCTTGCCACCCACCGAGAAGTTTACGAGCAGTCTCATCCACTGCGGCAGCGCGCCTTGGGGCGCGTCCTCGGCCAGAATCTCGCGGGCCTTGGATTCATCGGCCAGCGGCAGCCGGGGCGTTCGCTGGCGAGCTTTGGCCAGCGCTAGTTCGACCTCCTTACGCGATTCCAGCTTCGGGCGGGTGGCGAGGGTCTGGCGAGTCGGTTGGCCAGCGGCATCGCGCGACAGCGGCGCGACGAGTGTGACCTTCGTCTCGAATTTTTCCGACGTCGGGGTTAGGTAGCTGTGCGCTTCCGGCCGCGCCTCGGCAGCTGCGGCCCCTTCCGTGCGGCGGCCGAAACCGCCGCCGCCGGCCGATTGCGGGACTCCGACCCCTTCCTTCCAGCGGTTGATGGAGTTGTTCCCCGCCAGCGACAGGATCATTTCCAGGATTTGCATGTCGGTGTAGTGCTTCTTCAGCTCGTCGATGTCGCCGTCGGATAGCTTGTGCGGCTCGAGAGTAAGCCGGCGGGCGAAAGCAAATGCCGCCTGCTCCTTGGGCGTGAATGCCTGCCAGTTGCAATCGAGCGAGGCGATTTCATCCTCGCTCATCCCCGCGCCCAGCAGCTTCGATTCCTGGTGTCCCAGGCAGTACTGGCAGTTGTTCGTCCGAGAGACGATCCAGAAGAGCGACGTCTTGAACTTGTAATCGAGGGTCATGGCCGGATCGCTCTGGCCGAAGCCGCCGCCCGTGCCTCGGCCTGTTTTGGCGTCTGCGGATTTCTCATTGCTGCGTTCGCCGCCGGGTCGTGTGCCGCCAAAGCCGCCGC
>Ga0075418_10010566_pt1 | contig 10336 bp, 13 predicted proteins | sample SoiMetdeltSBSDD2_FD_81776 | JGI IMG/M metagenome (GOLD analysis project Ga0075418, IMG submission 81776) | Bulk soil microbial communities from a Populus tree surrounding site in Tennessee, USA - Soil MetaG P. deltoides SBSDD2 | ecosystem: Environmental > Terrestrial > Soil > Tree plantation...
ACGCTCACCCCACGCCGGACCGGCTTTGACGCCCACCCTTCCGATGTCGATACGCTCGCCGACAGCATCGAGCACGTCGAACAGCAGACGTGCCCGGTTTTCGATCGAGCCGCCGTAACCGTCGGTACGCACATTGGTACGGGGGTTCAGGAACTGGCTGATCAGATAGTTGAATCCCGCCTGCAACTGCACCCCGTCGAATCCGGCGCGCATCGCGTTGGCAGCCGCGACGGCATAGTCGTTGATCGTGGTGCGAATGTCGTCTCGCGTCATGGCCCTCGGGGTCACGGTTGGCTTGTTACCCGATGGCGTGGGTGAACTCACTACGGGATTGACGGCCGACGGCGCCAATGGTGCTGTGCCGGAGAAGAAGTCGGGATGTGACGACGAGCCCGTGTGCCAGAGCTGCACGAAGATGAGGCCGCCTCGGTGATGCACGGCGTCGGTGACCGCCGCCCAGGCACGCACCTGGGCGTCGGTGAACAGTCCTGGAACGTCGTGCCAGCCGACGGAGTCGCGACTGATCCAGGTGCCTTCGGTGATGATCAATCCGGCTGAGGCACGCTGGGCGTAGTAATCGACGTGCAGTTCCGTCGGCAACAGGCCGGGATTCGTTGCGCGGCAACGTGTCAGCGGTGCCATGACGACACGGTTGGCGAGCTCGAACTCACCCATCCGGTACGGCTGCAGCAGGGGCTGGATCTCGTTCACGAGACCTCGCGCCGGGCGTGGAGTTTCAGGAAGGCCGCCAGGTGTTCGATCGCGAGCGCGGATTCCGGTAGTCCGGCGGAGATGTAGACGGGCCAGACGTGGATGCCATGGGGCCACGGCTCGAACGTGGTGTCGACTCCCCCGGCCGCGGCGGCGTCGCGAATGCGCGTTGCATCGTCGAACAGGATCTCGTCTTCGCCCACCTGGATCAGCATCGGCGGCAGACCGTGCAGATCTGCGAAAACGGATGAACAGCGGGGATCGGCCGCGTCGGCACCGTCGAGATATTCCGCTGCCATGGATTCCAGCAATTCGCGGGTGACGTAGGGGTCCGCGAGCTTTCGCAATTCCATCGATGCCCCAGAGAGTGTGAGGTCCGCAAAGGGTGAGATCACCGCAACGCACGAAGGCAGCGGCAGGTTCTCGTCGCGGGCGGCGACCGTGACGGCCAGCGCCAAGTTGCCGCCCGCAGAGTCCCCCAGCACGGCGACGGTCTCGGGATCGGCTCCACCGTCTCCGACGGTCCACCGGTAGGCGGCGACGCAATCGTCGAACGCCCCGGGGAAACGAGTTTCAGGAGCCAGCCGGTAGTCGACGGTGTGCACTCTGGCCTGCGCGGCGAGCGCGACGGCGCCCGCCAGCGGCAGGTATCGATCCGGAGGCGAACCGCTGACGTAGCCGCCGCCGTGGAAGTACACGACGGTGCGCTCGGGCGACGCCACGAGTGGTTCGACGGTGACCGCGGGGACGCCGCCCAGACTACTGGGGTAAGTGGAGGTTCCTTCCAGAGCGGCATGCCCGTCGTTGAAGTCTCGGGTCCTCGCCGTATCGACGACCGTTGGCATGCCGCGCAGGTATTCGACGAACGCCTGCAACAGCAACGACGGAGGTACCGGTGACGGCGCTGCGGGGAAAGTGTCGCCGAACATGGGTAGGCCGCTTTGAGATTCGGTTTCAGCGACCTCATCCTGGATGACGTCCCAATGTTCGGCGAGCTTGCCGTCGGCGACGCGGACGATGTCGGCCACCACCCAGTTGACCGGTTGGCCGTGATTGGAGAACCGGCCGTGCAGAATGACGTGGTCGCCATTCGCGAGGACGAGTTGATGCTCGTAGCGCAATTCTGCGGGCAGGCTCTTGACGAGGTCGAACAGACCGGTGCGCCCGGGTGCGATGTGGGCGCTGTGCTGGATGTAGTCCGGTGCCCAGAGCGCTTGGGCGTGGGAGTAATCGCGCCGGTTGAACAGAGCGTCGAACGCCTCGATCACCAGAGCCTTGTTGGCGTCTTCGGTTGCGGTCATGTCGCCTTTCTGGAGATTCAGATCTGGTTGTAGCCGCCGTCAACGGGAAGCGCGGCCCCGGTGGTGAAGCTGCTGAGACCGCTCGCCAGGAGCACCACGGCATCGGCGACTTCATCGGTGGTGGCTAGTCGTCCCAGCGGGATGCCCTGGCTGCGTTGTGCTTTGAATTGGTCGTCGTCGAGAGTGGAGTCCGCGTCGTTGAGGGAATTCAGGATGATCGAGCCGTGCTCTCTGATCAGTGGGAGCAGCGTCTGCACCGTGAAGACAACGCCTTTGACATTGATGTCGAACAAGTGCTGGAAGTCTTCCTTGGTGATGGACCCCAGCGGGGCACTGCGGGCGACGCGGGCATTGGCGAACAGGATGTCGATCCCACCAAGTCGCGCCGCCGCTTCGGACCGTCGCTCGAGATCGGCCGCAACGGTGACGTCGCCCGTCACGGCATGAGCGTGCGGACCGAGTTGCGCCGCCGCTGCGTCGAGTTCGGTGCGGCGCCGGCCGGTGACGATGACGCTGGCGCCCTCATCGATGAAGCGTTGCGCCGTCGCCAATCCGATACCGCTGCTTCCCCCGGTAACCACCGCGGTCTTGTCACTGAGTAGACCCTTCACACGTCCTCCATGCCGAGGTGAGGAGGCGCGTCGCCGCCCAACAATGTGATCAGCCCGGCGAGGAGCTCGTCGAGTTCGCGCGCGTGCAGCATGACGGACGGGTCGTGCCGGAACATCCGCTCGGCGATCGTGTGATTGCCCATCAGGTATTGCGTGGTCTTCCACGACGACGGCGAGCCGGACAAGGCGGCGGTGATGTCACTGCGGTAGTACCGCATGAAGCCATGAGGCGCATAGATTTTCGCAAAGTCGACCGTGGCCGGCCACGAGGCAAATGCCGAGAACCGGGCGAAATCAACCTCGGGGACCAGCGATTCGTAGCGCTCGCGCGCCTCCTCGTAGGTCTGGGGCAACGCCACGACAAGCCGTCGTGAGGGATGGTCGACCGCGGTGCTGTGAGTGGTCATGCGGCGAGGGCCTCGGTGATGAACTGTGCGACCGCGACGGGCTGGGCGATGAACACGGTATGCGAACCGGCCAGCGACTTGGTGGTGGCGCCCATGCGTTCGGCCATGAACCGCTCCGCGCCGGGAGGGATGGCGTTGTCGTTCTCGGACACCAGGTACCAGGACGGTGTCGTCTTCCACCCTGCCGCGGTGGCGTTTTCGGTCAGGGCGGCCAGTGACAGCGGTCGCTGGGTCGCGAACAAAGTCTCTGCGATGTCGACGGGCGCGTCGGCGCAGAATGTTTCGCGGAACCGTTCTTTATTGATGTAGAGGTCGGGCCCCTGCGGTGCTCCAGGTGCGTCGAATGTCGTGGGGTAGGAAGTGCTCGCCAATAGCGACGGCGGGAACGGCTGTTGAACGCTGGCACAACTCTCGCCGACGTCAAGGCTGAACGCCGCCAGGTAGACCAGGCCGGCGACGTTGTCCAGGTGCGCGGAGGCCTGGGTGATGACGGCACCGCCGTAGGAATGACCTACCAGTACCACCGGGCCGTCGATCGCGCCGGCGTGCGCGGCAATGGCGGCCGCATCGAAGGCCAGACTGCGTAACGGGTTTGGCGGGGCAACCACCGTGTGCCCTGCGGCCTGCAGCTCACGGATCACTCCGCCGAAGCCCGATGCATCGGCGAAGGCGCCATGAACCAGGACGACAGCGGGTGCGGGTGACGTCGTCATCAATGCGACCCTTTCCCAGCCGACGAGCAGATACGTGCCCGCCACCCAAGATGGCAGTGCGATCGGCGGCGGTCCGTCACCTATTCGGGTGAGGGACATCGATGGGGAAGGCTGCGGCGCAACGGTCAACGGTCCTCACCTGAATAGGTGAAGGACCGCCATCTCGCTGAATGCCAGCTTTGAAGTCAAGCCATTCTCCGAATCCGCATACGTACCGACCCCGGAGGCGCCAGTGACAACGGCACAAAAGCAGACGTACGCAGAGGCGCCGACGAAGGTTGTCGGTACCGCGGACGGTTTCGACTACGCCTACCGTGACGTCGGCACCGGCACCGTGCCGCTGGTATTGCTTCAGCACTTTCGCGGCAACCTCGACAACTGGGACCCTGCGCTCATCGATGCCCTGGCATCTCATCGCCGCGTCGTCGCATTCGACAACGTCGGTGTCGGCGGAACGAAAGGAACAACTCCGAACACCGTTGAGCAGATGGCTGCGGACGCCGTCTCGTTTTTAGACGCGATGGAGTTCGACAGAGTCGACATCCTCGGCTTCTCGATTGGCAGCTTTGTTGCGCAGGAGCTCGCCCTGATGCGACCCGCGTCGGTGCGCAATCTGATACTGGCCTCTGCGGCGCCCAGGGGCGCCGCGGGGATGCACGGTTGGCACCATGGGTGATCGACGCCGTCGGCACGCCTCAACTGGACCCGGCCGGCTACTTGAAGGTTTTCTTCGCGGAGTCAGCGTCGAGTCAACAGGCGGGCCAGCAAGCCCTGCAACGCATGTTCACCAAAGCCAGTGGCTTCGACCAGCCAACGACCTGGCAGACACGACAAGCCCAATATGATGCTGTGTGCGCCTGGGGCATTCCGAATCACGCACTGCTGCAACGCCTCAGCGCCATTGAGCACCGCGTGTTCATCGCCAACGGCGAGAGCGATCCTATGATCCTGCCGCACTTTTCCTACCTCCTCGCCGGACTTATTCCGGGCGCGCAGGTCAAGATCTATCCCGACTCCGCGCACGGGTTCCTATTTCAACACCATGCTGAATTCGCTTCCGACGTAGAACAGTTTCTCTGCATTAACGGGGGTCCAGATGAGTAAAGACGACCTACAGGCCGACGTGTTCATCGGCTCGGCTCTGCCCTTCGAGCAGGGTGCGGGAACGTTCTCGGCGACAACATCCACTCTTGTGTCCGGCAAGTCCGACGCCGTACTGATCGACGCACAGCACATCCGCACGGACGTGGCCGCGCTCGCAGAGTTCATCCAGCGCACCGGCAAGCGGCTGACGACCATCTATGTGACCCACGGCCACGCCGACCACTGGTACGGCGCAGGCGATTTGTTGGCCACCTACCCCGACGCGCGTGTGGTCGCGACGGCCCCGGTCGTCGAGTACATCAACCAGGCGGCAGAGACTGAAGCGCAGCAGTGGGCGGCGATGTTCGGCGAACGGGTGGCCAAGCCGACTGCGGTGCCCGAGGCCCTCGACGGTTTGACGATCGAGCTAGAAGGACACGAACTGCGAATCGTCGAAGTCGGCCAGGGCGACATCAAGCCCAGCACGGTCCTCTATATTCCCGATCTCGAGGCAGTCGTCGCCGGTGACGTGGTCTACAACCAGATCCACGCGATGCTCGGATTGAGTGGACCCAATGGTTGGCAGCGTTGGCTCCAAAGCCTGGACGCCATTGAGAAACTCTCCGCGAAGATGGTCGTCGCCGGCCACCGCAAACCCGAGTCCTCCGACTACGAGGTGAGTCGCATGCTCGATGAAACGCGTTCGTACATCAGTGATTTCGCCGACGCCGCCCAGCAGCTCGACAATGCCGACCAACTGGTTCAGCAGATGAAGACGAAATACCCCGATTTCGGCAACCGCTGGACACTGCACTTTTCGGCACAGTCATGGTTCTCAAGAAAGCGGGCTTGAGATGCGGCGTGCGAAAATTCAGGCCGAAGACGGCACGATCCTGCGAGCATACCTGCACTCACCCGGCCCGGGGGCTCATCCCGGGATCGTCATGTGCCCCGGTTTCGGCGGAGTGAAACCGCACATCGACCCGTACGCCGCCTTGTTCGCCGAAGCCGGTTTCGCTGTGCTCAATTTCGACAATCGGGGCTGGGGCACCTCCGACGGCGAACCTCGGCAGGAGCTGAACGTCTTCAAACACCTCACCGACCTTCGCGACGCCATCACCTTCGCCGAATCACAACCGGAATTCGACTCCGAGAAGGGATTTGGCATTTGGGGATCGAGTTTCTCGGGAGGACTCGCGATCGTCACCGCCGCCAATGACCCGCGGATCCGGTGCGTGGTGGCGCAGATCCCGAACGTCAGTGGTCACCGCAATGCGGTCAAGCTGTTTACCGCCGAGCAGATACGCGAGATCCGCCGTCGAGCCGCGACCGACCGACTCGCTCGCCTGGCCGGAGAGCCCCCGATGACGGTGCCGATGTTTTCCGAAGACCCCGACGAACTGTGCGCATTCCCGGGGGAGTTTCCCGAGGAGTACCGCGAAGCAATCGAATCAGGGATCTGGAACAACGAGACGACGATTCGCTCGTTGGAGAATTTCCTCGAGTTCGAGCCGGCGGGCTGGCTGCCCTATGTGACGCCCAAGCCGCTGCTGATGATCCTCGCCGAACACGATCGATGCACCTTCACCGAGGTTCAGCGGGAAGTATACGAAACCGCCCCTGAGCCCAAGAAGCTGCTCAGCTACGACGGTGGGCACTTCGACGCGTACACAACATTTTTCGAGCAGACCGCTCCCCCGGCTCGCGACTGGTTCGTCGAGCACCTGGGGGCACCGTCGAACCGGCACGTCAGCGAATCTGTAAGTACATAAGTAGGAGGACGCATGCCGCTGTGGAATGTGTATTGCACCGAAGGCACCTATTCGGGCGAGGACAAGCGCGCCTTCGCCGAAGCCATCACCGACATCTACGCCTCGGAGGCCGGGGGCCTTCCTGAGATGGCGATGCCGCGGTTTTATGTCGTGGTCGTCTTTCACGACCTGCCCAAGGATTCTCTGTTCATCGGCGGCGTCCCGCGAAACGACTTCGTGCGGTTTTCGATTGACCACATCGCGTACGCGATGCCGGTTGAGTTCAGAGAGCTGCTGCTGAAGTTCATCAACAAGTCGATTCACCCGTTTGTCCGTGACCGCGGGCTTGATTGGGAGATTCACATCGACGACACGCCCCGAGATCAGTGGACCATTCAGGGGATGCGCCCCCCTGACTCGGGGTCAGAAGAGGAGAAGCGCTGGATCCGGGAGAACCGGCCATCGAAGCCTGCGCCAAGTTCTGCGTCGACGCCCTAGGCCGTCCGCTCCGGAGTCGCGTGATGACCGACACGCCTGGCTGGCGAAGGGCTTTTGACGCGGTTGAACGCACCGTCTCGCCGCGGGTCGAGGCACTGGTTCACAGTGACGAGTTCGCACGCATGACGGCGGTGATCGCCCGCGGCAGGCGACTGGCGGGTAGTCGGGCCAATGCGATCACCGCGCGGGTCTGGCACCTGATGAACCTGCCGGCGAGTACCGATGTGCAGCGGCTACGCATGCAGGTCGGCGTCTTGGACCGCGAAATAAGGCGGCTGTCCGTGCAACTCGATCGCGATTCCCGATGAGCGTCGTCGAACGCGTGCGCCGCGAGGTCGAACGCAACGCACTGCGGGCGCGAAACGGAATCCGGTTGGCTGCAGGCGTCCGACCGCCGGACGTCGGCCTGACTGCCAAGGAGATCGTGTGGCGCAAGGGGCGAACTGAACTTTGGCGCTACCGCAATGAACAGATCCGGGTCTCTCCTCCGCTGCTCATCGTTTACAGCCTCTTCAACCGCAGCTACATCCTTGACCTGCAGCCCGGCAACAGCTTCGTCGAGCATCTGCTCAACGCCGGGTTCGACGTCTATCTACTGGACTTCGGAATTCCCGACGAGCGCGATGCCGGCAACACGCTTGACGACTACGCCGACGAATACCTGCCGGCCGCCGTCGACCGCGTATGCCGGGTCTCTCACGACGAGCAGGTCAACTTGCTTGGCTACTGTTTCGGCGGGGTGCTGTCTCTGCTGTACGTCGCTCACCATCTCGACGCGCCACTGCGGAGTCTGACTGCTCTGACCACACCGGCAGACTTTCAGCGTCTGGGCCAATTAGGGGATCTGCTCGGTGGCGGGCTCGACATTGAGACCCTGATCGACGGCGACGGCAATGTGCCCGCGGACATCGTCTTGCAGGGATTCCGCACGCTGAGACCGATCGGCGAGATCACGCAATACGTCGACCTGTGGGAACGGCTGTGGAGCGATGAGTACGTCGCTGCGTATCAGTCGATGACCGGGTGGGCTACCGAACAGGTTCCCCTGCCGGGAGGGGTCGCCCGACAAATCGTTGACATGGTGCGCGAGAACCCGCTGATGACAGAGCGATTGGTGGTTGGCGGCGACCGGGTTCAGCTGTCGGACATCACGGTGCCGTTCCTGCATGTGCTGGCCAGCCGCGATCACATCATCCCCGAGGCGGCGGCGGCACCGTTGACCGGCCTAGTCGGCTCGCGCGACAAACATGAGCTTCGGCTCGATGCCGGGCACGTCGGGCTGTTGGTCGGCAAGACCGCCGCCAAGACCACGCTCCCGACCATCATCGATTTCCTCAAACAGCGAAGCAGGGTGAAACCATGAACATCGTCGCGTGCGCTGCACAGCACGGCCGTAGGCTGACCGAGCTCTTCGGAGAGCTGTCCGAACGAGATCTGACCCTCATCAAAGAGAACCTCACCGATCCCGTCGCGGTACGGCGATGGACGGCGCGTCCCGGACAGCAGTGGGTGGCGCTCGACGGTACTGACATCGTCGGCTACGCCGCGGTACGCCCGCTACCCGAGTGGTCTGATCATGTGGGCGAGCTGCGGCTCGTTGTCGATCCGGCGCGGCGTCGTGTCGGAGTGGGTAGCGCACTTGCTCGCCACGCGCTGATCGAAGCGGTGCGTGCCGGACGTCGCAAGCTGGTCGTGGAACTGGCCGCCGATCAAGACAATGCGCTGGCGATGTTCGCCTCACTGGGCTTCACCGGCGAAGCGCTGTTGCGCGACCACATCCGGGATCGCAACGGGGAATTCCATGACCTGGTCATGCTGGCGCACTTCGTCGACGACACGTGGGCAGGCATGGGCTCCATCGGCCTGTCGGACGAATTGGGCCTCCCTCAAGCTGCTTCAGCTAACGGAGCCGTGCGATGACAATTCTCGACCGCTTCCGCATCGACGATCGGGTCGCGATCGTCACCGGGGCATCCAGCGGGTTGGGCGTCGCCTTCGCCGCGGCCCTCGCCGAAGCGGGGGCCGACGTGTCACTCGGCGCGCGTCGCGAGGACCGCCTGGCGGCCACCCGCAAACTTGTCGAAGACGCCGGGCGACGGGCCATCACAGTGCGGACCGACGTGGCCAGTCCCGACGACTGCCGGGTACTCGTCGACGCCACCGTGCACGCCTTCGGCAGGGTCGACATCTTGGTCAACAACGCCGGCATCGGCACCTCCGTACCGGCCACCCGGGAAACCCCCGAACAGTTTCGATCGGTCATCGATGTCAACCTGAACGGGTGTTATTGGATGGCTCAGGCATGTGCCCGGGTGATGCAACCCGGAAGCAGCATCATCAACATCGCGAGCGTGCTGGGCTTGACCAGTGCCGGGATACCGCAGGCGGCGTATTCCGCGTCGAAAGCCGGGCTGATCGGCCTGACCCGCGACCTCGCCCAGCAGTGGACCGGCCGGAAGGGGATCCGCGTCAATGCGCTGGCGCCAGGCTATTTCGAGTCCGAAATGACGGACCAGTTTCAGGACGACTACATCGAGCGCGCAGTGCTGCCCCGCACGCTGGAAGGCAGGCTCGGCCATGCTGCGGAGCTCAGCGCGGCACTGATCTTCTTGGCCAGCGACGCCGGCAGCTATGTCACCGGTATCACCCTTCCGGTTGAAGGCGGCATGCTGACCAGCTGAGCTCACGCTCTCAGGCGATCTCACCTAGCTCACGCAAGACATTTGCGAGTTGAACGCGAGACTGGACACCGAGTTTGGAGTAGATCGACCGCAGATGGGTGCCCACCGTGTTGATAGATATACCAAGCGATTTCGCGGTCGCTTTGTTGGTGTGCCCGTTCGCGATCAGATAAGCCACCCGCCGTTCGGCCTCGGTCAACGACACACGATCGACATGGGCGTGATCGCCGACCCACTTCGCTCGGCGGGCCCCCGCTTCCCTCATCAGTCGCTGCACTCGTGCGCGTGGCGCCGATGCACCCATGCGGTCGTATACGTCCCATGCCGCGTCGAGGTGGTCGAGCGCGGCCTCACGTTGGCCGGTCGTCAGTAGCATGCGGCCATAGCCTTCCGCTCCGGCGGCCCGCAAGACCGGCCGGGGGCTGCTCTGCAGGATCTTCACCGACTCAGCCACCGTCCCGACGTCGCCGCCGAGCAGTCCGCGCAGATTCAATGCCAAGCCGTTGAGCGTGGCGACACCGGGATTGCGTCGCGCACCCTCCTCGGTGAACTCGACAGTGCGCTCGGTGATATTTGTTGC
>Ga0075418_10010567_pt1 | contig 10336 bp, 8 predicted proteins | sample SoiMetdeltSBSDD2_FD_81776 | JGI IMG/M metagenome (GOLD analysis project Ga0075418, IMG submission 81776) | Bulk soil microbial communities from a Populus tree surrounding site in Tennessee, USA - Soil MetaG P. deltoides SBSDD2 | ecosystem: Environmental > Terrestrial > Soil > Tree plantation...
CCTGGCCCAGGGCATGGACGCCCCACAGCGCAAGCGGATGCTCATCGGTGACCGATCGCTGGGCGACATCGTGGCCGGACCCGGCCGGAGCGACGGGATCACCACGCCGGCCGGCGTGCCGTTCGGCGACCTGGGGGCGGCCCAGCGCGAGCAGCTGGTCGCGCTGGTCGAGACCTACGCGCGCAACATGCGGCCCGAGATGGCCGATGACGAGCTGAAGCGGGCGCGCGACGCGGGCCTCGAGCGCCTGCACTTCGCGTGGGCGGGACCGATCGAGCCCGGCCACGGCCACTACTACCGCGTGCACGGCCCGACGCTCCTGATCGAGTTCGACAACACGCAGAACGACGCCAACCACATCCACTCGGTGTGGCATGACCCGCGCAACGACTTCGGAGCCGACCTGCTCCGCGCGCACTACCAGCGGGGCCACCGGCACGCCTGACGGGCGCTTCGCGTTCCTGGCCTACCAAGGTACGATGCGCGTATGAAAACGCTGGCTTTCACCCTCGCCGCGCTATCGCTGCTGGCCGGTTGCGCCAGCGCGCCGACGTTGCCGTACGTGCCGATGCAGCAGCCCGCGGGCGCCAAGATGTCCGCGGCCTATCAGATCGCGGGGGACACCCTCCGCTTCGAGGTGGACACCGACCACCGGCGCCTGGAGGAAGCCAGGCTCCTCAGGTCTGACAACACGTCGATCCCCGCCGTGAACATCGAAAACCCGCCGATCGTCACCCAGGCCCCCTCGAGCAGCTTTGGCTTCGGCATCGGCGGCGTCAGCGGCGGCGGTGGTAGTGGCGTCGGTGTCGGGACCGGCATGAGCATCGGGGGGCCCGTGGGCAGCCCCACCACCACGATCGAGGGGCACACGTTCATCTCGTTCCCGCTCGCGCAGTCCGGACCGGCACCCTGGCGCCTGCACCTCCGGTTCGCCGGGGCCGAGCCGGTTGTCTTCGTGATCGGCGGCGGTCCCTAGATCATGGGGGGCCCCGATATGGCCCCCCAAACCCCCCAGCGTTCGGAGCGCCCCGGCCAAGCCGTGGCGCTCCTCTGGTGTGCGCTCAGTTTGGAGCCACGACGAAGCCGTAGCGGCTAGCGCATCAGCGCGGCGCAGCGGTCGAGGACGGGGAGCACCTCGTCGGCTTTGGCCGCGGGCAGGTTGAAGATGATGCGGGCGACGCCGGCGTCGCGGTAGCGCTTGATCAGGTCGGCCTCTTCCGCCACGCCGAATACCGTGATGGGCACCGTGTCCGGCGCCCGGCCGGCTTCCGCGGCCATCTTGCGGAACTCCGGCAGCATCCCGAGCACCTCACCGTAGGCGGGCCGGCGCGCGTGCGGGAGCCAGCCGTCGCCGTAGGCGAGCGCGCGGCGCGCGCCGAACGGAAACGCGCCGCCCACGATCACGGGCGGGTGCGGCTTCTGCACCGGCTTGGGCCACGTCATCATCGGCGGGAACTTCACGAACCGGCCCGTGTACTCCGGCTTGGACTTGGTCCAGATGACTTTCATCGCCTCGACGCGCTCTTGCATGAGCCCGAAGCGCGTCTTGAATTCCGTGTTGTGATCGCGCATTTCTTCGGCGTTCCACCCCGCCCCGATGCCGAAGAGAAAGCGACCGCCCGAGATCTGGTCGAGGCTCGCGACCTCCTTGGCCGTCTGGATCGGATCGCGCTGGACGATCAGACAGATGCCGGTGGCGACCTTCAGGCGCGTGGTCGCGGCGGCCGCCGCGGCCAGCGTGACGAACGGATCCATCACGTCGTAGTACTTCTTGGGCAGGTCCCCGCCGGCGGGAAACGGCGACTGGCGCGAGAGCGGGATGTGCGAGTGCTCGGGCGCCCACAGCGAGTCGAAGCCCCGCTGCTCCAGCGCGCGGCCCAGATCCGCCGGTCCCATCGCGTAGTCGGTGAAGAAGATCGCCGCCCCGAAATCCATGGCCGTCCCTCCTATACGATCCGCCAGCTCTTGTCCACGTAGCGGCGTCCCTCGACCTCGGAGATCTGGATCGCCGCCCGGTACGCGCCCGCCTCCACGGTGTGGATCCGTGTTTCCGCCGCCATCTGCTCCTCGTCGGGGCCGCCGGCCAGCGCCTCGACGAGCACGCGGCCGTCGACCCCGTGACCGGCATCGATGCCGAGCAGCGCCAGGATCGTGGGCGCGACGTCGACGTTGCCGACCGGCGTGCGGACCGTCGTCCCCTTCTTGAAGTCCACGCCCCAGGCCAGCAGCGTGTTGCGCACGTTCCACGGGCTCATGCTGCCGTGGTCGCTGACCAGCAGCCGGCCGCCGCCCGTGACGTACGCATGGTCCGTCCCGGGCACGCCGAATTGATTCGAGGTCGAGCTCCAGGGAAACGTCAGCACCACGTCGGGGGCGCGCTCGGCATTGACCAGGTGGATCAGCTCGAGCGAGAACGTCCCACGGACGTGCCCGTGAACATCGCCCGGAGCGCCGCCGGCGGTGAAGACGACGCCACACCACTGCCGTGACTGTACGAAGCTCACGAGCCGCGCGATGCGGCCCGCCTGCAGCCCCTGGACGTGCAGGGCCACCGCCTGCCCGCTGCTGGCCAGCACGACATCGGTCGAATCCGGAGCGGCCTTCAGCCCGGCGGCGATGAGCTCGCCCGCGACGTCAACGCTGCCCGTGTTGGTCGTGAAGCCGTGATCGGAAGCGACGAAGACGTCGGTCGACGCCGCCAGCCCGAGGGTGTCGAGCGTGATCAGGACCTGCGCGATCTCGCCGTCGGCGTGGCGGAGCGCCTCGCGCGCCGAGGGCGAGCCGACGCCGACCCCGTGCTGACTGTGGTCGGGCTCCGTCACCCAGTTGATGACCACGGCCGGTCGGAGCTCGGGGAGGACATAATCACGCAGCACTCGCTGCGTCCAGGTGACCACCGCGTCGTAGCGCTCGGTCAGGCCCCCCTTGGGCGGCGCCGGCCCGAAACGCGCCAGGATCGTCGCACTCACGTCGGCGGGATATGCGACCGTCTTGCCCGGCTCGAAGTAGCCGTTGACCAGCACGCCGACCCCATCCGGTGCCCGCGGATCGAGCAGGAACGTGCTGCCGGTCGAGCCGGAGCCGACGGCGGCGAGGCGAAGCCCGCGTGCCTGAAGGCGCTCGGCGAGCGTCGGCACCAGAAGCACGCGGCCACCGGTGGCCGCGTCGAGCGCCTGCAGGTGACGATAGTCATCGGTCCCGAAGGCGCGCTTGGAGTCGACGGCGGGGACGTACATCTGGTTGCCGACGATCCCGCTCGTGCCCGGCTGGGCCCCCGTGGCCAGCGTGGCCGCGTTGACGCGGGTGACGGTGGGGAACACGGAGTGGCTGTTCGCGAAGGTCACACCCTCGGCGCGTAGCCGCGCCAGCGTGGGGGTGCCGTCGAAGGTGATGGCGTCGGGACGCAGTCCGTCCACCACGAAGACGATCACGAAGCGGGGTGGGGTCGGCACTCGCCTACGACGGGGTGGCGGCTGCCTCGTTCTGCTTCGCCGCGTTGTAGTTCGCGTCGTACCACCAGTGCAGGTACGCGTCGTACGTGATCGGCGGAAAGCGCAGCGGATTGGTGGCGCTCTGGCAGGTCGGCAGGCAGGCGATCACCGTGTCGATGTGCGGGCCGAGGAAGAACGGGATGGCGTAGCGGTGTCGTCCGACCGGCGGCACCGCCCGGTGCGGCGTCGACTTGAAGCGGCCGTTCGTCCAGCGGTACATCATGTCGCCCGAATTCACCGCGTAGGAGTCCGGCACGTAGGGCACGTCGATCCACTCGCCCGACGGCATGCGCACCTGAAGGCCAGGCACCTCGCTCTGGGCCAGGAAGGTCAGGAAGTTGGCGTCGGTGTGGGGCGCGATGCCGTACTGGTTCGCTTCGGCCGCCACCGGCGGATAGTGTGAGAGACGGAACGAGAACTGGCTCTCGGCGAACGCCGCGTCGAGCGCATCGGGCGGAAGATCGAGCGCCAGCGCGCACGCCGGCAGCAGCCGGCGCGTGAGGTCGTCCATCGCGTCGGTGTAGGCCAGTAGAGCCTCGCGGAAGCCGGGCAGATCGTCGGGCCACCGGTTCGGTCCCGCGAAGCGCCGCCCCGCCCGCACCAGCGGATCGTGCGCCGGTCGCTCGCGCTTGGTGAAGAAGGCCTCGTTCAGGTCGGGCTTGTCGTTGTCGTTGACGTCCGAGGTCCACACGGCGTAGCGGCCCATCGCCATGTAGCCGTTGTTGTGCTCGTTCATCCGCAGCGCCATCTTGGTGGCCAGCGGCTGCGCGTGAAAGCGCCGCGCCTCGGCGAACGTCCGATCGATCAGCTCGCGCGGCACGCCGTGATTCACCAGCACGAAGAACCCGATCGTCTCCAGCGCATCGCCGAGCTGCCGGGCGACGCGCGCGCGCGCGCCGGGCTCGCCGGAAAAGCCCGGCCCCACGTCGATCACAGGAATCACGGTGCCTGGAGCATAGCCCATCCCGGGCCGCACGGCAGCCCTGCTGTCATGCACACGTCTCGGAGCCGTCACATTGCCACCATCTTTGCCTGCCATAACCGGCGACGTCAGCACTCACGTCTCCACCTCAGCCGGGGAGGCCGCATGAAGCCAGGATCGACAGGACGGTTCGCTCGACGGACATTCCTCAAGGGGGCACTCGCCACGGCGCCGCTGATGCTGGCCGGCCCCGCGCTGCTGCGCCCCGACGTGGCCGCGGGCCACGACATCGGCCCCAGCACCACCGTGGATCCCTATCTCGTTCCGAGCCTCCCCGGCGTGCGCACGGTGGCCATCCTCACCGTCGGCGACATGGTCCAGGGCTATCGGATGGTCGGGATTCCCGACGGCCTGGGCGCGTTCGTCAGCCGCCACAACCAGTTCACGCTCATGATGAATCACGAGCTCACCGCCACCGTCGGCGTCGCGCGCGCGCACGGCTCCAAGGGCGCGTTCGTGTCGCGGTGGGTGATCGATCGGCGGACGCTCGAGGTCGTGAAGGGCGAGGACTTCAGCCCTTCGCCGCAGAAGGTCTTCCTGTGGGACCCGACGACGAGCCGCTACGTGCAGGGCACCACGGTGTGGGAGCGCCACTGCTCGGCCGACCTGCCGCTGGAGAGCGCCTTCTATCATCGGGGCAAGGGCACGCGCGAGCGCATCTACATGAACGGCGAGGAAGTCTCGGGGGGGGGGCGCGTGGGCCCGGATCGCCACCGGGCCGCACGCCGGGGAGGCCTGGCAGCTACCCCGCCTCGGCCGACTCGCGTACGAGAACGCGGTGGCCTGCCCGCACGCCCAGGACAAGACGGTGGTCATGCTCACCGACGACGGGGCCCTCAGCACCGCGCCGGTGGCCGCCTCCTTCCCCGGCGAGGTGTACATCTACATCGGCACCAAAACCAGGCACGGGCATCCGGTCGAGCAGGCGGGGCTCACCAACGGCCGCCTCTACGGCCTCAAGGTCAGCGTGAACGGTCAGCCGGTCGCCGAGGAGAGCAACGAGTTCGGCCTCGGCAACGCCACGAGCGGGTTCGTGCGCTCGGGACGCTTCAGCCTGTTCAACCTGGGCGACGTGGCCAATCTCGACGCCCTCGCGCTCGAGCAGGCCTCGATCACCAACGGTGTCACGCGGTTCCAGCGTGCGGAGGACGGCGCCTGGGACCCGCGCAAGGGGCGGCGCGACAACTACTACTTCGTGACCACCGCCAGCCTCACCCTCAACTGTCGTCTCTGGCACCTGAACTTCGACGACATTGAGCGGCCGGAACGGGGCGGCACCATCACGATCTTACTGAAGGGCGACGAGGGCCACGGCATGCTCGACAACGTGACCATCGACCGCTGGGGCCGCATCCTGATGGACGAGGACCCCGGCAACAGCACGCGCATCTCGAAGGTGTGGCTCTACCAGATCGACACCGGAGAGTTCGTCCAGGTCGCCGAGCACAATCCCCGCTTCTTCGACTCGGCCCTGCCCAACAACCCATCATTCATCACCCAGGACGAAGAGTCGTCCGGGATCATCGATGCCAGCCACATTCTGGGTCGCGGCTGGTTCCTGCTCGACGTCCAGGCCCACAAGCAGAACAGCGACCCCGAGCTGGTGGAAGGCGGTCAGCTTCTCGCCCTGTTCGTCGATCCGCGCATCGGCGACGACCGGCGGGGCCGGCACGAGGGCAAGCACGACGACAAGCACCGGGACGACGACGAGGACAACGACTAGACGCCCCGATTCGGCGGGCGGAACGGGACGAGGCTCCGCGGTGTGTCACGGAGCCCCGTCCCGTGGGCTAGTCAGTGCGGGAGAGGCGCGCTCAGCTCTGCGGCGCGAGCAGACGCATCTCGACCCGACGCATCTTGGCGTACGTATCCTTGTTCGCCTTCTCGCCGGCGGTCAGGGCCACCTTCCCCATGCCCACCGCGGCAATGCGGCGCAGATCGACACCTTCGTTCATCACGAGATACCGGACGACCGAGTCCACGCGCTCACGCGTGAGCTGATAGTTGTAGCGATCGGTCCCCCGCGCGTCGGCAAAACCCTGAAGCTCCAGCACTGCGTTGGGGTCCGCCTTGAGGGCCTTGGCCACTTCACGCAGCTCGTTGATGCCGTCGTCCTTCAGGTCGGCCTTGGCGAAGTCGAAGTAGATCGACTTGCTCTCCACCTGCGCGTACTTGTTGCGGTTCGCAAAACGCTGGTTGAATATCGACTCGGAGTCTTTCTGGGCCTGGGCGACCGCGGCGGCGTCCTTCTTCGCGTCGCCGGCGTCCTTCTTCGCGTCGCTGGCCAGCGCCCCGACCTCGCCGACCTTGGCGTCGAGGCTCTGGAGCCTCTGGCCGGTCGACTCGATCGCCTGCGTGTTGGAAGCGGTCCGGTCCGATGTCTCCCGGAGCTTGGCCTCCGTGGTGTCTACTCGCTGGCCAACCTTGGTCTCCGACGAGCCGACCTGCTCGCGTACGTAACCCTTCGTGGCGCACGCCGAGAACAGCAGGGCGACTCCCAAGCATCCCACCATGACACTGACTGTCCGGTTCATCCCTTGACCTCCTTACAATTGTGAGGCGAGACACGACGCGGCCACCAACGACCACAGCGTCGCACGGCGATCAAGCCCCCGTCGCGAAATTTCGTCTGGTGAAGGTCCCCTCTTGACTGGCCAATGACCGCCGGGTCAGTATCGGCACTGGCGTGTAGCATCTGCTCGGACCTCTGAAAATGTTTGCCCTGGACCGATGAGGGGGATGAGGATGACGACCCGGTATCACGGTCTTACCGCCGGCCTGCTCGCGCTCGCGATGGCGACCACCGTTCACGCTCAGGGCATCACCGACATGAAGAAGGGCGAAGGTGGCAGCGCGGTGCAGGGCTCGGCCGGTCCCGGCGGGGCGCAAAACGCCGCCTCGGACCTCGAGCGGTGCGACAAGCCGATGGCCACGATCGCCGTGGTCGAGCCTCAGGCCCACGTCATCGCCCACCTCGCCCGGTACAAGCTCGCCTCGCCGTCCGGGCTCATCCGCTTGATGATCCAGCAGTCGAACTGCTTCCTCGTGGTCGAGCGGGGCGTGGGCATGCAGAACCTGATGCAGGAGCGGGCACTGCAGAAGGCCGGAGAGCTCCGGCAAGACTCCAACGTCGGCGGCGGGCAGATGGTGACCGCCGACTACGTCCTGACGCCATCGGTGGTCTTCTCCGAGGACAACGCCGGCGGAGTGAGCGGTGGCGTCGGCGCGGCGATCGGCGGCCTGTTCGGCTCCGGGGGCCGTGCCATCGGCGCGGTGGCCGGTGGGCTCAAGTTCAAGGAGGCGCAGACCAGCATGCTGGTCGCCGATGCGCGCTCCAGCATCCAGGTGGCGGCGGCCGAGGGCAGCGCCCGCAAGGCCGATTTCCGCCTGGGCGGGCTGTTCGGGGCCGCCGGCTCGGGCGCCGCCGGGGCGATCGGGCTCGGCGGCTACGAGAACACCAACGAAGGCAAGGTCCTCGCCGCGAGCTTCGCCGACAATTACAATGGCATCGTCCGGGCGGTCCGCGGCAATCCGGGCCTGCACCGCCAGACCGCCTCGCTGCAGGGCGCCGAGGCCGGCGCGCCGACCAAGGCCGGAAGCGTCTTCAACGAGGGCGACGTCCTGCGCCCGAAGATCGCCAACGTGAAGCTCCTGTCCAAGCCCTCCGACGAAAGCGCCATGATCGTGACACTGACCAAGGGCGAAGAGCTCATCTTCATGGGCAAGGAGCAAGAAGGCTTCGTGAACGTCGAGACCAGCAAAGGCTCGGGCTGGGTCAAGAAGGTGCTGGTCACCCGGTAGCGAGCCGCTATCCGCCGGGTCTGCTTCGTCACGTGCAGGACGTGGCCGGCCATCTCGGCCAGCGACGCCCTGGTCCAGGCCGCGCTGGAGCGCCAGGGAGTCGCCGTCGAGGCGCGCCCCTGGAACGGTGCCGAGCAGGACTTCGTCGACTTCGACGCGGTCGTCCTCCGCTCGAACTGGGACTACCACCACACGCTCGAGGCCTTCGCCGCCTGGCTGGACCAGCTCGACGCCGGCGGCGTCTCCGTCTGGAACCCGACGGCGCTCGTCCGCTGGAACCTGAGCAAGCGCTACCTGCTCGAGCTGGCCGCGGTCGGCATCCCGACGGTGCCCACGGTCGTGCTCGAGGGCGACGCCGCCTCGCAGCTCCCCGCGGTGCTGGCACAACGGCAGTGGTCAACGGCGGTCGTGAAGCCGGTCGTCTCCGCGTCTGCCCACGACACCGTGTTGATCAAGGACGGTGACGTGGCGTGCGTCGTCGAGGCTCTGCAGGCCGGCAAGATTCGCCAGCCGGTCCTCGTCCAGCCTTTCGTGGAGGAGATCGTGACGCGCGGCGAATGGTCGGTCGTCTTCATCGACGGCGCGATCACTCACACGGTCCTCAAACGCCCCGGCCCGGGCGAGTTCCGGGTCCAGCCGGCTCACGGAGGCAGCGCCGAGGCGTTACCGGCACCCGCGGACGTGCGGACCGCCGCCCGGCGGGCGGTGGCAGCCCTGCCGGTGGCGCCGCTGTATGCACGGATCGACGGCGTGGAGACTCGCGAGGGATTCCGAGTGATGGAGGTCGAGGTCAATGAGCCGGGTCTCGCCTTCACGCTTGCCCCCGCCGCAGCCGACACCTTCGCGGAGGCGATCTCTCGAAGGCTGGGCTAGCTTCCGCCACGCACAGGCGCGACACAGCACTATCGACGGTGGAAGCGTCACCTATTTGACACCTAATCGACTATCGCCTGACGCAATCCCTATGGTATTTGTTACATCAGACTGGGTTCACGACCGTAAGTGCACGCATTTACACGTCTGGCATTTCCGCGATCGATTCATCGGACACATAGAGAGAAAGGAGGAAAGGGCGGGTCTTCCCACCTCGGTGCGTGAATCACCGCGCACCGCTGCCGTACCGGCACAACGAAGGGGCCTTTGGCTATGCGGTCTCGTACTGGCGACACTCGGGCGCGCACGGCGCCGAGGTCGCACTCGTGGCTCGCAGTGGCAGTCGTGGGAGCCATCCTGATCGGCGGTGTCCTCGGCGCCGCACGCGTGGACGCCGCGTCGCTAAGTCTGAGTTGGACAGCACCCACCACGAATGCCGACGGATCGAGCCTGACGGATCTCGATAGCTACCGGGTATATCTCGCGACTTCGACCCCGCCCTGCCCGAGCACGTCGTTCTTCGCAGTCGCGTCACCGACGACGTCACCGACGAGTGGTCAGACCATGTCGAGCCGCGTGACCGGCCTCGCCGCGGGCACGATGTACTTCGTCCGCGTGACCGCGGTCGACACTTCGGGGAACGAAAGCGCGTGCTCGGGATCGACGAGCGGGGTCGCCCAGCCGGACTTCAGCGTCACGCCGTCCACCGCCACGAGCTTCGGCAGTGTCACGATCGGGAGCACGGCGGACCGGACCTTCACGGTGCAGAACACCAGCACCTCGAGCCTATCGGGTACGGCGACCGTCGGCGCACCCTACAGCATCGTGTCCGGCGCGTCCTTCTCGCTCGCCGCCGGCGCCGACCAGGCCGTGACGGTCCGGTTCCGCCCCACGGGCGGCGGGACTTTCGCGGGCAACGTGAACTTCACCGCGGGTGGCGATACGATGTCGCGCGGCGTGAGTGGGTCCGGGACCAGCAGCCCGACCGCCACGCTCTCGGTCGGCAAGAACGGCTCCGGCTCGGGCACCGTCACTAGCACCCCGGCCGGCCTCAACTGCGGATCCACCTGTTCGCAGTCCGTCACACCGGGCACCGCCGTGACCCTCACCGCCACCGCCGCGAACGGCTCCACCTTCGCTGGCTGGAGTGCGCCATGCTCCGGTACCGTCACCTGCGTCGTGACCGTCA
>Ga0075418_10010570_pt1 | contig 10334 bp, 5 predicted proteins | sample SoiMetdeltSBSDD2_FD_81776 | JGI IMG/M metagenome (GOLD analysis project Ga0075418, IMG submission 81776) | Bulk soil microbial communities from a Populus tree surrounding site in Tennessee, USA - Soil MetaG P. deltoides SBSDD2 | ecosystem: Environmental > Terrestrial > Soil > Tree plantation...
CAGCTTGTCGTACGGCGTGTTGGCCCGCAGGTGCTTGCGCAGCCAGTCCTCGAGCCGGGCGTGGCCGGCGGAGAGCTGCGGGTTCGCCTGAGCGAGGAAGACCGAACGCCAGTAGTTGGCGAAATGGGCGGCCGAGCGATCGGCGAAGTCGGGACCGTCGAGCAGTTCGTCCGCCCAGAGCCGCCGCTTGTCCGGGCGATCATCTTCGAGGAAGTCGCGGACCGTCGCGAGCGACGGAATGCGGCCGGTCAGCTCGAGCGAGAGGCGGCGGAAGAATTCGGAGTCATCGGCCCGCGGGGCGGGCTCGACCTTGCCCTTCGCCGAGTGGGCGACGATCAGCTCGTCGATGCGGGCCGAAAGGCGGGCGGCATCGTCCGCGGCACGTGCCAGCGGTCCGGTGAGAACAACCAAGAGAACCGCGAATCGCATTGTCTTGGCGCCTTTGGAACCGTGCTTGAGTCGAATGGACGATTGCCCTGCTGGTAGGTCAGGTTTCCATCCTGACCGCCTATGTCCGGTCGGGTTGGAAACCTGACCTACCAGCAGGGCCGGCTACTACTGCTTGCTCATCCGCGAAATTGCTCCCGCGGCTTCGCGGGTGAGGCGGGCGCCGGGAGCTCCGGCGGCGAGCGATTCGAGGACCTTCTTCGCTTCCGGTGTCGCGGCCAGCTCGAGCAATTCGATCGCACGGACCTCGCGCAGTTGATCCCCCTGGGGCTTCTGCACCGTGGCCTTCTCGAGCAGCCGTTCGACCCGCTGCCGGAACTCCAGTGCCGGGTTGCCTTCGAGCGCCTTGCGTAGTTGTGGGACCGCGAGCTCGCCGAGCCGTTCCAACTCCTGGGCTGCCTTCCGCCGGGCGGAGAGAGCCCCGGCTAGGTCCGCAACGAGCTTGTCGATCCGGCCGTCCTCGACCTTCGGCACCGGGCGCAGGCGGTCCTTCAACATCTCGACGGCGGGCCCGCGGTCGGTCAGGAACTTACGCGTAGCCTCGAAGGCGGCCGACGCGTCTGGCTTGGCCAGTTCACTCCACAGGCCTTCGAGGTCCGTCCCGGCCATGGGCGTATCGCGCGCCACCTCCAGTCGGTGGAAGTGAGCCACGTCCCAGACAAGGGCCGTCGTGTCCACGCTCCCGGAGACGAAGGACTTGCCGTCCGCGGCGGCGCGAAGCGTCGAGACGCTGCCCAAGTGCCCCTTGAGCTGGCCCGCCTCCTGGCCGGTGACCGTGTCCCAGACGCGGACGGCCGGGTTGCTGGCGCCGGCCAAGATATAGCGGCCGTCGGCCGTGAAGCCGAGCCCGCCGGCTGCCGCCACGCCGCGAGCGAACACATTAACCATCATCGCGCCGGTCGCGCCGGGGCCCGCGGGAGTATCAGCCGGGTCCCCGGTAGGCTTGAATTCATATCGCTTCTCGCCGGTCGCGATCTCGTAACCCGTGACGGTCCCGCTGCTGGACAGGGTCACGATGGCGTGGCCGTTCTCGGAAAAGGCAAACGCGTACACGACTCCGCGGCCGGTGCTCAGGATCTCGCTCACAGGCGACCCGGTCGCGGCATCCCAGATACTCAGTTGTTTCTTGTCCCCCGCCGCGGCGATGAGCCGGCCGTCGGGCGAGAAGGCAATCACTGGAGTCTGCACGCCGGAGTAGTCGAGCATGACGCGACCGCCGCTGAGCACCGGCTCGCCGTCTTGACCGATCGTTCGAATGTGGTTGCCGGTCGCGGTGTCCCACAGGTTGACGGCCGCGTTCAATTCGGACTTCGTTGCCAGAACCTTGCCGTCAGGCGAGAAGCCGAGGCCGGCCGCGTCGGCACGTTTCGTTTCGACGTCGCGGACCTTTTTGCCGGTAGCGGCGTCCCAGAGACGCACGACCCCGCCGGCCGACGATGTCGCGACGAGCTTCGCGTCGCGCGAGACCGCGGCGGAAATCGCTGGCGGGGCCAGCGGCCATTGCCGTTCTTGCTTGCCGCTCGCGTCCCACACGCGGACCGATTCCTTGCTCACGGTGACGACGGTTCGACCGTCGGACCCCGTCGCGATGACACCAGAAAGGTGACCCGCGGTGGCCGCGATCTCGTTGCCGGTGCCGGTATCGAACTGGCGGATCGTCGCGTTCTCCAGGCTGGCGGCCACGGCCTTTCCGTCGGGCGAGAAGACGAGGTCGCTGCGCGTCATCCGCCCACCGGCCGCGATCGCGATGCGAACCGCCACCCGGTTCCCCATTTGAGCCGCGCCCCGCGGCCCGCCCTCGGGCACGTAAGCGCTCACGGTGCGCAGCGGCTTGCCGGTCGCGACATCCCACAGCTCGATGTCATCGTTTGCCAACGTAGCGGCCAGCGTCTTGGAGTCATTGGTGAAGGCGATCGAGTTGCCGAAGAACTTGTACTTCATACCGCCCAGGCGCCCAAATTGCGCGACCTGCTTGTGACCCGGTACGTCCCAGACCGTGATCCCATCGGTGAAGTTGGACCAGGCCAGGTACTTGCCGTCCGGCGAAAAAGCGATGCCCTGGGCACCGCCGACGCCCATGCGAATTTCCGGCCTGGCCTCGCCGGTCGCGAGGTCGTGGACGCGCAGAGTCGCGTTGCCGGTGCCGGCCTCGATGAACTGTTGGACGAAGTGCGTACCGGTCGGCGAAACGGCGCCGCCGCTCCGAACGATCCCCGCAGTGTCCTGGGGGCCCTTGATAGCAAACGTCTTCGTGGCCTTACCGGTCGTCGGGTCCCAGAGCGTGACGGTTGGACTGACATCGGCCGCGACCAGCGACTTGCCGCCCGGGGTGAAGAACAACTCGGTCACTGTGACCGTGGCCGCGAGGGCGTGCAACCGCTTACCGTGCTCCACGTCCCACACCGTGATCGTCTTGCCCTTGCCGGCCGCGAGGAGCTTTCCGTCCGGCGACAGTGCGACCGGGAAGTCCTCGTCGCGCGCCGGACGCATCATCAACTTGCCCGGCATGGCTAGTGCCGGCTTCGGGTCGAGGTCGGGCTTCTTGTCCTCGGCCCGTTCGAACTCCCGGACCTCGCGGCCCGTTTCGCGTTCCCATAGGCGGATGGTGTGGTCGCGGCCGGCGGTGACGATGTGCTTGCCGTCGGTGGTGTAGGCGATGAAGAAGACCGCCTCGCCGTGGCGGAACTGGGCCGAGCCGAGGCGGGCCGTGGCCCCCGGGGGCAGGTCGGTCGTTTTGCTCGCGGCCGCGTCCAGGGGCTTCGCAGCAACCAGCTTGCTGTCGTCCGGCTTGGCCTCGGAGCGGGCTAGCCACATGGTCCCGCCGCCGATGGCGACCGCGACGGCCACACTGGCTGCCATGACGATCTTGCTCGTTGTCGCGGTCCGGAGCGCGCTGCGGGCGAGCTGAATCGCGTGCGGGGAGACAACCGCGTCGCCAACCGTGCGTTCGCCAGCGAACCAGAGGCCAGCGCGAATGGTGGTGTCGAGGAGGGGGGCCGCGATCGTCGAGCCGGTGGTCGCGGTAGCGAGCAGAGCGACCGCGGCCGCCGGCGAGGCGACGCCGCGACTGGTCAACCGGTCGCGTAGAGCTTCCTTGGCGCGTGAAAGACGCCAGCCGACGGTCCCAAGCGGACAGCCGATCGCGCGGGCGACCTGCTCGTAAGTCCGGCCTTCCAAATATGAAAGGACGAGGACTTCCCGGTGCCGTTCGGGCAGGCGATTCAATTCCTCATAAAGGACCGGGAAGACATCGGTCGCAACGGGTTCATCGAAGGAGGTGGTCCGGGAGCGGGCGGCATTGGCCTCGCGTTCGCGGCGTCGGGCCTCGTTCGCGCGGGCCCGGCAGGCGAGGCGGAACGCGACCGTGTAAAGCCAGTCGCCGACCGGCCGCCGCCGGTCGAGGGACCGGGCCTTGTGAACCAGGACCAGGAAGGTGGCCTGGAACGCGTCCTCCGCCGAGTTCGAATCGGCCAACACGCGGCGGCAGACCGCGAACACGAGTCGGCCGTACCGGCGGACCAAGCGCTCGAACGCAGCCTCGTCGCGTTCCACGACAAACCGGTCGAGGAGCTGGCCATCGGGCAATCCATCGCGGTCAGTGTCACCGATGAGAAACTGAACCTCGCGCATCAGCCGGCCGGTGTCCGGTCTGGACATATCTGCAATCTCCGCAGTGAACACTCGCCCAATGCCTCGGAGGCCGAAGCGAAGCGAGGCATCGCCGCGAGGGCGATCGGGTCACGGCCGACCCGCGACCTCGCTTCGCTTCGGCTCCGCGGGTCGGCCGTGACCCGGTCGCCCGGCGTCATTGAACTCTTACTTTAATAAAGGCCGGAGCCGCCCCGGCGCATAGCGAATCTTTCCGTCATTTCACGAGGACCACCTCAACGTGGCCGGTCCGGCCGAGGACATTCACGCCGACGTCGTCGCCGTGGCGGGTGAGTAACAAGTCCACCGACCCGGTGCCGACGCGGAGGCCGCGGATCCGCACCTCGCGGAGGAACGGTGGCAAGAGCGGGTAATCGAAATACACCCGGTCGGCCGCGGCATCGATTCTGACACCGAGGCAGGCATGCAATAACAGGAACACGGTCGCTGCCGCCCAGGATTGCGGCGAGCAGGCCACCGGGTACCACGTCGGGCCCTCGCCCGGCCGGCGGTGGAAACCGCAGAAGAGTTCCGGCATTCGGTTCAAGTCGAAGAACAGGCTCGCGTCGAACATGCCGGTGAGGATCTTGAGGACCCCGCGCTTGTCCCGGTAGCGCGCCAGGCCGGCGCCGATGATTGCGTTGTCGTGCGGCCAAACCGATCCATTATGGTAGGACATGGGGTTATACCGGACCTCGCCCGCGGCGACGGTTCGCACCCCCCAGCCGCAGAACGACGAGTCGGCCAGCAGCGTATTCCCGACGCGAGCCGCCCGGTCGTGCGAGACGATGCCGGTGAACAGGCAGTGGCCGGGGTTCGACGTGCGGACGCGGCAGGGGCGCTTCTTGCCGTCCAGGGCCAGGGCGTAGGTGGAGAGTTCGTCGCACCAGTATGCGCGCTCGAAGCGTTCGCGAAGGTCCTCTGCCTGGCGCACCCACCGGGCGGCCATTTCCGGATGATTGAGAATCGCGGCCAGTTCCGCCGCCGCCATCTTGGCGGCATATACGTACCCTTGCACTTCGCACAGCGCGATCGGTCCTTCTGCGAGTGAGCCGTCCGCGTGGAACACGGAGTCGTGCGAGTCCTTCCACCCCTGATGTACCAGCCCGTCCGCCGCGTGCCGGTAGTACTCGACGAAGCCATCCTGGTCGCGGTCACCGTAGGTGTCGATCCATTGGACGGCCCGTTCCACGTTCGACCAGATCGATGCGATGAATTCGCGATCCGCGGTCCGCTCGTAATAGGCGCCGGCCAACAGGACGAATAGCGGGGTCGAATCGACGCTGCCGTAGTACTCTCCGAACGGGATTTCACGCAGGGCGGCCATTTCGCCGCGACGTGTTTCGTGCAGGATCTTCCCCGGCTCGGCGTCCTGCTCCGGAATCTCGGCGTCGGCCTGCGTGGCGGCCAGGTAGGCAAGCACCCCGCGCGCGACGGCCGGGTTGACCCACAGGCATTGCAGGGCGGTGATGATCCCGTCCCGGCCGAACGGCGTGCTGAACCAGGGCACGCCGGCGTATGGGTAGAGGCCGCCCGGCGTACGCGTGATCATCATGTCCAAGTCGGCCAGGCTCCGGTTCACCCAGTCGTTGAACCGCTCGTTGGACGTGCCGACGTCGGCGGCTTCGGTGCGGGCGCCGTGCAGGTCGTCTACCGCGCGGCCGAGGGCGACGTCAAACGGCGGCGGCGCCGGCAGTTCGTTGTGACCCGTCTCGCAGACCGCGGTCACGTGGACGAGTGCCTCTTGCTGTGGGCCGAGAGAGACAGTGAAGTGGGCCTCGCTCGCGGTGAGCCGCTCGGGAACCGGGGCAAATTCCAACCGGGTGCGGCGGACGACATGATCCAACCCTTCGTACGCCAGCACGATGGTCCCGCCACCAATCGCCGGAGGAAGCAGCCGGCCGCGGCGGGGCCGGCGTGTGCCGCGCACCTCGAAGATGTCCGCGAAGTCCGCGTCGAACCGAATCGAGAAGGACACGTCGATCGGGACCGGCCCGTAGTTCCGGAGACCCAGGCGCTGGTAGCACGCGCCCTGCCAGAGGAAGACCCCGCGAAACAGGTGCAGGGTGCCGCGCGAGACGGAGATGCGGTCGCCCTCGCGGATGTCGGGGTTGGTGAGGTCCACGGTCAGGATCGCGTTCTCCTGGTTGACGGTGGAACTCAAAAAGAGCGGTCCGCCACGGCCGAGCCGAAGGGCCAAACAGGAAAGAAAGCGCGTCCCCTCGTGAAAGACGCCTTGCTCTTTCATCCCGACCGGGCGGATGTCCCCATGGTGGTCGAAGACGGCGAAGGTGTCACCGTGCTTGAGCACGCGGTCGCGCTCGCCCGCTGGGGGCGACGGGGCGGCGATATAGTAGGGATCGTCCAGGCCAATGTCCTTGACGCGGCCATCCGCCGCCTGATCCCGAACTGGGCCATTGGTAACGACTTCGCTCATCGAATAACCCACGCGGCCCGGCGGACGTCCTGAGTTCGCATCCGCTCGAATTGTCCAAACTTCGACTCTGGCACGAAAACTGCGAGAAACCTGAGTTCGCGCACGCCCGGGAGGAGCCCGTCCGTGAGGATCGCACAAGTTGCGCCACTTTATGAGGCGGTCCCCCCGAAATACTACGGGGGGACCGAGCGAGTTGTCTCCTATCTGACGGAAGAGTTAGTCCGCCAAGGACACGAAGTGACGCTATTCGCGAGTGGCGATTCCGTCACCGCGGCGGAGCTGGTCCCGATCTGCCCACAGGCGCTGCGGCTGGATCCCAAGTACACCGACCGGCTGGCACCGCATTTCGTCATGCTCGAGAAAGTGTTCCGGACCGCGGACCGGTTCGACGTCATCCACTTTCACATCGACTATCTGCACTACCCGCTGTCCCGCCGCGCCGGGGTGCCGCAGGTGACGACATTGCACGGCCGCCTCGACTCGCAGGAACTCGGCTGCGTCTACGACGAGTTCCACGATATGCCCGTGGTGTCAATTTCCGACGCCCAGCGCGGTCCGCTCACGCAGGCCAACTGGCTGGCGACGGTCCATCACGGCTTGCCGACCAGTCTGTATAAGTTGCACGAGCGACCGGGCGACTACCTGGCCTTCCTCGGACGGATCTCGCCCGAGAAGCGGGTAGACCGGGCGGTAGAGATTGCCCGGCGCACCCGGATCCCGCTTCGGATTGCCGCCAAGGTAGACACCGCTGACAAGGACTACTTCGACTCGACCATCGAGCCGCTGTTCCGCGATCCGCTGATTCAGTTCGTCGGGGAGATCGGCGAGAAGGACAAGGGGGAGTTTCTCGGCAACGCTCGCGCCGTGCTGTTCCCGATCGACTGGCCGGAGCCGTTCGGCCTGGTGATGATCGAGGCCATGGCCTGCGGCACGCCGGTGATCGCCTGGCCGTGCGGCTCGGTTCCGGAGGTCATCGACGACGGGGTGACGGGCTTCATTGTCGAGACCATCGACGATGCGGTGCGGGCAGTAGCTCGGGCCACCGCGTTCGAGCGCCGGCGCTGCCGCAGCGTGTTCGAAGAGCGGTTCAGCGCCACGCGTATGGCCAACAACTACGTGTCCGTCTACCGCACGGTGACCGGGCAACCGGTCCGGCCGGCGCGATCCGCGGGGACAACCACCACGACGAAAAGCGCGCACGGGCGCGACGCGGTCCGTCCGCGGCGCCCGCAGCCCGCGATCTGATCACTGTCTCGGTTCGTCGTCCACGGATTCGGCGGTCGGGGCGAAGTGGGATTGGATCAGCGCCTCGACCTCGAACGGGTCGGCCGGCTTGACCAGGAAGTGATGGAACCCGGCGGTGCGGGCCAGCTCCCGGGTAGCGTTGTCGCCGTAACCCGTGATAGCGATGAGCAGCGGCCGCGGTTCGAGCACATTGATGATTTCTTCGCCGACCAGAAGACCATTCCGCTTCGGGAGACCGAGGTCGCAGACGACCACGTCCGGCCGGTCGGCGATCGCGGCTTGCAATCCCTTCAATCCATCCGTGGCCGTGATCACGGAGTAGCCGCAGCCGAGGCGCAGGAAGCGCGCCAACCCGTCGGCCGTGTCGAGGTTGTCTTCGATGATCAGTACCAGGAGTGGACGTGAGGGAGCAGTCACGGCTGTCATGAAGTCGGCCCCCTTTGCCGCCTGCCCCGCGGGTCGAGGCGGCCGACGTACTATGTCCCCACAGGGGCGATTAGACACGGATTCATGCAACTATAGTGCCACGTTTTCGACCGGCCAAGTGTGGCGTTACGGACTCAGTCCTGGTCAAAATCCTGCTGTAAAGCGCATTCCCGTCCGGAAGTAAGCGGGGCCGCTTGTTCCCTGGCCCACGCGGCTCCAGCCTCTTGTGCCGGGCCGGGTTGCGCAATTCAGGCTCAGCGGCTCGGTGCCGTGCTCGGCGGAACCGGGACGTTTCCGCCTCCCGGCTCGCTTCCTCTCCGCGTGGGAAAACCGTTGCTCTTTTCCGGCCCACCCCGCGGGGCAAATTGCGCAGCCCGTTTCAGATCGTCACCGACGAGAAGCCGCCGTCCACCACAATGTTCTGACCGGTGACGAAGGACGATGCCTGCGCGGACGCGAGCCAGACGACCGCGCCGGCCAGCTCCCGCGCTTCACCGAACCGGCCCATCGGCGTGTGCCCGATGATCTGCTGGCCGCGATCCGTGTAGGTGCCGTCGTCCTTGAGCAACATGCGGCGGTTCTGCTCGGCCGGGAAGAAACCCGGCGTGATCGCGTTGACGCGTACGCCCTTCGCCGCCCATTCGCGGGCCAGCCATTGTGTCAGATTGAGGACCGCGGCCTTGGCAGCTGAATAGGCGACGACCCGCGACAGCGGCAGGATCGACGAGATCGACGCGATATTGATGATGCTCCCTTTGCCCGCGGCCACCATCGTCTCGCCGAACACCTGACACGGCAGGAGGGCCCCGCCAACCAGGTTCAGGTCGAACACCGCCTGCCAGCCCTCGAGCGCGAGCTTGCAGAAATCGCCGCCGGGGGCCACGGTCCCTTCCGGCTTGTTGCCGCCGGCGCCGTTGACGAGCACCGTCACTTCTCCCCAGGCCCTGCGGACAGCCTCGCGGCACCGGGTCAGCGACCCGCAGTCCATCGCGTCTGCCGAGACGAACATGGCGCGGCCGCCCGCCTTCTCGATGCGCCGGACGCAGTCGCCGCCCCGCTCCTCGCTTCGGCCCGCGACCGCGACGCGCGCTCCGGCCGCGGCGAGAGCCTCGGCCATCGCCCCGCCGAGCACCCCGGTCCCGCCGAGCACCACGGCGACTTCGTCTTTCAGGTCGAAGAGGTCCATCGCTGCTCCAAGACACTCACGCAAAGGCGCAAAGACGCAACGAAGACAATGCCCTTTCTTCGTTGCGTCTTTGCGCCTTTGCGTGTGTCATTGAACGAAAAGCGGCTTGATGTGCCGCTCGTACAGGTTCGCGGTCACGTTTTGGCTGATCGTCGGCTCGCACGCGTCGAGCATGGCGAGGTAGCGGTCGCCCAACTGGGCCGCGACCTTGAACCCTACGTGGACCAGCTGTCGCAAATGCGGGTTGAACGCCGGGTTCATCGGATCATGCCGCAACGCCGAAACGAATTGTCCCGCGGTCCATTGGCCGACCGTTTCCGCGCTCGGCAATCGGGCCGCGTCGATGTCGATCACCGACGCGTACGGCACGCACAGCTCATCTTTCTTCTTGAGGGCCGTGGCGTAGACCTCCTTAGCCAGAGCGAGCCCCTCCCCGCCGGCCTCGGCCAGGCCGATCACCTCCTCCAGCCACGTCGTGCCGGCCGTCTTCAAGTGCAGCCCGGCCCCCAACTGCCGGGTTGCCCGCCGCATCGGCTCGTAGAGGGAGAACTTGTCGCTGCCCGAATGCACGCTCAGCTTCAGGTTGGCCGGGAGGTTGAACTGGCTGACCGCGACTTGGATTGCCACGAGATCCTGTCGGAACTCCTTCTCGAAGTGCTCCACATCGCCGACGTAATCGACACCCTTGTTGAATCGACCTGTAAACTTCGGGGCGATCGTCTGGACGGGCACCCGCTCGTCGGCCAGGGCGGCCAGGATGAGCAGGAGTTCCGCCGGGGTCTGCGGGCTGTCCGTCTCGTCCATCGACACTTCGGTGATGAAGGTCCCTTCCCCCTTGGCCGCCGCGATCTTCCGATAGATGGTCCCCGCATCCTGCGTCGCCTTGAGGTACTTCTCGGCCACTCGCTGCACGTCTGCCGGATTGACCCAGAAGGACTTGGCGCC
>Ga0075418_10010572_pt1 | contig 10333 bp, 11 predicted proteins | sample SoiMetdeltSBSDD2_FD_81776 | JGI IMG/M metagenome (GOLD analysis project Ga0075418, IMG submission 81776) | Bulk soil microbial communities from a Populus tree surrounding site in Tennessee, USA - Soil MetaG P. deltoides SBSDD2 | ecosystem: Environmental > Terrestrial > Soil > Tree plantation...
ATCACCCGCGACACGGTAAAAAGCCACACCAAGGCTGTCTACCGCAAGCTCGGAGTCTCCTCCCGTGAGGAAGCGGTCGCCCTGGCCCGTCGGCTTGGCCTCATCCCCTGACCGCTCAGACGGGGCTCGGCCGCATGACCTGCCCGACTGCTGAGCCGGTTCAGCTCCTACTCAACGGCAAGTCCGGAGACGCCGGCGCATCTCGGCATGCGCATGTCAGTGAGCGCCGCGAGACGCTGCGGTCAGACCTTGGGGCCGAGCGCCTCGAGGACCTTGGCCGCGTGGCCGTCGGCCTTGACGTTGTGCCAGGCCCGCTCGATCCGGCCCTGCTCGTCGACCAGGAAGGTGGAGCGCAGCACCCCGATGCTGGTCTGGCCGTAGCGGGTCTTCTCCCCCCAGGCGCCGTAGACGTCCATGACATGGTGGTCGGCGTCGGTCAGCAGGGGGAACTGGAGGCCGTACTTGTTGCGGAAGCGCTGGTGGCTTTGGGCGTCGTCGCGGGAGATGCCGATGACCGGGACGCCGGCGGCCTGGAAGGCGGCCAGGTTGTCGTTGAACTGGCACGCCTCGCGGGTGCAGCCCGGGGTATCGTCGGCGGGATAGAAGTAGAGGATGACCCGCTGGCCCTTGAAGTCGGCCAGCGACACGGGGGTGCTGTCCTGGTCGGGCAGGGTGAACGTCGGCGCCTGGGCGCCTTCGGTGAGCTTGGCCATCGGTGGTCCCTCCTGGGGCGGTGTCGACGCTCGACTGTACCGCTAGGCGGCCGCCTGGGCGCTGGACACGACCAGGGTGCCGAGCACGGCCAGGGCGGCCCCGGCGAGCTGGGGGGCGCTGGGACGCTCGGCGGTGAGGACGTGGGCGAGCAGGGCCGTGACCACCGGGGCCAGGGAGGCGAGGATGCTGACCACGGCCAGGTCGCCGCGGGTCACCGCGTAGGCCCGGGAAGGCGTCGGCCGACAGGTTGAGCACGGTCAGCAGCGCCACCGGGGCCAGCAGGGACGGGTCGTCGATGCCCAGGCGCCGGCCCCGGGAGCACAGGGCGCCGACCAGGGTGGTGGGCAGGGCGCCAAGCTGGACCCCGAGGGCGACCCAGAGGACGCCGCCGCCGGCGGCCGCGCCGCCCTGGTCGACGCCGACGAAGAACAGCCCGAACAGCACCGCCGCGACCAGGGCGAGCACGATGGGGACGGGCGGGAGGTCACCGCGATCCCGCCCAGAACCATGACCAGGCCGGCCAGGACCAGCGGCCCGGGCCGCTCGCCCCTGACCAGGTCGACCAGCACCGGCAGCACGGCGCCGCTGGAGGCCAGGGGGGCGACGATCGCCGTCCGGCCGGTGGCCAGCGCCTGGTAGTAGGCGACCAGCCCGGCCGCCCCGATCGCGCCCGAGACGGTTCCCCAGGCCAGCCCGCCCGGGCTGTAGGGCTGGCGGACGGCCACGACCACGACCAGCAGGACGACGCTCTGGAGGGCCTGGCTGTAGAGGACCAGCAGCACCGGGGGCACGCGCCTGGCCACCCGGCTGGCCAGGAAGTCGCTGACGCCGTAGCCGACGCTGCTGCCCAGGGCCAGCAGGATGGCGCTCATGCCGGGGAGCCTACCGGTGGCCGGCCCCCGGCCCGGGAGGCTACCGGGCGGCGGTGGTGCCGGGGCCGGCGCGGCGGCGCCGGACCAGGACCACGGCGGGCACGACCAGCAGGAGCCCGACCAGGGCGGCCTGGAGCCACCGGACCCCGGGATCAGCCCCCCGGTGGGGGAGCGTAGCCGACCCGGGGATGGGGCGTCCCTGGCTGTCCACAGCCCCGGCCGGGTCCGGCCTGGCCGGGGCCGGGAAGGCCACGGGCTGGCGCCGGGGGAGGCCGAGGGCGATCAGGCTCAGGCGCAGGTCGTCGCCGGCCCGGTACCAGCCGCCCTTGGTGGTGGTGTCGAGCACCGGCTGGCCGGAGGCCAGGAAGGTCAGCGGCCCGCCGGCCGCGTACGGCCAGACCGACTGGCGGACCTTGTCGGCGCGGCCGGCGCCATTGGGGAAGGTCCAGGTGATCGTGTAGCGGGGCCCGCGGCCGCCGGCCGGCGGGGTGGCCAGCTCGCCGGCCGGGCCGTCGTCGAACAGCAGCGCGAACACGCCCGACGCCTCGGCCAGGTCGGCCAGGTCGGTGCCGCTGCCCGGCTCGCCGTCGCCGTTCAGGTCGATGGGGCCGCCCGGCAGGCCGCCGGGCCCGCCTCCCGAGATGGAGGCCGCCGACGCCCCCTTGGCCTGGGCGGCCGTCGGGACCGCGGCCAGCAGGAGCGCGAGGACGAGCATGGCCAGCACACGGCGCTGCATTTGGGACCCCTCCGGTGGCCGACTTCCGCCCCGGACTACACCGGGAACGGCAAGTTGGTTCCGGCTCAGCCACTGGTTTCGGGGGGGAATGCGGGGGGCGGAGCCCCTGCATCATGTCCGGTGGACGAGCATCGGGGTGCCGACCGGGATCCGGTTGAACCAGCGGTCCATGGCCGTGGTGGTGATGCGGATGCAGCCGTGGCTGGCCGGGAACGGCGGCACCGAGTAGGCCCCGTGCAGGGCGTAGCCGCCGGTGAAGTAGGCGGGCCGGTAGAGCAGGCCGAGCTTGCTCTTGCGCCAGGCGTCGATCTTGCGCTGGATCTGGAAGCTGCCCACCGGGGTCACGGCCAGCCGGACGTCGCCGTCGACGGTGTAGCTCTGGCCCGAGGCCGAGGAGGCGTCGAGGATCTCCTGGATCCTGCCGTCCCTGACCATGTAGACGACCTGGAGGGTGAGGTCGGCCTCGATATGGAAGCCGCCCTTGGTGGAGCGGGGCTCGGGGATGCGCGGGTGCTCCAGGGCCTTGCGGGTGATGGGGCCGACCACGCCGTCGCGGGCCAGGCGGTTGACCTTCTGGAAGGCGACCACCGCGTGGTGGGTCTCCTGGCCGAACTGGCCGTCGGCCTCCTCGACCTGGTAGCCGAGCTCGTGGAGGCGGCGCTGGAGCGCCGTGACCTGGGCGCCTTCGGCGCCGGAGCGGAGCTTGGCCGGCGGGTCCGGCTTCGGTTTGGTGGTGGTCGTCGGGGCCTCGGTGGTGGTCGGGGCCTCGGTCGTCGTCGGCGCCCTGCTGGTGGTCGTGGGCGCCGCGGTGGTCGGGGTCGCCGTCGTGGCCGCGGCCGTGGTCGGGGCCTCCTGGGCGCTGGCCCGCCCGTCCGCGCCGGCGTCGCAGGCGCCCAGGACCAGGGCGGCGGCCAGCCCGGCCGCGACCATGGCGACCACCCCTCGCCTGCTGCCTGCCAAGCCTCCCACCCCCGGGTCGTCGGGTCCCGCCGTCGCTACCAGTCGTACCAGCACCGGCGTTCCCGCGCCGTCTCGGGCGTGTAACGGTTTGCCTCAGCCGACCTTGGGAGTGGCCCGGTCGACGATGGTGGGCAGGTCGAGGCCGGGGGGCAGGGTGCCGTACGCGGCGCCGTGGTCGCCGGCGACCCGGGAGGCGCAGAAGGCGTCGGCCACCGCCGGGTGGCCGTGGCGGACCAGCAGCGCCCCCTGGAGGAGCACGGCCAGCCGCTCGACCAGCCGCCGGGCGCCGGCCTGGAGGCCGGCCGGGTCGGCGGCGGCCAGCTCCCGCTCGGCGGCGGCGGCCGCCCGGTCCAGCCGCGGCTCGGCCGCCCTGGCCGGGGCGACCTCGTCCAGCAGGGCCGTCACGGTCTCGGGCCGCCTGGCCAGCACCCGCAGGACGTCGAGGCTGTTGATGTTGCCGGCGCCCTCCCAGAGGGAGTTGAGCGGCGCCTCCCGGTACAGCCGGGGCATCCCGCTCTCCTCGACATACCCGTTGCCGCCCAGGCACTCCAGGGCCTCGGCGGCCACCGCCGGGGCCCGCTTGCACACCCAGTACTTGGCCACCGCCGTGGCCAGCCGAGCCACGGCGGCCTCGGCGGGGTCGTCCGCGGCCCGGTCGAACGCACCCGCCACCCGCATGGCCAGCACGGTGGCCGCCTCGGACTCCACGGCCAGGTCGGCCAGCACGTTCTCCATCAGCGGCTGGTCGGCCAAGCGGCGACCGAAGGCGCTGCGGTGGGCGGCGTGGTGGCTGGCCTGGGCGACTGCCTGGCGCATGAGCGCCGCCGACCCGACGACGCAGTCCAGGCGGGTGTGGTTGACCATCTCCAGGATGGTCGCCAGGCCCCGGCCTTGCTCCCCCACCGGCCAGCCGGCGGCCCCGTCCAGCTCGACCTCGGCCGAGGCGTTGGCCCGGTTGCCGAGCTTGACCTTGAGCCGCTGGAGGTGGAAGCGGTTGCGGGCGCCGTCGGGCAGCACCCGCGGGACCAGGAAGCAGCTCAGCCCGGCCGGCGCCAGGGCCAGGACCAGGAAGGCGTCGCTCATCGGGGCCGAGCAGAACCACTTGTGCCCGGTGAGCAGCCACAACCCATCGGGCCCGGCCGGCGCCGCGGTGGTGGTGTTGGCCCGCACGTCGCTGCCGCCCTGCTTCTCGGTCATGGCCATGCCGCACAGCGCCCCCGCCTTGCCGGCCACCGGGGCCAGCGCCGGCTGGTAGGCCAGCGCGGTCAGCTTGGGCTCCCAGACCTCGGCCAGCCCGGGGGCGGCGGCCCGCAGGGCGGGCACGGCCGCGAAGGTCATGCTGACCGGGCAGCCGTGGCCGGCCTCGACCTGGGTCCAGAGGTAGAAGCCGGCCGCCCGGGCCACCTGGGCGCCCGGCCGCGGGTCGCGCCAGGGGTCGGCGTGCAGGCCGCGCTCGACCGCCGTGCCCAGCAGCCGGTGCCAGGCCGGGTGGAACTCGACCTCGTCGACCCGCCGCCCGTAGCGGTCGTGGGTGCGCAGCACCGGCGGGTTGGCGTCGGCGGCCTCGCCCCAGGCGATCGCCTCCGGCCTGCCGGCCAGGACGCCGAGGGCCCTGACCCGCTCCTCTGCCCAGCCGGCCCCCTCCCGGTGCAGCGCCTCGGCCAGGACGGGGTCGGCGGCGTAGAGGTCATAGCCGGCCAGCGGCGGTGGCTGGTTCAGCACCTCGTGGGTGGGCGGCACCCGCCCAGGCTACAGCTCGTCCAGGGTGGCGAACAGCCTGGCGAAGCGGTGCAGGGGCTCGCGGCCGATGGCCGGCAGCAGCCGCTGCTGCTGGCTCAGGAGGTACCTGGCCGGGCGGTAGCGGTCCAGCGCCGTCCCGGTGGCCCGCTCGACCCGCCGGACGATCGCGCCCTCGCCGGCCAGTTCCTCCGGGTCGAGCTCCTCGACCCCGGTCGCGGCCACCAGGTGCAGGTAGAAGGCGTCGTCGAACAGGTCCTCGAGGCCGGCCTCGCTCTGGCCGGTCAGCTCGGTCAGGGCGAGCAGCCGCTCGGGCAGGACCACGCCCTGGTCGGCCAGGGCCCGGACGCTGGGGTGGCCGGCGCCGACCTCCAGCAGCACGGCCGCCTCCAGCGGCCCCCCCAGCAGGGTGGCCAGCAGGGGCAGGCCGTCCAGGCCGCCGGTGGGCAGGACCCGCCAGGCCGGGTCGAGGCCCTGGCGGCCCCCGTCGCGCAGGTAGGCGCTCATCACCTCAAGGTAGACGAGGTCGGGGACGCCGCCGACGAGCAGGGTGCGCGGGCCGGCCCCGATCCCCTCCAGCAGGGAGGTGGCCAGCGCCCCGGTCAGGGGCAGGACGGTGTCGCGGCTGGCCGCCCCGGCGCCCTCGCCGACCCGGGTGCCCTCCCCCTCCACGTCCTCCACGGTGCGGACCCGGTGGGGACGGGTGGCGTCGACCATGAAGGGCGAGTGGGTGGTGTAGACGACCTGGTGGCCGACGGCGAGCTGCTCGTCCAGGTAGCGGAGCAGGTCGGCCTGGCCGGCGGCGTGCAGCCCGAGGCCGGGCTCGTCCAGCAGCAGGATGAGGTCGTCGGCGTCGCGCAGCTCCGAGAAGGCGGCCACGAACGAGAAGAACCAGACGAACCCGCCCGACCGCTCGCCGAAGTTGGTCGTCACCCGGTGGCGGTCGTTGCGGATGCGGACGTCCAGGAACGGCGGGCCGCCCTGGCCGTTCTGGCCGGCCTCGCGGAAGTCCAGATCCAGCTCGACGGTCAGCTCCGGGTTCTGGCTCCAGTAGCGGAAGACCTCCTCGCTGACCGTGGTGGCGGCGCTCTCCAGGGCGGCCTTGCGGACCTCGTACTCGGACTCGGCGAACTCGTCGGCGTCGACCCCGGCCAGCCGCAGCAGGGCCAGGGCGGTCCGCTCCCCCGGCTGGAGGTCGTCCTCGGCGGCGGCCTGGAGCCGCGGGATCGACACCCGGCCCGGGAGCACGCTGTAGCCGTCGAAGTAGAGCAGGCGGGGCAGCCGGGGGGTGAGCAGGCCGGCCAGGTCGCCGGTGACCGGCTCCTCGCCGGCCAGCAGGCGCCGGTCGCCGGAGTAGTCCCGCTCGACGGTGAGCTCCTTGGCCTCGAGCGCCTCGGGGCCGAGGCGCTCGGCCACCGCCTCCAGGTCGGCGTCGCCCAACTCGAAGGTGGCCGAGACGGCGGTGGTGCCGGCGATCCGGGCCCGGTCCCGCCCGCGCAGGCGGCGAGGGTAATCGCGCAGCTCGTCGAACCCCCGGCCGGGCCCGCCGAACGGGTTGGCCTGGTGCAGGGCCTCCAGGAAGGCGGTCTTGCCACTCTCGTTCTTGCCCACCAGACAGGTCACGTCCGGCTCGAAACGGACGGTCCCCGAATGCTCGATGCTCCGGAATTTCCGAACCACTGCCGTTCTCAGGATCACGTTCCGCTCCGCCTCGACGCCGCCGGCAATGTAGTCGAGATTTCTCCGTAGGTGCCAATCGCCGGTTCGGCATCGGTTCGCCGGCCCCGCCCGGGTACATTTGCGTAGGGAAGCTGCTCAGGACTGCGCGTGATCGCGGCGCGTGCGGCCACGTAGGCTCCGCCGGGCTTGGTGTCGCCCTGGCGAGGGGGGAGTTCGAGGTGGCCCTGCGGTTGGTCAGCCGGGTGCGCGGCACCCTCCCCCAAGGCCGCTCGCTTCCCGACGACGTCTGGTGGGGCCGCCACCGCGCGATCCTGCTGATCCTGTGGCTGCACGTGCCCGCCCTGGCCATCCTGGCGGTGTACTTCGGCAGCGGCCCGGACGTCGCCTCCGGCGTGGCCGTGGTCGCCACCTCGGCGGCGCTGGCCACCGCCACCTGGGGCGGGCGGCGCTGGCGCTCGGCCATGGCCACCGTCGGGCTGTTGTCGGCGTCGTGCGTGCTGGTCGGCATGGGCGAGGGCAGGGTCGAGCTGGCGTTCCACTTCTTCGTCACGATCGCCCTGGTCATGCTGTACCAGGACGGCTTCCCGTTCCTGATCGCGGTCGGCTTCGTGGCCGTCTACGCGGTGGTGTCGGCGGGCCTGGAGACCATGGGGGTGTGGCCGCCGGCCGGGACCTGGTCCAGCCCGTGGCTGCGGGCGGCCGTCGGCGAGCTGCTGATCTTGGCCACGGCCACGGCCAACCTGGCCAACTGGCGCCTGAACGAGGACAGCCGGGCCGAGGCCGAGCGCTCCTTCCGCCAACTCTACGAGGGCCAGCGGGCCGTGGTCCGCGAGCTCCAGCAGTCCCAGCGGCTCAAGGACGAGCTCTACAACGTCGTCTCCCACGAGCTGCGCACCCCCCTCACCGGCATCCTCGGGTTCGGCGAGCTGCTGCTGACCCGCGACGACCGCCTGACCGCGGAGCAGCGCAAGCAGCACCTGGGCCGGATCGTGCGCGAGGCCAACCGGCTCAAGCGGGTGGTCGACAACCTGGTCTACTCCTCCAAGGTCATCCAGCAGGACGGCAGCGCCGCCGCCGACCTGCGGGGGGTCGTGGGGGCGGTCATCGAGGACCTGGACGACGTGCCCGGGCGTGAGCGTCTCGACCTGGAGGTGGATCTGCGGGCGGCCCGCGAGGTGGCCATGCCGGCCGAGGCCCTGCGCCTGGTCATGGTCAACCTGCTCGGCAACGCCCTCAAGTACGCGACCCCGCTGACCACGGTCCGGGTGGCCGTCCGGGCGGCCGGCCCGTCCCTGCTGGCGGTGTCGGTCTCCAACGTCGGCCCGCCCATCACCGCCGCCGACCGCGAGCGCATCTTCGAGCCGTTCGTGCAGCTCGACTCGTCCCTGACCCGCAGCGCCTCCGGGGTCGGCCTCGGCCTGCACATCGTCCGGCGCCTGGTCGAGTCCTACGGGGGGGCCGTGGACGTGGACTCCGTCGACGACCTGGTCACCTTCACGGTCACGGTCCCGACGGTCGAGCCGGCCTCGGCCGAGGACGACGCCGACCCCGAGCCGGCGGCCGTCGGCGAGGCGATTTGACCCACGCCGCGCCGCTGCACGAGGCTGTCCCGGTCATGCTGCTCGAGAGGGAAAGGATCCGGCGTGACCCAGTCAGACGTCACCGCGTCCACCGGCGGGTCGGAGACGGCCACCCCCACACGCTCCAGCCGGGCCGAGCGCAACGCGGCCGCCGCCGCCGACCTCGACCGGTCGAGGGGCGGCTTCGCGGCCAACCCGGCCTCGGTCGTGCAGCTGGCCGAGATCGAGGAGGTCGACCCGTCCACCGTCTTCCAGCGCGACGGCGCCGGCTTCCCGGACTGGCTGTCGGCCAACCTGGACCGGCTGGCCAAGGAGCTGGGGGTCAGCGGCCTGCGCGAGGTCGGCCGCGACGTCGGGGTCGGCTCCTTCACCGCCGACCTGCTCGCCCAGACCGACCGCGGGCGGCGGGTCGCGATCATGAGCCACCTGGAGCCGAGCGAACACCTGCACCTGGGTCAGATGATCACCTTCGCGGCCGGCCTGGACGTCTCGGCCGTGGTCTGGATCGCCACCCGCATCGGCGAGGAGCACCGGGCGGTGCTGGACTGGCTCAACCAGCACGGCGACGACGAGGTGCGCTTCTTCGGCATCGAGCTGCGTCTGCTGCGCATCGGCGGCTCCCAGCCCGGCGCCTCCTTCCACGTCGAGGCCCGCCCCAACGACTGGCAGAAGGTCATCAAGCAGCGCCAGCGGGTCGGCTCGCCGCTCAACACCCGCATGCGGGAGTTCTAGCCCTCCCGGTCAGCTGCGCGGGCCGGGATAGCCTGCCTCGCGTTCGGCCTTCGCCTGGTCCTCGACGCAGAAGCGGGTGGCCGGCATCGCCTCGAGCCGGGCGTCGCCGATGGGGCGGCCGCAGGCCTGGCACTTGCCGTAGTCGCCGTGCTCCAGGCGCTGGAAGGCGGCGTCGATCTCGGTCAGCTCGTACTCCACCTGCTCCCGCAGCGAGACGTTCTTCTCCATCTCGAAGGTCTCGGTGCCGCTGTCGCCGGGGTGCTGGTCGACGCTCGACAGCTCGCCACCGGTGTCGGAGGTCGCCTCCTCCTGCTCGCGCTGGAGGTTGTCGCGGATCCCCTGGAGCCGGGTGCGCTCCTCCTTGAGCCGCCTGGTGGCCTTGGCCTTGTTCATGGGTCCTCCGGTCGCTCCACGTCGTCTGGGTCCCGGAGACGCTACCAGCCTCCGCGGCGTCAGCGGCGGTCGGCGGCCGATCCGGCGGCCAGGGGTTCCGGGGGCTCCAAGGGCTCCGAGGGCTCGGGGAGCTCCACCGGCTCCGCGGGCTCAAGTTGGTCGGCGCCGGCCGCTCTGGCCGCGGCCACCACCCTGGCCAGGGCGGTGGACAGGACCTGGACCTCCTCCGGCTCCAGGTGGCGCACGAAGTGCTCCTGGATGCCGCGCAGGTGGACCGGGGCGGCCCTGCGGAGGGCGCTGCGGCCCTGGTCGGTGAGGACGGCGAACCAGCCGCGGCGGTCGTCCTGGCAGCGCTCCCGGCGGACCAGCCCGGCCTCGACCATGCGGTCGACCAGCCGGGACAGCCCGCTCTTGGACAGCAGGACCGACGCCGAGAGCTCCTGCATGCGCAGCCGGCCCCCCGGCGCCTCGGCCAGGTTGAGGAGCACGTCGTAGCGGGTCAGGGGCAGCCCTCGCTCGGCCGCGAGCTCACGCTCGAGCAGCTCGGTGACGGTGGCGTGCGCCTCCAGCAGCCGCCGCCAGGCGGCCAGCTGCGCAGGATCGGGTCGGGCCGGCATCCACCCATTGTAGGTGGCCACCCGGGTACCCAGCGGCAGCCCGGTCCGGCGACTCTGGTAGTGTGTCTGCGCTCCGACTCGGCACGCCGGCGACGTGGACGTGGTGGTGCCTTCGACGAGCCGACCCCCGAGGCGTCCGCGCTGGGCGCCTGGGGCGGCCAGGCCGTCATTCTTCCCTACCTTGAACGCCGCACGACCATGCAGTGGATGAAGGAGGTCGTCCGACATGACAGCGAATGAGCGCCCGGCGGTGGTGGTGCTGCGCGCCCTCGGCCTGGGTGACCTGCTCACCGCCGTCCCGGCCCTGCGGGC
>Ga0075418_10010574_pt1 | contig 10333 bp, 10 predicted proteins | sample SoiMetdeltSBSDD2_FD_81776 | JGI IMG/M metagenome (GOLD analysis project Ga0075418, IMG submission 81776) | Bulk soil microbial communities from a Populus tree surrounding site in Tennessee, USA - Soil MetaG P. deltoides SBSDD2 | ecosystem: Environmental > Terrestrial > Soil > Tree plantation...
AACACGATCATCCGAATCGAGCCGCTGGCGCCGTAACGACGCCAGCGCCCTCAGGTTCGGACGCTGGCAGCTTCGCGGCCCGCGATGCGACCGAACACGGTGACGCGGGGAAGGCCATGCAGGGCGAATCCACCGGCGGATTCGCCCGCGCAGTAGAGACCTGGAATCACCTGGCCGCGCATGTCGAGCGCTTCGCAGCGCCTGCTCGTCCGCAGGCCGGCCAGCGCATCGTGCAGGATCGGCGTCGCCCACGCTGCGTAGAATGGCGGCTTCTGGATCTTGAACATCGGGCCGGGTCTGCCGAATTCCGCGTCTTTGCCCGCGTCCACGTACGAGTTGTACTTCGCGACCGTCTCCTCCAAGGTGCGCGGCGCCATCGGCTGAAGCTGGTAGGGATTGACAATCCTGCGCGCCAGTTCGGCGACGGTCCCGGCACTGTAGAACCAGCCGTTCGGATCGACGTTGGGAGGCGCCGGATCCCATTTCTCGCGCGCCACGGCATCGGCGTCGAAGATCGCCCAGATTGGACCGCCGCCGTTCGTCTTCCCGTTCTTCCCCGCGTTCTCGTGCCGGCTCAGACACGCGTTGAGGAAGCCGTAGGTATCGTCCATCTCGTTCCAGAATCGCCGGCCCCACTGGTTCACACAGATGACGTCCTCGTAGCTGCGCACCGTCAGGCCGGAACCGCCTGCCTTCTGGAACATCGGGCTCTTCGGGTTCCACTTCAGGTTCTCGTATCCATAGCGGACGCCGATGTGGCGCGTCTTCGTGACGGTGCGCCCGCGCTCGCTCGCGACATTCGATGTTCCCCACAGCACGGCACCGATGGCCATGGCGAGCATTTCGCCCTCCGCCGGCTGCCGGCTCCAGGGCTCGCCGGCCACCTGGTACTCCTCGGTCAGCCTGGGATCGAACATCCGGCGGAACTCGACGTTGCTCGTGAATCCACCGGTGGCGATGATCACGCCCTTCCTGGCCTGGATGCTGACGGATTTGTTCTGGAACGCCGCCGTCACGCCCTGGACGCGCCCAGACGAGGGGCTTTCGCGCACGATGCGCGTCAGGCTGTGCTGAAGCAGGATCTCGACGCCTTTCGCGCGTGCGCTCTTTTCCAGCGCTCTGACCAGGCCGGATCCGGGGCTGCCGTTGATAGTTTCGTTCAGGTCGGCCGAGTACGGCAGCGTGCGAAACAGGCGTGGAACGGTGCCCTCGTTCACGAGGGTCGGCATGACCTCCTCGAACTTGACCCCGTTGTCGAGCAGAAAATCGAACGTCGCGGCGTTTTCGTCGGCCCACACGCGGATCAGATCTCTATCGCTGAATCGCAGTTCCTCGTTCTTCAGACTCGTATGATCGAGATAGACCTGGTCCGCCGAATCGGTCACGCCGAACTTCTTCTGCAGGCGCGTGCCGCCGCCGAGTGGAATGCGTCCGCCGCTCACCATCGCATGCCCGCCGATGTCGTGGTTCTGCTCGATCACGAGCACCGACGCGCCTCCATCGCGCGCCATGATCGCGGCGCACAGCCCCGACGCTCCCGCGCCGGCGATGACGACGTCGGCGACGCGGTCCCATCGACTGATCTGCTGCGCCGCAACGTCGACATCCTGCGCCGCGACGCCGGCCAGCGCCGCGCCGCCGACACCCAGCGCGCCGTTCTTGAGAAATTTCCGTCGATTCATTTGACGGTTACGTCCACATCGCGAGTGGAAAAGGCCTGGCCGTCGCTCGCGATGGCGCGCAACCGGTAGGCACCGGGCGCGGAGAACCGCACCCTCGCCTCCAGCGTGGCGGGCTTTCCATGGACACGCCCGCTCATGATGTCGGGGTCGATGCGAACCTGGCCCGCACCGCGGAAAACGATCCAGCGGAGGCGAACGCCCTGCTGAAGGCGGCCCTCCGGATCCGGCACCGCCTTCGGCCGTCCATCGTCAGTGGCAGTGGCGCTCACCGTGAGCGTATCCGACAGGTTGATCGTGGGGACTGCAGTGATGTTGATGACAGGCGGCCGATTCTCGTGGTCGAGGTCCACCTCGTTCGTCCCGTTGGTCATCAACGACGGGTCGCGCGCTGCGTTCTTGGCAATGAGGTCCTGGTCGACCTCCCATTCCGTCTGGAGCCACCCTTTTGCCTGGCTGGTCTTGCCGTAAGTGGTTAACGTCCACACCAGTCGCCGGTCTTTCGGCCAATCGGCGGGCACGACGGTTTTGAACACCCACCATTTCCGCGATGGATAGAAATGCGTCGGCTGGCCGCGATCGCCGCCCACGTCGAAGGTGTTGTCCGGCCCGACGGGCACGTCGAGCTCCTCTGCCAGGTTCCGGTTGAAGTAGCCGAAGTACAGCGTGTAGCTGCCGTCAGGATTCCGTTCCCATCCGTCGAAGGTCGGGCTGATGTCCTGGCCCCGGGCGTATCCCACCTGCGCGTCGACCGGAGCGCGGCCGATTCCGGCGAGGAGCAGAGCGGAAGAAGCAGCCGCGACGAACAACTTCTTCATTCCAGCTCTCCTTCCTCAGCGTGTACTGGTTGAAATCGTCGGACGCGTGCGTCGCTCCTCGGTCTCGCGTTTGAAGTCTTCGTCGGACATGTAGTACCAGCTGATCCACGCCGACGCCATCTCATCGACCGTCCGCTGCCCGTAGGTGATCTGGGCATCCGGATCCGGATTGAACGGGTTCCGCGACGTATTGTCGTGCCACATGATCGAATGCAGGACCGTTCCTGCCGGCAGGAGCGGCGCGACGTCGTCGCGGTAGACGTAATTGAGATGCCAGTTGAAACGGAAGCTGGCGCATGACAGCGTCTCGACCCGTCCGGTCGGGTAAATCGCCTCGAGACATTCCGCCTTGCCGCGGTTGTGCATGTGCGGCTGGAAGGAGAGCAGCCGCGCCGCCTTCTTCAGGGTCAGATAGCCGTCGGATCGAATGTTATCCGTGTGCGGCCGGAGATCGACCTGTGGCGCGCTTACGGTAGTGGACGAAATCACGTGCTTCGGCACGTAGCCGGCGGGATAGAACTTGAGTCCAAGCGCGACGTTGGCTGGCGTGTCTTCCTTGCCGGTGGAGTGGACGTGCAGCTGGAAGTTGATCCGCGTCCCTGCCTTGATCAACCGGCCGGAACCTTCCGGGAACACGTCGCCCTGCTTCCCGATCGCGTACTCGTTGAGGAACACGCCTTGCTCGCCGACTTCGAGCGAACCGTCCGTGTCGTCGAGCCGGCCGCTGCCGAGACTGTCGTCACCCGGCTCGACGATCGAGGTTCTGATGTGGTGGATGACGGTGTATCCCTTGGTCGGAATGATCTGCACGCCCTTCAGGTACCGATCTTCCTTGAGCCCCGGATCGACCGGAATGTCCGGCCACTGATCGGGAGCCTTGGCCTTGACGACGTAGTCTTTCGGCAAGCTCACGATTACATCCGGCGTGCCGATCTGCCATGTCTCGGAGTCGGCGAACTGGCGCGGCGGCGGCATGTCCGCGGGATTGCCCTGCGGCGCCCCCGCGTCCACCCATTTCATAATGGTGGAGATCTCGGCGTCGGTCAGCGAACGGTCGTTGCTGAAGTGCTGCACGCCGACGTTCTTGTCGATGAACCACGGCGGCATCTCGCGCGCGACTACCTTCTGCCTGATCGATCTCGCCCACGGACGTGTCTGCTCGTAGGTCAGCAGCGACATCGGCGCCATGCTTCCCGGCCGATGGCACACCTGGCAGTTGTTCTGGAGAATGGGTACGACGTCTTTCGTGAAAGTGACCTGAGGTTCGCTGGTCGCCGACTGTCCCGCGAGTGGGGACGTGGCACACATGACAACCAGTGCGAGCGACGCCGGGAGAATGAACCGCATACCGCGCCCTCCTCTATCCTGCCGCCCAGGAAATGTTCACCCTATTCTGCCACCAGCGGCCGGAAAAAGGGCCAGAGATATAGCAGCGCCGGAATGGTAGCTGACCGGGCCGATTTCTTCGGCAAAAGGAGGGTCGTGGCGGCGAACCGGTCCCCGTGGTGCTGACCGTCACGGTCGTTCTTTCACTGCGGGAAGGATTGTTGCCGCGCGGCGGATTGGGTATGCTCTCGCGCACAGGGAGGGTGCCGTGAAGAAACTGTGCCTCATTTCGCTTGTCATCACCGGATTTGCGTTGATGCTTGCTCTGCGGGTCGACGCGCAGCAGGGGGGCGCTCGGCCGGCCGGTCAGAATGCCGGCGGCGTGGAAAACCGCGTCGGCTCTATCAGCGTGGGAGGCACGCCGACCGTGCCCGACAACCAGGTGACGAGCCAGCCGATTCCCCGGCTGCCGGACGGCCACATCGACCTCACCGGTCCCTGGGTGGGAGGCGGCTCGAACAACAACATGGAAGCGGATGCCGGCTTCAAGAAGGGCGAGCTCGATGCGCTGCTGCTCCCGTGGGCGCGTGAGCTCAAGGCGAAGCGCGACATCAAGGACGAGCCCTACACTGCCTGCCTGCCGATGGGCGTCCCGCGTGTCAACCCGTACCCGTGGAAGTTTGCGATGACGTACACGTCCAAGGGCCTCTCCCACATCTACGTGCTGCACGAGACCGGCGACGCTGGTGCGCATCGCGTCGTCTTCATGGACGGCCGCCCGCATCCGCCCGATCCGATCCCGACCTGGTTCGGGCACTCGATCGGCCGATTTGAGAAGGACACGCTCGTGATCGACACGGTCGGCTACAACGACAAGTTCTGGGTCGATGGCGTCGGCACGCCGCACACCGAGCAGATGCACACGATCGAGCGGTGGACCCGCATCAACTACGGGCGCATCACCAACGACTTCACGCTCAACGATCCCGGCGCCTTTTCCCGCCCGGTCCAGATGAAGTTCACCGGCCGGCTGCTGCGCCCGGATCTCAAGACCGGCGGCGGCGAGCTGATGGAGTTCATCTGCCTGGAGGACAACGAGTACGGCGCGGCGGCCAAGTTCGTTCCCGGCCAGGGCACGTCCAACAAATGATCGTCAGTCGCAGGGACGCCGTCGCGTCGTTGGCCGTGCTGCTCGACCTGGCGGTGTCTACCGCTCACGCGCAGACACCGCAGGCAGGTGGCGCGGCGCCTCCCCGGCCGCCGGTGTTCAGGCGCGATCTGCCGAACGTGTCACTGGAGGGGTGGGAGATAACGGTCAGTCACGTGGACTACCCGCCCGGCCGCGTCGGCCAGCCGCATCAGCATCGCGGATTCCTGTTCGCTTACGTGCTCGAAGGAAGCGTCGTCGCCCAGGTGATTGGCGATGGCGTGTCGGACGAGGTGCGCACCTATCGCACCGGCGAGATGTTCTACGAGCCGATTGGCGCGACCCACCAGGTGTCGCGAAACGCGAGCGAGACGCAGCCAGCGCGGCTGCTGGCCATCAACCTCGCGAAGAAGGAAGGCTAGCGGCGCGCGTCCTTACACCGACACGGTTTTCGGACGCGCGTCCGCGACGGCGCCGCCGCGTTTCAGGAGCGCTTCGAAACCGGCTTTGTCGACAGCCTTGCTGAGCGCCTCATCTGGCGCGACCAGCTTCTTGGTCACCAGGTCGATCAGCGCCTCGTTGAGGCTGACCATACCGACGTTCTTGCCCACCTGCATCATCGACGGGATCTGGAAGGTCTTGCCCTCGCGAATCAGATTGCTCACTCCCTGAGTCACCATCAACACTTCAAGCGCTGCGACCCGCCCGCCTCCGATCTTGCGACACAGGTTCTGGGCGATGACGCCGCGCAGCGACTCCGACAGCATGATGCGGATCTGCGCCTGACGATCGGTCGGAAACTGGTCGATCACCCGATCGACTGTTGACGCGGCCGTCGTCGTATGCAGCGTCCCGAAGACGAGGTGACCGGTCTCCGCCGTCTCGATCGCGATGGCGACGGTCTCCAGGTCGCGCAGTTCGCCGACCAGCACGATGTCGGGATCCTCTCGAAGCGCGGCACGCAAGGCGTCCTTGAACGAATCGGTATGGGTCCGGATCTCGCGCTGATTGATCATGCACTTCTGGTTCTCGTGCACGAACTCGATCGGGTCCTCGATCGTGATGATGTGATCCTGGCGGTTCCGGTTGATGTAATCGATCAGCGCGCAGAGCGTGGTCGACTTGCCCGAACCGGTCGGACCGGTGACGAGAATGAGCCCCTTGTTCAGATGACAAAGGTTGAGCAGATGCTGGGACAGACCCAGCTGTTCCGCCGTCAGAATCTTGCTCGGGATCACCCGGAAGACCGCGCCGGGGCCCTTCCGGTCAACAAATGCATTGGCGCGGAATCTCGCCAGGCCGGCAATCTCGTAGGCGAAGTCGGTATCGTGCCGCTCGGCGAATTCCTTGCGGTTGCGATCGGGCATGATCGGCCCGAGCAGCGAGTCGATCGCCTCGGCGCTCAGCGCGGCATCGGCGCCGGCATTAGCCGGGTCGAGCGGCTCCATCCGGCCGTCCTTGCGGATGGTCGGCGGCGAGCCGACGCACAGATGCAGGTCGGACGCCTTTGCGTCGCACATTGCATGAAAGAGCCGATCGATTGCTGCCGCTGATTCCATCCGCTACATCCCTTCGCGCGCGTCTACGACGTGGTCAATGTTCACGAGAAACGTCGAGTAGGTCGTCTCCAGATACCGGAACCGCTGCCCGTGCCGCGCCCAGTCGCTGAGACGCTCGTGCCCTTCCGGGCGATAGATGCGGACCGATCCCTGCAGCCGCTGGCCATTCGAGAGTGACAGCGACACGATTCTCGATCTGGCCACGCCATAGCCGGCATCGCGCCGCACCTCGTCGTCGAAGACCTCGACGCTGATCACGTGATCCCGGTTATAGAGAACCGTCTCACCGCCTTCGTCCTCGAACGGGAAAAATCCCGTTTCAGCGTTGAGCAGCTCCCCCAGGCGCTCGCTGCCGGCGCTGGTGGGACTGGCCTTGGCCAGGAAGAAGTGCCCGGGCACACAGGCGCCGTTGGTCAGCATGACGACGGCGCTGCAGCGCTGTTTTTCGACGCGAAACGGGGAGGGTTGAAGAGTATCCATCGCGCTCCACGGTTATCGGCCTTTCGCGGGCGGCTCAACACAACCGCCCGGCGTGCCAAAATGACACAGTGAAGCGCTCAGGCGTCGCCGACCTTCCGCTCCATTACGGCCGCGTGCCGCCCTGGCTCGCGAGCCGCATGGTCACACTCGGCACTGTGATCACAGAAAGCGTCATCCACCATTACGGCCGGCCTGCGTTCCTCTCCCGGCTGAGCGATCCGTTCTGGTTCCAGGCGTTCGGATCGGTCCTGGGCATGGACTGGCATTCCTCCGGCATTACGACCTCGGTGATGGGCGCGCTCAAGAAGGGACTCAATCCGCGGGCGCACGAACTCGGGCTTTACGTCTGCGGCGGCCGCGGCCGCCACTCACGCAACACGCCGCAGGAACTGCGCGCGCTGGCGGATCGCACGAGCCTTGACGGCGACGCGCTGGTCCGGATCAGCCGGCTGACCGCCCGCATCGACAACAACGGCATCGCCGATGGGTTTCAGATCTACCTCCACTCGTTCGTGCTGACCGCGGACGGCGACTGGGCGATCGTGCAGCAGGGCCTGAACGAAGACAGCCGGCTCGCCCGCCGCTATCACTGGCACTCGGCATCGGTTCGAGACTTCACCGCCGACCCGCACACTGCCATCGTCGGCGAGCACGCCGGCATCGTGATGAACCTGGTGGATGGCCGGGCGCGCGCGGCCCAGGAGGCGCTTCTGACGATTGCGCGCTCCGACCCGTCGCGGACGATTGGCGAAGTACGGCGCCTCGTCATGCCGGCGCGGCATCACGTGCGCGCGGTAGATGTCAACGAAAAGCGGCTGGGTGCGGTGCTCGCCCTCGCGCACGAGCGCGGCCTGAGCGACTTCGCATCCTTCCTGTTGCTCGAACAGCTCGGTCCCCGCACGCTTCAATCGCTCGCGCTGGTCGCCGAGGTCGTACACGGCGCGCCGACACGATTCGACGATCCGGCGCGGTTTGCGTTCGCGCACGGCGGCAAGGACGGTCATCCGTTCCCGGTTCCGCTGAAGGTGTATGACGAATCGATTGCGGTACTTCGGCGTTCGCTCGAGGCGGCGAAGCTCGGCCACTCCGACAAGCTCCACGGGCTGAAGCGCCTCGACGCCTTTACTCGAGCGATCGAACAGCGTCTCGAGCCCGAGGCGGACGTCCACGCCGCCATCGCGCATGAACTCCACATCTCGCGCTCGCTTGGCGGCCGGACGGTCGGCAACAAGCCGAGCGCGCAGCGGAACCTGTTTTCAGAGAGTTAGCGGCGTTCACAGGTACGTAGTGTCCGCCTTCAGGCGGACCGGCGAGTCCGGCTAAAGCCGGACACTACTATCGAAAACTCGGTCAGGGCTTCGTCTGGCTGGCGATGGTGTCCTGGTACGCCTGCGCCTCGGACGCCGCGTAAATCTGTTCGATCACGTCGGTGTTATCCGGCAGACGCTTCAGCGGCAGCTTGTCCCGTGTGAGCCACGGCTTCGTGTAGACGAGCGGGTCGTCGACGATGACGGTCAACTCCAGCGTGTTGAGGTTCACGCGACGGTACCGCTCCGTCACCTTCAGGGCGGTGCTGTGCGGGTGGCCGTTGTTGTCCAGCCAGGTCCGGTCATCGAGCCCGTTGGTCTCGATCACGAACGTGTAGTCGTCTTCCCAGCGTCCAATTGAATAACCGAACCAGCGTGGATCGGGTTCCCTGGGCAATTGGCGGCCGTCGGTCCAGATGCTGCGCCAGGTCTTGTTGAATGAGAACAGCATCAGGACCTGGCCGGGTGTCTCGACGATCTGAATGGTCCTGAGCTCGTAATTGACGATACGGGGAAACCCCGAGGGATCACCGAGGGTATTCAGCGGGTCATTGTTCTCGGCGACCGACGCGGCGTTGGCGCCGTTTCCCGGTTTATTGCGCGCAAACATCTGCTGGCCCAGCGGCGTGAACGGTGCCCGCGCGGCATCGCGAGCGGCCGCCTGCCCCTGTCCGCCAATGCCGGCGGCTCCTGCGTCCCACAATCCGGTGAGTTGGCGCACGGGTGCAGGACCGCCGGGCGGCATCTTGTTGAATGCCTCGTTGCTGATTCCGGGAAAACTCCATTCCTGCGCGGTACCCGGAAGCCATGACGCGAGACACGCCAGGGCCGCTGCCGCAATCGCGACGCGCGCTCGCATGCCAGGCCTGGCCGCTACTGGAACTTGGTTCCGTCGGCGAGCACGACGCTTCGCAGACGGCCCACAGGCGCGCCGCTCTTGGCGGGCTGCAGCGTCACCGTCACCGCGTCGCCCGGCTTGAAGGAACGCCGCGCATACCCGCGTTTCGAGGAATCCGCAATGTTGCCGGTTTCAATCGCCCAGTTCTTGACCGTACCGTCGGTCCCCTTGACGTCGAACTTCAGGAAGCAGTGGGGATTCGACCAGATCCATTCGGTAACGGTTCCCTTCACCGTGAGCTCGCCCTCGGTGTCGAAGGTGGCCGCGCCGTGGTGCGCCACGACCCGAACCGGTGCGGACAGGAGCAGCGCACCCGCGAAAGCACACACGATCATCCGTATACCCACAGGAACCTCCATGACGCTTCAGATTATCTCCGAAGCCGCCGCCCAATGCCTACGTACTAGTTCACGAAGTACGGCGGCAGCCCTGGCTTGGTATCCAGAAGAATCTCGCGGATCGCGCGACGGTCTGCGTCCGAGAGGTGAGCGTACCTGGACGACCGCTCCCTGCCGGACAGCACCTCCCACAAGCGCCGGTAGATCAAATCCTTCGCATCCCCCGGCAGAGCGTCAAACGCTTCGGAATAAATCATGTAACTGAGCGGATAGCGCATCAAGCGGCCATCGAGATCGAGCTCGCGCAGGGATCGGCCCTGCCGATCGCGCGGGCCACGGCTGGCGAACTTCGCCGCGAACCCGGAGGTGCCGTCGACGCGTCCGAGCGGCGCCTCGTCAACAAACAGCAGATAGTCGACAAGTTCTCTCGCCGTCGCCGGGAGATCGCCGTCCCCCGGACGTGACTGCGCCGCCGCGATGCGGGCCTCCCACCCGATTCGCGTCAGCAGGTTCATCATCCGGCCCTGGTGATCGAACACGAGCAGCGCGACGATGTCGCTGTAAGAAGCCGGATAGGTTGCGGGCGGGAGGCGGCCCTCCAGGGTGGTCAGATGGCGCTCCGCCGTCCACGGTGGAAGATCGCGGGCGTTCGGATCGGCTATGAAGGCGTTGCCGAGATGGGGACCGTCGGCGCGATTCGCCGTGACGTACCACCCGCCCCAGCGATCGCCGACGGCGCTGCGATGGTCCGTGGCGTAGTTGCCGAGCCACGGAATGATCG
>Ga0075418_10010575_pt1 | contig 10333 bp, 8 predicted proteins | sample SoiMetdeltSBSDD2_FD_81776 | JGI IMG/M metagenome (GOLD analysis project Ga0075418, IMG submission 81776) | Bulk soil microbial communities from a Populus tree surrounding site in Tennessee, USA - Soil MetaG P. deltoides SBSDD2 | ecosystem: Environmental > Terrestrial > Soil > Tree plantation...
GGCGGTCGACGACGCCGATGAAGGCGAAGGACGTCCCGCACCTGCAACGATTGCGAACACGCGCGAGCCCGACACGCGTTACGCGAAAATCCAGGCCGTCTTCAAAGCGAACAAGCTCGTCGATCCCTACTCGCCCACCGCGCCGACGCACATCCAGCGCTCGTTCGAAGAAGGACGGCAGATGCTCGAGTCGCGCGTGCAGGCGATGCTGGAGGAAGTCGTCTCCTCACCGCACGTCCCGCGAGTCGCAAAGGTCATCGAGAAGCGCCTCGGCCGCAAGCTCGAGCCGTTCGACATCTGGTACAACGGCTTCCGCCCGCGCGGCCGCTACAGCGAAGCGGAGCTCGACGCGATCACGAAGAAACGCTACCCGACGGCCGAGGCGTACAAGAAAGACATGGAGAACCTCCTGGTGAAGCTCGGCTTCACGAAGGAGCGTGCCGCGTATCTCGCGGCGAACATCGAAGTCGATCCCGCACGCGGCTCGGGACACGCACTCGGCTCGGCGCGGCGCGGCGACAATCCGCGTCTGCGCACACGCGTCGGCAAAGACGGGATGGACTACAAGGGCTTCAACATCGCCGTCCACGAGATGGGCCACAACGTCGAGCAGGTGTTCTCGCTGAAGAACATCGACTACTACGCATTGCAGGGCGTGCCGAACACCGCGTTCACCGAGGCGCTCGCGTTCGTGTTCCAGGCGAAGGATCTCGAGCTGTTAGGCCTGGCCAGTCCGACGGCGGAGTCGCGCGCACTGCAGACCCTCAATGATTTCTGGGGCACGTACGAGATCGCGGGCGTCGCGCTGGTCGACATGGCGATGTGGCATTGGATGTACGACCATCCCGACGCGACGCCCGAACAGCTCAAGAACGCGGTCGTGCAGATCTCGAAGGACATCTGGAACAAGTACTACGCTCCCGTGTTCGGCAAGCGCGACGTCGTGCTCCTCGGCGTGTACGCGCACATGGTCAACAATCAGCTCTATCTGCCGAACTATCCGATCGGACACCTGATCGCGTTCCAGATCGAAGAGCAAATCGAGAAAGCGGGCAACCTCGGCGCGGAGTTCGAGCGCATGGCGAGATACGGCAGCCTCCCGCCCGATCAGTGGATGAAAAACGCGACCGGCGCGCCGGTCGGCGCGAGCGCTCTGCTGCACGCGACGGAGAAGGCGCTGACCGTAGTCAAGTAACGCACAGTTGTCATTCCGAGCGTGAGCGAGGAACCTGGGCGGGCGGGTGCGCGCCACCCGAGCCCCAGGTCCCTCGCTCCCGCTCGGGATGACATCGATTGCGCTGCAGTTCCGCCCATCCGTCCCTGCTACAATCCGCACATTCGCTTCCCCCGTAATTCAGCAAGGAGAAGAACTGTGCGAAAACTCGTCCTTTCTCTCGCCCTCGCTCTATTTGCGTTGCCCGCGCTCGCGCAGAGCGGCGTGTTCATCTCCGAATACGTCGAAGGCAGCTCGAACAACAAGGCCATCGAGATCTACAACGGCACCGGCGCGACGCTGAACATCTCGAACTACCGCATCCGGATGTACTTCAACGGAGCAACGACCGCGGGTCTCACGATCACGCTCGCGGGCCTCGTCGATGCGGGCGACGTGTACGTGCTGGCCCATTCGTCCGCCGCGCAGTCGATTCGCGATGTCGCCAATCAATTCAACGGTTCGGGATGGTTCAACGGCGACGACGCGGTCGCGTTGGTGTACATCCCGACCAATACGATCGTCGATGTTGTCGGACAGATCGGATTCGATCCCGGCAACGAATGGGGCAGCGGCAACACGTCGACCGCGGACAACACGATCCGCCGCAAAGGCTCGATCACGAACGGCGATCCGAACGGATCGGATGCGTTCAACCCCGCGATCGAATGGGACGGGTACCCGAACGACACGTTCGACGGCCTCGGCTGGCACAACATTCCGCCGCCTCCGCCGCCCGTCACCGTGCGCGAGATCTTCGAAATCCAGGGCAACGGCAACGCATCGGCATACGCGAATCAGATCGTCGAGACGCGCGACAACATCGTCACCGCCGTTGGTCCCGATGGCTTCTTCATCCAGATGCCCGACTTCCGCGCGGACGCCGACCCGTCGACGTCGAACGGCATCTATGTCTTCACGAGCAGCGCACCGACGGTTGCGGCCGGCGATCAGGTCGATGTGAAGGGCACGGTCGTCGAGTTCTTCGACATGACCGAGTTCACAAGCAACGGTCTCGTCGTGACGATCGACGCGCACAACATGCCGCTGCCCGCGTACTTCACGCTCACGGCGGGATACTCGAACTTCGAGCCGCTCGAGGGCATGCTCGTGCGCATGACGAACGGCACCGCGGCCGACGGCACCGATCAGTTCAACGAAACGATGGTCGTCGCGGCATCGAGCCGTCCGTTCCGCGCGCCGGGCGTCGGCGGCGGCAATCATCCGGAGATCTTCGACGTCGATCCGACAGAGCTGGGTGGAGTCGCGCCGCAGATCATCGGCGGCGCAACGGTCGATCTCGCCGAAGGAGCGATGGCGTTCGACTTCGGCGACTACAGCATCTGGACGACGACGCTGCAGTACACGAATCCCGCGTATCCGCGCGGCGCGAGAGCGCGCAATGCGGGCGAGCTCACGGTCGGCGCGCAGAACATGCTGCGCCTCTTCGATGACGTCGATGATCCATTCCTCGGCGAGCCGGTCACGAGTCCCGCGGTCTACGCCGCGCGTCTCGCGAAGATCTCCGATCACGTGCGCAACAACCTCGGCGCGCCGGACGTGCTCGCGGTGTCCGAGGTCGAGAACCTCAGCACGCTGCAGGACCTCGCCGATCGCATCAATCTCGAAGCGGGACTGAACTACACCGCGTACCTCGCCGAAGGAAACGACATCGGCGGCATCGATGTCGGATTCCTGCTGCGCGACACGGTGACGTTCGACTCCGTCGCGCAGCTCGGCGCGAACGACACGTGGATCGATCCGGACACGAACGCGCCTGCGCTTCTCAACGATCGTCCGCCGCTGCTGCTGCGCGGCTCGTACAACAACAACGGCGCGCCGTTCCCGATCGCGGCGATCGCGGTGCATCAGCGCTCGCTCATCGACGTCGAGACCTCGGCGCGCGTGCGCGCGAAGCGACAAGCGCAGGCGCAGGCTCTCGCCGGCTACATCAACGCGCTGCCGTCCGGCACGCGCGTGATCGTCACGGGCGATTTCAATGCATTCGAGTTCAACGACGGCTACGTCGACATCATGGGCATTCTGACGAGCAGCGCCTCGCTCACGAATCAGGTGCTCACGGTGAGCGCGGGCGATCGCTACTCGTACGTCGAAGACGGCGTCGCGCAGGTGCTCGATCACTCGCTGACGTCGGCCGCGGTCAATCCGTTCGTGCGTGGGATGCAGTTCGCGCATGCGAATGCGGATGCGCCGTACGCGACATCGCCGGCGAGCGATCACGACGGCGTCGTGCTCTTCGTCATGACCGATCACGACGGCGACGGTCTCGCCGACGACAACGACGACTGCCCGACCGGCGACGCGCGTCCGACAGTCATCCTCAACGGCTGCGACAGCGGCGCGCCTAACATTGCGTTCGCCGGGGGCTGCACGCTTGCCGATCAGATCAACGCACTGCACGCATCCGCGAAGAATCACGGACAGTTCGCGGCGGCGGTCGGAAAACTGCTCGACGGTCTGAAGAAGAGCGGCCAGCTCACGGGCGCGCAAAAAGGCGCGATCGAAAGCTGCGCCGCGCAGTGGAACTAGCCTCGTGCGGGCGGGAGCGTTCTGCGCTCCCGCCCGTTATCATCGCGGGCCGTGAACGCTTCTCATGAGCAGATTCTCGCCGCGCGCGACGCCATCAATCGCGCGATCGCCGATCGTGACACCGCCGCCATCGCGGCCTTCCTTCTGCCGACCTACCACGTCGTAACCGCGCGCAGCATGCATCGCGACGGCCGCGAGGCCACCGCGAAGAGCTGGGCGGACATGTTCGCGCACGACCCGAGCGCGACCTACAGCCGCACCCCCGAACAGATCCACATCAACGACGGATGGGGAATGGCGCAGGAGCACGGTCGCTGGACCGGCACGGTCTCGACCATCGACGGCCCGATCGAGCTCGCAGGCGTCTACGCCGCGAAGTGGCACCTGGCGGAGGAAGGGTGGCGGCTGGAGGCGGAGATCTTCACGCCGCTCACCCTCGAGCGGTTGGAGTAGCGCTCGTCAGTGCTACCATCGACGACGTGAGAAAGCGCACGATCAAACCCGCTGCCGGAAACAGTCGGATCTCGCCAGCCGCAGCAAAGGCGGCGGCTCGAATCGTGTACCGCGACAAAGTGACCGGGCGATTGATCATCATGGACGATGATTTCCGGCGACCGCCTTCACCGGCAACCAAGCCACACGCTGCCACAGGCTCGAAGCAGCGGTAGCTCATCGGCATGCCTGTGTACGAAGAGAACGTTTTCATCAACGTGCCCTTCGATCGAAAGTATGCGCGTCTCCACGACGCCGTAGTGTTTGCGGTTCACGATTGCGGTTTCATTGCGCGATCGGCCTTGGAAGTGGAGGACAGCGGTCAAGCGCGAGTCGATAAGATTTTCGACATCATCGAAGAGTCGAAGTACGGGATTCATGACATCTCGCGCGCGGGAATCGATCGCATCACGAAACTCGCTCGCTTCAACATGCCGCTCGAGCTCGGCTTCTTTCTCGGAGCCAAGCGTTACGGCACCGAGAAACACCGCGAGAAACGCTGCCTCGTTCTTGACCGCGAACAATATCGCTATCGTAACTTCTGCTCCGACATCTCTGGTCAGGATATCCGCGCTCACAACGACGACCCGCGCCAAGCAATCCGCGCGGTCCGCGATTGGCTCAGTAGTCATCACAGGGCAGAGTTGATGCCTGGCGGAAAGGCGATCTTCGATCGCTATGTTGGATTTCGCGCTCAGCTGCCGGGGCAGGCCAGCACCTTCAGGCTCGATTCTCGCGAGCTGACGTTCAAGGATTACGCGCGCCTTGTCGTCGGCTGGCTTGAGAAAACGCCCTGGTAACTCATCCCGACGGCCGCTCCGTCACGCACGCGAGGATCACGCCGACCAGCGTGTGGGCGTCGTAAGGCGAGGGGACGAAGAGGCTGACCGTTTCGGTATCGAGGCCGTTTGCTTCTTCGATCGGGGCGGTGACGATCACGATCGGGCGAGGGACAGGGCGCTGGGCGATAGCGCCGAGGAGGCCGTCGGAGACAGCGCGATCGATGACGATCGCGCTGTACTCTTTCGCGTCGAGCGAGGCCACGGCATCGGTGCCGCGGCCGACGACATCCACATCCACATTGATGCGCGCCAGCGCACGCGTGGTGAGCTCCTGGACGGTCGTATCCCCATGAACGAGCAGAACTCTTTGATCCACGCGTGCAACTCTAACCAAATGCGTAGGTTTTGGTTAGAGTTGTTTGTGTCAGGCTCTACTTTGCAGCGGGCGCTGCAGCAGGCTGCTTCTTGCGCGTCTCGAGATTGATCGAGACCTTCACGTCATCGCCGAGGAGAACGCCGCCTTCGTCCAGATTGCGATTCCAGACGATGTTGTAGTCCTTGCGATTCAGGGTCGTCTCGATCTCGAAGCCCGCGACCTCGCCGCGGCTCGTCTTCGCGAAACCGAGGAACGTCACCGGCAGCGTGATCTCCTTCGTCACGCCGTGCAGCGTGAAATCACCGGTCACGTCGAACTCGGTCTTCGACTTCGGCTTCACGGACTTGCTCTTGAACGTGATCGTCGGGTACTTCGCGACTTCGAAGAAATCGGGGCTGCGGAGATGCTCGTCGCGATTGTTGTTGTCCGTGTCGATGCTCGTCGCCTGGATGGTGAACTCGACGGACGACTTCGCCGGATTCTCGCGATCGAGCGTGATCATCGCGTCGAAGTCGCGGAAGTTACCGGTCACGTTCGACATCATGTGGCGGACTTTGAATGCGGTGGACGAATGCGCCTTGTCCACGCCGAACACATCCGGCGCGGCTTCCTGCGCGAAGAGAGGCGTCGCGAGAAGCGACAGTAGAACGATGCTGCGAGAGAGCTTCATGTTTCCTCCTGGTTGTTCTCCGCACGACGCGCGAGCGCGGCGTGCAATCCATTGCGTGCACGATCGAGCAGCGATACGAGCTGCGTGAGTTGTGTCGGGCTCAGTCCGCCGAGCGCGTTCTCCTCGGAGTCGCGAATCGGGCGGTCCAGCCGGTCCAGCAACACGAGCCCGTCTTTCGTAATTCTGCAAAACACCTGGCGGCGGTCCGTCGGACAGCGCTCGCGCAACACGAGCTTCTTTGTTTCCAGACGATCGATCAGACGCGTGATCCCAGGCGTCTGCTCGATCATCCTCTGCGCGATGTCGAGCGTCGGAAGACCCTCGCGTCCCGCGCCGCGAAGAATGCGCAGCACGTTGTACTGCTGCGGCGTGATTCCATGCGGCTCGACGATCGCCGTGACCGAGCGCCGCACCAGATCCGCCGTGCGCAACAGTGACAGCGCCACTTCCTGCGTCTGCGTCGCGAACGGCCGCGTCTGTTTGATTTCGCGCTGGAGCGTCATCGGAAGCGGTTACGGTACGGATGAATAGTTGATTGGTCAAGTAAATCAATGGTGACGACAGGGTGCTCGGTGCTGGGTGTTTTGGTGCTGGCGGTTTAATGTTTCAGCGATGAATCGACTCATCGTCATCGGGATACTGCTGCTCGCGACCTTTGCCGGCCATGCGTCGGACTGCCCGCGCGAGGCGTCTGCGAATGCCGTGTTTCTTGTCGTTGACGAAAATGGCCGGGCGCTTCCGAGCGCCACAGTGCTGTTCACTGCGAGCAATTGGGACTCCACGCTCGTTCAATCCTCCGATTCCGCCGGCCGAGTCGAGGTGTTGTGTGTACCGGCGGGCGATGGTTATGACGTCACCGTCATGCACTCGGGATATGCGATCACTCATGTGTCGGCGACCGCGTCGGAAGATTCCAAGCCCGTCCGCATCCCGCTGCGGCGCCTCGCGGGACGATACGTTCGCGTCACGCATAATGGCTGGCCCATTCCAGGCGCAACGGTGATGATCACGAGCTCCGGCAGCACAATACAGAAACTCGAGACCGATCACGACGGCTTCGCACGATTCGCGGAATTGAGCGGCAGCGGCGACGCCGTTTTCGAGATTTCTCTTGCCGGATTCTTTACCCAACGCGCAAGCATCGGGCGAGAGTACAAAAACGGACCGCTCCTGTTCGATCTCTCCGTCGTGCCGGTCTGCAAGCCAATCCAAGTCGAGGCGTAAACCGCCAGCACCTCAACACCCAGCACCGCAACACCTACTTAGCGAATTCTTCGTGTTAGGCGGCGCGCCTCGGCAACCGCACGCGGAACGTCGCTCCCCTCCCCGCCCCGCCGCTTTGCGCGGCGATGGTGCCGCCGTGGAGCTCGACGAGGTGACGCACGATCGCGAGGCCGAGCCCGAGGCCGGTGTGCGTGCGGGTGGAGGAACTGTCGGCCTGGCGGAAGCGCTCGAAAAGATGGGGCATGAACTCGGGGTCGATGCCTTGTCCGCTGTCGACGACTTCGATCACCGCGTCGCGTCGATCGGTGAAGACCGCGACGCGCACCGATCCGCCGGACGACGTGAACTTCACCGCGTTCGACAGCAGATTCCAGGTGATCTGCTGCAATCGCTGATCATCGCCGTCCACGTACACGTCAGGCGCGAGCTCCCACGCGAGCTGCACGCCCTTCGCGTGCGCCGCCGGCCGAACCGTCTCGATCGCCGCGAGCACGATCGGCGCGAGCTCCACGCGCTGCATCTCGATGCGCATGTTGCCCACGGTGATGCGCGAGAGATCGAGCAGATCGTCGATGAGCTGCGCCTGCAGCGTTCCGCTGTGCAGGATCGCCTCGACCGCTTCCTTTTGCGTCGCCGCGTCGAGCTCCCCCGTCCCGAGCATCTGCGTCCATCCCATGATCGACGTCATCGGCGTGCGCAGCTCGTGCGACAGCGTCGCCAGGAACTCGTCCTTGGAGCGGCTCGCGCGCTGCAGCTCCGCCTCCGACTCACGCAGCCGTTCCGCCGTGCTCTCCGCCACGGCGCGCGCGCGAAGCTGCACGCGCAACAACGTGAAAAGCAGCGACGCGATGATCAGACCGCCCGCGAACGTCGCCGCTGCGAGCAGCAGCGCCGGACCGAATCCCACGCGGCGCGAGATCCAGCGGATCGACCACTTCCGTCCCGCGACGTCGATCGAGTCGTCGGCGACGAAGCGCGGATCGGGCGGGAGATCTTTCGTGCGATGCAGCAGCTCGCGATTGTCGTAGATCTCGAATCCGATCTCCGGATGCTCCTGCGATCCGAAGATGCCGGCGAAGAGATCGGGCGCACGGAACGGCGTGTAGACGAATCCGAAGAGCGCCGCGCGACGCTCGGCGAGCGTGTCGGGTGTCGTGCCGGTCACATAGAGCGGCGTGTAGATGAGGAACCCGGATTTCCTTTCGGGATCGATCTCCTGCACGAGCGTCACGCGCGCCGATGCCGCCGGACGTCCGGTGTCGCGAGCCCGTTGCATCGCCTCACGCCTAACAGGATTCGTGAACATGTCGTAACCCATCGCCACTTTGTTGCGCCGGTCGAGCGGCTCGATGAGCACGATCGGATAGGCCTCCGGACTTCGCGCTTCCGGATACACGCGGAACGGCGCGTAATCGGCGCGGATCTCCGACTCGAGCCGCGGCACGTCTTCGCGAGGAATGCGCAACAACATGCCGATGCCCTGAAGCCCCGGATAGCGGCTCTGGATGTTGAGACTGCGGATGTACTGCCGCAGCTCCTCGCGCGGCAGCGCCGGATTCGAAACGACCAGGCCGCGCGTCGCGGTGAGCAGGTCGATGTACGCATCGAGCCGCCCGACGATGTCATCGCGCGTCGCCTGCACGGCGTTCATGAATCGCGCGCGATCGGCGTCGCGCGTGGTTCTCCAGACGTAGATCGTCGCGAGACCGGTGAGCACCACGAAGACGCCGAAGACGAACCAGGGCAGTGCGCGGTCGCCGGTCGAGTCAGCCATCCGCGGATCGTGTATGCAACGATCGCGCAGCGTTCAGTCCGGCGAGGCGTCCGCTGGCCCACGCCCACTGAAAGTTGTACCCGCCGATGCGCCCGTCGACGTCGAAAATCTCGCCGCACAGATACAAACCTCCGCATTTCCGCGAGGCCATCGTCGAGACGTCGACCTCACTCAGCGGAACGCCTCCCGCCGTGACTTCGGCGTAATCGAATCCGCGATCGCGAACGACCGGAATCACGTGCTCGACGAGCGCGCGCACGATCGCGCGACGGTCGTCCTTGGTCATGCGTCCGAGGGTGACGGCATCGCCGGCGATCTTCGCGAGCAAGCGCTCCGGAATGCGTCCGCGCAGCACACTCGCGATCGTCGCATGCGGATTCCGCCGCCCCTCGGCGACGAAATGCGCATCGAGCGATTCGAACGTCTCGCCCGGAAGAAAGTTCGCGACGAGCGTGCCGTTCGCGAGAATCCAATGCCGCGACACATCGAGGACGACCGGACCGCTCAGCCCGAAGTGCGTGAAGAGCATCGAGCCGCGCTCGCGATCGAGCACACGACCCGAATCCCCGCGCACGACGAGCTCCGCGTCGGTGCTCGTGCCGCTGATCTCCGTCATCCAATGCCCGCCCGGAAGCACGAGCGGCGCGAGTGCCGGAAAGACCTCGGTGACGCTGTGGCCTAACGCGCGCACGATCGTGTAGCCGTGACCATCGCTGCCGGTCTTCGGGACGCTCCGGCCACCGGTGGCGAGAATGACGCGCGAGGCGGTAATGGACCCGCTTGTCATCCCGAGCGTCAGCGAGGGACCTGGGCGTGTGGGGGAATCCGTGGTGCCGCCCATCCGCCCAGGTCCCTCGCTACGCTCGGGATGACAACTAAGCACGCGACTCGACATGCGAATCTCCACGCCTTCCGCCGCGCGCAGCAGCGCGTCCACAACCGTGCGCGCGCGATCGGTCACCGGAAAGAGCTTGCCCGTCTCTTCGCGCTTCAAGCGAACGCCCATCGACTCGAACCAGCGCACCGTCTCGTCGACAGTAAATGTGCGCAGCACTTTCGCGATGGCGTTGCGATTTCCGTTGAAGTCGTCCGGCGTGACGACATCGTGCGTGACGTTGCATCGCCCGCCGCCGGAGATGAGGATCTTCGCGCCGATCTTCGGCGCGCCGTCGAGCGCGACGATCCGCGCATCGGGCGCCGCCTGCTTCGCGAAGATCGCGGCCGTGAGTCCCGCGGCACCGGCGCCGATCAC
>Ga0075418_10010580_pt1 | contig 10330 bp, 10 predicted proteins | sample SoiMetdeltSBSDD2_FD_81776 | JGI IMG/M metagenome (GOLD analysis project Ga0075418, IMG submission 81776) | Bulk soil microbial communities from a Populus tree surrounding site in Tennessee, USA - Soil MetaG P. deltoides SBSDD2 | ecosystem: Environmental > Terrestrial > Soil > Tree plantation...
GAACAGACGCGCGGCATCTCGCTGCGTGTCAACCAGGCCATCACCGATGTCGGTGGATCGTCGGCGATTGAACCCGGCGACGATCCGCTGCGCATTGGCAACACCTCTCTGCTGGCGTTCAGCCCTCTTGGCAGTGCCACGAGCGGCACGCTGTATGTCGCGGCTCATCGGGGTCCACAACTGGCTATTCGCGTCTTCGGGGCAACCGGCCGTGTTCGCGTGTTGATGTTCGATGCGCAGACGCGGCGATGGCATCCCTGAGCGTTGATCCTCGTGAGCGGCGCCGCGAGGCGCGGCGCACCGGCGGAGGATCGCGATGGCAGATCCACGCGGTCCTGCGGCCTGGTCAGCCGGTCCTGCTCGTCAACATCAACACGCACGCGGCGCTGGTCGAATCAGACGCGCGCCTGCGCCCCGGAGCGCATACCGAGATGCAACTGGCGGCGGCAGGAAAGCGCACGAGCATCAGCGGCCGGCTCGATCGCTGCTACGTGGCAGCGCTCGAACCGATTCGCTACCGCGGCGTGATGGTGTTCGATCACGCCATCGATCTCTGATCGTTCGGCGGAGTAGCAGGTGCCCACTGGCACGCGCTGATTGGGCACTTGCTACTCAATTCACGTTCATCGACGCGACCGCGTCAGCGACTTTCCTCGGCAAATCGATCCCTGAGTGACGTGCACGCTTTGGCATCCACTTTGATATTGGTCCTCGCGCAATGGACGTCGGTTCCACCATCAGCATCGTGTCGAAGCGGCAGCTGCGCCGCGCTGATCGACGGCAAGGCCTCGATGCGTTGCTGCGATCGATCGCCGCCGACCTCCTGAACGTCACCGATCGCCGCAACCTGTCCGTCCTCCTCACGCAGCGCCTCGCCCAGATCGCGCGCGTGCGCAGCATCGGGTTGAAAGAGATCACGAGCTCGATGTCGCCGCACGCGCTCCAGCCGATTCGCGCGCGCGACTACGTCGCGTTCCACGTGCCGGTAAAGGAGGAAGGACGCCAGATCATGCTCGAGGCGTCGTTCGATGCGCGCAGCGGACCGGACGAGTGGACCTGCCAGCTGCTCGAAGCGGCGGCGAGCGTCGCCTCCATGCTGCTCGAAGCCGAACGCCTCGCGACGACGCCCGCGCCGCTGACGGCGGTCGAGCGCGACGGCGCCGCGCCGTTGATCGGATCGAGCGAAACGATGCGCCTGCTGCGCGAGCGCGTCGAGCGCGTCGCCAACACGGACTTCACGGTGTTGATCGAAGGCGAGAGCGGCGTCGGCAAGGAGCTGGTCGCGCGTCAGATCCATGAGCTCGGCCCTCGCAGACAGGGCCCGTTTGTCGCGATCAATTGCGCCGCGCTGGTCGAGACACTGATTGAAGCCGAGTTGTTCGGGATTGAAGAGCGCACGGCCACCGGCGTGCGCGGGCGGCGCGGCAAGTTCGAGCACGCCGATGGCGGCACGCTGTTCCTCGACGAGATCTCGGATCTCTCAGCCGCGGCGCAGGCGAAGCTGCTGCGCGTCATCCAGGACCTGACCGTCGAGCGGGTCGGCGGCGCCGGCCCGCGGCAGATCAACACGCGCATCGTCGCCGCCACGAACCGTCCCTTGTCGGCGCTCGTCGATCGCGGCTTGTTCCGCACCGACCTGTTCTATCGGCTGAGCGGCGTCGAGATCCGTGTGCCGCCGTTGCGCCTTCGCAAAGGCGACATCCTCGAACTGACGCAGTACTTCCTCGCGCGTCATGAAGGCCGCGGCCGATTGACGATGACGCCGGCGGCGGTCGATGCGTTGATCGCGTATGACTGGCCCGGCAACGTTCGCGAGCTCGAGCGGATGATCGAAGGCGCGATTGCCACCGCCGAGTCGCGCCAGATCAGCGTCGACGATCTCCCGGTCAGCCTGCGCGGTGGCTACGCGGAACATCTGATGCCGTCGTGGCAGCTCGGCGACTCGATGCGCGCGTGGGGGAGCCGCTACGCGCGGCTGGTGCTCGAGAAGAACGGCGGCAACAAGCGGCAGGCGTGCCGCGCGCTCGACATCAGTTATCACACGTTGAATGCGTACTTGAAGTATCGGCCGGGAATGGCGAAGCCGGCGCGGGCGTCGCGCCAGCTCGTGGCCGGTCATTGAACTGGTTGCCGGAGGCCTCCGGCGAGTGAAGACGGCGAGGCGGGGCGGAAGTGCCGCGCGGTCATGCGCCTTCTTCAGAAACTGTCGGAGGAGTCATGGCTCGAGGGCTGTATGTCGGAATGGTGCTGTCGGTGTTTGTCGTGATGAGTGCGTCGCGCGTGATCGCCGCGCCGGCGCCGATCTATCGAGGCGCGGACGTGAAGTTCACGCTCGGTGCGTCGCCGAAGGAATCAACGGTGGTGGCGGAGGGGTTCGGCGTGCGCGTGACCAAGCGCATCGGGCCCGAGATCGTGAAGATCCGGATCGAGGTCGCGAAAGATGCCGTCGATCTCGAAGCGAATTCGAAAGGCAACGTGCGCTTGTCGCGGCGTGGGCGTACGCTCACGTTCAACGCGGCCGCGCGTGATCAAAAGGTGATCGCCGAGGCGCGTCGGATGACCGAAGGGTCCTCAGCCCTGACGTCGTTCGACGCGCTGATTACCGCGCTCGAGGGCGACTCGCGCGCCGTCGCGCAGTCGATGTTGACGACGTGGGGGCTGATGAACGCGCTCCGCGGCAACGACGCGGCACTGTTGGCGGTCGCCAGTCGTTTCAAGGCTGCCGCCGCCGGCAAAGGCCCGTTCACACCTGCGCGGTTCACGATCGAGAGCGCAGAAAACCCGACGACCTGCTGGCAGGAATACGCCTATTCGCTCTTCATCTACTACGCCGAGTTCGCGCAATGCCTGGTCGACTACGCCTGGATTCCCGGCATGGCGGCGGTGTGCTCATTCGAGTGGGCGGTGAAGTCGGAGCTGGCGTGGTTCTGGGTGATCGCCTGCTCGGGTGACATCCCGGTGTAATCGATCGGCAACGAATGAGGAGGTGGCCATGAATCGCGGTTTCTGGTTCTTCGGCGAAATGCTGGCGGGCGTGCTCGCCGCGGGGGCCATCACCGCGATCGTGGTGCCTCTGGTGGCGCGGTCGGGTCGTGATCCAGGCCCGGCCGCCGTGTGGATCACGCTTGCGGTGAGTATCGTGTTGTGCGTCGCCGTGGGCGAGCGGTTGCGCAAGGGCCGCTGGCTGTCTTGACCCTCCACGGATCCGCATAGTACCTTTCGAGGGTTCGCCGCTCTCGCGGCGAGCCCTCCTTTTAATGACTGAATCCGCTCCCGGTCCGCTCAAGAAAACGCCCTTACACGCTTCACATATTGCCCTTGGCGCCCGCATGGTCCCGTTTGGCGGCTGGGACATGCCCGTCGAGTATTCCGGCATCACCGCCGAGCACATGGCAGTGCGGACGGCCGCCGGCCTGTTCGACGTGTCGCACATGGGCGAAATGGAGATCGCCGGCAAAGGCGCGCTCGAAGCCGTGCAGCACATCACGTCGAATGACGCGTCGAAACTGCAGGTCGGGCAGATTCAGTACTCGGGCCTGACGACGCCGCAAGGCACGTTCGTCGACGATCTGCTGGTCTATCGCTTCGGTCCGTCGCATTACCTGCTCGTGATCAATGCCGGCAACATCGATAAGGATGTGCCGTGGATCACGACGCGAGCGAAGGAGAAGTCACCTGAGGTTGGGATCGTCAACTCGAGCGATCGCTACGCGCTGATCGCCGTGCAGGGGCCGAAGGCTGAAGCGATCCTGCAGACGCTGACGGCGATCGATCTGCCCGCGATCAAGTACTACTGGTTCGCGCATGGCGAAATCGCCGGCGTGCGCGGCACCGTGTCGCGCACCGGCTACACCGGCGAGGACGGATTTGAAGTGATGATCCCGCCCGCGATGGCCGCGAAGGTGTGGGACGCGTTGCTCGCCGCGGGAAAGCCGTACGGCATGATTCCCTGCGGCCTCGGCGCGCGCGATACGCTCCGCCTCGAAGCCGCGATGCGGCTGCACGGCAACGACATCGACGAACAACACACCGTCGTCGAAGCTGACCTCGGATGGATCGTCGGCTGGAAGAAGGAAGAATTCCTCGGCCGGGACGTGCTGCATGCGCAGAAAGCCAACGGCGTCGACAAGACGATGGTCGGCATCGAGATGGTCGATCGCGCCATCGCGCGGCACGGTCATCCGGTGCTGCACAATGGCCAGCAGGTTGGTGTCGTGACAAGCGGCACGCAAACACCGTTTCTGAAGAAGGCGATCGGACTCGCCTATGTTCCACCCGCGTTGAAGGCGCCGGGCACCGAGCTTGAAATCGATATCCGCGGCCGCAAGGCAAAGGCCGTTGTCGTTCCACTACCGTTCTACAAACGTGCGAAGTGACCTATGAGCTACCCGACTGATCTCAAGTACACGAAAGAACACGAGTGGATTCGCGTCGACGGCAGCACTGGCGCGATCGGCATCACTGACTTCGCCCAGCAGCAGCTCGGCGACGTCGTCTATGTCGAATTACCCGAGGTCGGCTCCACGATCACCGCGGGGCAGGTGTTCGGAACGATCGAGTCCGTGAAAGCCGTATCGGAGCTCTTCGCGCCGGTGACCGGCGAAGTCGTTGAGACCAACGGCTCGCTGAAGGATCGTCCTGATCACGTCAACAGCAAGCCGCACGAGACCTGGATGATCAAAGTGAAGGTCGCCAACCCCGGCGACCTCAAGTCGCTCATGGACTCGGCGGCGTACGAACAATTGATTCAAAAATGAACCAGCCTGTATTTCCCGCGCTCGACACGTTCGCTCACAGACACATCGGCCCGCGCGGCGACGATCTCGCCGCGATGCTCAAGGAGATCGGCGCGCCCTCGCTCGACACGTTGATCGACGAGGCGATTCCTTCGAGCATTCGCTTGAAGGCGCCGCTCAATCTTCCCGAAGGAGAGAGCGAGTCGACGTATCTCGCGCGTCTCAAGTCGATCGCGAAGAAGAACAAGGTGTTCCGGACTTTCATCGGCCTTGGCTACAGCGACACGCTGACGCCGGGCGTGATTCGGCGGTGCGTGTTCGAGAATCCGGGCTGGTACACGCCATACACGCCATACCAGGCTGAGATCGCACAGGGCCGGCTCGAATCGCTGCTGAATTTCCAGACGATGGTGTCGGACCTGACGGGCATGGCGGTGGCCAACGCCTCACTGCTCGATGAGGGCACGGCCGCGGGCGAGGCGATGACGCTGCTGCACCGCGTGCAGACCAAGAAGCTGGGTACTGCGCATGGCACGTTCCTCGTGTCGGACCGGTGCTTCCCGCAAACGATCGAGGTCCTTCGCAGCAGGGCGGAACCACTCGGCATCGAGTTGAAGATCGGACCGATCGACAAAATGCCGCTCGATGCGCCAGGGGTCTTCGGCGCGCTCGTGCAGTATCCCGATGAAGCCGGACGCATCGACGATTTGAAGCCGTTCATCGACAAGGCGCACGCCGCGAACGTCAAGGTCGCGGTCGCGACAGATCTGTTGGCGCTGGCGCTGGCGACCTCACCGGGCGAGGCCGGCGCCGACGTGGTCTTCGGCAATTCGCAGCGCTTTGGCGTGCCGCTCGGATTCGGCGGTCCCCACGCCGCGTTCTTTGCGACGAGCCAGGAGTTCGTGCGGCACTTGCCTGGCCGCGTCATCGGCGTGTCGATCGACGCGCACGGCCATCGCGCCTATCGCATGTCGCTGCAGACGCGCGAGCAGCACATCCGCCGCGAGAAGGCGACGTCGAATATCTGCACCGCGCAGGCGCTGCTCGCGAACATGGCGGCGATGTACGCCGTGTATCACGGTCCTGAAGGCATCAAGGCGATCGCAACGCGCGTGCACGCGCTGACGCGCTCGCTCGACGGCGCGCTCAAGTCGCTCGGCTACCAGCAAAGCAATCCAAATTATTTCGACACGCTCCGCATCGTCGCGGACGCCAATCGCGTGAAGAGTATTCGGTCGGCTGCGGTCGCGGCCGGATACAACTTCCGCTACGTGGGCGACACCGAGATCGGCATCGCGTTCGATGAAACGGTTACGGCCACGGATCTCGTGGCGGTGGTGGACATTTTTGCGACCAATGCGGGGAAGGGCGCTGCCGTCGTCGCATTGGATTCCAGCACTGCGGGCCCATCGTGGCCCGCATCGTTGATCCGGAAGTCGCCGTACTTGACGCATCCGGTCTTCAATTCGCATCGCTCCGAGAGCGAGATGATGCGGTATATCCGCAGCCTCGAGCGCAAAGACGTCGGCCTTGATACGTCGATGATCCCGCTTGGGTCGTGCACGATGAAGCTCAACGCCGCAAGCGAGATGTATCCGGTCTCGTGGGAAGAATTCTCGCGCATGCATCCGTTCGCGCCGGCCGATCAGACGCTCGGCTACAGACAGATCACCGACGAGCTCGAATCCGCCTTGTGTGAGATCACCGGCTTCGCGGCCGTGTCGCTGCAGCCGAATTCAGGCGCGCAGGGTGAGTTTGCGGGCCTGGCCGTGATTCGCGCGTATCACCAGTCGCGCGGCGAAGGCGCGCGCGATGTCGTGCTGATTCCCGCGTCGGCGCACGGCACCAATCCGGCCAGTGCCATCATGGCCGGCTTCAAGGTCGTCGTCGTGGCGACGGATCCAAACGGCAACGTCGATGTCGCCGATCTCAAGAAGAAGGCCGAAGAGCACCCGAAGAATCTTGCAGGCCTGATGATCACGTATCCGTCAACGCACGGCGTCTTCGAGGATTCCATCCGCGACATCTGCGCGACGATTCATCAATACGGCGGCCAGGTTTACATGGACGGCGCGAACATGAACGCGCAGGTTGGTCTCACCAGCCCCGCGACGATCGGCGCCGACGTCTGTCACTTGAACCTGCATAAGACGTTTGCGATTCCGCATGGCGGCGGCGGACCGGGCATGGGCCCGATCGGCGTGGCGAAGCACCTCGCGCCGTTTTTGCCGGGTCACCCGCTCGTCAACGTTTGGAGAGCGGACGCTTCAGCGTCCGCCGGAAGCAAGTCGATCCCGCCGGTATCGGCGGCGCCGTGGGGCAGCGCATCGATCCTGCTGATCTCGTACGGCTACATTCGCATGCTGGGTGGCAAGGGCGTGACCGATGCGACGAAGTTCGCGATTCTCAACGCCAACTACATCAAGTCTCGTCTCGAAAAGCATTACGACGTGCTCTACACGCGGCAGAACGGCCGCGTCGCGCACGAAATGATTTTCGACCTGCGCGAATTCAAGTCGAAGGGTGTTGAAGAAGGCGACGTCGCCAAGCGGCTGATGGACTTCGGATTCCACGCGCCGACGGTGTCGTTCCCGGTGCCGGGCACGCTGATGATCGAACCGACCGAGAGCGAGCCGAAAGCCGAGCTCGATCGGTTCTGTGACGCGTTGATCGCGATTCGCCGCGAGATCGAAGACGTCGTCACCGGCAAGGTCGATCCGAAAGACAACGTCCTCAAGAATGCTCCGCATACCGCCGCGGCCGTGTCGATCAATGACTGGTCGCATCCGTACTCGCGCGAGCAGGCCGCCTATCCGCTGCCGTGGGTGCGCGCGAACAAGTTCTGGCCGAGCGTGGGCCGCATCGACAATCCATACGGCGATCGCAACCTGATCTGCATCTGCCCGCCGATGGAGGCCTACGCCTGATCCCCTGACAGCTTGTTACCTGTGCTGATCCACTAGAATTGGATTCCCATCGGGATCCGCCAGCATGAAGCTGGCGGGGCCCGTTGTCGTTTCATCCGCCTCGCTCATCAGCGCCACGCCTTGCGCCTTCAGCGATTTCTGAAGTTCACGCACGTCGGTGAACGGATTCACTTGCTTCACATCCTGATCCCAGCCCGGATTGAAGGTCAGAATGTTCTTGTCGAACATGCCTTGAAACAGGCCAATGACGACGAGTCCGTTCTTCATGATGAGCCAGTTGCTCGTCGGCCCGCCCATGGTGCTCGCGAACCCGAGTTTTTCGTAGAACGCCTTCGAGGCGTGGATGTCTTTCACCGCGAGGCTGACGGAAAATGCGCCGAGTTCCATGGCTAACTCTTTTCTTGTTTGCGAAGTACCGCGGCCGAAATCAAAGTCACCAGCAGGCCCACCGGGAACGGCTCTGTGAAAGTCACGGCCGCGTTAATGAGCGGGTTCTCAAGCATCGCCTTTGCGTCCTTTCCCTGCTGTATTGCGGCGTCAATCTCGGCCTGGCTGGCGCCTTTGGCGCGCGCGGTTTCAACGATGTAGGCGCCCCACTTGTCGCCGAAGTCGGGCATCAGGTTGTAATAGACGATGAGCCACATCCCCACATAGAAGGCGCACGAGATCAACGTGATCAGGATGCCCGCGTTGAACCCCCTGGCAAATGTGATCTGTCCGCCGAGCACGTTGTCGCGGTATGACCGCACGCCGAAATACACGAACAGGAAAGAGATCAGAATCGCCGTGTAGCCGACATAGACGCCCCTGTCGAAGCCGATCGACTCGACAAAGAATGTGGTCAGGAACATCAGCGTCGCCGAAACGACGCCCGAGTAAACGCCGAACTTCAAGACCGTGTTTTTCATGATGCGAATCTAGGCTTCCGCGCCGATGCTGTCGTCATACGTTTGTATGATTTTCCGGATCATTGGGTAAAACTGCCGCGAATCACGCTTTCAGGCGATGATCCGCTGCGTCTTGGCGAGTTGAACGGCCTGCGTCCGGCGGTTGGCGCCGAGTTTGTCGAACACGCGGCTCGTGTGCGTCTTGACGGTGTTGTCGCTCACAAACAGCCGTTCAGCCATTTCCTTCGTGCTCAGCCCCTCGGCGATCAATTGCAGGACCTCGAGCTCGCGTGGGGTGATGCCCAGCGCGTCGATGCGCGCCTGGTCGGCCACAAACGGTTCCGCGGGAACGGCGACCGGCACCTCGACGTGCTTGACGACGATCTCTTTTCGCGTCACCCGGTATCCGAGCGCGATGCCGACGATGGCAAACGCCGCCGCCACGATCGTCGCGTAGATGCCGAACGACCCGCCGGTGAGGAGGAACCGGTACTCCATGAGTTGCATCGAGGCGATCAGCACGCCGCCGCAGATGCCGTAGATCGCGAGCTGTTTCAATACGAAGCCCCGCTAGATGATGCTACAGTTTCGAAACAGATGCGCATCCTCAACACCGATCAGATGCGTGAGGCCGATCGCCGGACGATCCAGGACATCGGCATCTCGTCCCTGGTCCTCATGGAGAATGCCGGCCGCCAGGTCGTGGCCGCCATCGAGTCCCTGTATGCCGATCTCGCCGAGCGCCGCATTGCGATCGTCTGCGGCAAGGGCAACAACGGCGGCGACGGTTTCGTCGTCGCACGGACGCTGCTCCAGCGCGGATTCGACGTCTCGGTATTCGTGATCGGTTCGGTGAGCGAGGTCAAAGGCGACGCGCGCGTCAATCTCACCATTCTCGGCAACATCGGCCAGACCGTTGTCGAGGTCACCGACGAGACCGCATGGGAGCTGCACGGCGGCGAAATCACGAGTCACGATCTGATCATCGATGCCATGTTCGGCACCGGGTTGACGTCGCCGTTGACGGGTTTCTATGAGACCGTCGTCGCGGACATCAACGAGGCCGGCGTGCCGATCGTGTCGATCGATCTGCCGTCGGGGATGAGCGCGAATACGTCCGACGTCATCGGCGATTGCATTGAGGCCACCGTGACCGTCGCGCTGGGGGCGCCGAAGTTGCCGCTGGTGCTGCCGCCGGCGGAGATGCAGGCCGGCGAGGTCGTGATTGCCGACATCGGCATTCCCGCCGGCGTGATCGCCCAGCTCGAAGGCCCGCTGATCGAATTGATGACGCGCGATCAGATGCGCGCGTTGATCCAGCCGCGGGCGGCCGACGCGCACAAGGGCGATTTCGGCCGCGTCCTCGTCGTCGCGGGATCGATGGGGAAGACGGGTGCCGCGGTGTTGTGCGCGCAGGGCGCGATGCGTGCCGGCGCCGGCCTGGTGACGGTGGCCGCACCCAGATCGGGTCAACCGATCATCGCGACGCACTCAGCGGAATACATGACGGAAGGTCTCGACGAAACACCGGAAGGCACCGTGCATTATTCGGCGGTCGATGACGTGCTCGGCATCGATGCCGATGTGATCGTCGCGGGTCCGGGTCTCGGGCGTGGCGAAGGCGTCACGACGTTCGTGCGCGAGCTGCTCGACAAGTGCGAAGGACCGCTGGTGCTCGACGCCGACGCGTTGAACGCGTTTGCCGACGAGCCCGCATTGCTTGTCGGCCGCGAAGGCCGCGATCTGATCATCACGCCACATCCTGGCGAGATGGCGCGGC
>Ga0075418_10010581_pt1 | contig 10330 bp, 9 predicted proteins | sample SoiMetdeltSBSDD2_FD_81776 | JGI IMG/M metagenome (GOLD analysis project Ga0075418, IMG submission 81776) | Bulk soil microbial communities from a Populus tree surrounding site in Tennessee, USA - Soil MetaG P. deltoides SBSDD2 | ecosystem: Environmental > Terrestrial > Soil > Tree plantation...
ATCGATGAATATCCGGTTCTCGCAGTGGCAGCGGCGGTGGCCGAGGGCAAGACAATTTTTTCGGGTATAAAAGAATTGCGCTACAAAGAGTCCGATCGCATCGCTGCTATGACGGCGGGCATGCGCGCTCTCGGCATTGAAGTCGAAGAGCGCGAGGACGGCATGACCATCCACGGCGGCAAGGGTTTTCGGGGCGGCGCGGTCAAAAGTTATGGCGATCATCGGGTCGCCATGTCTTTCGCGATTGCCGCTCTGTCCAGTGCGTCTGGCGTCACGATTGACGATGCCGCTTGCGTGGATATATCGTTCCCAGGCTTTTTTGATTTACTGGGGAAAATTTGTTTGCATTAGGGGATGAGACTTGTGATAGTCGGCGCGACGAGGGAGGACGGTTGATCATCGCTATCGATGGACCGTCAGGGGCCGGCAAGAGTACATTGGCAAAACGCCTGGCGAAAGAGCTTGGCTTTATCTACGTGGACACCGGCGCGATGTACCGGGCCCTGGCCCTCAAGGTCTTGCGTGAAGGAGTTGATTTGGCGGATGATGCGAGCATGGCTCGATTGATCGGATCGACCACGATCGATTTGCGGCAAGTCGACGGCGCGCTTCAAGTTTTGCTGGACGGCGCGGACGTCGCCGCCGAGATTCGCACGCCGCAGGTGAGCCAGATGGCGTCCAAGGCCTCGGCCTTGGGAGTCGTGCGCGTGCGCTTGCTCGAATTGCAGCGTGACATGGCCCGGCGCGGCAACATTGTCGCCGAAGGACGCGATATTGGGACAGTGGTTTTTCCTCAGGCGGAAGTCAAGATTTTTTTACAGGCCTCCGCTGCCGAGCGTGCCCGGCGGCGCTTTGCCGAGTTGCAGAGCGCCGGTCAGTCCGTGGACCTGACGAAAACTTTGCGCGAAATCGAGGAGCGCGACCAACGAGACAGCGAAAGAGATCTGGCGCCGCTGCGCCAAGCGGATGACGCTCTAATGATCGATTCATCGGGCGTGGATGCCGACCAGGTGACGGCACGGGTGTTAGCGCACATTCGTACGAAGCAAGAGAAAATCAAATAGATCGGAGTTAGTTTGCATGGCTGAACAGGATGAACAAAAGCAGGGCATAGCGACAGGCGGTGCCAGCGAATTCGAAGCGATGTTTGAAGAGAGCCTGCGCACAGTCAAGCCCGGCGGGGTCGTCAAAGGCAGGGTGGTTGGTATCACGGCGACTCATGTGCTGATCGACGTCGGCTACAAGTCCGAAGGGCAGATTCCCATCCAGGAATTCACTGACCGGCAGGGAAATGTGCAAGTCAAGGTGGGCGACGACGTCGATGTTTATTTCGACTCTTCTGAAGGTGAGGGCGGCGGCATCGTGTTGTCGCGCCAGCGAGCGGAGAATCTCAAAGTCTGGGAGGACCTGGAGAAGGCATTCAACGAAGAACAAGGTATCGAGGGCCATATCGTCGGCAAGGTCAAAGGTGGCTTCAAGGTCGACGTTGGTGTGCCTGCGTTTCTGCCCGGTTCGCACGTGGATATTCGCCCGAGCCGCAATCTCGACCGCTTCATCGGCACCACTGATCGCTTTGCCATTCTCAAGTTTAACCGAGCGCGCGGCAATGTCGTCGTCTCACGCCGTGCTCTACTCGAGAAAGAACGGGAAACGCTAAAGAAGGATATTCTCAAAGTATTGGAAGAGGGTGTCATTCTCGAAGGCACGGTTAAAAACATTACCGGTTACGGCGCCTTTGTCGATCTCGGCGGCATCGACGGTATTCTCCATATCAGCGACATGTCCTGGGGAAGGATCAATCATCCCTCCGAAATCGTCGAAGTCGGCGCCAAAATCCAAGTCGTCGTGCTCAAATTCGATACGGAGAAGGAACGTATCTCGTTGGGCATGAAACAGCTCACTCCCGACCCTTGGCACACCGTGGCGGAAAAGTATCCGATCGGAGCGCGTGTGCAGGGCAAGGTCATCAGCCTGATGGATTACGGCGCCTTCGTGGAGTTGGAAAGCGGTATCGAAGGCTTGGTGCACATTTCCGAGATGTCCTGGACGCGCAAGGTGACCCACCCGTCGAAACTTCTCCAGGTCGGCCAGGAGGTCGAGGTGGTGGTTTTGAACGTCGATCCGGGACACCGGAGAATCTCCCTCGGCCTCAAGCAGATTATGGCCAATCCGTGGGAGGCGGCCAGAGAAAAATATCCGGTCGGCAGCATCGTCAAGGGCCCGGTACGCAACATTACCGATTTTGGCATCTTCGTCGGTATCGAAGAGGGCATCGACGGTCTCGTGCATATCTCGGATCTGCATTGGACCAAGAAACTTAAGCACCCTTCCGAGTTATTTAAAAAAGGCGATATCGTCGAGGCCAAAGTTCTTGGCGTCAACGTTGAAAACGAGCGATTTTCCCTTGGTATCAAACAGCTTGCACCCGATCCCTGGAAAGTCGTCGCCGACCGCCATCCAGTGGGCTCCAAAATCAAAGGCCAGGTGACGAGCGTGCCGGACTTCGGCGTTTTTGTGCGTATCGAAGAGGGCGTCGAAGGACTGATTCACGTTTCCCAGCTCAGCACCGAACGAGTCGACAAGCCCTCGAGCTTGTTCAAGGTCGGTGACGAAGTCGAAGCCGAGGTCGTCAGCATCGATCCCGCGGATCGCAAGATCGGGCTGAGTGTCCGGGCGCTGCGCCGCACGGAAGAGCGCCAAGAAATGGAAAGCTATTTGAAGCGCGAAAAAGAGGGCTCGCGATTTTCCTTCGAGTCGCTCTTGGGCGACGAGCTGCGTCTGGATAAAGATGATGACGCCCAGAGCGGCCGCAAAGGTCGCGGCTAGGTTCGGCTAAGCTTATGACCAAGAAATCTTATATATTGCGCGGGCTAGGATTGCTGTTCGTTTTTATCCTGGTGGTGTTTACCGGAATTTTCTTCTACGCCTACCTCACCGGCGGGGATTCCAAAGCGTTGTCGCTTTTTTCCGGTGACGGCGTCGGCGTTCTGCAAATCGATGGCGCGATCGACGACTCGCGAGGCGTGCTCATCGAGTTGAAACGGCTCAAAGAAATGCCTTGGGTGAAGGCAGTGGTGGTTCGGATCGACTCGCCCGGCGGCGCCGTGGCGCCGACCCAGGAGATCTTCGAAGAGATTCAACGATCGAAAAAACAAAAACCGTTTATTGCGTCTATGGGCGGTATGGCGACCTCGGGCGGCTACTACATCGCTGCTGCGTGCGACAAGATCGTCGCCAATCCCGGCACGTTGACCGGGTCGATCGGCGTGATCATGCAACTCACCAACCTCGAAGAGTTGATGAAAAAAGTCGGCGTCAAAGGACTCAACATCAAAAGTGGCGCGAATAAGGACCTCGGCTCGCCCTTTCAAGCCATATCGCCTGAAGGACGCGAAATTCTCCAATCGCTGGTGGACAACGTCCACAGCCAGTTTGTCGCCGCGGTGGCCAAAGGCAGAGGCATGAACGAAGGTCAGGTGCGCAAGCTTGCCGACGGCCGGGTGTATTCCGGTGCGCAAGCAAAGGACCTAGGGTTGATTGATCAGTTTGGCACTTTGGAAGATTCCATCGAACTGGCGGCCAAACGCGCGGGTCTCGAAGGCGAACCCGCGGTTTATTATTCTCGTCCGGAACAAGAGCGCTGGTGGGAGCGCATGTTCATGGGGGTATTCGGCCGTCGACTGCCGGGAACCGATCGCGGTTGGCTCCGATACGAGTGGTCACCGGCGCTCCTCCAATAGCGCGCGCCGTCATCTTTAATCAGATCCATTTGAAAATTATCTTCTTCGGTTGTGAGGGCGATGATATGACGAAAAGGGATTTAATCGATGAGGTCAACAAAAGGTTTCCTCATCTTTCGCGGCGGGATTCGGAGGTCATCATTAATGCGATTTTCGATTCGATGGTCGACGCGTTGGCTCAAGGAGACCGCATCGAGATTCGCGGTTTTGGCAGCTTCGTCGTCAAGCATCGGCGCGCGCGCCAGGGGCGCAATCCCAAGAGCGGCGCGTTAGTTTCGGTCGCCGCCAAAAAAGTACCGTTCTTCAAAGTCGGCAAAGAGCTGCGTTTGCGCGTCGACGGCAAACCTTACGATCCGAGCGAAGACGGAGAGGATGAGTGAAACAGCTTTGGGCGCCTTGGCGGATGGCCTATATCAATGACGACGCCAAGGATGCGGGCTGTATTTTCTGCACCCTATATCGTCAAGACGACCAAAGAGCTGCGTTGGTGCTAGCCCAGACCAGCCACTCGGTCGTCATCATGAACAAGTATCCCTATAACAACGGACATCTGTTGCTGGCTCCCAAGCGTCACGAAAATAATCCGGACAAGTTGCCGAGCGAGGAATTTATCGATCTCAACGAAGCATTACGGCGTTCCATCGAGATTGTTCGCAGCGCGTTTCATCCCGGCGGCATCAACTTGGGGATGAATCTCGGCAAGTGCGCGGGCGCTGGGATCGAAGATCATCTGCATTGGCACATCGTGCCGCGTTGGGAAAGGGGATGCCAATTTTATGCCCGTCATCGCCGAGACGCGTGTGATGCCACAGCATTTGCTCGATAGTTATGACCGCTTGCAACCATTCTTTCGCGAGCTTGTCGGTTAATCTGATAGCTGAAACATGATACTTTGATATAAGATGCGTGGTAAAGTCGGCGCAAGCTTGAGACCAATATTCTTAAGGGGAGGCCAGAGCACGTGAGCGAGGCAAAAACATTAGGAGAACTCAAAAAAAGCGGTGTGAAAGTCTTACCGGTGCGCGAGGAAATGCGTAAGAATCTCGTGCGTTACCTGGAAAGCGGCGAACGAATTCTACCGGGCATCATCGGTTATGACGAAACGGTTATCCCGGAAATCGAAAACGCCATACTCTCCGGCCACCACATGGTCTTCCTAGGCGAGCGGGGCCAGGGCAAGTCGCGCATCATTCGCGGGTTGCTCAGCTTGCTCGACGAACGCATTCCGATCGTACATGGCTGCGAGATCAATGATAATCCTTACAATCCGATTTGCCGCCCCTGCCGCAAGAAAGCGGCCGAGCTTGGCGACGCGCTGCCGCTGCAATGGGTCGATCGCGATCATCGCTACGGGGAGAAACTGGCGACTCCGGACGTGTCGATCGCCGATCTCGTCGGCGAAATCGACCCGATCAAAGTTGCCGAGGGCCGTTATCTCGCGGACGAAGAAACCATCCACTACGGTTTGGTGCCACGCACCAATCGCGGTGTTTTTGCCATCAACGAGCTGCCCGATTTGACGGAAAAGGTGCAAGTCGGTTTGTTCAACCTGATGGAAGAAAAAGACGTGCAGATCAAAGGTTATAAGATTCGCTTGCCTCTCGACGTTATCATCGTCGCCAGCGCCAATCCGGAGGATTATACTAGCCGTGGCCGGATCATCACGCCGCTCAAGGACCGCTTCGATGTGCAGATTCGCACCCATTATCCGAAAAAGATCGAAGACGAGCTCGACATCATGGAGCAGGAATCGGCGCCGACGAACGAGCGCAGCCGCAAAGTCGACGTGCCGCGCTTTATGAAGGAGATCCTCGGCTATCTCACTTTCGAGGCGCGCAAGTCGAACGAAATCAATCAGGCCTCAGGCGTCAGCGTGCGCGTCACGATCAACAATTACGAAAGTTTAATCAGCAATGCCGAAAAGCGCTCGCTGCGCTGCAAGGAAAACGAAGTCGTGCCGCGCATTAGTGATTTACACGCGATCTTGGCCTCGACCAACGGCAAAATCGAAATGGAGTACGTCGGGGAGGACAAGAAGGAAGATGAGCTAGTCGAGAAGCTGATCAATCGATCGATTATCAAAGTCTTCGATCAATACTTCAGTCTCAACTCGCTGCAGAAAGTCGTCGAATATTTCAATTCCGGTTGGGGTGTCGAAGTTTCCGATCAAATGACATCACAAGACTATCTGGAAGGCATCAAGGAGATTCCTGGCTTAAAAGAGGCGATCAAAACTCTCGCCATTTCAGAATCGCCGGAGCTGATGGCGTCCGCAACCGAATTTGTCCTCGAAGGGCTCCATCTGCACCAGAAGCTCAACAAAGAGATGGAGGGTGGCCGAGTCACGTACGGCAAGTAGCCTTTTTCTTTCTTCCGAACAAGCTCTTTAAGCGCAGCCAATGGTTCATATCCGTTACAGCCGCTGGGATGGTCGAAAGCGGGATTCGCTCGATGCCGATTCCGTATTCGATCAGCTGAACGACTACATGAACGACACCGGCGATCTGCAGCAAGCGATGCGCCGCTTGATGCAAAAGGGCATTAAAGACGGCGAGAAGCAAACCAAAGGGCTCGAAGATCTCTTGTCGCAAGTGGCGCGCGAGATGCGCAAGCTCTATGACGAGTACCGCCTACAATCGGCGATGGATGAGGTGCAGGACCAACTCGATTCTGTCGTCGATCAGGAGCGCCAGACCCTCGAAGAGATGGATCAAGCGGGAAACGACGTCCAGGATAAGAAACAATTTCTCAACGATCTGCCGGGCAAAACCAGCGAAGCTATCGAAAAGCTGACCTCTTACTCGTTCGAAAACCCGGAGGCGGAAAAAGAGTTTCAGCAACTGGTGATGCAGCTAGAGCAAATCCGCAAACTGGAAAACTGGCTGCGCCGCGAAGGCAGCCTGTTTCGCGGCCAGACGCCGGTCGAGTTCCAGCAATCGCAAGAGCTCATGGAGCGGATGGAGGATCTACGCAAGCTGGAATCGCAGCTTTCCAGCATGCAACTGCGAGATGTCGACAAGGATCTGCTCGAAAAACTTCTGGGCGGCGATCCTAAGCAGGACTTCGAAGGGGTGATGCGCATGCAATCGTTGCTCGAAGAGGGCGGTTACGTTCTCGAGCAAGGCGAACGTTTCGATTTGACGCCCAAGGGTGTGCGCCGCGTCGGCCATCTCGCGCTGCGCGACATCTACCGGCAGTTGCGCCGCGACGGCATGGGACGACACACGACGCGCAATCGCGGCAGTCAGGAGATGATCCTCGAAACCAGCCGGCCCTATGTGCAAGGCGATCCGTTCCACATCAACATGATTCAGACGCTCAAGAATGGTCTGCTGCGCGGCGGCGGCGTGCCGGTACGAATTAGCCCAAGTGATTTTGCGGTGTATGAGTCGGAGTACAATACCCGCGCGGCGACCGTGCTACTTTTGGACATGAGCTGGTCGATGAGTTGGGAAGGCCGTTTTGCCGCGGCGAAAAAAGTCGCATTGGCGATGGAGAGTCTGGTACGTTCGCTTCATCCGCGCGATTACTTTGGCATCGTCGGTTTCTTTACCCGCGCCGTTGAGCTCAAGGCGAAAGATTTGCCTCAGGCAACCTGGAACATGGGCGATCCCTTCACCAATTTACAGGATGGCTTGCATTTGGCGACCGAAATGCTCGGCAAAAAACCCAGCGCCAACCAGCAAATGATCGTCATCACCGACGGGCAACCGACCGCTTATTGCCGCCAGGGAAGACTTTATTGCGAATGGCCGTTGAGCTTCGGCGGCATCAGCCAGCGCGCCGCGGAAGAAACTTTAAAAGAAGTCGAGCGCATTACGCGCAAAGGCATCACCATCAATACTTTCATGCTCGACGATAGCGCGATTTTACGCGGCTTCGTCGATGACCTGACCCGCATCAACAAGGGCCGTGCCTTTTACACCCGCCCCGATCGGCTCGGAGAATATCTCCTGGTCGACTATCTCGCGCATCAACGAAAAAAAGTTTAACGGTCAGCGCATTAAACCGTTCCAGTTGTTTCAATAGTTGCCGACGTTCCAATTCTAAATCCTTCAAGTATTTCCAGCTGTTTTTTCGCCGTCCACAAAAGATCACTTTCAGAGCGGTCAAAAAGGTTTCGCGCGATGGTCGACGAGCGGAGGCATGATAAAGCGAGTCAGGCGAGCGCAAGCGAAGCTGCCGAGCCTCGTTGACGCCGTTGACTACTGAAATTATTTTCAGTATATAGTTTTTATGCTTCCACCGCTCACCGATCGGCAGAAAGCGATCTACGATTTTCTGCTCAAGACCATTCGGGAGAAAGGCTTTGCGCCGTCAATCCACGAGATCGGCAAGCAATTCAAAATAGCCTCGACCAACGGCGTTTCCGATCATCTGAAGGCGCTGGAGAAAAAAGGCTACATCCGCCGGGTCGGTAAGCGCGCCATCGAGGTCGCCAATGCGCTGGGCAAGACGGTTTTGACTGCTACCCGAGAAGTACCAGTGCTTGGCCGAGTGCCTGCCGGCAAGCCGTTTCTCAGCGAGGAAAACATCGAGGGGCTTTTGACTATCCCCAACGACATGGGCAGTGGAAAACAGTTTGCGCTGCAGGTCAAAGGCGACAGCATGACCGGTGCCGGCATCTTGGACGGCGACCGGGTGATCGTGAAACAACAGGGAGCGGTGGAAAACGGCGAAATTGTTTGCGCGGTAATTAATGGCGAGGCAACCTTAAAGCGGTTTTTTAAAAAAGATGGCGTCATTACCCTTAAAGCAGAGAATGAAAAATATCCACCGATCACTGTGTCGGAAGGGGAATTTCGTATCGCCGGGCGGGTCGTCGGATTGTTAAGAAAGTTTTAATGAAGGTGAGGGTTCAAATGGTTCAAGTCGTTCAAAACGTTCAAATCGTTTAAAAGGGATTCGAGCGGTTTGAACGATTGGAACCCCTGGAACTATTGGAACCGCTAGGCAAATTCGCCGGAAGCCTATCCGAGTTTTTAAAACCTTTGTGACCTTTGCGTACCTTGGTTAATTTTATGGCTCTTTCTTCCGCGCAAAAACTTCATCTCGTCATCCCTTCGAAGACGCCGTGGACGTTGGCCGAAGTCGCTGGGCGGCTGGTGGAGATCTCCGGCTCCACGGCTACCGCCGCGTTGACGCTTACCTTTGTTTTGGTGCACGAGGCCCAAGAATGCGGTGAACCGGTGGGTTGGGTGACCTCGACGGAAAGTTGCTTTTATCCGCTCGATGCGGCTCAAAACGGCCTGGATTTAAAGTCGTTAGTCGTCGTTCGTTTAACCAAAACTGAAAGTATCGTGCGAGCCGGCGAAAAGCTTTTGCGGTCCGGCGGCTTCGGCGTCATTGTGCTCGATCTCGGCGCCACCGATATGCCGATGCCGTTGCAGACGCGCTTGACCGGTCTTGCCCATCGTCATCACACCGCGGTGGTTTGTCTGACCGAAAAAGACCGCGCCGCGTTTTCTCTCGGTTCTTTGGTTTCGCTCCGAGCGCACGCTGAAAAAAAGCGCGCTGCGGATAATCGATTTGCTTGCACGCTGCACGTTCTCAAGGACAAACGACGTGGCCCCACTTGGCATTATGAAGAACTCTATACCGGACCGGTTGGCTTGTGTTGATCTGCCGGATTTTCCACTGCAACTCTTGCTTCGGCGCCACTCGGAATGGGCCGGTTATCCGGCAGCGGTGGTGGCTGAAGACAAGCCCCAAGGTTTGCTACTCTGGGTTAATGAAAAAGCCCGCCAGCAGGGCGTGCTCCCCGGCTTGCGTTATGCCGCGGCCTTCTCTTTAGCCACGGGGCTCCGTGCCGGCGTAGTCGCGCTCGCTGAAAGTAAAAAAGCTATTAGCGATTTAACCTATTCTCTCATGCGGTTTACTCCAGAAGTTGAACCATCGGCTGAAGAGCCGGGCGTCTTTTGGTTGAACGGCTCCGGCCTGCAGAATCTCTACGCTTCGCCGCGGCAATGGGCCTACGCCATACATCAAGATCTGCGCGCCCGAGGATTCACGGCAAATCTTGCGGTCGGCTTCACGCGCTTCGGCGCTTATGCCGTCGCCAAATCAAAAAAAGGAATTACGATCTTTCGCGATCCCGCCGAAGAGCGCAGCGGCGCACGTGCGGTACCGCTCAATCGCTTGAATATCGAACCCGAGTTCCGCGATATACTTTTTCAACTCGGCATTAAAACCGTCGGCGCTTTGCTCTCCCTTCCGCCGGGCGGCCTGCGCGAGCGCTTCGGCAAAGCAGCACATCGACTTTACCGCATGGCCGCCGGCGATCTCTGGGCGCCGCTCGAGCCGCAGGCAGTGAAAGAGCGCGCACGACAAAAATGCATCCTCGACAATGCGGAAGACGACACCACGCGGCTGCTATTTCTGATCAAGCAACTGCTGCATCCACTCTTGATCATTCTAGCGAAGCGCCATCAAACGCTGGTCACGCTGCAGCTCGCCTTGCTGATCGATCATAACGGCTGGCTCAAAGAGCCGCTGCGCCCAGCAACGCCGACACTCGATGCAGCGCAGATTTTAGATTTAATTCGGCTACGCCTGGAGTCGTTTCAGCTTGCCGCCGGTGTAGTCGAAAT
>Ga0075418_10010582_pt1 | contig 10328 bp, 12 predicted proteins | sample SoiMetdeltSBSDD2_FD_81776 | JGI IMG/M metagenome (GOLD analysis project Ga0075418, IMG submission 81776) | Bulk soil microbial communities from a Populus tree surrounding site in Tennessee, USA - Soil MetaG P. deltoides SBSDD2 | ecosystem: Environmental > Terrestrial > Soil > Tree plantation...
GGCTCCTCGTACCAGGAGTACGCGTAGGACGGATCCTCGGTCTCCTTGGCGAGCGCCGTGAGCTTGAGCGGATGGAAGGTGTCGCACATGACGGCGAGCTCGTGGGTCTCCGTCATCCCGATCGACTTCTCCGCGAGACCCGGCTGCGGCCCGTGCGGGATCGCGGACGGGTGCAGCGTCACCGACCCGATCTCGATCCCCTTGCGCGAGCCGAAGTTGCCGGAGACGTAATAGATCATCTCCTCCGAGTTCAGATTCGAGTGGTGGTACGGGATCGGGATTGCGAGCGGGTCGAAGTCGAGCTTGCGCGGGCAGAAGGAGCAGATGACGAAGTTGCGCCCCTGGAAGGTCTGGTGCGCCGGGGGCGGCATGTGGATCCGGCCCGTGATGGGCTCGAAGTCGTTGATGTTGAACGTCCACGGATAGACGTAGCCGTCCCAGCCCACGACGTCGAACGGGTGGTAGTCGAGGACATAGGTCTGGTAGCCGTCCTTGACCCGGAACTTGACGACATGCTCGCCGCGGTCAGAGTGCGTCCGGAGCTCAAGCGGCGGATGGATGTCGCGGTGGTAGTAGGGCGCGTGCTCGAGGAGCTGGCCGTACTCGTTGCGGTAGCGGCGCGGGATCTCGATCAGGCCGGGCGACGTGAAGACGAGGTAGCGCTGCTCGCCCTCGGGGACGAACCGGTAGGTCGTGCCGCGCGGAATGACGATGTAGTCGCCGTCGCGGTAGGGCAGGTCGCCGAAGATCGTCTCAAGAGTGCCCTTGCCCTCGTGGACGAAGACGACCTCGTCGCCCTCGCCGTTTCGATAGTGGTGCTCCATGGCGGCGCTCGGCCGGCAGAGCGCGATCTCGACGTCGTCGTTCCACATGAGCAGCTTGCGGCCGCTGACCGCGTCGCCCTCGGGCTCGACGCCCATCGTCCGGAAGTGCCGATGCTGGTGCGCGCCGGGATCCCACTCCTCCCGCTCGATGCGGTCGAACGAGCCGATCTCCTTCACGCGGCAAGGCGAGTGGAGGTGGTACAGGATCGACTCGTTCCCGGAGAAGCCCTCGAGGCCCATGACCTCCTCGGTCAGGAGCGTGCCGTTCTCCCGGAACTGGATGTGGCGCTTGCGCGGAACGCGGCCGAGTCGCTGGTAGGTCGGCATGTGGGCAAGAATACCCGCGCCCCCATTCCACGACGCTCCGGCAGGGAGGCCCCCATGCTCAAAGAGTTCAGAGACTTTCTCCTGCGCGGCAACATCGTCGAGCTCGCCGTCGCGTTCGTCCTCGGCGTCGCCTTCGGCGCGCTCATCAACTCATTGGTCGACAACCTGCTCATGCCGGTCGTTGCGATGATCATCGGCAAGCCTGACTTCCGCGAGCTGACGTTCACGATCAACGACTCGGTCTTCCGCTACGGCGCGTTCCTGACCGACGCGATCGCTTTCGTGGCCGTCGCCGCGGCGGTGTTTTTCTTCGTCGTCAAGCCGATAAACATGCTCCGCGAGCGGCGCGCGGGCGGCGCCGAGGAGGAAGGGCTGCCGGACGAGGAGCGGCGCCACCAAGAGCTGCTCGCGGCGCTTCGGGAGAGTCGCGCCTAGCCGGACATGGAGGCCCTGAAGGCGCTCAACCTCGGCGTTCGCTTCTTCGTCGTCGAGCTCGGCGCCCTGGCCGCCGCGGCGTACTGGGGCTGGGAGGCCACGTCCGGGCCGGGCCGGTGGTACCTCGCCATCCTGGCGCCGGCCGCGGTCATCGTCGTCTGGGCGCTCTTCGTCTCGCCCAGAGCGCGGGTCCGGGTGTCGAAGGAGGCTGCGCTCGCCGTCGAGCTCGTCCTGCTCGGGGTCGTCACGTTCGGCCTCGCCGTCACGGGCCCGGTCTGGCTCGGGGTCGCCTACGGCGCGATCGCGGTGGTGAGCGGCCTCGTCAACTACGCGTTCAAGCCGTAGCGACGCGGTTTTGTAGCACGCCGATCCCCTCGACCTCGAGCTCGACCTCGTCGCCGGGCCCGAGCCAGCGGCCGTCGCCGTGCTCGAGGATGCAGCCAGTTCCGACGGTGCCCGAGCCGAGCACGTCGCCCGGGACTAGCCGCGTGCTCTCGGCCGCGTGCGCAGCGAGCTCCTCGAAGGGCCAGTGGATGTCCCCGAGGTTCCCGCGGGAGCGCTCTTCGCCGTTGATGCGGGCGGTCATCTCGAGCCTGAGGTCGCCGAGCTCATCGGGAGTAACCAGTACCGGCCCGAGCGAGGTCGCGAAGTCCTTCCCCTTCGCCGGCCCGAGGCCGACGGTCATCTCCGCGCGCTGGAGATCACGGGCCGACCAGTCGTTCAGGACCGTGAAGCCGGCGATGCGACCCTCGGCCCCGATCACCGCCGCGACCTCGAGCTCGTAGTCCCACTCCGAGCTCGCGGCTGGAAAGGAGATCTCGTCCTCAGGGCCATAGATCGCCGCCGGGTTCGAGAAGTAGAAGACCGGGCGGCCGTACCACTCCGGCGGCACCTCGAGCCCGCGCGATGCACGTGCGGTCCGGACGTGCTGCTCGAAGGCGTAGAAGTCGCGAACGGACGGCGGCTGCGGGATGGGCGCCCGCAAGCTGATCGCGTCGAGCGAGTGCTCGCCGACCTCCTCCCCGCCCGAAGCCAGCCACTCGGCGAGCGAGGGGGCGCCGAGCTCGACCACACGGTCGCCCTCGATCCTCCCCGGCGCGAGGCGACCGGCCGCCTCGAACGTGCAGAGCCTCAAAGGTTGCCGCGCAGGGCCTGCTCGCGCTCGATCGCCTCGAAGAGCGCCTTGAAGTTCCCGTCGCCGAAGCCGCGCGCCCCGTGGCGTTCGATCACCTCGAAGAACAACGTGGGCCGATCCTGTGCCGTCTTCGTGAAGATCTGCAGCAGATAGCCGTCGTCGTCGCGGTCGACGAGGATCTTGTGCTCGCGAAGCTCGGCGTAGTCCTCGTCGATCTCACCCACGCGATCCGGCGCGTCCTCGTAGTAGGTGTCCGGCGTGTCGAGGAAGAGCAGACCGCGTCCTTTGAGGTTCTCGACGGTGGCGACGATATCGCTCGACGCGAGCGCGATGTGCTGTGCGCCGGCGCCGTTGTAGAACTCGATGTACTCGTCGATCTGGCTCTTGCGCTTGCCCTCGGCCGGCTCGTTGATCGGGAACTTGATCTTCCCCTCGCCGTCCGACATGACCTTGGACATGAGCGCCGAGTACTCCGTCTGGATCTGGTCGTCGCCGAAGTGGAGGATGTTCGTCATGCCGAAGACCCGCTCGTAGAACTCGACCCAGTCGTCCATGCGGCCCAGCTCGACGTTGCCGACGACGTGGTCGATGTTCGTCAGGCCGGCGTCCGCGCCCGCCTGGCCGTTCGCCGAGACCGAGACGAATCCCGGGAGAAAGGCGCCCTCGTACCCGGAGCGCTCGACGAAGGTGTGGATCGTGTCGCCGTAGGTCGCGATCGCTGCGAGCTGGACGGCGCCTTGGTCGTCCTCGAGCTTCGTTGGCTCTCTCACGCCGCGCGCCCCACGCTGCACGGCCTGGCCGTATGCCTCGGTCGCGTCGGGAACGGTCAGCGCGATGTCGCGGACGCCGTCGCCGTGGCGGGCGTAGTGGCGGGTGATCTCGTGGTCCTCGCGGAGCGCCGTCGTCAGGACGAGGCGGATCTCGCCCTGCTCGAGCACGTAGGAGGCCCGGTCGCGGAGCCCGGTCTCGGGCCCTGCGTAGGCGGTGCGCGTGAAGCCGAGTACGCGCTCGTAGAAGTACGCCGACTGCTTCGCGTTCCCGACCCAGAGCTCGAGGTGGTCCCAACCGAGCAGCGGCATGAAGTCCTGCATCGGAACCTCAGTTTAGAGGTGCTCAGTCCTGGCTGGGGGCCGGCGGCCGCGTGCTCCGGGCGAGCAGGATCCCGGCGCCGATCACGAGCCCGCCGACGATCTGCACAGTGCCCATCTCCTCCGAGAGAACGACGAGTGCGAAGAACGCGCCGAGGAATGGCTGCAGGTTGGCGTAGAGCGAGGCGCGCGCGGCGCCGACCTTGTCGATGGCCGTGAACCACATGATGTTCGTGAAGACGAGGCTGAAGAAGAGGCTGTAGACGAAGCACGCCCAGGCGAGGCCTGAGAGCGCATCCCAGTCCTGCTCACCGACCTGGACGATGGCCGTGAGGATGAGCGGCACCGAGCCGACCAGGCCCATGAACGCGCTGATCCGATAGGGCGAATAGCGCCGCATGAGCGGGCCCATGGCGGCCGAATAGAGCGCCCACGTGGCCGAGGCGGCCAGGCCGAGGAGGATTCCGCCGAGGTCGCCTGAGAGCCCGCTCGAGGCGCCGGCCGCGACGAGGGCGACGCCGGAGAAAGAGATGACCGTCGCCGCCCAGTGGCGGAGGCGCAGGCGCTCGAGCCCGAACGCCCAGGAGATGAGCGCGACGAAGATCGGGAGCGTCCCGAACATGAGGGCAACAGTTGCGGCCGTCGTCAGCTTCACCGCGAAGACGAACGAGAGCTGGTTCAGCCAGATGCCCGAGAGCGCCGCGCCGGTCATGAAGAGGACATCGCTCCTCCGGACGCGCAGGCTGCTCTCGCGCGCGTAGGTGTAACCGGAGAAGAGAAGCGCGCCGATCGCGAAGCGCACCGATGAGTAGGCGAGCGGCTCCCACCCGTGCGTCAGCGCGTACTTGACCACAGTGAAGTTAAACGACCAGAACAGCACGGTCACGAGCAGCAGCACGTCTGGCGGAACCCGGTGTCTCATGCGGGTTTGCAGCCTATGCGAGCGCTCGGCGGTGGCCTACGGTGTTGTCAGTTCTGGAAAGGGGGATGAAGCACGCGCTCTTCCGAGCCGGGATCACGCCCCCGATCATCTTGCGTCGGGCAAGCGGGTAGCATCGCCCAATGGGTACCACCGTCTACTGGATGAACACCTCCGTCGACCTGCTGATCGAGCAGAGCCCAGACGACCATACGGGCAAAGAGGGCACAGGCTCGTGGATACGAATCGACGAGGAGCTGCATCGCGCGTTCAACGAGCGAGGTCGGGGACACGCGCTCGATATCGAAGGGCGCGTCATCTACGAGATGATGGAAAGTTACTGGCCGCCTGCCCGGGAAGACGCGTCGCTGCCCGACTTCCTGCGCGAGTGGGCACACATCTGGACAGACCTGCCGAAGGTGCTCGTGTCCAACACACGCACCGAGGCTCAGCACAACACGCGCATCGTCGGCGGACCAGATGCGCTCGACCAGATCGCGCAGATCCGGGCCGAGACTGACGGCATCATCGGCGTCGGTGGTGCAAACATCGCGACCCAGATGCTGCAACGCGGACTGCTCGACGAGATGGTGATCTATTCGCACCCAGCAATCCTCGGCAAGGGCCGACCATTATTCGACACGCTCGACGCACCGCTGATCCTGGACCTGCTCGACCAGGAACGCTTTACGAGCGGAGTCACCATGCATCACTACTCGATTCGCTGAAACACGCCGATTAGCAGGGCTTTTCTGAAAGGGCGGTAGGTAAAGCCCACTACCGTGAAGTTGAAGCTCCAGAAGAGCACCGTGACGAGCAGGAGCACGTCGGGCGGGACGCGGCGGCGCACCGCGGCACCCTAGAACGCAGCTTCTGGACACGTCCAAAAGAGCGAATTGAAAATCGTGGCCGCGCCAGTCATCGTGTCTGGAGGTCGCGCCCGCCGACCGCACAGCGACCAAGGAGCCTTCGGTGACGGCGCGCATGACCATTCCGCTTTGCCTGTTCCTCACCCTGGCCGCGAGCGCTTGCGGCTCCGCGCAGACTGAGCGCGGAGCGCAGCCGCCGGGCGCACGGCCGCCCGCCGTCTACACGGTCGGGCGCACGTTGGTGGGCCTACCGGGTCACGACCGAGTGACGCTCGCGGCAGCGCCCGTCACTCCACTCGCGGGCTGGCTCACGCCGGTTGCCGTGCCGTCGCCCAACGGCCGCTTCGTCGCCTACAACGCGTGGCGCGAGCTTCGCGAGGACGACCCCGCGCTCTCCTGGGAAGACCAGGGCATCTCGGCCGGCGACCCGCTCGCCCGGCCCTCGATCCGCCTGCACGACCTTCAGACCGGGACCGATTCGGCCTACGTCGTCGGCGCCTTCTCACTCGCATGGCGCGGCGATGGCGCGATCGCGTACTTCAAGGGCGCGAACCGCGACTACCGTGCGGGCGTCCGCTACGTGGGCGACGTCTTCGTGCGCGACTCGGTGAACGGCCCGCCCCGGCTCTGGACGGAGCAGACCGACCGCTATGTCGTCGCCGGCTGGGCAGGGCCCTCGCTGCTCGTCTACCGGGTGCGGGCCGGCGAGGCGCTCGACGTCCTCGCGCTCGACGGGCCCGGGAAGCGGCGAGTGCTCGCCTCCGACGCAGGCCTCGTCGCCGTCAGCCCCGACGGCACGAGCGCACTCGTCGAACACGGGCCGGAGACAGGCCCGCCGCGGGTGGACCTCATCGCCGTCTCGAACGGCACGAAGCTGGCCTCGCTCGACGTGAGCTCGGTGGACCCCGCGGTCGGGGTCGTCGGCTACGCGGGCGACTGGCAGGGCGACCTCGTCACGGCGCCGTCCGCCTCCGGCCTCGCTGTCTTCCGCATCGCCCGCGGCCGCATCGACCTCGCCCGAACGATGCGCGCCGCAGCGGGCCAGGGCGTCGCCGAACCCCGCTTCGTCGGACTGAGCCGCGTGACGGGCTGGACGAGCTCGTCTTCGGGAGGCGCGTTCGTCGACTGCGACCGCATTTCCGGCCGCTGCGCCCGCGCCGTCCCGCTGCCCGACGCCCGGGGCGTCGAAGGCTTTCCCGCCTGGCGTCGTCCCGTCTACAATCCGAGCCGCCCGCAGGAAGGAGAAGCGTGAGGTGCGCATCGCCCTGCTCGCGGCGTTCGTTCTCTGCTGGACTGTGGGTCCGGCCTCGGCAGCCAACGGCTGGTGGACGTTCGACCGCAACACGAATCTCAACTCGACGCTGACCTGGAAATGGACGTACCCGCCCAGCCCCGCTGAGTACAGCCGCAGCTGGCGCGGCGGCTCCGGAACGACCATGGACGAGTGCGAGATCGGCCGCGGCTGGCTCCCCTCCGGCTGGTACGCCCAGAAGGGCCATTGGGACCACTACGACGGCTCCAAGGTCAGGGGTCGCGTGTGGTGGGTCCAAGACAAGACCTGCAGGGACGGGTCGGCCCGGCGCACCGAGCTCTTCATCCACAGCGAGGAAACGGCGTCCAACGGCCAGTCGTGCACCTCGACCTACGACGACCCGTTCTGCTGGGAGCGCGAGTCCGACTACTACTCGAACGGCTGCATCAAGCTGGCCCGGCCAAGCCCGGTTGCGAGCTTTCCCAACGACCTCGGGGCCGCGCACGCGACGTATCACGACTATGGAGGGAAGAGCGCCCACGGCGCCTACGACACGTCCGATGCCAACGAGCTCTACGTCTACTCGTAGACGGTCCGCAAACGGATAGAGTCGCGCGCGTGGCGGAGCCCACGAAAGAGGACATCGACGCCCTGGTCGGGGCCGCGACGCCCCACTTCGCGATGCAGATCCGAGCGCGCGTCCGTGCCCTGGTCCGCGACCTCCCCGAGGACCATTCGGTCCGTCGCCACGGCGACGAGCAGATCGCGCTCCTGGAGCGGCTGGCCTTCGCGAGCTCGAAGGCGGAGGAGGGGCCGCTCGAGCCGCCGACCAGGCTCGGCTGGGACGAGCTCCCGAGCCACGCGTCCGCCGCTGACCCGCTACCGCCGAAGGCGTGAGCTTCGAAGGCAAGTCCGTTCTCGTTACGGGCGGCTCGCGCGGGATCGGGAAGGCGATCTCGCTCCGGTTCGCCGGGCAGGGAGCGCGCCGGGTCGCCGTCAGCTACCTCCGCAACGACAAGGCCGCCGAGGAGACCGCTGACGAGATCCGCAAGCTCGGCGCCGAGGCCGTCCTCCTGCGGGGCAATCTCGGAGACCCTGACAAGACGAAGGCGCTCCTCGAGGAGGCCGGCCCCCTGGACGTGATCGTGTCGAACGCGGCCACCGGCGTCATCCGTCCTTTCCAGGAACTCGATGAGAAGCATTGGGACTGGACGCTGAACGCAAATGCGCGCGCCCTCTTCACGATCGCACGCGAGGCAGCTCCGGCCATGCCCGCGGGCAGCTCCATCGTCGCCATTTCCAGCCTCGGCGCCGACCGCGTGCTCGACAACTACATGCTCGTCGGCGTCTCGAAGGCCACCCTCGAGGCGCTCGTCCGCTATCTCGCCGTGGAGCTCGCACCGCAGGACATCCGTGTGAACGCCGTCTCGGCGGGTCTCGTCGAGACCGGCGCGCTCGACTACTTCCCGAATCGCGAGGAGATGCTCCGCTTCTACCGGGAGAGGACTCCGGCTGGCCGCCTCGTCGAGCCGGAAGACGTAGCCGAGGCCGTCTGCTTCCTCGCCTCGCCCGCGGCCGCAATGGTTCGCGGGCAGACGCTCGTCGTCGACGGCGGCTACTCGAACCTGGCGTAGCGAAACCACCCTTCCGAGGGACGTCGCGCCGCGTTCGTCCGATATAGTTACGTTACGTAACGAAATGAATGACCGCTCCGTCTATCCACTCGGCAAGCGCCGCACCCTGATCGTCTTCTTCGGGCTCATGCTCGGCATGCTCCTGGCGGCGCTCGACCAGACGATCGTTTCCACCGCCCTGCCGCAAATCACGCAGGACCTGGGCGGCTTCGAGCACTACTCGTGGGTCTTCTCGGCCTACATGCTCGGAGCGACCGTGACCGTACCGCTGTACGGGAAGCTGTCCGACATCTACGGGCGGCGCCCGTTCTTCCTCCTCGGGATCGCGCTCTTCTCCACGGGATCGATCATCTGTGGACTCTCGATGTCGATGGGAATGCTCATCGCCGGCCGCGCCATCCAGGGGCTCGGAGCCGGTGGCCTCATCCCGCTCGCGGTCGCGGCGATCGGCGACATCATCCCGCCGCGATCGCGCGGAAAATGGCAGGGCGTCACGGGCGTGGTCTTCGCCGCGTCCTCCGTGCTCGGGCCTGCGGTCGGCGGCTGGCTGACCGACAACGCCTCCTGGCGCTGGTGCTTCTTCGTCAACCTGCCGCTCGCCGCGGTCGCGCTGGTAGTCGTCTGGTTCGGGTTCGTGCGCCGGCCGGCACCCGAGAAGCACACGATCGACTACGTCGGCGCACTCCTGCTCACGACCGGCGCCGCCGCGGGCCTCCTTGCCGCCGTCTGGGGCGGGACCCAGTACCCGTGGAGCTCTCCGATCATCATCGGTCTCTTCCTCGCCGCCATCGTGCTCTCGACCGCCTTCGTCCTCTGGGAGCGGCGGACGGAGGAGCCCATCCTTCCGCTCGACCTCTTCGAGGAGAGGACGTTCGCGGCGGCCACCGTCGCCTCGTTCTCGGTCGGAGCGGCGATGTTCGGCGCGATCATCTACGTGCCTCTCTTCGTCCAGCGCGTGCTCGGCGAAAGCGCGTCGTCCTCGGGTGTCGTACTCACCCCGCTCATGCTCGGGATCATCACGACGAGCATCCTCGCCGGGCAGATCGTCTCACGGACCGGCCACTACCGACCCGTGCTGATGGCCGGCCCCCCGTTCCTCGCCGTCGGCTTCCTCCTGCTCACGCAGATCGGCGTCGGCACCTCCGAGCTCACGATCACGCGCGACGTCGTCATCGTCGGCCTCGGCGTCGGATTGATGATGCAGACTCTCACCGTGGCCGTGCAGAACTCCGTCGGCCGCCGCCGGATCGGCGTCGCGACGGCATCCGTTCAGTTCTTCCGCACCGTCGGCGCGATGGCCGGCGTGAGCGTGATGGGAGCGATCGTGACCACGCGACTGGGAGGGATCGGCACGGAGCAGGTCTCCCCCGCCGACCTGGCAGGCGCGCTCCACCCTGTCTTCGTCCTCGCCATCGGGCTCGCCGCCGTCGCGCTCGCCGCCGTGCTCTTCGTCCCGCACATCGAGCTTCGCAAGACGATGGAGGAGACGGCGACGAGCCCCGAGCTGCTCCAGGAGGCGGCGTGAATCAGCGCAATCTCGAGCGCATGGCCGACGGCCTCATCCATCTGCGCACCGAGCTTCAGCGCCGCAAGGAGCCCGGCGACGTCTCGACGAACGAGCTGACGACCTCGCAGGCTCAGGCGCTTCGCCTCGTCATCTTCGACGGTCCCCAGCGAATCGGGTCGCTCGCGAAACACCTCGGCGTCTCGATGGCCACAGCGAGCCGGACCGTCGACGCGCTCGTCACAGCCGATCTTGTCCGCCGCGAGCCCGACTCCCACGATGCACGCGCGGTGCGCGTCGTCCTCACCGCCCGCGGCCGTCGCGAGCACAAGGTGCGCTAC
>Ga0075418_10010583_pt1 | contig 10328 bp, 7 predicted proteins | sample SoiMetdeltSBSDD2_FD_81776 | JGI IMG/M metagenome (GOLD analysis project Ga0075418, IMG submission 81776) | Bulk soil microbial communities from a Populus tree surrounding site in Tennessee, USA - Soil MetaG P. deltoides SBSDD2 | ecosystem: Environmental > Terrestrial > Soil > Tree plantation...
ATCATGGCGATGGGAATGTCTGGCGCCTGGCGCAGCGTTGGGCGGGGGTCAACGACCGCTACATCGCAGCCGTTGCCAGCCTGAGCGACGTCGCCGGCGGCTTCGGCAGCGCCTCAAAGGTGCTGCGGCTCTTGCTGCAATCGGTGATCCTTGGGCTCGGCGCCTATCTCGTGATCCGCCAGGAGATGACCGCCGGCGCCATGGTCGCGGCTTCGATCATGATGGGCCGCGCGCTCGCCCCGATCGAAACAGCCATCGCCAATTGGCGCGCCTTCATCGCCGCCCGCCAGAGCATCACCCGGCTGTCGGAGGTGCTCACGCGCGCCGCGCCGAAGCGGGAGGTCACCGCTCTGCCGCGGCCGGCGCGCAGCCTCGATGTCGAGAATGTCGCCGTCGTCGTGCCGGGGGGCACGAAGCCGGTTGTCGCCAACATTCGCTTTGCGCTGCGCGCGGGCCAGGCGTTGGGCATCATCGGTCCAAGCGGCGCCGGCAAGACCTGCCTGGTGCGCGCCCTCGTGGGCATTTGGCGGCCGGCGCACGGTTGCGTGCGGCTCGACGGGGCCTCGCTGGACCAATGGGACCCGGACCAGCTCGGCCAGCATGTCGGCTTCATCTCGCAGACGATCGAGCTGTTCGACGGCACCATCTCCGAGAACATCGCCCGGATGAGCGTGAAGCCGGATGCCGAGGCCGTGCTTCGGGCGGCCAAGGCCGCCGGCGCGCACGAGCTCATTCTCCGTCTGCCGAACGGCTACGACACCCCGATCGGGGAAGGCGGCGAGGCGCTGTCCGGCGGACAGCGCCAGCGCGTCGCCCTGGCGCGCGCCCTGTACGGCGACCCCTTCCTGGTCGTGCTGGACGAGCCGAATTCCAATCTCGACTCCGAGGGGGAGATGGCTCTGCGCCAGGCCATTACCAACCTCAAGGCGCGCGGCGCCATCATCGTGCTGATCGCGCACCGGCCGTCGGTGCTCGCCGTTTGCGACCACATTCTGGTGCTTGCCAACGGCGAGCAGAAGGATTTCGGGTCGCGCGACGAGATGATGCAAAAACTGAGCGCCCGTTCCGGCGCGACGCCAGCGGCGGCGGCGGCGGGAAATCTTAAGGTCGTGAGCGGGGCTACGATCGGAGTCCAGAAGTGACCCAGCAGGATCCGCGTCGGACGATCCGCAAGCTCAATCTCGTCGGATTGGCCATCACCGTCTTCCTCATCGGCGGCGTGGGCGGCTGGGCCGCGACCACCCAACTGGCCGGCGCGGTGATCGCGCCTGGCACCATCGTAGTCGAGTCAAGCGTGAAGAAGGTGCAGCACCCGACCGGCGGTGTGGTCGGGGAGATTCTGGTCAAGGAGGGCGATGAGGTCGAAGCCGGCCAGATCGTGCTGCGGCTCGACGATACCGTGACCAGGGCCACCCTGGGTGTGGTGCGCTCCCAACTCGACGAGCTGATGGCGCGCGAGGCGCGACTGCTCGCCGAACGCGAAGATGCCGAAGCCATCGTTTTTCCAGCGCAGCTGACGAGCGGCCGTAATGAGGCATCAGCCACCACGGCGGTCAACGGCGAGCAGAAGCTGTTCGAGTCGCGGCGCAGCGCGCGCACCGGCCAACGCTCGCAGTTGCGCGAGCGGGTCGCCCAGACCAATGAGGAGATCCGGGGCCTGTCGGCCCAGCAGGCGGCAAAAGAGGCCGAGCTCGAGCTGATCAAGAAGGAGCTCACCGGGGTTGCCGAGCTTTATCAGAAAAGTCTCGTCTCGATCTCCCGCATTACCCAGCTTCAGCGCGACCAGACCCGGACGCAAGGCGAGCGCGGCCAGCTCATCGCCGACATCGCCCGGGCGCGCGGCAAGATCAGCGAAACCGAGCTGCAGATCATCCAGATCGACCAGGATTTCCGCACCGAGGTGCTCAAGGATCTGCGCGAATCGCAGGGCAAGATCGCCGAGCTCAAGGAGCGGGTCACCGCGGCCGAGGACCAGCTCAAGCGCGTCGACCTGCGCTCGCCGCAAACCGGTTTCGTCCACCAGCTTGCGGTGCATACCGTGGGTGGCGTGATCAACAACGGCGAGGTCATCATGCAGATCGTGCCGCGCGCGGACGAGCTCGTGGTGGAGGCCAAGGTCGCCCCCAACGACATCGATCAGATCGCAACCGGTGCGACGGCGATCGTGAAGGTCATGGCCGGCAACCAGCGCACCACGCCGGAAATCATCGGGGTGATCACGCGCGTGTCCGCCGACCTCGCACACGATCCGCAGCCGCAAAACTCCGCGCAGCCGGCGCCGGCCTATTACACGGTTCGCATCACGCTGCCGGCGGAGCAGGTAGCACGGCTCAAGGATATCCGCCTCGTTCCCGGCATGCCGGTCGAGGCCTTCATCCAGACCCACGAGCGCAGCCCGCTGCAATACCTGCTCAAGCCGCTGCGCGATCAGGTCGCGCGCACCTTCCGCGAGCGCTGATCGCCCGCTTCGCTCGCGCGGCACCGCGTCCGGGACACGTGATGGCTTAATTTGGCGTCTGCGGCTGCGGCAAATATATGTAGCAGACAGCCCCCGTCGACAGGATCGCATCGGCGCCGGAATCTAGCGTCGGTTATGCTCTGCCGTGCCTGCGACACGAGGCCAGAGCATGAATAAACGGTTCTTCGTTTACGTTCTTTCAAATCGACGACGCGGCGTTCTCTATGTCGGTGTGACCAGCGATCTCATTCGACGGCTATTTGAGCACAAGGCCAAGCTCGTTCCCGGCTTCACGAAGACGTACGGCATCGTCATGCTTGTTTATTACGAAGAATATTCATCAATTCTGGAAGCTCGCGCACGCGAAGCAACGCTTAAACGCTGGCGGCGTGCGTGGAAAATGGAGTTGATTGATAAATTCAATCCGGATTGGCGCGACTTGGCAGAAGAGCTTGCGCTGTAGCCGTGTTCCGGACACGCTGCGGATTTGGTTCTTTTGTCCCGGATGCGGTGCAGCGCGAAGCGCATGCGGAGCGGTGCACCGCTGATCCGGGACCGCCCGAGACTCGGAGTTCTCAACGGTCCCGGTTCTGCAGCGCAACATTCCGCGCTTGCGCGCTCCATGCTGCGCTGCGCCCGGGAACGACCTCAGCGCTATAATGGCCCATCGTCCCATCACTTCGGCCTGGTCTCGCGCGCGAGCACGGTGTGCGCAAATCTCTCCGCCGTCGCCGGAGCCGCAAACAGATCGCCTTGCACCAGATGGACGCCGATCTCGCGCATGGCGATGAAGTCGCCACGGTCCTCCACGCCCTCGGCGACCGTGCGTGCGCCCATGCCATCGGCGAAGTCGATGATGTGCCGGCACGTCGTCAGCTTGGCACGATCGTGCGCGCAGCCTGCGACGAGACGGCGATCGAGCTTCAGCTCCACGAATGGAAAGTCGTGAAGCTTCGAGAGCGGCAGCCATTCGTCGCCCACGTCCTTGATCGAGATGGCGATATTGCGAAAGCGAAGCTGCTTGGCGAGGGCCCTCACCAGCCCCAGTTCGCGAACGGCCTCCGCGGCATTGATCTCGATGATGAGTCCGGCGAAGGACGGATGATCCGGCAACTGCCGGCACAGCGCTGCGATCGCTTCCGGATCGCGGAAAAAGGCGATCGGCAGCTCGATGGCAATCTCGATGGCGCCGTGCAGCACTAGAAAATCGTGCCAATCCTCGATCAACCTGGCGAGCACGCGCGCGGACCGCGCGCAACGGGGATCGCTCCGATCCTCGCTCGTCTCGGTCCAATCACTGACAGCGACGCACGCGGCGGCACCGCTGAGCGCGAGCGTGCGCGCGTCCCTCTTCGCCTGGTACCGCAGCTCCGGCCGGTGCGCGTTGAAGACCTCTGTCCTTTGGATGGCGGGAGGCGCTGTTTTCGCATGGAGCAGCGACGCGACGCTGTCGCGCAGATTTTCCGCGCTGAACGGCATCGGCAGCAATGGCAGCATCGCCAAGCCGAGCTTGCCTCCGAGCGCGCGGACCGCGGCGACCATCGGCGAAGCACGCGGACCGAGCACCAGGACCTTGCCTTCGTAGTCCTTGGCCGCGAGCATTTCCATCATCTCGCAGGCTTCGATGCCACCTGCTGGCGATCCGATGACGACGAGATCGGCGGGCCGCGCATCGAGTGCCGTGCACAAGGCGGCGAGTTGCGCGCATTCGCAGGCCGCAAAGCCGAAGCCTTCCAGTGTCTCGATCAGGAAGGTTCGCGTGGGCGCCCTGGCCTCGGCGACGCAGGCAACCGGCATTGCCGTTCGCCGGCGTAGCATTGCTGCCGCAGCCGCAGTCTTGCTCGCGGCCTCGGCTGCATTTTCGCTTTCTTGATTTTTCATGACGCCCCCTGTTGACGGGATGCGTCTGTTTAGAGCCGCGCATCGTTGTGAAGCGTAAATTTCGCCGAGGTCCGACGGGCGTATATTCAAACAGAACAAACCCGGCCTTGCCGAGCTCGATAAAAGTTTTCTCAATTGCCTCCATCCGGACCGGCTATTGAGGCGGGAAAGTGCTTGGCATGTGTTACACGGATCTTGGATAAGAACTTTATTCTGCGAGATTTGTTCTTGAACAGCCGATGCCGGTGCGCCCCGCGTCGGCAGTTCGCCCTTGTTATTTGGCCAACCGTCGGGTGTGTTTTGGGCAGCGCGGAACGCGCGTGACGTGAAAAATTGCACGTATAAACAAAGGCTTATGAGCGCTTTAGTGACTGAGGGCGCCTTGACTCTGTCCGGGCGCTCATTGTTATTTTGTTGTTATTAACAATGAAGATCGAATTCGCGCGCGGCACACGCGCAGCGTGCGCAAGGGTCGAGCCGAGCGCCGAGGGCAAGCGAAAAAAGCAATTAGCGGCAGGGACTTGACTGACGGGAGACGTGCCTTCAGCCTTCGCCGGCGGGGGAGCCTTTAACTTTTCGCTGTGCTCACGCATCGTCGCGTGGCACCTCGCGGCGCGCGCGATCCCGCGCTCGTCTCAGGACAACCGAAGCCAATGCGCGCCCGATGAAACCCGCATCGTTCGAATATGAAAGGCCGGCGCATCTCGATGACGCCTGCGCGCTGCTGGCGGCGGGGGACGACGTGCGCATCATCGCCGGCGGGCAGACGCTCGTGCCACTGATGGCCATGCGGCTCGCCCGGCCAAAGCGGCTGATCGACATCGCCCGCATTCCCGAGCTTGCTTTTGTGCGCGAGGAAGGCAGCGGCATCGTCATCGGGGCCACCACCCGCCAATGCGTGATCGAGCACGACGCCACGGTCCAGGCCAGGGTCCCGCTGCTCGCCAAGGTCATGCCATTCGTCGGCCATGCCCCGATCCGCGCGCGGGGGACCGTGGGCGGCTCCCTCGCCAACGCGGATCCCGCCGCTGAGATCGCGCTGGTCGCGGTGACGCTCGCGGCGACGCTGGTTTATCGCGAGGGTGACGCGACCGCCGAAATCGCTGCCGCCGACTTCTTCATCGGGCCGATGATGACGGCGCTGCCCGCGGCCGCCTGTCTCACCGCCGTGCGCTTTCCGGTCTGGCGCGACGCGCGCGTCGGCGTCGGTTTTCACGAGGTCAACGCCCGCCGCAGCGATTTCGCCTTTGCCTCGGCGGCGGCGCAGATCGCGCTCGACGAGACCGGCGCCTGCCGGCGTGTCGCGCTGGGCGTTGGTGGCATCGCGCCTACCCCGCTGGCTCTGGACGCGGTGGCGACCGCGCTCATCGGCACGCGCGCGGAGGAAGCGACCACGCGCGAGGCGGTCCGCGCGGCGCTCGCCGATGTCGAGTTGCTGTCGGACCTGCATGCGTCGGCCGACTATCGCCGGCGCGCCGCCGCGAGTCTGGCCATGCGCGCCATCACCGATGCCTATCGGGCCGCCGAGGGGACACATGCGCGTTGAACTGACCGTCAACGGAGAGGCGCGCACGGTCGCGGTCGAGCCGCGCACCAGCCTGCTCGACTGCCTGCGCGACCAACTGCTGCTGACCGGCGCCCATGCCGGCTGTGAGCACGGCGTGTGCGGGGCCTGCACCGTGCTTCTCGACGGGGCGCCGGTGCGCTCCTGCCTGATGTTTGCCGTGCAGGCCGACGGCTATGCCATCACCACCATCGAGGGACTGACGCCCGGACCGGGCGAGCTATCGCCCATTCAAGACGCCTTCTGCGAGACGCACGGCATGCAATGCGGCTATTGCACTCCGGCGATGATCCTCGCCGCCCACGCGCTGCTGGCCAACAATCCCGCGCCGACGCGCGCGGACATCGTCGATGCCATTTCCGCCAATATCTGTCGCTGTACCGGCTATGCGCAGATCGTCGAGGCGGTCGCGCTCGCAGCCGAGCGCATGCGCAGCTTGAACCGGCCGGCGGACGCCCCATGAACACCACGCCGTTCCGGTTCGTATCGACCGACCGCCGCGTGCGCGAGGATCGGCGCTTCGTCGTCGGCAAGGGCCGCTTCGCCGCCGACGTCGCCATGGCGGGCGCGCGCCACGTGGCGCTGGTGACGTGCCCGCACCCCGCTGCACGCATCATTGCGATCGACAAGGCCGCGGCGCTCGCGGCGCCGGGCGTGCATTACGTGCTCGACGGCCGCGAGCTTGCCGCCGCAACGCAGCCGCTCCTGGCCGGTCTCGACACCCCGAACGTGCCGCGCCGTCCGCTCGCCGTCGACGTCGCGCGCTACTCAGGTGAATGGGTGGCGGCGGTGGTGGCGGACACCCGCGCGCTCGCCGAGGACGCCGCCGAGCTCGTGAACGTGGACTACGAGCCGCTGCCATTCGTGCTCGACGGCGAGGCCGCCTACGCAGCCGGCAGCCCGGTCGTCCACGCGGACCATGGCTCCAACGTGCTGCTCGATCGCATCTTCGTCTGGGGCGAGGTCGAGAAGGATTTTGCCGAGAGCCCGCACCGCCTGTCGCTGCGGGTGAAATGGGGGCGCAGCTCGACCGTGCCGGTCGAGACCTTCGGCGTGCTCGCGAGCTGGGACCCCTGGCGCGAGGTGCTCGACGTCTTCGCCTCGGTGCAAATGCCCCGCTTTCCCGACCAGGTCGCGCTCGCGCTCAAGCTGCCGGGCTCGTCCGTGCGGGTCTACAACGACATCGATGTCGGCGGCAGCTATGGGGTCAAGCGCGGCATCAAGCACGCGGTGCTGGTCGGCTACCTCTCCCGCCGGCTCGGCTTCCCGGTGCGGTTGATCGAGGATCGGCTGGAGAACATGCGCGCCGGCGATGCCCACGGTCCGGAGCGAAACTTCGACATCGAGGTCGCCTTCGACGACGCCGGCGTGATCCGGTCGATGAAGATGCGAGCGCTCGACAATGTCGGCGCCTACGCCGGACGCTCCCCGTTCCAGCTCGGCAAGCCAGTCAGCGCGATCGTCGGGCCGTACCGCATCAAGAGCGTACAATACCGCGCCATCGCCGTGACATCGAACAAGACGGTGCAGGAGGCGGTGCGCGCGTTCGGCCAGGCGCCGACCAACTATGCCATCGAGCGCGCGCTCGAGGAGGTGGCATGGCATCGCGGGCTCGATCGTCTGGAGGTGCGGCGGCGCAACCTGATCCGCGCCGAGCAGTTTCCCTATCTCATTCCGAGCGGCACCACCTATGACAGCGGCGACTATCACGCCGTCATCGACAAGGTGCTCGCCAAGGCGGACTATGCCGCCCTCGTGGCGGAGCGCGACCGCCTGCGCGCGCAGGGCCTCCTCGCCGGCATCGGCATTGCGGCATGCCTCGAGCCGAGCGGCGCCAATTCGACGTTCGAGCCGCTGCTCAACCCCAAGAACGAGACCACCACATACAGCGAGGCCTGCCGCATCAACGTCGATGTCAGCGGCGCCGTCACTGCGACCGTCCACACGCTGTCGGCCGGGCAGGGGCACGAGACCCTGGTCGGCACGGTCATCGGCGAAGTGCTCGAGATCGATCCCGACCGCATCCGCGTCGTGCGCCCGGACTCGCTCTCGTCGCTGCCGAGCCAGAGCCCGGTCGGCAGCCGCATGGCGATCATGATGGGCGGCGCCGCGTTCCATGCCGCGCAAAAGCTCAGGAGCCGGATCGTGGCCATTGCGGCGCACAACCTCGGCATCCCGCTGGAGCGCGCCACCTACGGCGCGGGCGGGGTGTTCGACCGGGCGGCGCCGCAGGCCCGGCTGAGCTGGAACGAACTCGTCACCATCGCGCACCGAAACTTCCATCGCCTGCCGCCCGGCACCGAACCAGGGCTCGCCTTCACCCACGTGATGCAGGTGCCGACCGGGGGACAACTGCCGACCGCCGACGGCCGCGTACAGATGTACCCGTGCTTCGCGTTCGAGTTCCATCTCCTTCTGGTCGCGATCGACCCCGATCTCGGCAAGCCCGAGATCAAGCGCTACTTCATCGGTCACGACTGCGGCACGGTGATCAATCCGAAGATTGTACGCGGCATGACCATGGGCGGGATCGCCCACGGCATCGGCGCTGCGCTCTACGAGGAGTTCGCTTACAACGACGAGGGCCAGCTCATCGCGCAAAGCTTCATGGATTATCTCTTGCCGTCGTCGCACGAGATCCCGCCGGTCGAGATCGTCCATCACGTGACGCCGTCGCCGCACACCGTGTTTGGCCAGAAAGGCTCGGGCGAGTCCGGCTATCTCGGCGCGCCTGCGGCGATCGCGAGCGCCATCAACGACGCGATCCGGCCGCTTGGGATCGCGGTCAACAGCCTGCCAATCAGGATGGCGCGGCTCGGCGACAGGATCGCCGCGGCGCGCAAGGAGACGTGATCCATGGCTCTGCGTCGTCGTCCTCGCGAAAGCGGGGACCCATCGCGCCGCATGTTGTGGCCTATAGAAACTGGGTTCCCGCCTCCGCGGGGACGACAAACCCGATTTTGAGGGAAACGGAATGATCATCGACGTTCACGGCCATCTGGTGCCGCCCGATCTGCTCGCCGCGATCCGCAAGGAAAGCGGTCGCTTTGCCTCGCTGCGGCTGGTCGAGGACGGCGCAGGCCTGGCGATCGCGTTTGCCGGCGGCAAGCCGTCGCGGCCAATCATGAAAGGGCTGAGCGATGTGACGGGACGCCTCGCCTGGATGAGCAAGCGGGGCATCGACCGGCAGGTGGTCGGAGGCTGGCCGGACTGGTTCGGCTACGAGCTGCCGGCGGCTGAGGGCGAGGCCTGGTGGCGGCTGTTCAATGACGCACAGCTTGCCGCCGCCAAGGCCGATTCGCGCTTTGTGCCGCTGGCGAGCGTGCCGCTGCAGGACGGCGCGCGCGCCGGCGCGGTGCTCAAGTCTGCGGTCGCGGCGGGCTTCCCCGGCGCGATGATCTCGACCTTGCCGCGCGGCATCGGCAGCGTGCTCGACGACGCGGACCTCGACCCGTTCTGGGCCGCGGCGGACGAGACCGGCGCGCTTATCCATATCCATCCGAGCTATGACGCCGGTGATGTTCGGGTGAACGACTACGGCCTCGCCAACGGGGTCGGCCGCATCAGCGACGCCATTGTCGCGGTGGCCCGGCTCCTCTGCAGCGGCCATGTCACGCGCTACCGCAACGCCAGGATTTTTGCCCCCATGGGCGCCGCCGGGCTGCCGTTCCTCATTGGGCGCCTGCAGCGCAACCACAAGATCACGCCGGGCACCGCCGATCCGGTCGAGGGACTGGCGCTGCTGTACACCGACAGCATTCTGCACGATCCCCGGGTGCTACGTTTTGTCGTGGAGATGATTGGAGCGGACCGTGTGATGATGGGCTCCGACATGCCGTTCCCAATCGGCGACGAGGATCCCGCGCAGATCGTCAGCGCCGCCAAGCTGCGACCCGAGCAAGCCGCGTCGATCACGGGGGGGCTGGCGGCAAAGTTGTTTCGGCTGCAGTGAGTCGTGACCGCAGGGGGGACTGGCGCGGCCATTCGGCGCGTGCCCTTTTCCATCTGGCTCGGCCTAATCCCAGTCGCAGGAGCGTCCCGAGATAAACACGTGGCACGCGCAGCCAACGATTCGAAAAGATTCAGGTGGAGGAAACGATGTTATCGATGAGGCTCAGTCACGTTCCGCGCGTTGCCGCGCTGATCATTGCGGTCGCGGCGGCGCAGCCGTCCCAGGCCCAGACGCTCGAAAAGATATCGATCGTGATCTTCAGCGCGCCGTCGCTCGGCGCCTTCATGCCGCCGGTGACCAAGGCGAGAAAGTTCGACCAGGCGAACGGCCTGGACATCACCTTCCAGGAACGCACGCCCGACGCCTACACGGCACAGTTCAATTCCGGTGAGTTCAAGGTCGGCGGCAGCGCCTCATTGCTCACCGTCGGCCTCGCCGACAGCCGCGGCGTGAAGGTGAAATATCTCTTCAAC
>Ga0075418_10010584_pt1 | contig 10328 bp, 11 predicted proteins | sample SoiMetdeltSBSDD2_FD_81776 | JGI IMG/M metagenome (GOLD analysis project Ga0075418, IMG submission 81776) | Bulk soil microbial communities from a Populus tree surrounding site in Tennessee, USA - Soil MetaG P. deltoides SBSDD2 | ecosystem: Environmental > Terrestrial > Soil > Tree plantation...
CATCACGACCGGCACGGGAGTGCCATCGAGCATAGTGGGTTCGAACCGCCATCCGGAAACGGCCTTCATCGCGGCGAGATCGAGCGGCAACTCGACGCTGCGCAGAACTTCACCGGCCCTTACGCAACCCAGCGTGCTGATGGTCGCTTCGATGATCACGGCTCCTTGTATCCCCGCACGCTGCATCGAGGGCGGGTACAAAGGACGGACATCCTTGATTCTTCGTGGAGGCGTGAGCACGCCGCCGCCCATATGGTGGACATCGCCGGTAGTCGACGTTGCTCGCGTGTCAGCGTCCACGCAGTCGATGCTGGCGTTGTCCATCGCGATGAACAGCCACTGTGATTCAGTGTCGACGATTCGCGCATTTGGCTGGGCGACCGCTAACCTGGCGAGCAATCTCAAAAATGTGGCACACGATTCCGACAACGTGGTGTTATCCAACCCAATGGCTTTGACGCGCCCGTCGATCTGGTACGAGAGGCGTGCAGCGCCGAACGTGGAACCCCCAGCAGGAGTACACCGGACAGCAGCGAGCAGGCTCCTGAAGAATCCGGGAGCGATCGGCTGAAACATTCGTGTCGGCAGACCCGATGGCTTCGCTTCATCTTCGAGAGGCTGCGGGCTCGAGGTCGGTGACGTCTTTTCGTCGATCGCTTTTGTTTCAGGGAGAGCGGACGTCAGAGCCGCCCGTTCTTCGGCAGTCAAATCCGGATCTCGCGCCAGCCGTCGGAGTTCTACTTTGTGATCGCTCGCCTCCTTCGCAATCACGGCGGAATGGTCCGTTCCCTTCTCACCGGAGCGCCGGGCGAGAAGGTCGTATCCAAAGCCGGTCCACCCTGTAACCTCGGAGGGGTTGATCTGTTTCGACTCGGAGATGACCGCTTTCAAGTCGTCGGTGGTTTCCCGAGAACGATTCAAGACCAGGAACCACACGGTCGCCTCCCGAATCGACGCACGCTGGGACGTGAGGCCCTTGAGCAGAATGTCGGCGCTCAGATCTGCCTTGAGCGCATCGAGGAACGCGGTCCAGGCCGACGACGCCCCGCTGGTGGAAAGCGCGGTCGAAATTGAATCACCAGCGGCGGGCGTCTGCCGCAGCCCCATGGCGGCAAGCCCGCCAACGATCGGTGGGGCGCCATCAATCTTGATCAGTTCGGGGACCATCGCGACGAAGCGCGGTGGGTCGGTGCGGGCCAGCCATTCCGCCAAGGGTTGCACGACCCGTCCACCGAGACGGGCGGCCGCCGCACTCGCCTGCGGCACCGCGTCTAGACCTTTGAGCGATACCAACGTACGAATCTGCTCGGCCGCGGCGGTCGTCTCCGCCTCACGCTCGAGGAGCTGCTGCAGTGAAGACGCCAGGTCGGTGCGGCCAAGAACACCGGTAACCCGGGCGGCAACGGCGCGGACAGCGGGATCCGCGTCCGCGATGGCGATCTTCAACTGCGCAACATCGGACGCGCCTTTCGGTTCCACCAGGAGCGCAGCACGCCCGGGCGTCAGCGTGTCCTGCGCGCTGACCGTCAGTAGCCGCATCAGGAGCACGAGAACAATAAAGAAGTTGACGTTGCGCATCGTTGACAACACCTCGAGCGTAGCGCGACTGAATCTTACAATCGACCGCGCAGCGCAGCGCAACGTTGAAGCGAATTGGTGTGTCAGGCGCCGAGACCAGTCACCTCGAGCCGAACCCTGCCTTTGTGGGTTGATTCGGGCGTGCTGATTGCACACATATCAATGCTTAATTGCAAAGTCGATGCGAGTACGCCTCATCAAAAAATTTGCAGACATCATCGATGGCGTCGATTTGAGGGGCCGTTCGGTAGGAGATCTGCTCAATCTCAAGCCCCGAGAGGCCAAGCTGCTCCTTGCTGAGCAGTGGGCCGTGCCAGGTGGGAACATCAGTTCACAGTTCCCCAGTGCAGACCCTCGTGATTCGGGCAGGCGGCGCAATCAGAATTCAGACGCGACCGTTCTCCGCCGCCGCAGCTGAGCGTTCCAATCTGGTCGCGCCCTTCCTTATTCTTCAGTCGTTCTGACCAGCTATACTCCTCGCGGCGCAGACGTGCGCGATTTCGAGGAGGCTCAATGGCGTTGGCGATTGGACGGAATCTCGGAATGCTGCTGCTGGCGGTTTATCTGATCCTGGTCGGACTCTCTGGACTGGTTGCGCTGCCGCTCGGCGGGCCGATTCTGGCGGTACTCGCACTCCTGGCCGGTATCCTCATTCTGGCGGGACGGTGAGGCGCGAACTCTTCGCGTCACCCGATCGATGCCGTCAATAGGATTCCACGCGAGATGAGGCTGGCCGGACGAAGATTCGTTCGAGGGGGACTCTAGAGGCGAACGAGCGCGCGAGTGAGCCCACGCGAGCGGAGTGGGCTTGCGGGGCCCCGCGAGCGAGCGTGTCGGGGAGTCCGAGGGGCGAAGCCCCTCGGAGTGATTAGAGAAACGTCGCATGTCCGAGCGCAGCGAAGAGATAGAAGAGGAACATCGACAGGTGTTCGCCGTCCTTCGCGGTGAACCGCACTTCAATCGTCTCGTCCGCTATCTTCCGAACGCTCGGGCTGACACCATCGCCTGGGTGGGTGAAGATTCTCGATGCGAGTTGTTCCGCCTTGGCGGATTTCGAAAGGTATCGAACCAGGACGGTTCGTCCGTCATCGCTCGCGTAAGCGGTAAGTCCGAGCGCAACGGCATCAAAAGTAAGATCGGCCGCCGAATTACCGCGGCCCTTGCGGAAGGGTGACGTCGGATCACTCTGGGCGTAATCGTGACGGTAGTGTCGAACCGCCCAGAACGGCGAGTTCACATCGACCCAACGCCATTCCGGGAGCGTATCAGGGAGCGCGCGACGCGCGGGACGAGTGCCAACCCGGGCGAGCAATTCCTTGAGATACTGCCGGCTCGTGGCAGTCACCAGCGCATCCGGCCTGGGCAGTGCGATGAACGAGTTCCAAGTGTCGTTTTCGAGTCTGTCGCGGAACGCTACGACGGTGACATTCTGAATCTGCTCGACGCTCAACGCTGTCTTTTTCAACTCGGTCATGAGCGCGTTTGCAGTCGCGCCTAACGGTTTCTCGAATAGATAGAGCGTCGCCCCCTCGTATCGCATCTCCCCCAGCCCGGAGGGGGGCAAAAAGTGGCGCGAGCCCTCGAGAGTACCTCGCAGCCGCGCCGACCGCAGGTGGCGCATCATCGTTTCGGCGTAAGGCGTGTCGCCGAGTTTGATCTCAGCCGTCAGGTTGGCCAATTCCTCGAACAGTGGACCGCTCGCCACACGTGTGGGCACCTGCGTGGCCATGATCGTTTCAGTGTTCTCCGGCAGCCACCACAAGAGCTCTTCCAGTGGAGTTGTGGATCGTGGGGACGCCTGCTTCGCTGGGGCCGTCGACACGACAGTGACAAGCGCGATCGCACAGGTTGCAAGGACTCGATGCACAGGGTTCCTATTGGGACCTATTGACCAACTGTATCGAGATCACAGTGTCCAGGTTGTAAATGACGGGTGGGGGCGCGTCGGGCCCAAGGAATCCACGCGACTGCACCTTGCAACTGATGAACGACCCATAGAACTGCTCAATCACGCAATTGCCCCTGCTATGGCCATCGGGGTATTCCAGGCGCACGGAATCGCCGGGGTGGTACGGAAGACTCAACGTTTGCGCGGCTATTCTCGGTTCCCGAAACGAATACCCTACCAATAGCGCTAGCGCAACTAATGACATGGCGAGCAGTCGATACATCATCCCCTCCTGACGGCGCCGAGTTGCCAGATCTGCACAACAAATCGTTGCGGGATTCTGACTGTATCTGAGAACCAACGGTTGGAAACTAACCGAACGCGCGCCGGCGCTTGACCACACGCGGCATCCCCGATTACAACTGAATGCCGCTGTGACTGCTCTTCGCCGCAAGCTCCTCCTCGTCTTCACCATTATCGGCCTGGCCGCGTCGGGCATGTCGACCTACGTGCATTACCGACTGCTGACGGACCCGAGCTACACAAGCTTTTGCGATGTGAACGCGTCGCTGAATTGCACGCAGGCGTATTTGAGCCGCTTCGGATCGCTGTGGGGAGTCCCGGTCGCGCTCTGGGGCGTTCTGTTCTTCGCGATCGTCCTGTTCCTCCTGATTGGCGCGCGGTCGCACTCGTCGGCGCGGGAGGCGATTCCCGGCTACATCTTCCTCATGTCCACGATCGGGCTGGCGATCGTGTTGTATCTCGCGTGGGCATCCTTCTTCCAGCTCCATACGGTGTGCCTCTTCTGCGCGACGACCTACATCGCGGTCATTGCGATCTTCATTCTCTCGGGCGGAGCACTGACCATGCCGGTGGCTGCTCTGCCGCGCCGGGTCGGATCTGACGTTCGATCGCTTGGCAGCAGTCCCGGAGCACTTGCGGTGATGCTGTTATTGGTCGCCGGTATCGGCGCCGCGATCGCGTGGTTTCCGCGCGAGAGCGCCGCGGTCACGACCGAGGCTGCCGCTTTTCCGCCGCTGACCGATCAGCAGCGCGCGGATACCGAGAAATGGTGGGCGGTGCAACCGAAGGTCGACCTGCCGATTCCCAACGACGGCGCGAAAGTCCTGGTCGTGAAGTTCAGCGACTACATGTGCCCGGCATGCCGCCAGACCTACGAGTTCTACAAGCCGGTGCTCGGAAAGTATCTCGCCGCCGGCGAGGTCCGCTACGTCGTCAAGCACTATCCCCTCGAGGCGGAGTGCAACCCGAGTGCGCCGAACAATCATTACGCCTCGTGCGAAGCGGCCGCGGCGGTGATCATGGCCAAGCCGAAGGGCACGGCGGAAAAACTCGAGCAGTGGATCTTCTCAAATCAGATCGGCTTGACACCTGAAGCCGTCAGGGGTGCCGCCAGGGACATCGGAACGATTCAGGACTTCGATGCGCAATACCAGATCGCGCTTCAGGAAGTGAAAGCCGACGCGGCGCTCGGTGCAAAGATGAACGTCAGCCAGACTCCGACGTTCTATATCAACGGCCGCAAGTTGATTGGTAATACGATCACGCCACCGCAATATTTCGATTACTTGATCGAGCTGGCGCTCAAGGATAGTAAGTAGCTTCGCGCTTCTATGCGACAGTCGTGAGGGGTGCAGGCGCGGTGGCCGGCGCAATCATCCCCATGCCGCTGATCAGCACGCCATACATCACCACCCCATGAGTGCTCTGAATCGGAGCGATGTCGAACGCCAGGCGCGCGCCTGCGTGCTCGCATTCGAAGTGCGTGTGCTCTCCCCGCAGCGCGAGACGGCAGCGCATTTCGATTTCGGATCTCAACGCCTCGGGAAACTGCATCATCACGGAAGTGCCGGGTGCCGGGCCGGCGGTGATCTTGAGCGAGCGATCGAAAACGATGACGACATCGGCGCCGGGCGCCGCGATCCGTTGCGAAGAGCCGCCGAACCAGAGGCCGCCAGCGTAAAGAAGCGCCGCAACCAGCACGACATTCGCCACGATCCCGCTGGTCGTAAACGCGAATGCGGCACTCAGACCCGCAAGGATGGTGACGATGCCACCCGCGAGCAGGATGGACGAGAACGCTCGCTTCAGAGACGCCATGGTTTTCAGCGCGCCATCATATGCGAATCATTGACGGTCCGGTCGCATTAGTTCCGCATACGGAAGAGCTGTCGCGCCTGTTTTCGGGCATACCATACCCGGGAAGATGCCGACAGCCAGGAGCGGAGAGCGAGGAGCGAGCTGCCGGAAGCGAAAAGCGAGATTCAAGCTGTGCTATTGTCGGCTCCGTCCGATAGGCCTGATAGATGGCCACCTGTCCCCGCTGCAAGGGGCATCTGACCGATTCGCATAAATGCCCACGACGACCTACGGTCGTCGCGGCTGAGATCATTGCCGCTGCTCTCGCCGGCGGGTTCATCGGTTTACTGGTTGTTGCGATTTTCGACCGAGCCGGTCAAATCACCGACGTCGACTATTCCATTTCTGTGATCGCAGGTGCGGTAATCGCAATCGGATTACACCGCGCACTACGGACTCCGTAATCAAGGGGCTCGCGTCTGCCCTTCAGCACGCTCGTGCTGCCGGGATCCGTTACACGGGTGCGGGATCCGAGGCATCGACATTCGCAAGATCGAGTTGATTACAGCAGAAGCGTGCGGAACGCGAAGTCACGCAAACGCTTGTCAACGGCCCATTCACCGCGAGCACGCGTTCAGCTACGGCAAGGTGTGCAAGCAGCTCGAGACCGGATCCCGGATCCCGGATTCCGGACAACGGATGCCGGACAACGGATCCCGGTTGCGAAAGTTAGGCAACATTTTTGCTCGCGTCGCTGACGTGGATCGCAACGCCCAGACTGTGTCTCGATCGGCAAGGCCGGTCCAGCCAATCGTTGCCGCGCAGGCGCGCGTCGCTTCTCCACTCGCGCCGCTGGTGCTGATAGCCGACGGCGACGCGGTGTCCAGGGACGTCCGAGAGGCGCAACTCCGCTCGGTAGGACTTCGCGTTTTCGTGGCACGAACGGGCTTTGAGGCCATCGTGAAAGCAACCTGTCAGACGCCCGACGTGATCCTCCTCGATGACTCGTTGACGGGAATCGACGCCGTCGAAACCGTTCGGATGCTCACGATGTGCCCCACCACCGCACACATCCCGATCGTGCGTCTGCTCCGTGGAAGGCGCCTGCCTCAGCGCATGTTGTCGCGCCTCCGCCGTGTAGCTGCGTAATTCCTACTCGGCAAAATTGACGCTCTTGGCCAGTTCGGCGATCGTTTCGACCAGTCGCTGGTAGTCGGCCGGCTTTCCCAAATGGCGTGCGAACCCCGCCTTGATCGATTGCTGCACATCCCGCTCGCTCACATGCCCTGACATCGCGATCGCAGGTGGCGGATTGGGCACTGTTGCGGCAATCGCCCGAACGAGTGCGTATCCGTCCATGCCAGGCATCGCGAGATCTGAAATGACGACATGCGGCCGAAATGTCCCGATCGTATCGAGCGCGCGCGCGGCAGAGCTGACGACCATGACGTTGGCGTCGGCCGCGCGGACGGTCAGCAAAATCAGCTCTCGCGAGTCCTGATCATCGTCGACAACGAGCACCCGAACTCCGCTCAAACTCGGGGCGTTGGTATCAGGAATCGCCGTGTCGGTCGACACGGCGACGCGCCGCACCGGCAGAATGATGGCAAACGAAGCGCCCTGTTCCAGGCCGGGGCTGTGCACGGTGATGGTGCCGCCATGGAGGTCCACAAGATTGCGCACAATGGCAAGGCCCAGCCCGAGTCCGGCCTGTGTTCGCGTGCTGCTGCCGTCGGCCTGCCTGAATCGCTCGAACACGTGCGGGAGAAAAGCCGCATCGATCCCAATGCCGTTATCGGAAACCGTGATCTTCACGTCGTCGAGTGTCTCCTCGACAGTGACATCGATGCGACCTCCAGGCTTCGTGAACTTGACGGCGTTCGAAAGCAGATTCCACATCACCTGCTCGAGCCGGTCGGCGTCCCCCCAGACCTGCCCCGACAAGGTGCCGATCGAGAAGTTGACGTCGAGGCCGCGCGCGCGAACGGCCGGTCGGATCGAATCGATCGCCGCAAGAATGACGGCAGAAAGATCGACCGGCGACGACTCGACGCGGAGTTTGCCCCGCATTGCGCGAGAGACATCGAGCAGATCGTTGATGAGAATGGCTTGCGCCCGCGCGTTTCGCTCGATGCTTTCGAGCGCGCGCTTGCGAGTGGGTTCGTCAGCGCTCGGCATTTTCAGAATGTGCATCCAGCCGAGAAGGGCATTGAGCGGGGTGCGCAATTCGTGCGACAGCGTCGCGAGAAAATCCTCCTTCAGGCGGTCCGCCTCCTGAGCCGTGCGGTACAACATCGCATTGTCGAGTGCCAGCCCTGCTCGTGTCGCCACGTCCTGGGCGAGGGCGAGATCGTGCTCGTTGTATTGACGGCCTGAAAACGATCCGGTCGTGAAGAGTCCGAGTGTCCGCCCGCGGCTTCGGAGCGGCACCATCTGAAACGAACGCACCCCGAAGCGACGAAGGAGTTCCAGGTGCTCGGGGGTTTGCGCGCTTCGCGCCGACTTGTCTGGTCCGGTGTCGTTGTCGACGAACGGCTCGCCCGACTTGATCGCTCGGACCGCCGGACCCTCGACAACGAATCTCGGCGGATATCGCTTCAGCGCCTCACCGATTTCCCGGCGACCCGGGTCGTCGACGACGAGGTCGACGCGAGCGAACGCGCCATCTTCCCGGACCACGTCGACGGCGCAATAGTCTCCAAACATCGGTACGGCGAGTCGCGCCAGCGCCCGCAACGTCGTCTCGTAATCGAGCGACGAAGAGAGGAACGCGCTCGCATGCGCGAGGAACCGCTGCTCCTCTGCGATGCGCCGGTGCTCGGTGATGTCCATGAAGATCCCGATCGCGCCGCGCACCCTGCCGGACGCATCGAACAGCGGCGTCGCATATTCCATCAACGTCAGATGGCTGCCGTCGGCACGCACGACGTCGATCACCTTCCCCTTCACTTCGGCGCCGCTACGCGCCGCCTGATACATCGGGCGGTCTTCGAGCGTCATCGGCCGGCCATTGGTGAATGACTTCAGCGGCGCCCGTGCGAACGCGGACTTTCGGAGCGAGATCTGATTGGCATGGTCGAGGCCGAGTTGTTGTGCGAGCGCAGGATTGATCCGCGTCGCGTGGCAGAGCGGATCGTCCGCGATCGCGATCCCGATCGGCAGGAGATCCAGCATCGGCTCGATCAGCTCAGCACGGTCTTGCAGATCGAGACTCAGCTTTCGAATGAGCTCGAGCGGGTGCGACGATGACATGCGGCGGTCGCATTTTATGCGCACCACGGGGAAATTGGTGAATTGGTGAATTGGTGAATTGGACAGTTCGTGAATTCGTGTGCAACTCATCAATTCATCACTGACCAAATTCATCAATTCGCCAATTCGCCAATTCACCAATGGCCAATAGCTGAGCTCGAGCCTTTCTGATATAGATTTTGGCAGCTGCGTGACCTGGTCACGCACACCGATCAGGAATTTCCGCGACTATCTCGCGACCGATTTCGATCTCGCGTTCGCGCAGTGGATTTATGGAGTCAATCGCGGCGTGCTGCTGCCGCCAGGCCTTGACGAGCAGTGGCTCCTCTCAGGCGCCCACACCGAAGACGACATCGCCCGTGCGCTTGAAGTGCTAACGGGATTCCTGAAGGAACTCGAGGAATCCCGCTAAAGGGAAAAGGGAAAAGGCAAAAGGGAAAAAGATTTGGTCGGCCTTCGGCCATCATTTACTTGATTTGTCGACGTATTCCGCCGGAATCGCTTCAATCGACCTGACCTGAATGTCGCGGTAGAAAAGCTCAGCCCCTTCTGATTGAAGGATGATGGCGCCCGACGTGACTCGTGTCGGCAGATCGGTGTCGATGCGCATCGGACCGTGGAGGCGCATCACGACCTGGCCATTGACGATGTGGATCGCATCGTCTTTGAAGGCGACCAGTTCGACAGTGTTCCACTCGCCGTTCGGCTTCTCGGCATCAGGCTGCTTGATGCAGCGGCCCGACGAGCCGTGACTCTGCGAGAAGAAAAACCATTCACCGCTCGGATCGTAGTCGTAGAGCGGCGGGTTGGTGCCCTGACGGACTTTTGATCGCACGCCGATCGTGGATCCGACGGCATACAGATCGCCCACGTCCTTTTCCTGGATCTGAAGTTCAATCGATCGCGCCCACGTTCGTCCCTGCGCACCCGGCTCGGCATGCACGTGATACAGCAATCCGCTGTCGCGCTTCGTCTCCGCTCGATCGCGGGGCGGCCACTTCTTTTCTCCCCACTTGAACTGAAACTTCAGGTGGTAATCGCTGAACGACGCTTTCGTTCGCAGTTCACCGAATACTTCACCGGAAATGCGGATGGCAGAACGGCCATCGACGTCCTGTGCGACGGTAAACACGTTGAGCGGATCGCGCCCCGATCCGATCGGCTCGAGATACTTGCCGTCGGCGTCACGCTTCAGCCCCGGAACATCCGATGTCGGCGACGGCGCCTGCATCCAGGTGGTCCAGCCGTCGAGGTTTTTGCCGTTCCAGAGCGACTTCCATTCGGTTCGCTGCGGAGCCGCGCCAAGGCTGATGAGGGCGGCAACAATGAGGAGGCGGCGGAGTGTCGTCATAACGCGGGAAAGACTACTCCATCGGGTGCCATGGGTGCCAGGAGTGCCATGGGTGCCAGGAGTGCCATGGGTGCCAGGAGTGCCATGGGTGCCAGGAGTGCCAGGAGTGCCAGGAGTGCTAAGGGTGCTAGGAGTGCTAAGGGTGCTAGGAGTGCTAAG
>Ga0075418_10010586_pt1 | contig 10326 bp, 8 predicted proteins | sample SoiMetdeltSBSDD2_FD_81776 | JGI IMG/M metagenome (GOLD analysis project Ga0075418, IMG submission 81776) | Bulk soil microbial communities from a Populus tree surrounding site in Tennessee, USA - Soil MetaG P. deltoides SBSDD2 | ecosystem: Environmental > Terrestrial > Soil > Tree plantation...
CCAGCAGGGCGACGAGGGTCTCGGCCAGGGGCGCGCACAGGTAGACGGCCCTCGGCACCCACGTCTCCAGGGGGTCCGACGGGGCGAGCAGCGCGTGCCATCCGAAGGTCCCCAGGAGGAAGGGGAGGTAGACCAGGAACCGCAGCCTGATCTGCAGCCACAGCAGCGACAGGAAATGCAGGGCGATGAGGGCGTGGAGCGGCGGGCGGTCCGGCCGGCCCGAGGCGGCGTGGAACACCTGAGCGAGGATGGCGACGGTGCCGGCCCACGCCACGACCAGCGCCGCCAGCACGGCGCCGCTCCAGTCCGCGTTGTCTCCCGCCAGCGCCAGGAGGATCCGGAGCAGCAGGTCGATGAGCGTGAAGAGGCCGACGAGATGGAAGCGCGCGTTGATGCTGGCGAGGCTCTCGCGCACCAGCCTCGGTCGTGGAGGCGACGCCGCGGCGGCCGAAGGCTCAGCGTCCGGGGACGTAGGAGGCAACCGAGGTGGGCGTCTCCCACAGCCGCACCTCGCAGACGTCGAGTCCCTGCTCCCGGGCCCGCTCGCAGATGAGCTGCGCAATCGCCTCGGCCGTCGGGTCGCGGTCCATCAGATAGAGGGGCTCGTCGTGGCACTTGAGGACGGCCGCCAGGGGATCGTCCTTGTGCAGGAGCAGCCTGTGGTCGAGGTTCTGGTCGATGAATCCCCGGACGACACGACCAACCTCCGAGAAATCGGTCACCATCGATTGCTGATCCAGCGTCCCGGCGGCCACGGCGACCTCGACGCGCCCGTTGTGACCGTGCAGATGGGCGCACTTGCCCTGGTAGCGCAGCAGGCGGTGTCCATAGCAGAAGTCGATGATCTCGGTGACCGTGAACATGGAAGCGCCGAACGCTAGCACAGCGCCGGGGGAGGGTCAAACACGCGGCCGCACAGGCCTGCCGCCCCGGGGACGGCTGGATGGAGGGATCTCGAGGCGATCGAGCGCCTTGCGCACCAGCGAGGAGGCCGGCAGCCGGCGGGCCGCATCGGGGGTGACCCAGCGATAGGCCGGCCCGCGGGGTTGGCCGAGGAGGCGGCCTTCGTGGATCTGCACCTCGATCCGCCGGTACGTGATGCTGTGAGTGACCGTCGCCAGCCACTGTCCGGCGGCGATGCCCGGGCCGCCATCCGGAGCGGTGCCTCCCGGGGCCACCTCGGGGAGCTCCCAGAGTCCGTCCATGAGTCCCGTCCCCTCACGACGGTGCATCAGGAGGCGGCCGTTGCGGCGGACGATCGCCAGCCTGCTTTGCTGTCGCACCGGCCTGCGGCGTCGGGGTGCTTTAGGGATCGCTCCCTGGAGGCCCCGGGCGCGGGCCTCGCAGGCCGCCGACAGGGGACATGTCCCGCAGGCGGGAACCGCGGGCGTGCAGACCGTCGCTCCGAGCTCCATGAGGGCCTGGTTCAGATCGCCCGGCGACGCGCTCGCCTCGACCAGGTTCAGGGCGGCGCCCCAGAGCCTCTCGCGCGCGGGGTCCTGGCGCGGGTCTTCCCGCTCCAGGAGGAGTCGCGACAGGACCCTGGCGACGTTGCCGTCGACGACCGGCTCGCGCTGTCCGAACGCGAGGCTCAGAATGGCGCCCGCGGTGTAGCGGCCGATGCCGGGGAGGGCGAGCAGGGCGTCACGGCTTCCCGGAACGCGCCCGCCGTGTCTCGCTGTCACGAGGCGCGCCGTCGCGTGCAGGCTTCGGGCCCGGCGGTAGTACCCGAGGCCCGACCAGGCCGCCAGGACCTCGCGGAGCGGCGCGCGCGCCAGGTGGGAGAGGGTGGGGAAGCGCTCGAGGAAGCGGGCGTAATAGGGGACCACGGCCTTCACCGTGGTCTGCTGCAGCATGACCTCCGACACCCAGATGCGGTACGGGTCCCGCGTCCCTCGCCAGGGGAGATCGCGCCGGGCGCACCGGTACCAGACGGTCAGGCGGCGGGCCAGGCGGCTCCAGGGGAGCTGTGATGCGCGGCTGGGTCTGGGCACGGGGCCGATTATAATGACGCTCCTTGGTCGATCAGGGGGAGGGCATGCAAGGAACCCGGAAGATCACCTTTGCCACGCTGTCCGTCGTCGCGCTGGTCCTGGCCGCCGCCGGCCCGGTCCTGGCGCAATGCCACGAGGAGCACGACAAGGTCGCGCTGGCGGCCGACCCACGCACCGCCAAGGAGCCGATCGCCCCGGTGCTCGAGGGTCTCGGCACGCACCATCACGAAGTCACGACTCGCTCCGACAAGGCCCAGCAGTTCTTCGACCAGGGGCTCAAGCTGACGTACGGCTTCAACCACGTCGAGGCGCTGCGGTCCTTCAAGGAGGCGGCCCGCCTCGATCCGGACTGCGCCATGGCCTACTGGGGGTGGGCCCTGGTGCTGGGGCCGAACCTGAACCTGCCGATGAAGCCCGAGGTCGCGCCGCAGGCCTGGGAAGCGATCCAGCTGGCGGTCGCGCGCAAGGACAAGGCCACGTCCAAGGAGCGGGACTACATCGAGGCGCTGGCGCGGCGCTACTCGAAGGACCCGAAAGCCGACCGCGCGCCGCTCGATCGGGCCTTCGCGGAGGCCATGCGCGCGCTCTCCCGGAAATACCCCGACGATCTGGACGCCGCGACGCTGTTCGCCGCGTCGCTCATGGAGGCCTCTCCCTGGAACTACTGGACGCGCGACGGCCAGCCCCGAGAAGACACGCCAGACATCCTCGCGACGCTCGAGAACGTGCTCGGCCGCGATCCCGAGCACGAGGGGGCGCTCCACTACTACATCCACGCGGTCGAGCCGGTGGACCCCGAGCGCGGCCTGAAGGCCGCCGACAGCCTGATCGGCCTCGCCCCGGGCGCCGGCCACCTGGTGCACATGCCGTCGCACATCTGGATCCAGCTCGGCCGCTACCGCGAGTCGTACGAGTCCAACGCGCGCGCCGCGCAGGCGGACGAGGGCTACATCGCCCAGTGCCACGCCCAGGGCTTCTACCCCCTCAGCTACTACCCGCACAACGTGCACTTCCAGGTCTGGGCGGCGCTCCTTCAGGGGAGATCGGCCACGGCACTGGAGATGGCTCGCAAGGTTCGATCGAAAGTGCCCGCGGACATGCACGGCAACGAGTGGGGCCTGTACGAGACCTTCCTGAGCATGCCTCTGGTCACTCTGGTCCGCTTCGGCCGCTGGGAGCAGTTGCTGGCCGAGCCTCGCCCCCCGGCGGAGGCGCCGTACACGACCGGCGTCTGGCGCTATGCGCGCGGCCTGGCCTACATGAACACCGGGAAGCCCGAGGAGGCGCGCAAGGAGTTGCAGGCGCTTGCCGCGATCGCGGACGATCCGAAGATGGCCGAGCGTCATGTCGGCTTCAGCATGGCCCCCAGGCTCCTGTCGATCGCGCGCCAGATCCTGGACGGCGAGATCGACGCGAAGGCGCGCCGGTGGGACGCCGCGATAGGGAAGCTCGATCGCGCCGTACGCATCCAGGACTCGCTGCTCTACACGGAGCCGCCCGACTGGTACTACCCGGTGCGGCACACCCTGGGTGCCGTGCTCCTGGAGGCGGGGCGGGCCGAGGAGGCCGAGACCGTCTACTGGCAGGACCTCAGGAAGAACCGCGACAACGGCTACGCGCTCTTCGGCCTGTGGAAGAGTCTCGAAGCGCAGGGGCGCGCGGACGAGGCGGCCGACGCCGAGAAACGCTTCCGCGCCGCCTGGGCGGATGCCGACGTGACGCTCACGTCGTCCCGCTTCTGAGCGGGCCCGGGTCCTTGAGCCTCCAATGACCGATCTGACGCCGCCCGCCCGCATCGACCGGCACTCGCGCCTGTACCGCGACAACCGGTACGTCTACCCGGTCCTGTCGCGGCGGTCGCGCGGGCTGTCGATCGGCATCAACCTCAACCCCGACAAGGTCTGCAACTTCGACTGCATCTACTGCCAGGTCGATCGCACGACGCCGCCCGTGGTGACGGAGGTGGACGAGGCGCGGCTTCAGGAAGAACTGCGCGAGGTGCTGCGGCAGGCGAAGGGGGGCGCCCTGTTCGCGCGCCCGGAGTTCGCCGGGCTCCCCCCCGCTCAGCGCGTGCTCCGGGACATCACCTTCGCCGGCGACGGCGAGCCCCCGTCCTACCCCAACTTCGTCGGCGTCGTGAGGGACACGATCCGCATCAAGGAGGAGGAGGGGTTCCCCGAGCTGAAGCTCGTGCTGCTCACCAACGCGACGCTCATCGACCGGCCTCATGTGAAGGAGGCGATGCGCCTCATGGAGGCGAGCCACGGCGAGCTCTGGCTGAAGCTCGACGCGGGGACGGAGGAGTACTACCGGCTGGTCGACCGGACCACCATCCCCTTCGACAAGGTGCTGCGGAACATCCTGGAGGCGGCGCAAGAGCGGCCGGTGGTCCTGCAGAGCCTGTTCATGAAAGTGCGCGGCGCGGGCCCGTCCCGCGACGAGATCGCCGCCTACTGCGACCGCGTGGTGGAGATTCTGCAGGGAGGGGGCCGGATCCGGCTCATCCAGGTCTACACGGTGGCCCGGCCGCCAGCGGAGGCCTACGTCATGCCGCTCGAGGATGACGAGGTGGACGCCCTGTCCGAGGAGGTCCGCCGCCGCCTCCCCGGGATGACGGTCGAGAGCTACTACAGCGGCCACTTCTAGGGCGGGGAGCTCGCGTGCAGCAGCAGACGGAGAGGCGGGACATCGGGGAGGAGCGGGACGGCCGCGCGGACAGAAGGCCTGCGCGCCTCTTCCGGGCCCTGCAGATCCAGCTCGATCACTTCCGCATCTGGAGCAAGATCACCTTCAAGCGCGGTCGCGTCCTGGCGACCGCCAGCGACGCCTGGAAGTCGCACGACACGCCGGCCTTCTTCCGCGATCCGTCGCTGTTCTACCGCGGCCGGGCGAGAGTGCCCGAGGTGACGGAGAAGACCTCCGGCCGGCTCGCCGGAGCCGAGATCGTGCGCCTGAGGTTCCCGACCCTCTACCCGCTGCCGATCCCCGAGACCAACGTCGCCGTCGGGCGCTTCTACCGCAGCACCCGGGACGCCTCGGCCCCGGTCGTCCTCATCAGCCACGGTTGGGCGCACCGCAGCATCAAGACGATCGAGCACCTGTACGTGCGCCCGTTCCTGCGGGCCGGATTCTCGGTCGCCTTCGTCGCCCATCCGCTGCACTTCGAGCGCACGCCGAGAGGCGCCTACAGCGGCGAGTTCGTGGTCAGCGCCGACGTCGTCATGACGACCGAGGCCTTCCGCCAGGGCGTCATCGATCTCATCGGCGCGGCCGACTGGCTGCGCTCCCGGGGGCACCGCCGCGTCGGCGTCCTCGGCTATTCGCTGGGCGGCTACCTCGCCGGCATCATGGCTGCGGTGCGCGGCGACTGGGACTTCGTCGTTCTGGGCGGGACCGGGGATTCCCCCGTGTCGCCCATCCTCGACACCGCCCTGGGGAAGAACGTGCGCGAGGACCTCGACGCCTGCGGCATGCTCGACCGCGGCAAGCTCACGCGCGCCTGGAAGATCATCTCCCCCGGCGCGTTCCATCCGCGGGTTCCCAGGGATCGCATCCTGATCGTCGCGGGGCGCTACGACCGGATCATGCTCCCGCAGTCCGTGCGGCGCCTCTGGAACTCGTGGGACCGCCCCGCCATCCACTGGCTGCGCCGCAGCCACTACACGCTGCTCGCCACCAACGGCGGGTTGCTGTCCCACGCCATCCCGTTCATGCGGGAGCGGTCGAAGTGAGGCGCTCGATGGCGGAGGTGATGGCGCGAACCGCGGCCGGGGCCGAGACCCTCGACGTGTCGATCCTGAGGCGGGCGAGCTGGTAGAGCGGGCGGCGCGCCGTGAGCAGCGCGCGCAGCTCGACCATGGCGTCGGGATTGCCGGCCATCGGGCGGCGGTCCCCCTGGGCCAGGACGCGCGCGTAGTGGTCCTCCGGGTCGGCCGCGAGCCAGATGGTCGTGAACGCCGAGCGCAGCAGCCCGTAGGTCTCGGGATCGGTCACGAGACCGCCGCCGGTCGCCAGCACGACCGTGCGATCCGAGGCGGCCAGGCGCGCCAGCACTTCGCGCTCCAGACGGCGGAAGTAGCGCTCGCCGTGCAGCTCGAAGATCTGGGCGACCGGCAGGCCGGCCGCGTCCTCGATCAGCGCGTCGAGCTCCAGGAAGGGCATTTTGAGGCGCCGGGCCAGCAGCCGCCCCACCGTGCTCTTGCCCGCGCCGCGCAGTCCGACGAGCGCGAAGCGCGCGCGGGGAGCGGCCGGCGAGGGCGAGAGCAGGCGCAGCAGCGGCACCCCGAGGGCGCGCGCGAGATCGTCCAGCCGGAGGAGCGAGACGTTGCCCCGCCCGCCTTCGATCTGCGCCAGGAACCGCTCGCTGACGGCCGACAGGGCGGCGAGGTCGCGACGCGTCAGGTCACGGTCGCGCCGGGCCCGGCGCACCGCCTGGCCGACGCGCTGGAGGAGCTCGGAAGGTGGCCGCGCGGGAGGCATAGTTGTAGTATAGTGCACGCAGTCGGGCAGTCAGAAAAAATAATGTAATATAGTGCATCCCCAAGCGGGAGGCACCGGAGGGCATGTCCTTGAGCCAGAGCGAGAGCACGGCGCCGATCGTCTTCGAGACCGATCCCGGTCGCTACCGTCACTGGCGGCTGGAGACCCAGGGGGAGAGCGCGCGCCTCGTCTGGGACGTGAAGGAGACAGAGCCGCTGCGGGCGGGCTACGCGCTGAAGCTGAACTCCTACGATCTCGGCGTCGACATCGAGCTCGCTGACGCGATCGAGCGGCTGCGGTTCGAGCACCCGGAGGTGCGGGCGGTCGCCATCACGTCGGGGAAGGACCGGGTGTTCTCGGCGGGGGCCAACATCCACATGCTCGCGTCCTCGTCGCACGCCTTCAAGGTCAACTTCTGCAAGTACACCAACGAGACGCGCCTGGCGATCGAGGACGCCTGCGCCCGCTCGGGGCAGCGCTACCTCGCCGCCTGCAACGGCATCGCGGCGGGGGGAGGGTACGAGCTGGCGCTCGCCTGCGACGAGATCCTGCTGGTCGACGACGGCAACTCGGCCGTCAGCCTGCCGGAGGTGCCGCTCCTGGGCGTGCTGCCAGGGACGGGCGGCCTGACGCGCATCGTCGACAAGCGCCGCGTGCGCCGCGATCACGCTGACATCTTCTGCACGCTGGCCGAGGGGGTGAAGGGGCAGCGCGCCGTCGACTGGCGGCTGGTCGATGCCGTGGCCCCGAAGAGCCGCTTCGACGACCTGGTGCGCGATCGCCTCGCGAAGCTGGCGGCCGGGCCGGCGCGGGTGGCATCGGCGCCGAACGCGTCCGTCCCGGGCGCGTCGAAGCGGACCGGGCACGGCGTGAAGCTGACGCCGCTCCGGGTCGAGAACGGGATGGACCGCTGGCGCTATACGGCGCTCGAGGTGCAGATCGATCGCCGGCGCCGCACCGCGACCTTGACCCTCGAGGGGCCGGAGATGGAGCCGCCCAGGGACGCGGCCGAGGCGCGCCGTCAGGGGGCCGATCTCTGGATGCTCCGGCTGTCGCGGGAGCTGTCGGACGCGCTCTGTCGCCTCCGCTTCAACGAGGAGGAGATCGGACTCCTGCTGCTCAAGAGCGGAGGGGATCCGGAGCGCGTGGCGCGGCACGACACCGCCCTCGAGGCGCTGGCACGGGAGGACTGGTTCGCCAGAGAGGTGGTCCTGCACCTGGCGCGCACGCTGAGGCGCCTCGACGTCACCGCGCGCACGCTCTTCGCCCTGGTCGAGCCGGGCTCCTGCTTTGCCGGCTCCCTGATGGAGATCGCGCTGGCGGCCGATCGCACCTACGCCCTGGACGATCCGAAGCGCCCGGTGACGATGATCCTCTCGCCGCTGAACTTCGGCCCGCTGCCGATGGGCCAGGGGCTGACGCGCCTCCAGGTCAGGCTCCTGGCGCAGCCGGAGTCCCACGAGGCGCTGCGGCGCCGGGTGGAGGCGGGGGACCTGCCGCGCTTCGACGCCGCATCGGCCCTGGCCGCAGGGCTCGTCACCATCGCGGCGGACGACATCGACTACGAAGACGAGGTGCGCGTCGCGATCGAGGAGCGCGTGTCGCTGTCGCCCGACGCCCTGACGGGGATGGAGGCCTCGCTCCGGTTCCCCGGGGCGGAGACGCCGGAGACCAAGATCTTCGGCCGGCTGTCGGCCTGGCAGAACTGGATCTTCCAGCGCCCCAACGCCGTGGGGGACAAGGGGGCGCTGAAGTGCTATGGCCGGCCGGAGCGGCCGTCGTTCGACTGGCGCAGGACGTAGCCGAAGGGAGCCGCGGATGTCCATGGAGCTGTCGGAGAAGATCCCCAACAACGTCAACCTGTCGAACGACAAGCGCCTGCACCGGGCGCTCGAGCAGTGGCAGCCGTCGTTCCTCGACTGGTGGAAGGAGATGGGGCCGGAGCGCTTCCAGGCCAACGACGTCTACCTGCGCACGGCGATCTCGGTCGACGCGGCGGGCTGGGCCCACTTCGACTACGTGCGCATGCCGGAGTACCGCTGGGGGATCTTCCTGGCGCAGCCCGAGGCGGACCGCACCATCGGCTTCGGCGACAACATGGGGCAGCCGGTCTGGCAGGAGGTTCCGGGAGAGCACCGCAACCTCCTGCGGCGCCTCATCGTGACCCAGGCCGACACCGAGCCGGCCTCGGTCGAGCAGCAGCGCCGCCTGGGCGCCACCTGCCCGAGCCTCTACGACCTGCGTAACTTATTGCAGGTGAACGTCGAAGAGGGACGGCACCTCTGGGCCATGGTCTACCTGCTGCACGCCTACTTCGGCCGGGACGGCCGCGAGGAGGCCGAGGCGCTCCTGGCCCGGCGCTCGGGCGACGCCGACCGGCCGCGCATCCTGGGGGCCTTCAACGCCCCGATCGACGACTGGCTGTCGTTCTTCATGTTCACCATGTTCACCGACCGGGACGGCAAGTACCAGCTTCTGGCCCTGGCCGAGAGCGGCTTCGACCCGCTGTCGCGCACCACGCGCTTCATGCTGACGGAGGAGGCGCACCACATGTTCGTGGGGGAGACCGGCATCCGCCGCATCGTGCAGCGGACCGCGGATCTCGCGCGGCAGGCGAAGGACGGGGACGTGCGGAGCCTGGGCGGCATCGACCTGGAGACGCTCCAGAAGTACATCAACTACTGGTACTCGCTGTCGCTGGATCTCTTCGGCGGCGAGATCTCGTCGAACGCCGCGGAATACTTCGCCACCGGGCTCAAGGGGCGCGTCAACGAGAAGAAGCAGGCCGACCACCTGGCGCTCGAGGGGACGTACGACATGCAGGTCCCGGAGGGCGGGCGGCTCGTGGGTCAGGTGGTCCCGCTGCGGAACGCCATGAACGAGGTGCTGCGCGACGCCTACGTGGAGGACAACCAGCGCGGCGTCGACATCTGGAACAAGACGCTGCAGGAGGCGGGCATCGGCTTTACCTTGTCGCTGCCGAAGCGCGGCTTCAACCGTCGCATCGGCTTGTACGCCGGCCTGCACTGCGCGCCCGACGGGCGCCTCGTGAGCCGGGAGGAGTGGGAGCGCCGGCAGGACGAATGGCTCCCCTCGGAGAAGGACCGCGAGTTCGTCACGAGCCTCATGCAGCCGGTCTTCGAGCCGGGGACGATCGCTTCCTGGATCGCGCCCCCCTCGAAAGGGATCAACAACCAGCCGTTCGACTACGAGTACGTCCGGCTCGACCCGAAGTAGGCCCGCTTCCAGGAGCGGCGGCTCACCACCGGGCCTGCCCCCGTCAATCGGCGCGGGCCGGCGGGCCCACCCCCAGTAGATCCACGCAGAAGCCGTTCTCGAAGCCCGATCCTGGCACGCCTGCCAGCCCCGGCAGGCCCCGGCAGCCTCCGTCCGCCGGCTCGGCGAGGGGAATCGGGCTCATCAGGAGGCAGCAGCCGCAGAGGTCCCCGTCGCACGAAACGGTCGTTGGCTCGATGGTGACGGGCGGCAGCACCGGCCACTGAAGGATGTTCCCCGACCTGTCCACGGCCTCGATCTTGAACGCCGGCGGGTGGGCCACCAGCTCGTCGGCCGGAAACGGGCTCTGCCGGCGGTCGCGAGCGATACAGTTCTGACTCAGGGCTAGCGTGTTCGGGCCCGCGGGAGTTCCCGGGCCCGACGCGACGAACGGCAGGACGCGCGTGAAGACGGCGTCGTTCGCGATCGAATCGTGCGACGTCGCCGTGTAGGTGGCCGGCCCACACGCGCAGGCCCCCGGAGTGGTGTCGCAGTCCTCCGGGATCACACCACTCTGGAGGAAGTAGAAGAGGTTCTGGCTCCCGTCGTCGAGCAGAATCAGCGAGACCTCCTCCCC
>Ga0075418_10010592_pt1 | contig 10323 bp, 12 predicted proteins | sample SoiMetdeltSBSDD2_FD_81776 | JGI IMG/M metagenome (GOLD analysis project Ga0075418, IMG submission 81776) | Bulk soil microbial communities from a Populus tree surrounding site in Tennessee, USA - Soil MetaG P. deltoides SBSDD2 | ecosystem: Environmental > Terrestrial > Soil > Tree plantation...
ATGAAAAAAGATGTGATGAAAAAAGATGTGATGAAAAAAGATGTGATGAAAAAAGATGTGTACAGGCCGCAAGAACTGAAACACACATTACAGGGAATAATACACGATCACGAACAGCTATTGGACATTACTCTAGACAAGTGTATTATTGTAATTTGACTATCTCATCCCAAATTCCAGTTGCTGATAGCATATTATACTTACTGTGATTTCCAGATTCTAAATGTATAATATTTCCAGCTGTAATTTGAATTTGAAATAACCTGTTCAAGAATCGCAGGAAACTTGGTCATGCCACTATGCTCTTGGCTTGCTTCTCAAGTGGTTTATTGTAGTATTTTTGTAGTGTGTCCATTAGGCCCAAACTTAGATCTTCAACTAATTTGAACAAATCTATAAACTTAGAATTCCTTTTGTAGACCATGAGAGTTGCCATGCCATGGTAAAATGTCTTCATTCCTTGTACGATACGATATAGGTAACATTTCCCCGTTTGCATATGCTATAACTTACATCCTTGAAGTTGCGCTGAGGTCCTTTTAGTATATAGTTTACTTATGTTTCGGCAAGTTGTTCGCTAATAGCATTAATAACACTTATTAAAGAATGAGCGATAGAAAATGAACATTTGTATATCTCATGTTCTACCTGTGCAAAGGATTTCAACAATTAACTTGGCGGTGTAATTTATTTAAGCACAGTAAAGGGAAAGCTAGAATTCTGTTCAGATGAATGTTGCCGAGATTACCTTAAGAAAAATCTCTAGGAATGCAAGTAACTGGTGGGAACAACTTTAAAAAAAGCCCTAATGTCAAACCACTGTCCTTAAATACTACTAACAAACTGATGCTAAATAAGCACATAACCATGCAGTTGCATTTATCCTAAAAATAAGACTGATGGTTCGACAAATCAGGTTACTAATTTTCTAATCTTCTAATCATATTTGGTACATCTTGAAAAAATAAGATAGGTAACAATTAATTGGTGTAAAAGTAATCGTACCTAGTGGTTAAATCCGCAAATTGCATTCAACAACAGCATGATTTATGTGATGGAGATATAAATGAAATAATCAATAACTCAAGGGCAACGAGAATTTGTGAATGTCAATGTCATAACAATATGTATAAACTAGTTAGTAGAATGCAGGCTGCAAATAATCAGTAATTATAGAACCCATAATACCAACGTAATAAACTAATGTACAACGTTATGAAGAGTTATTGATTTTCATATCTACCTGAAAAACTACAAAAATCAAAATATCATTTAGTTGTCTGTTGTAAGAATGATGACCACAATTAAAGTCAATATGACCTTGCCATTTGCATAGTTATTGACTTATGTAACCCACATTGGTTCTGTTAAGTCAAGTAATATGGCCAAACCGGCAATTGCTGATCCTCAATTAGTAAGCAAATTAATCACAGCCAAAGGTGTCCTAATTAGAAATATGAGCTGACCAGAACTTAAATAATCAGCCAGGGAGCGTCTAACTTATAAATTAAGTGCAATATTATAACTATATATGGTCGATCTAGTTTATGGTCGTGGAATAACCGATATTATTCGAGAGATACCTGTGTATGTCAGCATTTTCAAGAAATTTGTTGGTATCAAGTTTTTTCATACAAAGCCATCACTATACGGGTCAGCCGATATAATCAATGTTTGTAACCTTCACTGTTCTCATTGCTACTGGTGGTTAAATAGGAAGGATGAGAATCAAGATTTAAGCGTAGAGGACTGGAGGCAAACAATCAGAAAAACATTCAAGAAACAAAATCTTTTTGTTGTCACATTAGTTGGTGGAGAGCCAACAATGAGACCAGATATAATAGAGGTATTTTGTCAAGAGATGCCTAGGAGGGTATGTGTGGTCACGAATGGCTATTTCCCATTGAAGAGGTTCGAAAAGCTTTACTTTTATTGGATATCATTAGATGGAACTGAAAAGGCCCACGATACTATTAGGGGAGAAGGTTCCTACGTCAAGACCAAAAGTAACATTCTAGAGTATATTAAAGGTCCTCCTAGGAACGGAAAGCCTGCTTGGAAAGATATTTGGATAACAATGACTATCAACACGGTCAATTACTCTACCGCTATCGACTTGGCAGAAGAATGGGTTGGAAAAGTCAACAAAATTGGATTTCAGTTTCACACACCATTTATGAAAGGAGATCCTTTATGGCTAGAATTTGGAAAATTACGTAATGAGGTGGTTGATAAACTAATAGACCTTAGGAGAAAATATTCAGATTTTGTGATTAACAGTGAGAAACAACTATCTTTGATGAAGGGAAATTGGGGAGGCAAAGGTACAACTCCCATTCAATGTCCGTCATGGGCCATACTTTCTTTGGACCATATGGGAAGAGTTAAGCAACCTTGTTGCATTGGTAGTGCTGATACCAAGTCACTTAAGCCCATCTGCGAAGATTGTGGTCTTGGATGCTATTCTGTATTAGTTGCAAATGGCATTTCAGGCGCATAGACATTGCACATCTCTGGCTATGTATTTATTGGCATAATTTGACACACTAATAAAGTAGGTTATCGTTACTAATGATCAGATAGAAGATTAACACAGAAATAAAAATTGGGATTGAGTACATGGCCATGTGATTGATATACACGAACAGGATTCACTATTCAGTCGGAAATTTAGGTAGAATTTTGAATTTGAAGACAGATTAACTTATAAATTTTGGGAGTAGTTTGATTCATCCAACAATCAAAACATGCCTCAAAATCTAGTTGATACACTTCAATTTTATTTTTATTACATATTTGACATAATTTTTACATTTATGTTACCTGCAATATCAGATGGATAATAAAATATCATTTCTTCAAAGTCAGATTTCATAATTATCAAGATTCGCTTTCTGTTGTAGATGTAAATTGCCAAGTCTTAAGGCTTTACCTTCATACAACATATCTCAACATAATTGCTTAATTAGATCTCTTATTAACCATTCCGAATGCCAATAGTATTTGGGTCGAAGAGTCACCAGTTGTTAGAACCCAACAGTGGGCTCCTTACAACAGATTGTATATCGGTGGTGATAATCTAACTTCTAAAGCACTCAATATGTTATCTATACAACTATTTGTAATAAGCGAGGGGATCGTTATCTTTGTTTCTGTAGGCAGTAAACAATTTATGGATTCTAAAATTGCAATTCGCTTTCCTATATCACTCTCGTCCCGACACTTATCAGCTAAGCCAATTAAATATCTAGTATTTGGTATCATTGTAATCATTGTATTATGGATGTCACAGGCTTAAGAATGTTTAGATACATTCCATCCTTATACAAATTATTTCCATAATTGATTACTTGTAAAAATAATTGTTTACTATAGCATCGTCATCTGGCTTCATCATTATGTCAATTATAAACACAAAGGATGATATACTATGATGTGTATTAATTTATTGTATATAATTAAAATTTCAGGTGTATAAATTTGAAGATATTGATGATTTCAACGGAGTACCCTCCTATGCAAGGTGGTGTTGGACGCTACTGCAAGAAGTTAGTTGATTCGTTGAGAAGTGAAGGTGCCCGGGTATTTGTAGTGTGCAATGAAGATGGGGACGGAGATTATAATGGCATTTCACCAAATAATCCAGATAATTCTAAAGTCCTCTTAAAAATAGTTAAACAGGTTGAGCCAGATGTAGTCCATGTGCAGTATGAGCCTGGCCTGTATGGAATACATTTAGATCCAATAAATCCTAAAAAGACACATACAAATATAGAATTCTTTTACGATAAGTGCACAGTTCCAATAGTTACTACTTTCCATTCGGCTTACACTTTTACTCAGTGGATGAGATTGGTAGTTCCTCTAAATAATAGAAGATCAGGGCGCTTGGGAACTTTCCTTAGAATGGCATACGACTATTGGACCCATTTACTAAATTATGGTTCGTTTAATTCACTAAATAAGCGAAAAATAGGCTTCAATAAAGCAGGAGTCGTCTTTTCTAAATATCTAGCCAATATTATCCCAGGAAGTAATCTGATATATCATGGTGCAGAACCAAGCATTTCACCTCCTCTAGATAGAAAGGAAGTAAGAAAGTTGTTTTTACTCCCTGAACATAGCAGGATCGCCTTAGCCGTAGGCTTTATGACCGCAACTAAGGGATGGGATGTAATTAGAAAGATGAAGGTACCCAAGGACTGGAAAGTTGTAATAAACACCTCACGAAACCATTACGGAAGGGAAAAACTAAATGATAATTTTGAAAATGAAGGCGTGATCAACTTGAAAAGGGGATTTCTTAGTGACACAGAGATGTCATTGCTCTTCTATTGTGCAGATGCTCTGATCCTTCCTTACAGAGTAACTTCTGGTTCAGGTGTTATGTACGATGGATTAGCTCATGGACTTCCCTTCATTTCAAGCAAGTTAGAATTTTTCAAAGAGTTCTCTGATATGAAGTTGGGTATTATGGTAGACCGTAATCCAGTTGAGTTCTCAAAAGCTCTTCTAGAACTCAAAGTCGATTATAAGCGATACAAAGATGCGGTGGTAAACTTCAGAAAGCATCTCCTCTGGAGCGAACTTGCCAAAAAGCATATCTTGATTTATAACTCGATTATTGACCGACCTAGTACTCCTCTCCTAAGAAAAATCATTAGTTAGTTTTAGTCGATTCTTTGAAGAACATTTATAGCATAGTAGAACTTGCTAAATAGGATTTCAGAACCTAATGCTTCAATCAGACAGGGTGAAGCTTAATCCAATTTTAGTTCTTGATTAATTTAATTGGTAGGATCAAAGGCGGAGGACCTTTATTATACTCTAGAATATTATTCTTGGTCTTGGAGTAAGAACCTTCTACCCTTATAGTATCGTGGGCCTTTTCAGTTCCATCTAATGATACCTAATACAAGTAAAGCTTTAAGACCTTTTCAATGGGAAGTTGCCATTTGTTGCGACACATTTCAGTTTCACACACCATTTATGAAAGGAGGCCCTTTATGGCTAGGATTTGGAAATTTGCGAAATGAGGTGGTTGATAAAGTAATAATAGATCTTAGAAGAAAATATTCATAGTTTGTGATTAACAATGAGAAACAACTATCTTTGATGAAAGGATATGCAGGAGACTATGAAATTCTGAACATTAGTTAGAATTTCGAATTTGAATGTGACATTAATTAATTTTGGGAGTAGTTTGATTCATCCAACAATCAAAACATACTTCAAAATCTAGCTGATAAACCTCAATTTTATTTTTATTACATATTTGACATAATTTTTCCATTTAAGGAATCCGCAATACATACCTATAATAATTTATCATTTTAATCACATGAGGCGTTTATAAATATCAAGATTCGGTTTTGTGACTAATATGTTGAAATAAATACTATTAATAACACATTTGATACTAAATTTAATACTATTTCTTTTGTAAATATCAATTTGTACATGCTTCTTACTATTTTTAATTATTGCCCAGAACCAAGAATTAGTAATATCATTAGAAATGGAATTAAGACACTCTTATGGCCAAGGTTTTTATGGAATGGTCTGATAACAATTATCGATTATTTTGAGAAGAAGAATCGAGATGATGGCAAAGTCAACTGCTACCAAGAACGGTCAAGAGCGTATCACTACAAACAGAGATAATATTAGACATTTGGAATATTTTAACAATGGTCAGTGGCGGCACAGTGACAAATGTAGCCAGTTTACAAACAAGGAGTGTAGGTTCAAGAGCCCTAACAGTTCTTTTTGATGAGTATCATTGTTCAGGCAATCTTCATGCTGGACCAACTGTGATAAAAAAATAATCAGACGTCTAATTAGGTAATTTGATTCTTGTTAGTTTTCGCCTGATGATAAAAGAGCAAAGAACATAGTATAATCGTGATGATTCATTCAGGTGTCTGGGTTCATTAGTTACATTATAGAGCAACATCAGAGAACATCCCTACCAATCGTTAATTAGAATTACAAAAGATAAGTTAACATTTTATAAATATATTCATAGCAGAACAATGCATTCTTATAAGTGTCAAAGTATAAATGAAATCGTGGGCGAAACCGAACTGGTTGTTAACATTTATCCAGATATGGAAACTGACTTTAGGGAAAGATACAGCAATTACCTAAGAAGCATGAAACAAAGAATCTACGACACTTATCTAGGATACAACGAATTGGAGGATGAAAGAAAATTTGTTAACCAGCAAGCTATGAAGACTCCAGGCCGTAGAGGTGAAATTATTAAGAGTGAAGAGATAGATAAAGAATTTTCTAGGAGGTATAGCGAGCACCAAAAAAGTGGGGAATTATTGTGAATCAATGTGAATCAATTGGCATACGCCTCAATTCAACATATAGGTAATGAAAAAATTATTTTTGTTTATTTTGTGTAAACGATCTGCAAAAATTGATTTATAAAATCAAAATATTGAAAAAGTACATAAAAAATGGCTCATAGGCTTACTCGATTAGGTCTTCACACCAACCATTAATAAGGTTATCATCACCCTCTGATAATATATGATATTTTTGATAAGTGTAATCAGAAGAAAGTATTACTACAAATTAGACTCTTCAAAACATTTATCGCAATATTTTTCAATTAATGTTATCCCATCCATGTCATAACTTGCTATCTTTGTAGGCACCCCTTGACACATGGCACACTCACCACCCATTATCTCCTTGACAAATTCTCTTTTGATGGATTGTGATAAGTCTGGATCATCTAATTTTTTCTTTAGAAATTGTAATTTATCATCTGGAATAACAATTGGGGTTACTTTTGGTTTTGGTTTTTCCATTTTAACTATACTCCAATCCGACCAAATTGCTTACATCTGCGCATTTCATCTTGAGGTATAATTCTGACCAATGAATGTAAAATGATCGTTTCTACTGTGCCCGCAGGTACACATAACATTATAATTATAATTTACAACGGTTACTATTAAAACAGGTCCGGTTGAGATTTTTCTAGGGCAATAGGTTTACTAAAGTCGAAGTTGTGCAATCCAGATCTTATTGATCTATCTATACATGGAACATTATTCTCCGTAAAACTTGACCATAAAATCTCACATGTTCGACATTTAAATTCTCCTGGAGGACCTGCTGCTTTTATTATTCTTCGCATACTGAAGTTATAGCACATATAGATATAATTACCCTTGCTTTTCTTACCGAGTTTAAAATGATTGGTAATATTACGCTTACTTGACTGGATGCATCGGTACCCACGACGCTATCGGTTTTAGAAATGGATTCTGAACATAACCATGGACAGCTAAGCTTTAAAGATTTCTTTAATTAAGGAATTTGAGTCACAACATGTTTATCAAAAATAATTCGAGCGGTTTCATAGCGATTAGTGCCCTTTATGTAGTGCGGTTCTACCAACTTGTATTTTAGTTTTATTTAATTTAATTTTATTTCTTCATTTGTTCACAGATTTTTCTAACAAGCGACCGATGACATAAGCGTTCGTCATCCTCAAAACATAACAATGTGATATTTTTATTCAAACTTTCTCCTGCTAACTGTCTGCATAACTCCATGCTCTTTTCATTATTTCTTATTTCATCGCGAAATCTTTGGGAAAATACGTCCCAAGTTATTTTCCCGTTCTTATACTGTTTGTGAAGAGCTCTTGAAGGTGATAAATCTATAAGCCATTTATCCCAATGGTCCTTTTGTTCTTCTTTCTTAATGTATCTAGGAACGTATCTAGTAATTAGTATTCTTGTGCCATCTTCTGGACCTTTCAATGATCTAATGGATTTTTTGGTTTTAATCATATATCTATTATCCAGAATGCTAAGGGAAACTTATTATCCATTGCTCATGGGACCTTTCAAACTCTGATTTTCTTAAACGGTTTTGCTTTGTCCGACCTCGATCAGATGGCCATCAGGGTCACGAATGTAGGCACGAATCTCGAATTGATGGTCTTTTGGTTCAGTCAAGAATTCTGCTCCTCTCTTTCGCCACTCATCGTAGCAGGAGTGAATATCGGCCACACGAATATTCAAGAAGCTGCTGACCTCATTTGGATCATGGGGTGTTCGTAAAGTGACAGTTGGTTTATCGTCTGTTGGGCCTCCACCTACGTTCAAAATAACCCAACTATTTGCAATCTCAATAATCGTTGGTTCGCCTTTGCGAACGATTTTGCCTCCAAAAACACGATGATAAAAATTTGCAGATTCTTTAACATCAGCAACTGTAAGAAAGTGCGTCAGGACAAATCCTTCTTTGGGAGGAATTTGATAATCACCTTTTTTGGTTGTTGTCATATCCCGTTACTTGAAAACCGAGTATTAATAAGTCGTAACGTATCTAACGTATCAATTCGTGCCCGAATCCCGCATCCGCACCCAGGAACGATTAATTTAGAGCACTGAACCCGTCGTATTGCGTATTGTTAACAATTCGGATCCAAACGAGAAGCTATGACTGATATTTAGTCGAAAAGTATTAGCGTTTAACTCCTTAAGGAATTTATTAAGAGAATAAATATATACACAACTCCACCAACAATTAAAGTATGTTGTCATTAGCTTGTCGTGACACAGGATCAAAAGTGATTGAATGCGATTATGTTGCTAGAGGAGTGACAGAAGAAGAACTTTGGAAAAATGGTACAGATCATATAGTAAAGGCACACGGTATGAAAATTGAGGATATTACTCCGCAGTTTAAAAACTATTATAAAAGATTCATCAAACATTCCTAAAATACACACAAAATTAGGAGTTGCCTCTAGATCGTTTAACTACTGGTTTTAAATTTCTTCTAATTTACAATGGATCATTTAATTAACTCAGTGTTCCTTCCGTTAGATTCATAATACTAATGCACGGCATCATGAAAAATAATTCCTAGTGTGTGTCGTTCTCCATCATGAACTTCGCTTATGCCATGCCTCATTTGCACTTGATAGTAACCTTTGTTGCCTTTCATGGGTCTGAAATTTGTAGTAAGGACGAGCATATCTCCCATACGTGGTCTAAGTACTATGGCTTTTGATTGTGCTCTAGGGTTTTGCTGCGTCAGTACAAATTCTCCTCCAAAATAGTCTTCATCTGGTTCATTAAGGAAGAGTACGAGTTGCATGGGGAAAAAAATATTCCCATATAGATCCTGATGTAATGTATTAAATCCTCCCTTGCTATATTTTAGAATAAGAACTGTGCATTCGACTTGGTTATTATCGTGGCATAACTGTTGAAGTTTTTCAAACTCATTAGGAAATTGTCTTTTTAGGTTTAGCAGCCGCATCCAATTGTTTGCGATAGGAGCAAGTATAGGATATACACCTTTTCTTATATTATGAACTAAATTGGGCAAAGGATACTTAAAATATTTATATTCTCCTAAACCGAAACGATATTTTTCCATAGTAATAATCTTACGATAAAGATCTTTATTATCGTAATTGTCGATAAGTTCTTTACAGTATTTTACAGGCAAGAATTGTGATAACAAGATATATCCTTTCTCATCCATCTCTTCGGCTATCTTTTGGACCTTGATTTCTGAGATCTTTTGGTGAATATCATTCATTATTTTCAGATATAATTTCCGTTAATATTAAATTTAATATACTTGACTTGAGGGAAACTTATTGAATATTTAAACACTGTATATGGATCGGATCCAGTTTCTTGTTACTGTTCTTAATCCCTACGGTAAACACCGTCGGGATACGACTGAATATTCAATTGGAACTTTTTTGAAATTGTATAGCCACATCTTTGTAAGAGGAAAAGTTATTTTATGAGCCCGTCGGGATTCGAACCCTGCATGTAGTAGGGTTTTACTGTCTTGGTAATGAACGTCATACTGATGACGTAGCGTGATAATGAGATGGCCGAGTCAGCCGCTTACTATAGGAATTGAAAAGCATAAAATTGAGGAAGAATGTTTTTCCCAGCTTGATTAGAAGAATTTTAATTGTGTTTAATAATCATTAGCCAATCCTTAAATTGAAATCCTGAATAAGGAGGTGTGAGAGACCTTTTTGAAGAGAATAGCTACCGCGAAAATGAGAGGACAGGCAAGCAACAATCGGCAACCAGATTTTGGAACATATCACCACTCTACGCCACGAAGTTCACAAAAGATAAGGGAAAAGGCCAAGATCCTATTTACCAGAGTCTTTCGCAACCTGCCATTCGCTCGGGACGACAGCCTGAAAATACTGGACGTAGGTTGCGGATTAGGATTTCTCTCATGCGTCTGTGCTGAATACTACCCGAAAGCAAGGATTATAGGCTTTGATACATTCAAGCATGCGAG
>Ga0075418_10010595_pt1 | contig 10321 bp, 6 predicted proteins | sample SoiMetdeltSBSDD2_FD_81776 | JGI IMG/M metagenome (GOLD analysis project Ga0075418, IMG submission 81776) | Bulk soil microbial communities from a Populus tree surrounding site in Tennessee, USA - Soil MetaG P. deltoides SBSDD2 | ecosystem: Environmental > Terrestrial > Soil > Tree plantation...
GCGAAAGATTTTGTGATGACCGCGCCGTTGCCATTTTGTCCCTGGAAAACCAAGCTCCCTTTGCCGTCGCCACTCAGCTTGAGATCGTTTCCTTGCACCGAATAAACGATCTCGCTGTCTTCGAATGGCGTCGGCGCTTGCCAGTGAACACCCAGCGGTAAGGGCACGCCGGGCGCCGCGCGAACAATCTCAAATGGCGGGCTGTGCTCGTCGACTGAGCTGCGATATTTTTTGAATTTAAAGCTCTTGATCCTCGCCCCCTGAGTCGTAAAAACGCCGATGTAGTTGTCCGTTTCGACCGTAATTTCTTTGGCCGATTTGGCTGGAGAAAGCGCTGCCGGGGTAGCACCCGGCAGTACGGCTAACGGCGCGGCGGCGCTTGGCGCCGCCGGCACGGTTTTTTCCGGCTGACTCGTCTCCGTTTCGGGAATTGGAGCGGAGGGTGGCGGGCCGTAAAAGTGCGTCACCAATTGTTGATACACAATCAGCACGAGTATCGAGAGAGCGATGCCGATGAGTGCGCGTTTATCCATGCAAAATTTACTTCACTGGGTCGTATCCGCCCGGATGCCAGGGATGACAACGCAGGATTCGGCCAATTCCGCTGGCAACTCCTTTGCGGATTCCGTATCGGCGAATGGCTTGTTCCGTGTAAGCCGAGCAACTTGGGTAGAAGCGGCACGCTGGCGGCAAGAACGGCGAGAGCGCTTTGCGATAACTGAAAATGAGCCAGGCCAAAACTGTACGCGCCATCCGATTCACTATTTGCGCCGTTTGCCTTGACCCACCAGAGCCCGTTGCAGTTCGTCCGCGACGATGTTAGCCCCGGCGGCGGCGCTTTTGCGCGCGATGACGAGGATATCGGTTGCCGGCGGCAACTCGCCGCGGTGGCGTCGAAAGTATTCGCGAATCCGCCGCTTGATGCGATTCCGCGTCACCGAGTTGCCGACCTTGCCGCTGACCGTTATCCCTAATCGATTCTCTGGCCCGTCATTGGCCCGGGTGATGATCACGAAATTGGCCGTCTGGATTTTAACGCTGGTCCGCGACAGCTTTAGGAACTCGGCTCGTTTCCTTAAGCGGGCCGTTTTCGGGAACTGCTGCGAGCCTGCGAGCGACATGCGCTCGGGCGCGATCAAGTCCGCGCGCGTTTCGGCGGCACGGTCACCGTCAATCGCTTTCGTCCCTTAGCGCGGCGCCGCCTGAGCACATTGCGGCCACCGGGCGTTGCCATGCGAGCGAGAAATCCATGCGTTCGCTTTCTCTTAATGTTGCTGGGCTGATAAGTTCGTTTCATAAAAAGAAGACTCCCTCGGGCCTTTTAAAGGGCCAAGTGTTTATTAAAATCATACCCACTTATTGTTGTCAATTTTAGCCGGCCTCCGGCTTGAGCGAGCGCAGCATGAGATCACGCACCGCGTCGGCCGGCTCCTTGCCGGCATAGAGCACCTGATACATTTGCCCGACGATCGGCATATCGACGCCAAGCCGCTCCGCCAAAGCGCACAGCGAACGCGTATTGCGCACACCCTCGGCTACAGTCCGGGTCGATGCGGTAATCTCGTGCAAGCTTCTGCCGCGCGCGATCTGCAATCCAACAGCTCGATTGCGGCTCAAATCACCCGCGCAGGTGAGAATCAAATCACCCAGACCCGGCAGCCCGGCAAGCGTCAAAGGGTCGGCCTCCATGCGCACGGCTAAGCGGGTCATCTCGGCGAGACCGCGGGTAATTAATGCCGCGCGCGCGTTCTGGCCCAGGCTCAAACCGTCGCTGATACCGGCGGCAATCGCGATCACGTTTTTTACCACGCCGCCGATCTGAACGCCGATCACGTCGGCCGACGTATAGACTCGAAAATTTTGGGTGCTGAGAATCTGTTGGATGGATTTGGCGATGCTTTCATCGGCGGCGGCGACGGTTACCGCCGCGGGAAGCATTCTGGCGACCTCGAGAGCAAACGTCGGTCCGGAAAGAAAAGCGAGATTTTTTTTGCGTCCGGCGCCAAGCAGGTCGACGAAAAGCTCGCCCATCGTTTTCAGACTCTCCTCTTCGAGACCTTTCGTGCCGCAAAGAATCATTGTCGTCTGGGCAAGATCGTTCATGGCTCGGCAAAACACTTCTCGAACCACGTGCGACGGCACCGCGCAAATCACCAAACGCTTGTTTGAGACGACTTCACCGAGCGACTGCGTCACCGTGATCTCGGCCGGGAGGGAAATGCCGGCGAGATAAGCGCGGTTTTCCCGCGTTTCGACAATTTGGCGGAAACTATCGGCGCCATGACACCAGAGCGTTACCCGTTCGCCTTTGTCGGCGAGAATTTTGGCGAGCGCGGTGCCCCAGCCACCAGCTCCCACCACTCCGATATCACTGGACATGATCAATACTGAGAGAAGTCATGTTGGCGAGGGTCGACAGCGCCCGCGCGGTCGAAGACTGCCGATCATTCGTCGGTCTTCTCTTCCTCGTCCTCTTCTTCTTTTTCCGCCAGCCCCGCCACCGACACGACCCGCTCGCTTTCTTCGAGCTCGATCAGTCGCACGCCCTGAGTGTTGCGGCCGATCACTCGAATGTCCTTGATGCGCAGGCGAATGATTTTCCCTATGTTGGTAATCATCATGAGCTGATCGTCTTCGGTGACGAGCTGAACGCCGATGACGCGACCGGTTTTGTCCGTCGTCTTCATCGTGATGATGCCTTTGCCGCCGCGCGATTGCAGGCGATACTCGTCCATCGCGGTGCGCTTGCCGTAGCCGCCTTCGGCAACGGTCAGAATATCGGCGCCCAAGCTGAGAATTTCCATGCTCACGACTTTATCCCCAGGGTCCAGCTTCATGCCGACGACACCGAAGGTGCCGCGTCCGGTGGGACGCACCTGTTCTTCTTTAAAACGAATCGACTGACCATCAGCCGTCGACAAAATAATCTCCTGGTTGCCATCGGTAAGCCGCACGCCGATCACCTCGTCCCGTTCTTCGAGGCCAATGGCGCGAATTCCCGACGAGCGCGGATTGGCGTAAGCCATCAGCTCGGTCTTCTTGATCAAGCCGTTCTTGGTGGCAAACACGATATAGCGCCCTTCCTGGAATTCTCGCACGGTGAGAAAGGCGGAAACCCTTTCACCGGGCTCGAGACTGAGTAGATTGACGATCGGTTTGCCCCGCGCCGCCCGGCTCGCCTGCGGCAGCTCGTGAACTTTGATCCAGTAGACTTTTCCTATGGTGGTGAAAAAGAGAATGTAGGAATGCATCGACGCGATGAACAGGTACTCGACAAAGTCTTCCTCTTTCGTCGTCGTGCCGATCTTGCCCTTGCCGCCGCGCCGCTGCGCGCGATAAAGGGTGATCGGATTGCGCTTGATGTAACCTTCGTGGGAGATCGTCACCGCCATGTCTTCGTCGACCATGGTATCTTCTATGGAAATCTCGTCGGAACGATCAACGATCTGCGTGCGGCGTTCATCGCCGTAATTTTTCTTGATCTCCTTCAGCTCCTCGACAATGATTCTGTAGATTTCCTTTTCGTCGGCGAGGATGGCGCGGAGCCTACCGATCAACTCGACGGTCTCGCGGTGCTCCTCCATGATCTTGTCGCGCTCTAAACCGGTCAAGCGCTGCAAACGCAGGTCCAGGATCGCCTGCGCTTGGATGTCGCTCAAGGCAAAGTTCGACATCAAGCCTTCTTTGGCGACTCTCGGATCCGAAGAATTCCGGATCAGCGCGATCACGGCGTCAAGATTGTCGAGAGCGATCCGATAGCCTTCCAAAATATGCAGCCGTTCTTCGGCCTTGCGCAAATCATAGGCCGTGCGCCGCGTGACGACTTCCTTGCGATGATCGAGAAAAGCTTTGAGCGCCTCTTTGAGATTCAGCAGTCTGGGCTTGCCGTCGACGATTGCGAGCATATTGACGCCGAAGGAATCCTGCAGAGCGGTGTGCTTGTAAAGTTGATTGATGACGATCTCGGCGACCGCGTCGCGTTTTAGCTCGATGACGATGCGCATACCGTCGCGGTCGGATTCGTCGCGCAGGTCACCGATGCCTTCGATCTTTTTGTCGTTGACCAGCTCCGCGATTTGCTCGATCAGACGCTTTTTATTGACCATGTAAGGGATTTCACTGATGATGACTTGTTCTCTCCCCGTGCGCTTTACGGTCTCGGTGAAGGCCTTGCCGCGCATCTGCACGATGCCCTTGCCTTCGTGATACGCCTGCACGATCGGCTCCTTGCCGTGAATGAATCCAGCGGTGGGAAAATCCGGCCCCGGAATATGCCGCATTAATTGCTTAATCGTAATATCGGGATTTTCGATCAGTCCGATCAAGCCGTCGATGACTTCGCTCAAATTATGCGGCGGAATGTTGGTCGCCATGCCGACGGCGATTCCCGCGGAGCCATTGATCAAGAGATTGGGAATGCGCGCAGGCAAAACCGCCGGCTCTTTGAGCGAATCGTCATAGTTCGCGATGAAGTCGACGGTTTCCTTTTCGATATCGGCGAGCATTTCCTCGGCCAGCGGCGTCATGCGAATTTCCGTGTAGCGCATCGCCGCGGGATTATCGCCGTCGATGGAGCCGAAATTTCCCTGCCCGTCGACGAGCGGGTAGCGCAGGTTAAAATCCTGCGCCATGCGCACGATCGTATCGTAGATCGCCGTGTCGCCGTGCGGGTGGTATTTACCCATGATATCGCCGACTAGGCGGGCGGACTTTTTGTACGGTTTATCGGACGTGTTGCCCGCGTCGTACATGGCGTAAAGCACGCGCCGGTGCACCGGTTTTAGGCCGTCGCGCACGTCGGGCAAGGCGCGGCTGATGATGACGCTCATGGCGTACGCCATGAACGACTCGCGCATCTCTTCTTCGATATAAACGGGTACCTTTTGCGGTCTACTGGTCGCTTCCATGAATTGCTCGCCTGTCAGGGTGGCTGCAGGATTTTAAAGTCCGAATGTATTGAACCGATTGAACGGCTTGAACTCTTTTATCTTCTAGATGTCGAGATTCTTGACCGTGAGCGCATGTTCCTCAATGAATTTTCGGCGCGGCTCGACCTCATCGCCCATCAGCGTCGAGAAAATCTCGTCCGCTTCCACCGCGTCTTCGACGCGCACCTGCAGCAGCACCCGAGTTTCCGGATTCATGGTGGTTTCCCAAAGCTGCGCCGGATTCATTTCGCCGAGACCTTTATAGCGCTGGATGTACTGGCCCTTTTTACCGCCTTCCATGACATAATTGAGAATCTCGGTGAATGATTTTAATTGTGTTTTGCTTTCGCCCTCGTCGATCGAATAGGGCGGCATGCCTATGGCCAACAAATCGTTGAACAGTTTTTTGATCTCTTTGTACTCAGGGCTGGCGAGAAACTCACGATCGATCACGGTTTGGTGGCCTGTGCCGTTGGCGCGAGTTGAAACAATGAGCTTAAAACAGTTATGTTCCGCGTCTTCTTCCAAAGCACAGGACAGCGGTGCTTGCTCGGGCGCCGTGAGATTCACATACGAGGCCAAACGACTCTGCAGGCTGACCAGCGCCTTTTCGTCTTTCAAAGTTTCATCGCTAAAACCATCGTCCAGCAAAAGCGCCTCGACGACTGTGCGATTTTTGCGCTTACGCGCGATCAAACCCATCAATTTTTCCGTGCGCGCGACTTTTTTGATAAACGACTGCAACGGCTGGCCGACAAGTCCGTTGCCATCCTGGGTTGCGCGCAAGCGCACCTTGTCCGTACCGAGCTCGATTAAATGATCTTCGAGCATCGCCTCGTCCTTGAGATAGCGTTCCTGCTTGCCGCGCTTGATTTTGTAAAGCGGCGGCTGGGCGATAAAAAGATGTCCCTTTTCGACCAGGTCGGGCATCTGGCGATAAAAAAAAGTCAGCAGTAAGGTGCGGATATGCGAACCGTCGACGTCGGCGTCGGTCATGATGATGATCGAATGGTAACGCAACTTGGCCGGATCGTAATCCTCTTTGACGCCGGTGCCGAGCGCTGTAATCATCAGGCGAATTTCCTGGGACGAAAGCATTTTGTCGAAACGCGCTTTCTCGACGTTGAGAATCTTGCCCTTGAGCGGCAGAATCGCCTGGTTGCGCCGGTCCCGCCCTTGCTTCGCGGAGCCGCCAGCAGAATCGCCTTCGACCAAGTAGAGTTCGCTCAATGCTGGGTCGCGCTCCTGGCAGTCGGCGAGCTTTCCAGGCAAAGATCCGGAATCGAGTGCGCCTTTACGCCGCGCCAAGTCCTTGGCTTTCCGGGTTGCTTCGCGCACGCGCGCCGCTTCGACGCCTTTTGAAACGATCTTTTTCGCTTCGCTCGGATGTTCGCCTAAATAACTGGCAAACCTTTCGTTAACCAGCGCTTCGACAATGCCTTTCACCTCGCTGTTGCCGAGCTTGGTTTTAGTCTGCCCTTCAAACTGCGGCTCGGGCACTTTCACGCTGATGACTGCGGTGAGCCCCTCGCGAACGTCGTCGCCCTGAAGATTCTCATCGTCCTTTTTTAGCAGGCCGCTGCTAACCGCATAATTATTGATGGAACGCGTCAGCGCGGAGCGAAATCCGACCAAGTGCGTGCCGCCTTCGATAGTGTTGATGTTGTTGGCGAATGAGAAAACGCTCTCGATATAACCATCGTTCCACTGCATGGCGATCTCAACGCCGACGCCGTCTTTCTCGCCCTCGAAGTATACGACTTTTGCGTGGATGGCGGTCTTGGCGCGATTGAGATGCTCGACAAAGGAGAGCAAGCCACCTTTATAGAAAAATTCGTGTTTTTTCTGCGTGCGCTCGTCTTCGATGGTGATCTTGACGCCGCGGTTGAGAAACGCCAGCTCGCGCAGTCTTTGCGAGAGAATATCGAAGCTAAAGTCCGTCGTTTCAAAAATTTGGCTGTCGGGTTTGAACGTTACGCGAGTGCCGCGCTCTTTGGACTTGCCGACTTCTTGAAGTCTTCCTTGTGGATCGCCGCGCGTGTAACTTTGCTGATAAACTTTGCCGTCGCGTTTGATTTCGACTTCCAAAGTTTCGGACAGCGCGTTGACAACCGAAATGCCGACGCCGTGCAAACCGCCGGAAACTTTATAAGAGGCCTTGTCGAATTTTCCGCCGGCATGAAGTTTGGTCAGCACGACTTCCGCGGCCGAAACTTTTTCAGTCGAGTGGATATCAACGGGAATGCCGCGGCCGTTATCAATCACGGTGACGCTGTTGTCGATGTGAATAGTAACTTCGATGCTATCGCAATGTCCGGCGAGCGCTTCGTCGATGGAGTTATCGACAACTTCATAGACCAAATGATGTAGACCCCGTTCGCTTGTGTCTCCGATGTACATGCCTGGCCGCTTTCTGACAGCTTCCAAGCCTTCCAAGACTTTTATGTTGTCTGCTTTGTAATCGGAGTCTTGAGGGGGTTTTGATTCAGCCATTTTCACCTAGCGCCGAGTTTTAAATTTTCCTGTAATCTTAGAGAGTTAGGGAGATTTATCAGCACCTTGAATAATACCGGAAAGCGGACGAAAAGTAAAGCGCCAAGCAATCTATAAGTTATTGACTTATTTAACTAATTTAAGCATTTTTGCCAGTTATCCGCGAGTTTGACTAAAAACCTGTTTCGCAGTGAAAAACCGATTGACAGCCTGGGGTTCGTGAGCGAAAAGGAATGCCGTGCAAAAACTCTTTACCGCAGTTAAATATTTGACGATTTGGAACAATTTTACAGCTGGTCAGGCGACTCCGGCAACGCTCGGCGCATCCATGATTTATTCTCCGGTGATCGGCTTGGCATTGGGACTCTTTCTCGCGCTGATCAATTACTTGCTCGCACCGTATCTGGCTCCGGAAATCCTCAGCATGCTTTTGATTACCGCCCTGGTCGTCCTGACTGGCGGCAACCACCTCATTGCGCTCAAAAATAGTTTCAGCGCAGGGGCGGTTAAGACATCGGCGAAAAAAAATGACATTGGCGAAACGCTGGGATTCATCGCGATCGTTCTCGTGCTTTTGTTCAAAGCCGCTGCCGTCGACAGCATGGATGAAAAGTTGTCTTTTAGTTTGTTGCTGACCCCGGTTCTCGCGCGCTGGGGAGTACTGATCTTCGTCTACGGTTATCAAGATCGCTGCGATGAAACCTTGCGGCCTTCTGCCGAGCAGGTGAAATTTTGGCATCTCATGTTAACGACGTTAGGCACTCTGGCGCTGGGTTTCTATGGCTTGGGCAAGCGTGGATTCTGGATCGCTCTCACGCTTTCGCTTTTTGTTTTGTCGGCGAGAAGTCTGCTAGGTCGGCTCCGTGGCAATCTCACCTCCCACGATCTCGGCGCCATGATCGAGCTCGCCGAGACGCTCAGCCTCATCCTGCTCGCCTCGCTGTGAACGACGCCGAATTCGTTTCGTCGCAATGGAAATTTTTACGCCGCTCGCGCCCGTCATTCCGGTTTTTTTGTTGATTGCCGCCGGATTTACCTTTGCCCATTGGAAAAAAATAAACCTGACTTCGGTGACCGAGGTCATCGTTTATTTGGGCACGCCTTCGTTGGTATTTAGCTCGCTTGCCGGAAAACCACTCTTCGCCACTGATATAGCCGTGCTTTCGGCCGGCATCTTACTGATTTTCGCCATTGTCGGCTTTTTTATACGGCTTTATTTTCTTGTTTCCGGTTTCAGCTCGCGCGGCTTTGCTTTGCCGACTTTGTTCATGAACGCCGGCAACATGGGTATTCCATTAGCGTTGTTCGCCTTCGGTCAAGCGGGACTGCAACGCGCGACGCTGATGTTTGTGATCATCACTTTTCTGCAATTTTCGCTGGGAATTTATATTTTAAACGGCCGCGGCAACTGGACTGAAATATTTCGTCTGCCGTTGATCTACGCTGCGCTCGCCGGCCTGTCCGTAAATCTCGCACAAATCAGTCTGCCCGAAGTATTGCTGCGGCCGATCATTATGCTCGGGCAAGCCACGATTCCGATCATGCTGATCAGTTTGGGCTACCGCTTGCATGAGGTCGAATCCCTCCAGTGGGGCCACGCTCTGGGCGGTGCGCTGGCACGCATTGGTGGCGGCTTTGCTGCCGCGAACCTAGCGGTGCATTTGATCGGCGCCGAAGGCGTCAATCGTCAAGTCCTGCTTCTCTACGGCGCCCTGCCGGCAGCCGTCGTCAACTTCGTTCTAACCGAAAAGTATCGACAGGATCCCGCGTTGGCGGCATCAATCGTCGTGATCAGCACGTTCATTTCGATTTTTACCATTCCAGTCGTCTTGTGGCTGATACTTTAGCGCTGGAGTGTTGCTTGAATCGAACGCTTTAGCGCAAAATGAAATAGAAGCCTTGACAGCTTGGACCGCTCGTTGTAATTTCCGCCTACATTTTGTTCACAGCTCTGGGTTCATAGGGAAGTCCGGTGTAAATCCGGCGCGGTCCCGCCACTGTGATGGCTACGAAAGCCGCAAGACAGCCACTGTCCTGAATCAAGCGAAGGATGGGAAGGCGCGGCGAGTAGAAAAAAGCCTAAGTCAGGAAACCTGCCCAGAGTCGTTTTACCGGCCTCTCCGGAGAAGAGAGAAAGGTGTTTCGTTCTTTCCCTGCTCACCTTGAGGCCACGCATGGGCGAACATGAGATTGGCCTCTTTCTTTTTGATATCCATCACTCTGCACGCGTTTGCGCTGGTCTATCCGGTTTCGTTTGCAGACCCGAAACAGGCCCAGCTTATTCGGGTGATGATTCTGCCGCCCGTAGAGCACGAGACGTCCGGCGCCAACGGGCAAGACGGCGGTAGCGGAAGTCGTGCTTCACGCGCCGGTGCCAAAGCGCCCGGACACGCAGCGCGCGCCCTTCAAAGTCTCGTTCAATCAAACCAGACCGGCAGCCCAGAGCTGCGACCTCAATTTGGCGAAGCGCCAATAGATTTAAACGAAAACAACAGCGCTGCGCTCGTTTTTGTACCGGCAAAATCTGGCGAGGCCGACGGCGCGGCAAAAATTCCTTTAGCGGGCGATGACGGCACTGGCTCCGACAAGGGTGCGATCGGCAACGGCGCGAATGGATTCGGATCATCTGGCAGCGGTGCGGGACTCGGCAACGGTCAAGGTTCATCGGGGAATGGCGCCGTTTTGACTCAGGCGCGCTATAGCGAAACTCCCAAACCGGTTTACCCTGAGAACGCTCGAAGCGAAGGCCGTGAAGGGCAGGTAATTCTGCGCGTTCTGGTTGACGATCAAGGTCGATCGAAACATGTGGAGATCAACCGCAGCTCCGGCAGCGAAGCGTTGGACCGAGCCGCCGCTGAAGCGATCAAGCGGTGGCGCTTTATCCCGGCGCGCTACGGTGA
>Ga0075418_10010596_pt1 | contig 10320 bp, 10 predicted proteins | sample SoiMetdeltSBSDD2_FD_81776 | JGI IMG/M metagenome (GOLD analysis project Ga0075418, IMG submission 81776) | Bulk soil microbial communities from a Populus tree surrounding site in Tennessee, USA - Soil MetaG P. deltoides SBSDD2 | ecosystem: Environmental > Terrestrial > Soil > Tree plantation...
AGGGCGGCGTAGAGGACGCGCGGGTTGTTCTGGTCCATCACCAGGTCGGCGGCGCCGGCCCGCTCGCTTCGAAACAGCACCTGCTCCCAGGTCTGCCCGCCGTCCCTGGAGCGGAACACACCGCGCTCATGGTTCGGCCCGAAAGCGTGTCCGAGTGCCGCGACGTATACCAGGTTCGGATCGTTCGGGTGGATCCGCACCCGTGAGATGTGGCGCGTGTCTGAGAGGCCGAGGTGCGTCCAGCTCTTGCCGCCATCGGTCGAGCCGTAGACACCGTCGCCGTGGGAGACGTTGCCACGGATGCAGCTCTCGCCCATGCCGACGTAGACCACGTTCGGGTCAGAATCGGCAACGGCGATGGCACCCACGGCCGCCGTCTTCAGGAACCCGTCCGAGACGTTCTCCCAGTAGGTCCCGCCGTCGGTCGTTTTCCAGACCCCGCCGGCGCACGCCCCGAAGTAGAAGGTGGCCGGATCTTGCGGATCGCCGGCCACGGCGACCACCCGTCCGCCACGGAACGGCCCGATCCCGCGCCAGGCCAGGGCACCCAGGACCCCGGGCTCGCCCGGTGCGCCTCCGGCTGCCTGCTCCTCGATCGGCTCGGTGGACTCCGTCGTCGCGGCTGCCGCGGTCTGCTCCTCCATCGTACCCCTCACCAGCGCGGGAGCTCCTGCCCGCGTCGAAAGCTCGGCACCATGACCGCCAAGTGTACCGTGCGTGACGAGGGGCGAGGAGCGCGGCGAGACGCGAGCTTCAGTCAGCGGCCTCTGGCGTCCCCGGCGAGTAGAGCAGGAGGTCTCCACGGCGCTCGCGGTGGATCAGCCCGCGCGAGCGTAGCTCCTCCAGGTGCGCCAGCGTCTCGGTCAGCGCCATCCGCTGCTGCCCGAGGTGCAGGTCGAAGAAGCTCCGGCGCCGGCGCGTCCAGGGCAGGGCGCTCGCGACCTCGTAGCCGGTCCGCTCGCCGTGGCTCACGGCCTCCATCACCTCGGCTTCGCGCTCGTCGTGGTGGGCCAACAGCTCGCGGACGCGGCGGCTGATGTCGCGGAACGGGTCGCCGTGGGCCGGCAACACCAGATCGGCGTTGAGCTCCGCCACCTTGCGCAGTGACTGAAGGTACTGCCCGAGCGGGTTTCCCTGGTACTCGCGCGCCAGGCTGACGTTCGGCGAGATCGGGTCCAGGACATGGTCGCCGGTCATCAGGGCGCTGCGCTCGGCATCGTGCAGGCAGATGTGGCCGTTGGTGTGGCCGGGCGTCCAGATCACCGTGAGCTTGCGGTCGCCGACGACGATCTCGTGATTGTCCTCGACCTCGAGGTCCGGCTTGACGATCGTGTACCGGCGGAAGTTGTCCTCCGAGCGCCGCATCTCGTTCGCCAGCATCTCGTCCGGCGCGCCGTTGAGCCGAATCCAGGAGTTGATCCGATCGAGCATGCCGCCAAAGTCGAGCATCTCCTGCTCGATGTGGATCCAATCCAGGCGGTGCATCAGCATCCGGGCCTGGGTCAGCCCGATCAGCGTGCCTGCCATCCCGTAGTGGTCGGTGTGGAAGTGGGTGATGACGAGCGTCCGGATGTCCTCCAGCCGGGCGCCGATCTCGGAGATCTGGCTGCGGAGCGCTTCGAGGACGTCCGGCATGTCCCAGCCGCAGTCGACCAGCGTCCAGCCGTCATCCGCGCGAATCAGGTACCCGTTGGTGTGGCGGAGCGGACTGCCGGTCAGCGGCAGGCGGAGCAGGTAGACGCCGGGCAAGACCTCCGCGCCGGGTGCGAGGTCGTTCAGGGCGGGAGCGATGTCGTTCATGGTGCTCAGGGTACCTTTACGGCCGCTCGCGTGCACGCCGCCGGGTCGCGACGACCTCGTCGTCGGTCGTTTCGCGGATCACCGTGCCCGGCGTTCCAGCGATCACCGACCGGGCCGGGAACGCCTTCCCCTCCGGCACCAGCGCACCGGCCTGGACGATCGAACCCTCGCCGACGCTGCTGCCGGTCAGGATCGTCGCGTCGCGCTCCACCAGCACCGCGTCACCCAGGATCGTGCCATGGACGATCGCGTCGTCCTCGACGACGACCTCCGATCCGATCCGCGTCGGGAAGGTCGGGTCCATGTGGACCGAGATGGCCTGCCCGAAACGGACGTGGTCGCCGACCGTGATCGTGTCCTGGTCGCCGCGCAGAACGGTGCGGGCGCCGATCCTGACCCCACGGCCGAGGGTCACCTTGCCGATCACGAACCCTTCGGCGTCGATCTCGACGTCCCCACCGACCGTCGGCAGCGTCCCGAGGTATGGCACCAGCGGCATCAGCTACTCCTTCAACGGCCCTCACCCCAACCCTCTCCTAGGGGGAGAGGGGGTCGGCGGTGAGGGCTCTTCGTCGCCGAAACTATCGCGGCGGCGGCCGTGTGCGGGTCGATCCGGCCATCGCAGGCATCGGCAAGCAGTCGACTGACCTCACCGCCGCCCTCGACCAGCCGGCGCAGGCCGATCCGTAGCTCGCGGTCGACCAGCTCCAGCACTTCCGTTTCGATACGGCGGCGGCGCCGCGCCTTGAGCTCCCCGCTCGCCTGCAGGTGGGCCCGGTGACGGTCGAGCGCGGCCCAGAGCTCATCTACGCCGCGACCCTCGGTGGCGACCGTCTCGACGATCGGCGGCGTCCAGCAGTCCGGCCGCCCGCCGCCGAGCTGGATCATCGAGAGCAGCTCGGCAACGGTCCGCTCGGAGCCTGGCCGGTCCGCCATGTTGACCACGAACAGGTCCGCCACCTCCAGGATGCCAGCCTTGAGCGTCTGGACGGCGTCGCCGAGGCCCGGCACCGCGATCACGGCGACGGTGTCGGCGACCTTCACGATGTCGAGCTCGCTCTGGCCGACGCCGACGGTCTCCAGCAGCACGACGTCGAAGCCGTAGACGTCCAGCAGCCGCGCGACGTCCCGCGTGGCCGAGGCGAGGCCGCCCAGGCTATCACGGGCGGCCATGCTCCGAATGAAGACGCCCGTGTCGCCGCTGTGCCCGACCATCCGCACCCGGTCGCCCAGGATCGCGCCGCCGGAGAACGGGCTGGACGGATCGACGGCGACTACGCCGACCGTACGGTCGGAGGCGCGGGCGGTCGCGATCAGGCGATCCACCAGGGTGCTCTTGCCGGCCCCCGGCGGCCCGGTGATTCCGATTGTCCAGGCCTGGAGCGGTCGCGGCCCGAGCCGCCGCATCAACGTCTCCGCGGCCGGTCCCCCGCGCTCAACCACGCTGATGGCGCGCGCGAGCGCACGCGGCGTCGTCAGCTCCAGCGGCTCAGCGTCATCGGGAGGCATGGCGCGGGAGGATACCATCAGGCCGGCGGGGACTCCGGTGGCTGACGGCTGGCCCGCGCCGCCTCCCAGGCCGCCTCGTCCACGATCTCGCCGCCGCCGACGCTGCTCTCCAGCTCGCGGCGCCGCCCGTCGAACAGGATCGTCAACCGCATCGGCCGGAAGCACTTCGAGTCGACCACGCCCTTGGTGACGGCGTACCGCGCGGCCGGGTTGGACGGCCTGCTGACGTCAGGGTCGTCTTCGGGCTCGTCGCTGATCTCGCTGACCTCGTTCGCCATGTTGACCCGGACCCGGACCACGTCCTGGCAACGGTTGCAGCGGACGTACCAGTAGAGGCCGCGATCGACGGCCCCACTGGACCCGCCGCCGCCGAGGCCGAGCATCGACTTGAGTGCGTCTACGAGGCCCACGGCCACTTCCTCCCTGGGACCACTGCTCTCTCGGCAGCAATTCTACGGCAGCGCGCGATCCCAGGGGCCGTGGGTTTCAGCGTTCAGGCGCGCCGCCGGTCAGTCGAAGTCGAACAGGTCGCCGAGCCAGGACTCCCGCTTCCGCCGGTACCCCTGCGGGGGGTAACCGTGCTGGCCATACCCGGGCTGACCGTAGTAGCGCCGCCGATCGTCGTCGTCATCATCGTCGTCGTGCCGCCGCCAGCCGCCCTGCGGTTGCGGCGCATAGCCGGGAGCCGGCGGCGGGTAGCCGGGCTGGGCGCCTTGCGCCGGCATCATGGTGGCCGAACGGTCCAGGATCTTGTCAAGCTCGCCACGGTCCAGCCAGACGCCGCGGCAGTTCGGGCAGAAGTCGATCTCGATGCCCTGACGGTCGGTGATCGTCAGGGGGACTTTGCAGTGTGGACACAGCATGCGGGGTGCTCCAAAGGAGGTATCAAGAAAGGGATAGCACGCGCCGGTCCGGGCGCCGGACCATTTCATCCGACCGTTAAGGTGGCCGCTCGCACAGCTTCCAGAAGCGGCAGATCCGAGGCTGGGCTAAAATCCAGACGTGCCTGCCCCCGCCGGCCTGGAGAGAAGATGACGACTGTCCAGACGCAGACTGTTCACGAGCTCCTCGGCAATGGCGCCGCCGATACCGTTGCTATCGCTACTGTCGAGCGCCCGCCCCTCACCTTCGGCGCCCTGCGCACGCTGGTCCGCGATACCGTCGTGGCGCTCAACCAGCTTGGCTACGGCCGGGGCGATGCCATCGCGATCGTCCTGCCGAACGGCCCGGAAATGGCGACCGCGTTCCTGGCCGTTGCCTCGGCCGGGGTCAGCGCGCCGCTCAATCCGGCCTACGTGGACGACGAATTCGAGTTCTACCTTTCAGATCTCCAGGCAAAGGCGCTGATCGTGGAGGCCGGCAGCGACTCGCCGGCCGTCGAGGTCGCGCGGAAGCTCGGCGTGCCGATCGTCGAGCTGGTGGCGGACAAGGCCGGGCCGGCCGGCGCGTTCACCCTGCGCGGCCCAGACGGCGCCGAAGTAGTGCCAGCACCCGGTGCCACCCCCGACTTCGCGCAGCCTGACGACGTCGGGCTGATCCTCCACACCTCGGGCACGACCTCGCGCCCGAAGCAGGTCCCGCTCCGGCAGCGGAACCTGGCGGCGTCCGCCCGCCACATCGGCCAGACGCTCAATCTGAGCGCCTCAGATCGTTGCATGAACATCATGCCGCTCTTCCACATCCACGGGCTGATCGCGGCAACCCTCTCCTCGCTGGCGGCAGGCGGATCGGTCTTCTGCACGCCGGGCTTCAACGCCCTGCGCTTCTTCGCCCAGCTCGACGAGGCCCACCCGACCTGGTACACGGCCGTTCCGACGATGCACCAGGCGATCCTGACCCGCGCAGACCGCAACGCCGAAAGCATTGCACGCAATCCGCTGCGCTTCATTCGGTCGTCGTCGGCGTCGTTGCCGCCGCAGGTGATGGCGCAGCTCGAATCGACCTTCAACGCGCCGGTCGTCGAGAGCTACGGCATGACCGAGGCAGCCCACCAGATGGCCTCGAACCCGCTCCCGCCGCGCGCGCGCAAGCCGGGCTCGGTGGGCGTGGCGGCCGGGCCGGAGGTCGGGATCATGGACGACGCCGGTGAGCTGCTGGAGCCCGGCGAGACCGGCGAAGTCGTCATCAAAGGCCCGAACGTGACGACTGGCTACGTCAACAACGAGAAGGCGAACGCCGAGGCGTTCACGAACGGCTGGTTCCGGACGGGCGACCAGGGCTATCTGGACCCCGAAGGGTACCTCTGGCTGACGGGACGGCTGAAGGAGATCATCAACCGGGGCGGCGAGAAGATCTCGCCCCGCGAGATCGACGAGGTGCTGCTGGACCACCCGGCCGTCGCCCAGGTCTGCACGTTCGCGATGCCGCACGATCGCCTCGGCGAGGACGTGGCGGCAGCGGTCGTACTGGTGGACGGCATCCCGGCCTCCGAGCGCGACCTCCGCGACTTCTGCGCCGGCCGCCTGGCGGACTTCAAAGTTCCGCGCAAGGTCGTGATCTTGCCGGAGATCCCGAAGGGCGCGACCGGCAAGATCCAGCGGATCGGCCTGGCAGAGAAGCTAGGGCTTGGGACGTGATGTGGCGGTAGGGTCCGAATCCTCACCGCGAGCGTGAGCGAGCCGGACCCCGGTGCCTAAGGTCCGGCTCGCTCACGCTCGCGGTACGGATGCTCGTGGTCCAAGGAGTCAGCCAGGATGAAGCTCTGTATCTTCGGGGCCGGCGCGATGGGCGGCTGGATCGGCGGGCTGCTGGCGCGCCAGGGCGTGGACGTCACGCTGATTGCACGTGGCCCGCACCTGGCCGCCATGAAGGAGCGCGGCCTGACGGTCCGCATGAACGGCGAGGAGTTCGTCACCCATCCGAAGCTGACCGACGACCCCGAGGAGGCCGGCCCCCAGGACTACGTCTTCATCAGCCTGAAGGCCCACTCCGTGCCGCCCGTCGCCGATCGGATGCGCCCGCTGCTCGGCCCGGACACGGCGGTGGTGACCGCCTCGAACGGCATCCCGTGGTGGTACTTCTACAGGCAGGCCGGTCCGTGGGAGAACCATCGGCTGGAGACGGTCGATCCCGGCGGCAAGCAGTGGGATGTCTTCGGGCCGGAGCGGGCGATCGGCTGCATTCTCTGGCCGGCCGCCGAGGTCGTCGAGCCGGGCGTCGTGCAGCACGAGTACGGGGATCGGATCTCGCTAGGCGAGCCGGACGGCAGCCGAACTGAGCGGGTCCAGGCGCTCTCCCAGGTACTCCAGTCGGCCGGCTTGCGGGCGCCGATCCGCCCGAACCTCCGCAACGAGACCTGGGTCAAGATCTGGGGCAACGTCTCGCTCAACCCCGTGAGCGCCCTGACCAGCTCGACGCTGGAAGAGATGATCGACGACCCCGGGACGCTGCTGGTGATCCGCCAGATGATGCTGGAGGCCCAGGCGGTCGGCGAGAAGCTCGGCGTGCGGTTCGGGATGAACGTGGACCAGCGGATCAAAGGGGCAGCGGAGGTCGGCTCACACCGGACTTCGATGCTTCAAGACCTGGAGCGAGGACGCCCAATGGAGATCGACGCGATTGTCGGGGTGGTCGCGGAGCTGGGGCGGCTGGTCGGCGTCCCGACGCCCACCATCGACACGGTCTACCACCTGGTGGAGCGCCGGGCCCGCGCGGCCGGCTGCTACCCGGGCTAAGCCGCGGCGACCACGGTGAGCGAGCTGAAGGAACACGGTTTCGTCGTAGTACTACGTTCTGTGAAAAAGTAGTACACTATAGCGGCATGTAGAACGCTTCTGGATGGTTCTGATGCGAGAGCACCTGACCACAGTGACCCGCAAGGGACAGATCACCGTACCCGTCGAGGTTCGCCGCGCACTCGGCCTTCAGGAGGGCGATAGGGTCGCCGTGCACCTGGAGAATGGCCGAGCCACGCTGGAGCGTCGCCCGAGCGTCGTGGCTCGTACCGCTGGGATTTTCAAGTCCGGTCGGCCGCCGTTGAGTCCCGAGCAAGAGCAGGAGGAGTTTGAGCGCGGCGTGGCAGAGGATGTTCGTCGAGACCTCGACCGCTGATGCCGCCGACCTTCATCGACTCTAACATCCTGCTGTGCCACTTTCACGGTGAACATCCTGACCACTCACCGCGAGCCACTGCGCTGCTCGCTCGCATCGAACGCGGCGAGTTGGAAGCGCAGCTCTCGGACATGGTCGTCTTTGAGACGGTCTTCACCCTGGAACGCAGCTACAAGGTCCAGAAAGTCAATATTCGCGACGCGATCCTGGCGCTGCTGGACCTGCCAGGAATCATCCTCCAGGGAAAGCGGCGATATATCCGGATCTTCGAGATCTACGTCGACCACAATCTGCCGTTTGGCGACGCCTACATCGCCGCCGAGATGGAGCGCTTCGGCGCCACCGAGCTCTACAGCTTCGACAGGCAGTTCAACCGCGTCCCAGGCATCACGCGTCTGGAACCCGAAGCCGGCCGCTAGCTGACGCTGCTCACGGTGTGCTGGCGGATGAACGCGACGATGGCGTTGAGGTCAGGGGCGTAGCCGTCCGTCGTGTCGACCCGTAGGACCGGCGCGCTCCCAGGCGTCCCGCGGGATGCCGCGCTCCAGCCCGGCGATGCGCTCGCCGTCGAACGCGTAGCGCCGCTCTGGCAGCGCCTGCCGGTCAACGATGGGGAGCCCGACCTCGTCGCTCCATCGGGGATATACCGCCCGGGCGAGGCAACATATCCCTTTCGAGAGATGCCGCCGTCTCAGCGACTCCGTACATTCATGGTGAGCGCTCAAGAAACTGACGGAGGAGGCAGCCTGACACGGCTGGTTCGACGGGGGGGGGGGGGGGAGCCGCGAAGGTAGCTGTCGAGGCTCGCGCTGAAGGAGCTGCTCGACTATGCCGACGTCCGCAACGACGACCGCTCCTGGACGGAGTACGGCAGCGTCATCGGCGCCCCGATCGAGAACCTGTCGATCAGGAGGCTCGGTCCTGACGGCGAGCGAGAACGGCGGAGTCGCCGACCGATCGCTGTTCCATGTGAGAGGAAAATCTCGAATGCTTCGTATAGTGTACTCGATGGTCATCGCGGCGAGTGTGGCACTCGTGCTGGCTACGGCGGTGCCGCCGAGCCAGGTCGAGGCGGCCGCGTTCACCGTAAACAGCGCCAACGACGAGACGGACGCCGCGCCGGGCGACGGGCAGTGTCGGAGCGCCTCGAACGCCTGCACGCTTCGCGCGGCGATCATGGAGGCGAACGCTCGGCCTGGATTCGACACGATCACCCTGCCGAACGGGACGTTCAAACTCCTGCTCCCCGGCAATGACGACGCCTCGGCCGTGGGAGATCTCGACATCGCCGATAGTCTGACGATCACCGGGACCGGGCCTGACCGGGTCATCATCGATGCCAGCGCGCTCGCCCCGCGCGACCGCGTCTTTGACGTACGGCCGAACGTCGAGGTGGACCTCACGGGTCTGCGCATCACCGGCGGCCTTGCTCAGAGCGCTACGACGATCGGCGGTCAGGATGGCGGCGGGATTCGCGTGATGGATCGGGGGGTACTAGAGCTCCGCAATGTTGTCGTGAACAACAATCAGGCGCTGAGCGTGGGCGGTGGAATGACCGTTCGGACCGACGCCTCGGCGTTTCTGTATGGCTCGACCATCGACAACAACTCGGCATCCCTGGATGGCGGGGGTATCTCGACCCACCGCGTTAGCTATCTCCAACTGTACTCCAGCACCATCAGCCGAAACCGGGCCGACCGGGACGGCGGCGGGATCCGGTTCCTCGGTCAAAACTTTCTCGCCGACAACAGCACCATCAGTACGAACAGCGCGGCCGGCCGTGGGGGCGGCATGTTCTTCGACCCGCCCACAGGCGGCAGTGGATACGGCTATTGGGTGACGGTGGCGAACAACCGCGCCATCGCCGCCGGGGGAGGCGCGAACATCTTCTCGGGCTCTGGTGGGCGTGGATTGACGTTACGGATGTCGATCGTCGCGGGCGGCTTGCGAGGCGGCAACTGTGGCGGCAAGCCAGTCGCCTCCAGTGACTACAATCTCGAAGACCAGAACACCTGTGGCTTCAATGCCGCGCACGACATCGTCAACACGAACCCGTCACTTGGCGCGCTGCGCTTCGACAACAGCAGGACGGAGGTCCACCCGCTGCCACCCACCAGCCCGGCCGTCGACGTCTTCGACGGATGCGTCGACTATAGGGATCAACGGGGCGTCACCCGGCCACAGGACGGCAACCAGAACGGCACCCCGCGGTGCGACATCGGAGCCTACGAGCTAAAACCGTAGACACCGGCCGCTAGAGCAGCGAGTGGACGGCGGAGTCCGTCGTCCACCCGAGCGCTTCGCGCGGCGACCGCGACGGAGACTGGTCGACCGAAAGAGACATCCCCTGCCGGCCGGCCGCACGGGTGCGGCCGGCCGGCACCCGGGTTGCCCCGGGGCGTCAGCCCGCCGTGTGCTTCCGGATGAAGGCGACGATGCCGTCGAGATCGGGGACGTAGCCGTCGGTGGTGTCCACGCGCAGGACCGGCGCGCCGATCTCGACCGGCTCGGCGCGCTCCCAGGCGTCCTGGGGGATGCCGCGCTCCAGCCCGGCGATCCGCTCGCCGTCGAACGCGTAGCGCCGCTCTGGGAGCTGCCGCTTATGGCGCGCGATGAAGCGCTGGACGCTCAACGCCCGGTTCGTCTGACAGTGGACGAGGACCGGCGTGCCGAGTGCGGCGACCGGCCGCAGCTCCGGCTCCGAGATGCCGCGATGGAAGTTGCACTCGGCGACCACCCCCACCCCTGAACGGAGCAGCTCCGAGATCAGGTCGTAGTAGACCACGAACGCCGGGCCGAGCAGCCGCGCGCTCTCCTCGCGCGACTTGGCGTTGAAGGCCGCGTAGAAGATCTGTCGAAGGCGGTCCTTCGGCAGGAGCGGCAGTGGCAGCCGTTCCGCCAGCAGTGGCGCGAGGGTCGTCTTTCCCGTTCCTGGCGCCCCAGATACAATCACCAGCGGCG
>Ga0075418_10010599_pt1 | contig 10318 bp, 8 predicted proteins | sample SoiMetdeltSBSDD2_FD_81776 | JGI IMG/M metagenome (GOLD analysis project Ga0075418, IMG submission 81776) | Bulk soil microbial communities from a Populus tree surrounding site in Tennessee, USA - Soil MetaG P. deltoides SBSDD2 | ecosystem: Environmental > Terrestrial > Soil > Tree plantation...
CTGGGAGCCTGGAAAGTAGCTCGCTTTGAAGTCTGGCTGACGAGCTCCTTGCGAATCTCGCGCAGCTCCTCCGCATCAGCAGATCGGAGTACCCATTTCGATCTATATTGACCATCGGCGAGAACTGCTAGGTTCCGACTGCGACTGCTCATCGGGTCGGATTACCATTTCCGTCAAACCGTGGAGGTGAACGCCCATGCGAATCGTCAAACGTTACCTCCGCAGCATAGGCAGGCATCCGATCGCGCTTTGCGCGTGCCTGATCGTCGCTGTGTCCTTCCACTTTCCCTCGGCGCGCGCCGCGGGCGATTTGGGCGCGGAGTTCGCAGTGAGGTGGGATCCGAAACAGGGCGGGCCTGCGTCCGCGCACGCGGTGCTGAGTATGCTCGGCCTCAAGGCGACAGACACGGACGTTTACGAGGTCCGTTACTTCACCGCGACCCAGGGAACGGAAACGCTGCCGGGGTTCGACGTCATCCTCCGGGAACGCGTGAAGAAGAAGAAGGAACTCACCTACAAGCTGCGCGGCGAGAAGCCTCTTCCCGCCAGCGCACCCAGCATTGGCAAGTGGGAATGTGCGCTGGGCGCCGCCGCGAAAAAGAAGGACGAGATCGATGTCTCTTTCATCGCCGACGGCCAGGTCAAGAAGGTCTACTCGCGAAGCTGCGAGGTCGACGGGGATGCGGCGACTTTAGCCTTCCCCGCTTCATTAGGCGCCAAGCCCAAAGGCTGCAAGAGCTCGATGACGCGTTTGAAGGCGGGTGATCTCAAGATTGAAGAGTGGCGGCTGGGGCCCGGCGCGATGCTCATCGAAGTATCCAGGAACGGCAAGGATAATGCCGCGGAAACCGAGGCTTTCCGGAAACAGATCGTAGCCGCGGTATCGAAAGCGGGAGCCGCTCCGGTGGACCGCAGCAAATCCGAAGCGGGCAGCGATTGCAAATGAGCACACTCGCAGTGTTCACCGCAGCGCTCGTCACCGCGTAGCTCATCACCGCAACGCTCGTCACCGCGTAGCTCGTCACCGCGAAGCTACCTCTTCCGCCCCTCGGCGCGCACCGCTCAGCTCACTTATCACCAACCAAACAACCCCGTCCGCAGCAACGCAAAGCACACGTACCAGCCGGTCAGCACCAGCAGTGTGTAGTAGACACGCCCCATCCTGCTGCGCGCCCGGTACCGCCAGAGCAGCAGCATGGCCAGTGTCATCAGGGCAAGCGCCAGCACGAAAGGCAGCATGAGCCAGGTCAGCTCCCTGACCCAGGCCGGCACGGCACCGACCAGGAGGAGCAACTGGTTGCGGGCCAGCGCGCCTCCCACGCTGCTGACGACGACGGCAAGAAAGCCAAGCAGAAAGATTCCCGTCAGCACCGGCACCCAGGGCGCGGCTGCGATCAGCCGGCCCCGCCATCCTTCAGGCACGGGCAGGACGCGACTCCGAAAGACGCGCACGATCTCGGTCACTGCATACACGGGCACGGCGCTGAAGAGTAGTGCGAGCGCGAACGCGAGCGCGATCACCGGACCCCGCAGCGCCAGCATGTGATCCTGTATCGTCGCGCTGCCGCCCCGCTGTCTCCCCGGCAGGCTGAGAAGCTGATCCGGCGTCACGAAGACGGGCGGCGACTCCCGGGCGCATGTCCCATCGGGCGCATTGGCCGGCGCATCGAGGAAGGCCGCAATGATCTGGTTCGCGCACGGCACGGTAAACGCCTGCCCGTGGGTGCCGCCCGGAAAGGTATAGCGGAACGCGCGCGTGAGCTTCGCCGCCACGCGCTCTGCCTGCGACGGCGGGGTAATCGGATCGAACTGCCCCGACAGAAGCAGCGCCGGTATGTCGGACTGCACCGGCTCGAGCAATGCCTTGTCCAGCAGACGGATACGCCAGTCACGGCACAAGGTCAGGACCTGTTTGGCGTCGGTCTGGGCAGAATCGGCAAGCCGCGTCAGCACCCCGGGAAAGCGCAGCGCGTTCTCCGGCGTATCGCCGTATTCCGAGCACACGACCGTCATGTACATTCCATCCGCCATGTCGTCCTGCGAGGCGCCCAGTAGCGCCGCGATGTTCAGCGCGAAGCTGAAATCGCCTTCCTCGGCGCGACTGACGACATAGGGTATGAACGGGACAGCCTCGCGCATGTAGATGGACTGGTAGAGCACGGCGTCGAAATCCTTGCCCGTCAGCGACGAGCGCGTCACCCGCGGCTTGCCGGGTCCCGCCGTGGTGTCCAGCACGGCATAGGGCACCGGCGCCTTGTCGAGGCGGTCGAGCAGCGCCAGGTAGCGATCGCCAAGTGACGGGTACGCGGCGTTGCAGGCCGGCGACTGCTCGCAGGCGCGCGCGTATTGCTGCATCACCTGCTGCTTGATCGCCGGCACGTCGGTGACCAGGCTGAATCCCAGCGGCACGACGGCATCGAGCACGACGCTGCGCAGATGCGGCGGCTTGAGGCGCATCAGGAACTGGCCGAGCTCGGTGCCGTACGACACGCCATAGAAATTGTATTTCTCGTAGCCCAGTGCCGCGCGGACGTCGTCGACATCGCGCGCGTTCTCCTGCGAGTTGAACGCCGAGAGATCGCCGGCCTCCTTTGCCAGGCGCTCTCCGCAGCGCCGGTACGCTGCCTTCTGCTTCTCCTCGTCTGCGTCCGCAGGCAGCTGATTGACCTCGCGGCACAGCAGCCTGGGCTGGGAAAAATACGTCCCGCGCTGATCCCAGAGCACGAGATCGCGATTGAGCGACGGCCGCTTGGCGGGGTCGTCGAGCAGCACCTGGCCGAAACCGCCGATGGTCGACCCGCCGGGACCGCCCTGCGCGAGGAACAGGGGGTCGGGTTGACGCCCGGCCCTGTCCAGAGCCGGAAGCACCACCACCGCAAGACGGATGCGCGGCGACTCGGCGTCCCCGTGGCGCAGGGGCACCGATACGTACCCACACACCGCAGCGGGCTCCTTGACCCGCAGCTTGAGGAGCCCGCAATCCTCGGGGAACCATGCTTCGCTGAAGCGCAGCCCGTCCTGGGCAAGCGATGGCGTGCCCGCCGCGGTCGCGATCACCAGCACTATGGCTGCGAGTCCCTTCCTCATCCCTGATCCCTGATCCCTCATTTTTCATCCCTCAGTCAGCGCTCCATCCCCGTCGCCCCCGCCGGCACGTCGTAGAACGCAAGCGTCATCGAGACGTGGGTGTAATGGCCCATCAGCGTGATCACGTCGGTAATGCCGACATGCCCCAGGGCTTCGACCGCGCGGTCGTAGAGTCCCTTCGACACCCAGCGCGAATTGATCAGGCACGTCGCCATCTCGTAGACGACCTGCTCGCGCTTGTCGGTGAACGAGGTCGTCAGGCCCGAGAGGATCGCTTCGACCTTCTCGGCCGGCAAGCCGGCTCGCTTGGCAGCCCCTTCGTGCGAGCTGGTCGGGTAGGCGGAATGCCAGTGGCTGTTGACGATGTTGACGGCGATTTCCCGCTCGCGCTCGGAGAGCGAATAGCCCTTGCGGAAATGCGCTCCGAACGGCCCGACCACCTTCGCGAGCTTCGGGTTGTGCACGTAGATCTTGTTCGGACCGGGCAGCCGGCCGCGCGCTTCGACCATCGCGCGATAGCCTTCCTGCTGCTCCGGAGTCATCTTGTCGTAGGGAATCTCTGCATAGCGTCCGAACGTCGGTATCTCGGCCATGGGCTGTCTCCTGTGAAATGTCAGTGTCTGTTTCGCACGGGCTACGGTACCCGATAAGCGTTCGCCTGGGGATCGAGGGTCCCGCCAGCCGGAGTATAGTCAACGGACCGGCATAAGATTGATGACAGATGACCGGGGATGAGGAGATGAAGACCGTCCGGCAAATCGCTTTCTGGCTGACGTGGGGCTTCGTGATCCCGGCGCCTCTCGTCACGGCCGCCGAGCCGCAGTATCCCAGCCGGCCGATCCGCCTGATCGTCGCCGCCGCGACGGGAGGGCCGAACGATCTCATTGCGCGCATGGCGGCAACGCCCTGGGGCGACCTCCTGGGCAAGCCCATGGTGGTGGACAATCGCGCCGGCGCCACGGGCATGATCGGAATGGAGATGGCCGCCCGGGCAGCGCCGGACGGCTACACGCTGGTGCTGGGATTCCCCGGTCCGTTGATCATAGCGCCGATGCTGGCCGACAAGCCGCCCTACGACGCGCTGAAGGACTTCGCGCCGGTGTCGCTGGCCGTATCGGCGCCGTTCGTGCTGCTCGTGACCCCGTCGCTGCCGGCCAAATCGCTGAAGGAGTTCGTGGCGCTCGCGAAGGCGCAGCCCGGCAAGATCAACTACGCATCGGGCGGCACGGGCCAAAGCAGCCACATGGCCATGGAGCTCTTCAAGCTCGTGGCGGGCATGGACGTCGTGCATGTACCCTACAAGGGCGCCGGTCCGAGCATGACCGCCATGATCGGGGGCGAGGTGGACGCCACGTTCGCGGCGATACCCGCCGCGGCGCCGCACATCAAGGCGAACCGGCTGCGCGCGCTCGCCGTCGGCGGCGCAAAACGCTCCCCGCTGCTGCCCGACGTACCCACGGTCGGAGAGAGCGGGTTTCAGTTCGACGCGGCGAGCTGGTACGGCGTGCTGGCGCCGAAGAATACGCCGCGCGCCATCGTCGCGAAGCTGAACAACACGCTCGTGCAGACCCTGACCGCGCCACCCATGCGGGCGCGCCTGACCGAGATCGCTTTCGACATCAACGCCTCGTCACCCGAGGCGTTCGCGGACCACCTGCGCCGGGAAACTGAGACCTGGAGCAAAGTCGTTGCCGCGGTGGGCCGCAAATAAAAGGTCCCCCTGCCTTCCGCCTTCCGCCTTCCGATGGCTACCGCGCGCCAACTCGGTTATCCTGATTGAGATTCAGTCCCGCGAAGCATGAAGGAGGCTTCATGTCGGCACCGCGTCTTATCATTTGGATATCGGCCGTGGTGGCGGTTCTCGTCACAGACACGGCCTTTGGACAAAACTACCCGACGAGACCCATACGGTTCCTCACGACCGGGCTCGGCGGCAGCACGGACCTCGCTGCGCGAACCGTCGCGCAGGGGCTCACGGACATGTTGGGTTGGGCCGTGGTCGTGGACAATCGTGGCAGCACGATCGTCGCATGCGACATGGTGGCCAAGGCGGCACCCGACGGTTACAGCATACTCGTCATAACGGACGGTCTCTGGCGCGGAGGATTCTTCCAGAAGATGCCCTTCGATCCGGTGAAGGATTTCGCGCCGATCACGCTGGTGAGCCGCTCGCCCAACATCCTGGTCGTGCACCCCGCGCTGCCGGTAAGGTCCGTCAAGGAGCTGATTGCGCTGGCCAAGGCCAAGCCGGGTGAGTTGAATTACGGTGCGGGCGCGATCGGTGCTTCGACCCATCTGTCCTCGGAGCTGTTCAAGGTCATGGCGGGCGTCAATATAGTGCACGTTCCCTACAAGAGCACCGGCGGGGCTGTCATCCCTCTCATCAGCGGCCAGCTGCAGCTCATGTTCGGTACCACGGGCACGGTGATGACCCACATCAAGTCGGGCAAATTGAGGGCGCTGGCAATCAGTACCGCTCAGCCCTCAGCGCTCGCGCCCGATTTGCCGACCGTAGCCGTCGCGGGCAACCTGCCGGGCTTCGAGTCGGCGGCGACCGCAGGCATATTCGGACCGGCGGGGTTGTCCCCGGCGCTCGTCAAGCGGCTGAACGAGGATATCTCCCGGGTGCTCTTGAGGCCGGAGGTGAAGGAGCGGTTTTTCAACCAGGCAGTGGATATCGTGGGCGGCACACCGCAGGAAACCGCGGCGTTCGTGAAGTCCGACATGGCAACCACGGCCCGTATAGTCAAAGAGGCCGGCATCAAGGTCGACCGATAGTCACGCCGTTCGGGTCGCGGGAGGAGGCGTCATGAATTTCTTGCAGCGCATCGCAATCGCAGCTCTCGTCGTGATCGGCAGTGCCCTCGCAGCGCCCGGCATCGCGCAGGCGCAGCAGAAGTTCCCGGTGAAGCCGGTCCGCCTGGTGGTGGCGTTCACCCCGGGCGGCACTACCGACATACTCGCGCGCATGGTCGCGCCGGGGATGAGCGAGACGTTCGGGCAGCCGCTGGTGATCGAGAGCCGTCCGGGCGCGGGCGGCGTACTCGCCGCTTCGCTCGTCGCCAAGGCGCCCGCCGACGGCTACACCCTGCTGGCGACTTCGGCCGCGCTCCTGATCAGCGCGGTGCTGAGCGACAACGCCCAGTACAATCCGCTCAAGGATTTTGCGAGCGTCGCGGAGCTGGGCTACAGCACCACGGTGCTGGTCGTTACGCCGTCGCTCGGCGTCAGGACCGTGAAGGAGCTTGCGGCGCTCGCCAACTCGAAGCCCGTGAAACTATTATTCGGCTCCACCGGCGCCGGCACATCGACCCACCTTAGCGCGGAGCGATTCAGGATCGCTGCCGGCTTCAAGGCCCAGCATGTGGGGTTCAAGGGCCAGTCCGAATTCCTGATCGAAATCATTGCCGGGCGCATACACTTCGGCACCTCGGGATTGATCGTGTCGCTGCCGTTCATCAAAGACGGCAAGTTGGTGGCGCTGGTGGTGGCCACTCCGCAACGCTCGCCCGTGCTCCCGGATATCCCGGCAGCGCCGGAAGTGCTGCCCGGCTGGGGGAGAGACGGGTCGCAGGCGTGGCTCGCGCCGGCCGGCACGCCGCGCGCCGTCCGGCAGCAGATAAGCAGGGAGCTGGCGCGCCAGCTCGCCCAGCCCGAGATCAGGGAGCGGCTGCAGAACATGGGATTCACCGTCGCTTCCACGACACCGGAAGAGCACGAGAAGAACCTGCGCGCCGACCTCGTCGTGTTTACCCGGCTCGTCACGGAAGTCGGGCTGAAGGCCAAGTAGCGCGCCGAGGGGCGCACCCTGCTGCGCACACCGAGTCGCAGCCGCCCCCCGGTGGCGCGCATCGGCCGACGCGATGACCACAGATACTTGCCGATATCGTTTCAGAGGCCGACAAGACCGCGCACATGAGAATCCAGGATTCGTTTCGAACGCTCGCAATCCTGTTGCTGCTCGCGCCGATGCACGCGGCTGCTGCCGCCTCCCAGGAGTACCCCACGCGGCCGATACGCATCGTGACGGCGACACCGGGCGGCGGGAACGACTATCTCGCGCGCATCATTTCATCCGCGCTCGGCGCCGCCGTGGGCCAGCAGGTGATCGTGGACAATCGCCCAAGCCGCTTCGTCGGCGGCATCGTCGCGCGCTCGGCCCCGGACGGCTACACGCTGGCGGTGGGCGGCGGCACGATGCAGTTCCTGCAGCTCAATGAAAAAGCGGACTACGACATCCTCGCCGACTTCGCGCCCATTTCACAGCTGGAGCGCTCGCCCAACGTGCTGGTCGTGAACCCGTCGCTCAAGGTCGGCACGGTCAGCGAGCTTGTCGCGCTTGCCAAAGCCAAACCCGGGGCGTTGCTCTACGGCACCGGCGGAACCGGCACCGCGCTGCATCTCGCCGGAGAGATGTTCATGATCGCGACGAAAGTAAAGATCAGCCGCGTGCCGTACAAGAGCACCGGCCCGGCGCTCCTCGGCCTGCTGACCAACGAAGTGCACATGGTGTTCTCGACACCGGGCGGAGCGATGCCCCACGTCAAGGACGGCAGGCTGAAGGCGCTGGGGGTCACCAGCGCGCAGCCGTCTCCGCTGATCCCGGGTGTACCGACGCTCGCCTCCCAAGGACTGAAGGATTACGACCTCGATACCATCGGCTTCATCCTGGCGCCGGCAAAGACCCCACCACCGCTGGTTAAGCGCCTGAACCACCACGTCGTGCAGATCATGAGCCAGGGCGACGTGAAGGAGCGGATGGCGGCCGGCGGCTCCGAAGTCGTGACGGGAACGCCGGAACAACTGGCGGCGAAACTGAAATCCGACGACGCCAGGATGCGCAAGCTCTACAAGGACATCGGCCTCACGCCGGAGAAGTGACGAGCTATCGCGGTGACGAGCTACCGCGGTGATGAGCGCCGCGGTGACGAGCGCTGCGGTGACGAGCTTCGCCGCGATGAAAACCGCACTTGGAGCAAAGCGTTGTCACTGCGCCGCTCGTCACCACGAAGTTCGTCACCAGTGATAACGTCGTCACTGCGAAGCTCATCACTGCGACGCAAGTAGCGTCGCTACGCGCGCCATATCACCCTGGTTCTCGAGATCGGCCACCGCATCCATGATCGCCCTCGCCTGCGGTTCGGCGATGTGCGTGCGCGTGTAGCGGCTGAACTTCTCGCAGGCGTCAGCCCAGGTGAGCGGGTTGTGCGGCGATCCCTTGTGGGCGGAGGTCACCTTCCTGTACGTCTTGTCGCCGCAAACGATCGTGATCTCCGCGGGGAAGACATCGTGCACGTTCTTGTCGACGATCAATTCCATGTTCTGCGCCAGGCTTCGCACGAGCGGGTCCTTCACCGCCGCATCGTCGTAAACCAGCGGATTCGACATGTCCCGGGTGAGCGCCACGGCCGCCGTGAACGGGAGGCTGTATTGCCCGCCCATCACGGTCACGGGATCGCGCACGGTGTGGCGGTCTTCGAGTATGCGGTGCGCGCCTTTGATGGTGACGCGGGTAATCGACCTGGGGTCGAATCCATGCTCGCGTTTCAGATCCTGTATCGCCTGCACCACCGCCTGCTGTGTCACGTGAGCGGCGAACGCCTTGTGCGAGGCCGGCTGGATGATCCACTTCTTCCCCAGCCCTTCGGTCAGCTTCGCGATGTCGGTCGGTTCGGAGAACGCGTTGAAGTAGCCGTAAGGGCCTTCGATCACGGTGACGGGGCCATTAAGTCCCTTGCGGGCGAGGAGCGCGCTCTCCAGCCCCATCGAGCTCGCGCGGCCGAGGTGAACGCGCTTGGTGTCGTCGCCGCGCCAGGCAAATTCCAGCAGGCCCGCGGCGCACGAGCCCGCGAAGCCCAGGGCGCTCGCAAGCGTCGCGGCGTCGAAGCCATAGAGCTTGCCCACGGCCGCGGCGGCGCCGAAGGGGCCTTGGACGCCGGGATTGTGAAAGCCGCGCTTGCTCTCCAGTCCCACCGCAGTCCTGTGCAAGCGCCCGGAGACTTCGAACCCGACCGCGAGCGAGAGCAGGAAGGCCTTGCCGTCGAGGTGCTCGCGCTGGCTGACGGCGAGTGCGGCGGGGAGCACCGTGCCGCCGGCGTGGGAGCCCGTGAGGGGCTCGCACTCGAAAGCGCCGATCATGGCGCCGTTGGCCAGTGCAGCGCGGGATACGTCGGTCTTCCACGGCTGGTTGACGACGGAAGCCTCGGGCGCGCCGCCCAGCTCGCGCACCATTTCCACCACCCGCTGCGCCCACGGCAGCGAGGAGCCCACGAAGGCGGCGGCGAAAACATCCAGCGTCGCGATCTTGCACTCGGCGATCAGGCTGGCAGGCAGATCGGCGTAGCCGGTATCGGCCACGAATTTCGCGAGGGTTTGCGTTTCTTGCATTCACGTCTCCGTAGATATTCGAACCGGTCTCAAGAACGGCTTTCGATCTTTGCCAGGCGCGCGAGCGCGGGACGAAGATACTCCAGAAACACCTCGGGGTTCTCGGTCATCGGGAAATGGCCGAGCCCCTTCATCATCTGGAACTCAGCGCCCGGAATCCTGGCGGCAGTAGCACGGGAGGCCTCCGGCGTGCACGAAAAATCGTACTCCCCGGTCAACATGATTACCGGGCAACGGCGCGTGTCGATGCGCTGCACGCGCTCGCGCGCGTCCCAGTCGTGGGCGTAGAACTCGATGTCGCCGTAGAACACGCCGTAGCCGCCCTGCGAGTACTCCCACCAGATCTCGGTCGCCCGCGCGCGCGGCGTGGTGGGCGACATCAGGCCGTAAATCCATTCCGGCACCGCGAGCGCCTGGTTGAAGAGCGCGTGCCGGGCGAAAGGCACCTCGCGGCCGGTGATCCTGTCGCAAGCCTCGCAGGCGATGACGCCTCCCAAGGCGTCGCCAAAGCGAAGCGCCATCTCCAGGCAGATCTGCCCGCCCATGGAAGAACCCATCAGCACGGGGCGCTCGAGCCCGAGCCCGGCGATGGCGGCCTCGATGCACGCGACATAGCGGTCGGTGCTGAGGCTCCACTCCCCCGGGACGCCCCCTTCCGGCGGCAGGCTCTTGCCGTGCCAGGGCAGGTCGAAAGCGGTCATGCGCCAATCGCGCAGCAATTCCGCATCGTTCATCAGGCGGTGGAACTGCCGCGTGTCCGAGCCGGCCGTATGCAGGAACAAGAGGTCGCGCCCGCGCCCCGCCTGTTCGTAATAGATGCGATGCCTGCGTCCCTCGATCTCGA
>Ga0075418_10010603_pt1 | contig 10316 bp, 5 predicted proteins | sample SoiMetdeltSBSDD2_FD_81776 | JGI IMG/M metagenome (GOLD analysis project Ga0075418, IMG submission 81776) | Bulk soil microbial communities from a Populus tree surrounding site in Tennessee, USA - Soil MetaG P. deltoides SBSDD2 | ecosystem: Environmental > Terrestrial > Soil > Tree plantation...
CAGCGGCAGCTCCGGAGCGACCGCCTTGCCAATTTGCGAGGGCAGTCCCAGGAGAAACGCCGCGAACGCATTGTGCTGATTGGTCGCAGGACCGCCGCGGATTGCCGTCGTCCCTCCGCTGTAGGCGAAGTCTCCGCGCGGCCCGCCGCCGGCTTCTATCTGCCAGTGGTTCATGTGCTCGCGCGAGAGATCGAACCCGAACCGGAACCCATGCGCTCCCTTCACCCAGGAAAGGTTCGCGTTGTACCGGCGCTGGTTGTCGTGCCACGTCTGCGGCCTCGCGCTCCCCGGATTGCCAAAAGTCGAATACCCCGAGACTCTGAACTGCGGCATGCCGCTGTAAGTAATGTCGTTCGGATCGTTGGTGCCCGGCAGCTGCAGGTCCTCGAGTCCGACGTTCTGACCCCACAGGACGTGGAGCGCTTGGGGCGTGACATAGTTGAAACCGACGGTGCCATCCAGCAGCAGCGAAGGGGTGATGGTGTACGTAACGCCGACGGAGATGCTCTTGTTCAGGCCGTCCACCGGACCCTCCGTCAGGTCGGGCGGTATGGCTCCGCCCGAGGCACGGCCGAACGGAACGGGCGTCCATCCGGAAAACTTCAGAATGCTGGCGCGCCCGAACATGGTGAGCCGTCCCGACGGGTTCCAGTTGACCTTCACGTCGGTCGAATGGCGATTGAAGTCCGCCGTTCCCGAGGCAAAGTAATTGGAGCTGATTGCCGGCGTGGTTGGCAGCGGGAGCCATTCGATGATCTGACGCGCGACCCTGCTGATCCTCTCCGGCGGGATGATGTTGTTCGGGAAGGCAGTGCGGCCCGAACCGTCCGCGTTCCCGGTGAGCGGATCGTAGATGGTCGTTCCGTAGCTGCTGAAGTCGCCTCTCCGCGCTTCGACCGTCGGCACCGTGAAGAACCTCGACACATTGATGTTGCGATCGGTCCGCTCGTGGCTGCCGAAGAAGAACAGCTTGTTCCTGGCGATCGGCCCGCCGAGCGTGGCGCCCCACTGGTTCTGATTGAACTCGGGTTTCTTCGGATCGGTATAGAAGACGTTCCGCGCCTTGAGCGCGCCGTTGCTGTTGTACTCGAAGCCGGTGCCGTGGAAGGTATTGGTGCCCGATTTCGTAATCACGTTCACGGCGGCGCCTCCCGCCATGCCTGTCTCGGCGTCCATGCTGTTGGTGACGACGTTGACGGCCTCGATTGTCTCGAGCGGCGGGCTGTAGGCAACGAGGCGCGGAAGCCAGACGAACGTGTTGCCCGCGCCATCTATCCGGGTGTCGTTTCTCTCGTCGCTCTGCCCGCCGACGGAAGCCGCCAGCGACTCCTGGGGATTGGCGGCGAGAGAATGGGCCGGCGCGGGCGGCGAAACGCCGGGCACGAGCACCAGCAGCGCCGTGTAGTTCCGTACGCCTGATATCGGCAGGTGGTTCACCTGCGTCGTGTCGATCTCGCTGCGAACCTCCGCACGATCGGTTTGAAGCCTGACGGCCGAGGCGGCCACACTGACCGACTCCTCGAGTGTCTTCAGCTGCAACTGCGCGTCAGCGCGGGTGACCGCATTCGCCGAGATCTGCAGGCCTGTCGTGGTAAACGGCGCGAACGATTCCCCGCGAACCGTCAACTCGTAGGGGCCCGGCGGCAGATCCGAGAACTGGAAGCCACCTCGCTCGTTCGTCTTTGTCTCGCGCTCCAGACCTGTGCCGGAATTCACCGCCCGCACCGAGGCGTTGGCCACCGGTAAACCGCTCGGGTCGGTGATGTTGCCGACCAGCGTCCCATAGAGTGTCTGCGCCGGAAGTTGCGTGCAGAAGAACGTGAGAATCAGTAACCCTGCCGCACCGATAGTCACCGGGTAAACGCTGCGTCGTGTCATGAGACACCTCGTTTGGGTAGGAGTTGGCTGAGCTGCAGCAGAAATCGGGCTGATACGAACGGCGCGATCGCTCGACGAATCGCGAGAAGTCGCGGAATATCGCTGGCCGAGAGAACCCATCACGTCTTGTCCCGGGGAAACCCCGGCTCTGCCGGGGATGTGAGCAGACGTGCAATCCTTACAAGGAGTGTGCCCAATTGACATCGTGGCACAATTCTCAGCTGTGAAACGCTTGGTGTTGTTCGCGGTCGGCGCAGCGCTCGCAGCCGTCGTCGGTTGCGGCGGCGGCACACCGTCCTCTCCTTCGACAGACGCAACGATCACGATCACTTCGTCGGGTGTGTCACCGACGGAAGTGCGCATCGCCGCTGGCGGTCGCGTGACATTCTTCAATAACGACTCGCGTGCGCACGCCATGAGTTCCGACCCGATTCAAATCCACAACGACTGTCCGCCGATCAACGACGTCGGCTTCCTGAATCCTGGACAGCGAGGTTCGACCGGCGCGATGAGCGTCAAACGAACGTGTGGATTTCACGACCACACGAACGAGAACGATCCCATCTTCAAGGGCCGCATCATCATCGAGTAGAACCCGCAATCGACGCGGTTCGGAGGGAACCGGATACCGTAAGCGGTTACGTGTCCTGCCCTCCCCAGACGCGCGCCCAGAGCGTATTCCTCCAGAAAATGTGCCTCAACGGTGGCACGCGCTGTGCCTGTGCGGAAGGGGCCTCCATTTGCGTGGGCCGCTGCCCTTCGTTAAGCTGGTCACTACTGAAGATGGCGCTTGTTCGCCGGCACCTTCGTCTTGTTGCAACCGCGTGGATCCTGTTCCAGGCCACGTCGTTGTCGGCGCTCGTGCCGCGAGCCTGTTGCCTCGCGCACGAGGCTGCCATGGCGAACAAGGTGGCCGATTGTCACGAACCAGCACCTCCGCAGGACTGTGCGATGGGGGATTCTGAGGAAGCGCCGTGCGCAATGCATCACATGCACGGTAGCACTCACGAACACGCTGCTCCCCCTGCTCAGAAGCCCGCGGGCGATTGTGCAATTCGCGGCATCTGCGGTGGACCGCTCTCAGCCATCTTCGCGATCTTCTCGACGCAGGGAGTGCTTCCCGATCGCATCGAGTCGCTGCCAGCTCTCGCCTGGACCAGCGCCAGTCTCACAGTCACAGATCAATTGATCGGGCTCTTTGCTCCGCCCGACGCCCCTCCTCCGCGCGCGTAACGAACTCCGCTTCCGCTCGAGGCACGCGTGTGTCTCGGGCACGTACGGTGTCGTTGGTTCGTGGAGGTGTATTCCGTGTCGAGAGTGGTATTGCTCGTCTGCGTCGCGCTGACGTGGACGCCGCCGGTCCACGCGCAACAAGCGGTGGATTACGCGAGCGTCAGCGGACGCGTCATGGATTCGCAGGGCGCGGTGATTCCCGGCGCGCACGTCAGTGCGCGTCAGACGGAAACGAATGTCACGGCGGAGACCGTGACAAATTCGGCAGGGCGTTTTCGGTTTCCCTATCTCAAGGTCGGACCCTATGAATTGAAAGTCCGCATGCAGGGGTTCGCGGATCTGACTCGGACGCTGACCTTGACGGTTGGCTCCGCGTTCGATTTGTCGCTCACGCTGACAGTCGCCGGTCTCGAAGCCAGCGTGAGTGTCAGCGGCGACGCGGCGGTGCTCGAAACCGCCCGATCGCAAATCGCCGGCACCGTTCCACAAATCGAGATCCAGAATCTGCCGATGAACGGCCGGAACTTTCTCGATCTCGCGCTGCTCATTCCGGGAGTCTCTCCGACGAACATTGGCAGCACCCAGCTCTTTGCCGAAACATCGGCTGTCCCGGGTCAGGGAATCTCGATCGCCAGCCAGCGCAATCTGTCGAATAACTTCGTTGTCGACGGCGTGTCGGCGAACGACGACGCGGCAGGTCTCAGTGGCATTCCGTACGGCGTCGATGCCGTGGAGCAGTTTCAGGTCATCACGTCAGGTGGGCAGGCGGAACTCGGGCGCGCGCTGGGCGGCTACATCAGCGTCGTCACCAAGAGCGGAACGAACGCTGTTCAGGGGACTGTCTACGATTTCGTCCGCGACGACAACTTCAATGCGTCGAATGCACTGTCGGGCAAGAAGCTGCCGATGGATCAACAGCAATACGGCGCCAGCGTCGGCGGCCCACTCCGGCGCAATCGGACGTTCTATTTCTCGAACTTCGAGCAGCGACTTCTCGACCAGTCCGGACTTGTGACGATCCTGCCGGAGAATGTACCCATCATCAACGCGAGACTTGCAGCAACGAGCTACCCCGGATCGCCGATTAGCACGGGTGTGTACCCCAATCCGGTTCATAGTGCTAATGCGCTCGCGAAAATCGATCATCGTGTGAGCGGATCCGATCAATTGAGTGTCAGGTACACCCTCTACCGGGTCACATCCGACAACTCGCGAGGAGCCGGCGCGTTGAATGCGCCGACCGGATCAGCGGGACTGGACAACATCGATCATTCGCTCGCCATGGGGAACACGTGGAGCCTCTCGCCGAAGACGGTCAACGAAACGCGCGTGCAATTCGCATACGGTGATTTGAAGGCTCCGCCGACCGACCCCATTGGTCCCGCGGTGAGCATCGCGGGGGTCGCTTCGTTCGGCACGTCGTCGGGAGCCCCGACGCGACGATTGAATCGGCTGTACCAGGCGGTCGACACCCTGTCGCATCAGGCCGGCGCCCACGCACTGCGCGCGGGAATCGATTTCGTGTTCAACGACGACACGATTACGTATCCCCGTTCGGTGCGCGGAAGTTATTCGTTCTCGACGCTCGCCAACTTCCTGACCGGTAACTACAGCGGCTTCACCCAAACGTTTGGTGATCCCGTTGTGTCGCAGACGAACCCGAACCTCGGCATATTTGCGCAGGACGAATGGCGAGTCGGCTCCGATCTGACACTGAACCTCGGCCTTCGCTACGACCTCCAATTCCTGAAGACGATGACCACCGACACCAACAACCTGTCTCCTCGGGCGGGATTCGCATGGTCACCGGACGGATCGAACCGTCTCCTCGTCCGCGGCAGTGCCGGCCTGTTTTTCGATCGTGTGCCGCTCCGAGCGGTCGCGAATGCGATTCTGTCCGCCGGAAACACGACGGAGCTCAGCAACCTGCATCAACCGAGCGTCGCCGGTCTCATCCCGACGCAGGATGGTGCGCCGATGTTTCCGCATATTCTCTCTGCACGCATCTTGACGACGACCCTCGTCGATTTCACGACGATGAATCCAAATCTTCAAAATGCATATTCGAGGCAGGCCAGTCTGGAAGTAGAGCGGTCGATCGGAAGCAGCCGCACCGTCAGTGTGGGCTACCAGTATGTTCGTGGAGACAGCTTGCTGATGCAGGTGAACCAGAATGTCGCCACCTGTGTGGCCGCAGGCACGAACAATGGCTGCCGGCCCAACGGGTCGTACCGGAACAACAACCAGTATTCAGCTGCCGGCGAGTCCAACTATCACGGCGTTCACCTGTCATTCGTGCAGCGGCCGACGACATGGTCGAGCCTGCGTCTGACCTATACGCTGTCGAAGTCGATGAACGACCTCGGCGAGGCGTTCTTCAGCTCGCCCATCGATCCAACGAACGTCAAGCGTGACTGGGGCCGCTCCGACGACGACCAGCGCCATCGTCTCGTGATCAATGGGACGATCAATACGTCTATGGCTCCTGCCGCGACGACGTGGGATCACCTGAGCCACGGTTTTCAGTTGAGCGGCATGCTGCAGTACTACTCGTCACTACCCTTCAACATTACGTCTGGTGTGACGAGCCTGCAGGGAACAACCGGCCGTCCGCTCGCGAATGGTGCGACAACGACGGCGAACTTCGACGTGCGCAGTGTCGAATTCATTTCACGAAACGCCGGCATCGGGAATGACTTCTTGACAGTGAATCTACGACTGGCTCGGGCCTTCCGGATTTCGGACGACATCAAGCTCGAAGGTCTCGTGGAAGCGTTCAATGTCACGAATCGTGTGAACAACCTGACTCGCAACTCGAATTTTGGGAGCGGCGTCTACCCGACCAATCCCGTTTCAACGTTCAACCAGATCACGGCGGTAGGCGATCCGCGCATGTTTCAGTTTGGCGCCCGACTGACCTTTTGAGAGTCCTGGATAGCGAGTGATGAATATTTCGAAGGCGACCTTCTCGGCTTTCTTCTGTTTCGGACTGCTCGCCGTCGTCCCGGCCGCGACGGCACCCGCTACGGCGGACCTGGGCGTCAAAGAGCGCTCGAATGCCTTTGCTTCGATTGCGACGGCGGGTCGCTATGGAGCGGTTACATGGGGCGCGACGACGAAAGACGGACGAACGGACGTGTACGTTGCGTCAACGCACGACGGCGGGCGCACGTTCGGTGCGCCGCTACGAGTCAACAGCGTTGCTGGAGGCGCGAGCCTCTCCGGGGAGCAGCCGCCGCGGGTTGCGCTGGTGCCACGGACCGGCGCCGACCCGGCGCTCGTCGCCGTGTGGACCGCGAAGAGTCCCGCAGGCACACGACTCTTCTCGGCCCGTTCTGAAAATGGTGGAACGTCTTTCAGTGCGGCGACACCCGTACCGGGCACGGATGCAACAGGCAATCGCGGGTGGGAATCGATCGCCGCCACTCGCGATGGCGCAATCGTCGCCATGTGGCTCGACCATCGGGACCTCGCAGCACAATCGGGCGGTGCGCCGATGAATCATGCAGCGCACCAGCATGCGCCCTCGGGCGAGAACAAGAAGGACGGCTTCGCGCGCGCACAGCTGTCGCAGCTGTTCTTCGCGAAGCTCGGTGACTTGGACCGAACTCACGGCATCGCGCGAGGTGTGTGCTACTGCTGCAAGACGACGATGGCGACCGATTCGGCCGGCAACATCTACGCCGCGTGGCGACAGGTGTACGAGGGCAACGTGCGCGACATCGCGTTCGCGAAATCGTCTGATGGTGGACGCACGTTTACACCGCCGGTGCGAATCAGTCCAGATAACTGGGTGCTGGACGGCTGCCCCGAAAATGGGCCGGCCATGGCTGTCGACGCATCAGGGCGGATTCATGTCGTGTGGCCCACGCTAGTCCCTGGCAGAACGGCTGATGCTCCTCCAACGCTCGCACTCTTCTATGCGAACTCCGACGATGGCCGGCGGTTCACCGCGCGACGGCAGATTCCGAGCGAGGGCGTACCTCGCCATGCGCAGATTGCCATAGCGTCAGCGGGTCGGCTCGTCCTGGCATGGGACGAGCAAGCGGCAGGCACGCGCAGCATCGCGATCGCTCGCGGAGTCGTCGAGCCGGACGGTTCGGTCCGCTTCGCGCGTGAGAAGATCGATGATGAACCGCCCGGAAGTTTCCCGATTCTGGCCGTCGCGGATCGCGCGACGATTGTCGGATGGACGAGTGGTCCGACAGGACAGTCGGTCATTCGAACGAGGCTATTACCGAAGTAAATCACTCCGTGAGGGCCAACGGGCTCCCTGAGCCTCAACGTAAACAGCGTTCACTGCCACGCTGCGATCAGATTTAGAGACAAACAGGAGAACGGAGAAAGGAGAATTTTTGGTTGTTCCTCCCTTCTCCTTTCTCCTGTGATCTCTTGAGACGATCGAAGCAAGCGTGACAGTGGAGCGGCACCGACGACTGACCGCAACCGATTCAACCTTCCCGAAGGACTTCCGCCGGATCGACGCGCGACGCGCGATACGCCGGCACCGAGGCAGCGACCGCGCCGACGGCCAAAAGGATAGCCGCCGAGGATGCGAGCGTGGCCGGATCACGTGGCTCGAGTCCGTAGAGGAGCGTCGCAATAAACTTGAAGGCCGACACGCTCGCAACTGTGCCGATCACGACGCCGAGCCCGAGAAGGATTGCTACCCGCGCCAGGACGAGCCGGACGACGCGCGCCGGTGCGGCACCGATCGCGATGCGGATGCCAATCTCCATTCGACGGCGGTTCACCGAATACACCGTGACACCGTACAAGCCGAGTGCTGACAGGAGCAGCGCCAGGACACTGAACCATCCGGACAGCATCGCCACGACCCGTTCCTGCACGAGCGCCGCATCGACCTGTTGTGTCAACGGCGTGAAGGTGATGGCGATGTTTGAATCAACCTGCGCGATCGCATCACCGACGCCACGCGCGAGCGAGAGCGGGGGCCCGCTCGCTGCGCGCACGCTCAAAGTCCCAAATGGGAACGAGCCCGAAGCAGCAGACTGTTGCGCCAGCGGGACGTACATCGTTGGTGGCATCGCGGCGCGCAGCGACAGATAGGTCGCGTCGGCGACAATGCCCACGACCTCCATCCACGGCCGGATCACGCCGGGCGCCGAGGACGGATTGCGCACGCGCCGGCCGAGGGGATTCCCCCCCGGTAGAAATCTGCGGACAAAGGTCTCATTGACGATCGCAACGGGTGGCGACGAGAGGCGATCACGATCGTCGAAATCGCGGCCGGCCACGAGCCGGGTGCCGTAAGTGGCGAACCAATCAGGTGTGATCACATTTCTATACGAAACGTTCTGCGGCGGCGCCAGCCGCGCCCCGTTTTCGGCCTCGACGTAGACGTCGGTGATCGTCCCGCTGACCGGCGTCACTTCGGATATGGCAGCGTGTGCGACCCCGGGCACCCCACGAACGGTGGCGGCGATCCGTTCATACAGATCCGCTCGCTGCGATGGCTCGGCACTGGTCTGCGGCACATCGAGGCGCACCAGCAACACTCGATCGCGATCGAACCCGACGTTCAACGTCGCGAGCGTCGCGAAGGTTCGAATGAACAGACCGGCGCCGACCACCAGGACGAGGCATAAGGCGACCTGGCCGGCGACGAGCGCACTACCAACGCCGATTCCGCGCTCATCCACCGTGCTGCGTCCGTGCTCACGGATTGCATCGATTGGATCGGAGCGAGACGCGCGCAGTGCCGGCGCGAGCCCAAAGAGCAGCGCGACGGCAATTGCAACCGACACCGTGAACGCGAGCACGCGCCAGTCCAGACTGGTGTCGAGGAACACAGTCGTTGCGTGGGTCGAGAGTTGGCGAACGAGCAGTGCGCTCGCCCATCGGGCGATCAGAAGCCCGCCCGCACTGCCAGCGGCCGCCAGCAACAGGGCCTCGACGAGCTGCTGGCGAGCGAGCCGCCAACGCGACGCGCCCAAGGCCAGCCGCAGACTGAATTCGTGGCGACGCGCCGACGCCCGAGCGAGGAACAGATTCGCCACGTTGGCGCACGCAATCAGAAGCACCAGGGCGACCACTGTCATGATGGCGAGTATCGGTTGACCATACCGCGCGCGCATCGTGGAGGTGCCGCCTGCGGCGGGCTGGACGCCGAACGGGATTGCAAGGTGACGCGCCCGCGCCTCGGCGCTTGCGTTACGAGGGATGGTTGCATCGCGAATTTGCGGCTGGATGCCACGCAACGCCTGCCCGGCCGACTCGACGGTCTGACCGTCCTTCAGCCGCGCCATGATCAGCAGCCACGACGCGCGATCGAGCAGGCTGTCGCGGCCGCGCATCAGAGGCTCGGTGCCAATCGGGAGGATCACGTCGGCCCTGCTGCCGACATCGGCACCGAAGAAATCCTGCGGCATCACGCCGATGATCGTAAACGGCACGCGATCGATCGGTTGGGTTTTCCCGATCACGTCTGGTGAGCCGCCGAACCGCCGCTGCCAAAGGTTGGCGCTGATGACCGCCACGGGTCCATTGGGGCCACCGCCGCGACGATCGTCCGCCACCGTGAACGACCGCCCGAGTAACGGCCGCAAGCGCAACGCATCGAAATACCCGCCGCTCGCATAGACGCCCTCGACGAAATCGGTTTGGCCACCCGGCGCGAGGTTGAAGCGAGTCGTCCGCCGCGAGAACGCGAACATCTCCTCGAATAGATCGGCATGGTGGTCGCGAATCTCCTCCCACACAGGATTCGGCCACGGCGAATTCGGGGTGATCGACGGGTTTGACTGGAACAAGACGAGGCGGTCCGCGCGTTCGACGGGCAGGGATCGTAACAGCAGGCTGTTCACAATCGAAAACATCGCGGTGTTGGCGCCAATGCCAAGCGCGAGGGACGCGATGACAACCAGCGTGACGATCGGCGTGGCGCGGAGTGTGCGGACGGCGACTCCGACATCATCGGTCAACATGTTACTTTTATAACACATCAACCAGGGCCTTCGGCACTCAATCTTCCGAAGACGCGTTGAGCCGACGCGTGGCCCTACTTCGACCCCTTCAGCTCCTGGACAGCCGCGAGCGACTTCTCGACGTGCTGTGCGGGTGTGATCTTGTCGTCGGCCGACGACAGCGTCGCCGCGATCTTGCCGTCGGGGGTCACGATGAACGTGGTCCGCTCGGTGAAGTCGTGATCGATCTCCTCGCCACGCGTATCCTTCATCCCAGGC
>Ga0075418_10010605_pt1 | contig 10315 bp, 8 predicted proteins | sample SoiMetdeltSBSDD2_FD_81776 | JGI IMG/M metagenome (GOLD analysis project Ga0075418, IMG submission 81776) | Bulk soil microbial communities from a Populus tree surrounding site in Tennessee, USA - Soil MetaG P. deltoides SBSDD2 | ecosystem: Environmental > Terrestrial > Soil > Tree plantation...
GCTCCGTTCGGCGAGGCCGCCAGCATGCTCGCCGAGGCGCTCGGTGTGACCATGCACAAGGGGTTCGTCGAGGTCCCAGGCGAGAAGTCGGACCCGCTGCTCTTCACCCTCGAGAACGGGCGTCTCGGCCCGCACCCCATCATCACTGGCCAGCACAGCGGGGCGTCGATCTCGCGCGTGATGACCTGCACGGGGCAATCGCTCGACGGCCCTCCCGGCTCCACCGTGTTGCTTCGCCTGCCGGACACGGCGGTGGAGTCAGTGCCTGTGGGCGGCGACTCGCTGGCCCAGCGTCCCGCGGGCCCGGCGCAGGGGCTCGCCTTCGAGCTGGGCCGAGGTCGTGTCGTCGTCCTGGGCGAGGGTGGCATGCTGACGGCGCAAGTGAACCGCCGGGTCCGATATGGAATCAACGCTCCCGGAAACGACAACCAGCAGTTCGTGCTGAACGTCATGCGTTGGTTGTCCGGGAAATGATGCGACCGGCGCGATCCTCGCGATTCCCTTCGGCCAAAACCTGTTGCCACCGCCGGCCGGGCTCGCTATCCTTTTGCTTTCCCCTACTCCCCACGTCGACGCCCATGAGCCCGGCGGGGTGGCTCGCAGCTCCGGCCCAGGCCGCTGAAGACGGAGGAACGTTCCCATGCCCACCTTCATCCGGCTCGCCTCCCTGACCGAGCAAGGCATCAAGAACATCCATCATTTCAAGGACATGGTTGCGGAGGCCCGGGAGATCATGGACAAGCACGGCGTGCGGCTCCTGCAAGGTTGGGCGACACTGGGTGACTACGATGTTGTCGCTGTCATCGAAGCGCCGGACGCGAAGACCGCAGCGCAGGTGAGCGCTCTCATCGCCTCCCGGGGGAACTTCCGCGCCAAGACGCTGTCGGCGGTGGCGATCTCCGAGCTCACCGAGGCGATCCGCGGCGAGCCTTGAACGGCCCCAGGCGCCCGCAACCTTTCCCTCTCCGAAACGTCAGGACATGAGGAGGGTCAGGAACCCTCCTGCCTGGAGTAAGCGGGGCTTTGCCGCCGACCCAGACGGGGCTTTTGCCTGACTCCCCCACAGCGAGAGCGGTCCACTGAGGCGGTCCCGAAACCCCTGGAGCCCGGAGCCGCGCCAGGAGCCCTTCCCGACACCAGCACCCTCCAGGCGAGGTCGCCTGGACGTCTGGCATCGAGCCTGCAGGGGCTGGCGGGCCGGCTCGCGGTGGTCTAGCATTTCAAGGCGAGCGGTTTCCTCTTCCCCACGAGGTGACTGCGGTGACGTTCAAATCGTGCACACCGTTCCGCCGCCGGGACTCCCTGGCTTCCTTCCCGACGACAGAGTCCTCCTGGGGATTGTTGCGTCCTTTCGGGGCACGACCGAAGCGCGAGCGGAGGTGCCAATTGAGCCTCCCGAGGGCAGCGTGTCTCTGGGCCGTCGTCGCCGCGATGCTCGGAGCCGTTGGTTGCAATAGCTACGAATACCTGCGTGACTCGACGCAGCAGCTGGACCAGATGCGGTACGAATACGTCCGCAACAATCCGGGTAACAAGTTCAACAACCACATCCTGGCTGGACGCGTGCAGCCCGGCATGAGCCGGTTGCAGGTGCGCGTCTCCTGGGGCGAACCGGACCAGGTGGTCGCCGGTGATCGCCCCGGTGTCGATCAGTTGTGGGCCTATGCGGAGCAGGAGCCCTCGCGGGGCGTCTCCGTGTTCCAGCTGCGCTTCGGTGGTGAGATCCTGCAGAACATCGAGATCTCCCGCGACGCGCTCATCCTGGGCACCGCCAAGGTCGACCCCAAGCCGCCGGTGGAAAGCGACATCGGGTCCTCCCCCGGGGACGCGACGGCGAAGCGCTTCCCGTGAGCCTGGGGCTCCGTGACGAGTCGCCGGCCGCCCGCGGTGCGGAACCGCAGGACGCGGGCCGCGGAGAGCCCGAGTCGGCTTGATGCCCGAGCAGGAGGCACTGCAGCAGCGTAAGGATCGCTGGGGTCTGCGACGGCTGTTCGGTGCCGCTTTCCTCGCCGACTTTCAGCTCTATCTCGTCTACACAGCCATGCCTTTCAAGGCCCTGCAGCTCGGTGCAGGGCCTTTCACTTTGGGGGCGATGGCCGCGCTCTCCACCGGGTCCTATGCGGTCCTCGTCGGCCTCTGCGGCCGCTGGAGCGACCGCCTACCCCGCCTGCAGCTGGCGCGCCTCTCCAGCCTCGGCATCATCCTCGGCTGCATCGGCATGACCGTCGCCCCCGACCTGCGCTGGATGCTGCTCGTCGCGCCCTGCATCGGCGGCAGCATGTCGCCCTTTTGGCCGAGCGTGCAGGCCCACCTCGCCGACCGCACGGCGGCGGCGCAGCTGGAGCGCCAGCTAGGGCGCTTCAACCTCTCCTGGACTCTGGGAAAGGCGAGCGGTTTTCTCGTCGGCGGCACGGTGGTAGCGGCGTTCGGTAGCGCGGTGACCTTTACACTCGCGAGCTGCATCGCCTTCGTCATCTTCTTCCTCTTGCCTGTCGAACCGCGTCCATCGCTCCTCAGGGGATCCGTCCCGGCGGAATCCGGCGCCACGGAAGCCGTCCCGGCTCCAGCGACCGCCGGCACGAAGGCGGCGCAGCTCGAGGTCGATCCCCGTGCCTCCTTGTTCCGGCCCCTCGCCTGGGTGGCGAACGGCACCGCTTTCGGCGTCGGGGCGACGCTCAATCACCATTATCCTCGCCTCATCCGCGAGTTCGGTTGGAGCCCCCACGTCTTCGGCCTCTTCCTCGGCCTCGTCTACATGACGCAGGCGCTCGTCTTCATCGCGCTCACGCTGCGCCCCGAGCGCTGGCGCTACCGTCGCGCCCCACTCTTCGCGCCACAGATCCTCATGCTCTTCGCCATGGTTTCGCTGCCGCTGGCCAGCTTGCCCCGCGTCTTGGCCTCGGCTCTCGTCTTTGGTGTGGCCCTCGGCAGCTGCTACACCGCGAGCCTCTACTACAGCCTGCACGCCCCGGCGGCGCGCGGCCGCTATGCCGGCGTCCACGAAGGCCTCATCGGCCTCGGCTCCATGGCGATTCCGTTCCTCGGCGGACTGCTGGCGCGCCTCCTTCACGGCTTGTGGGTTCCGTACGTCGTGGCGGGAGCCGCGGTGGCACTGTCGCTCGTGGTTCAGGAGTGTCTCTTCCGCTGGGCGGCGCGCCGGAGACCGGGGTAAGGCTTCCATGTCCAACAGGGGCGGGAAAGAGGAACAGGATCGCTGCCGGCACGTGCAGAGGCCGCATGAACTCCGAACGGGCAGCGGCGATGCTCAGGGCTGGACGAAGGGCCGGCGGGCGAGCGCGCGGGTGAGCGGCTTGGCCATGATCGGGGTGGTGCTGCCGGAGCAGCCGGGTCCGACCGGCCCCAGGCGCACGGCGTCGAAGGAGATCTCGTAGCAGTCCGTTTCGCTATGGTTGCCCGATTGATAGCGCAAGAGTGCGGTGCCGCCTCCGGTCATGAGGGAATCCTGGCGCGACCCGGTGACGTCGGCAGTGACGGTCAGAACCACGCCGAATTGCTCCGACCGCCCGGTGCAATGGCTGGCGAACTCCGTATCGGTGATCGTCCCCGTGCAGACGATGTCGATCTGGTCCTGCGTGATGCCGAGGAACTCCTCCAGGGTCTCGCCAGCGCAGAGAGAATCGACGAAGACGTCCATGCCGAGCAGACTGTCCGTCTGGCAGTCGCGGTTCGGGAAGTGCACCCGCCAGACTCCGGCCCAGGAAGCGGGAAAGGTGAGCTCCGGCTGCGGCGCCTTGGGAGGCTCGGATTCCCCGCAGCCCGAGGCACCGAGATACCCCAGGAACCAGGCGGCCAAGGCGAAGCGTGGGAATCGTCGCAAAGCGGGCCTCCTTGCAGGACCCAGAGTGCCGGAGAGCGCGGCCACCTCAAGGTTGCAGCAAACGTTCCACGCCGTTCCAGGCGACAGACGCCCGGGGCCCCCATCCGGGCGTGGACATCCCCTGTGGACATCGAAACGGACGCGCAAGGAATCAGAAACCTGACGTTCCCTAGAAGCTGACGCGCAAGGATACCCGCTGGGCGATCCCCATGGAGTCTTCCTCGTCGAAGCCGGCACCGTAGTCGAGGACCAGACGGGAGTAGCGCACCCCTGCCCCAGCGCTCGGGTAGAACCGGCTTTCCCCTGGCACGACGAAGGTGGCGCCGGCGCGCAGCCAGAAGAGGTCGCGATAGACCTGACACTCGACGCCGCCGGCTGCGGTATGCAGGCTTCCCTGTCGCAACGACAGATCTGCCTCCACCTCCCAGCGCCGTGCCGGCCGCAGCTCGAATCCCGCCGTCACGCTGGGCTCCAGAGTTTCCCATCTGCCCGTATCCCAGTGCACCCGCGTCCACACGTCACGCCCGACGATCACCGCGGTGAGCTGGTCGAAGACGAGCACCGTGAGCCCCAGGTCGAGCCCGACGCCCTGGCCGTCGGCCGAATCGAAGTCGTTGTTCGCCTGCAGCCCTTTGATCCCCATTCCCACGCTCGTGTAGTTGTTCACCGCCATGGCGGCAGCGAACTGGAAGACGTTTTCCGACCAATCCTTGCCCGAGGCGAAGGTGAAGCCCAGATGGGAGATGAAGAGCCCGTAGCCGAAGCGCGTCGGCCGCAAGAGTTGTGACGTCTCCCCCAGGCGCTCGCCGGCGGCGCGACCGAAGCTGAAGCTGTCGTAGCCATCGTCGATCTGATCGAGGATGTCGGCGTGCATCAGGGTGACGCCGTTCTGCCGCTGCAGCCACGCAAGGTTGGCTGGATTCCAGTAAACGGCGGCGTCGTCGCGCACCATGGCCACTCCGGCCGTGCCGAGACCGTGCAGGCGAGCTCCGTGTCCCAGGTTGAGGAAGGCGCCGCCGCTGGAGAAATCGGCGCCGGCGGCGGGACGCACAGCGAGGGCCGCGAAGCCGAGGCCGATCCCGAGGAGTACATGGCTGCGGGTCGAGCCTCTGGTGGCGAACGCCATCATCGGACCACCGCGATCATGGTGCGGAGCCTCTCCTCGCCGCCGTCCGAGTGGACGACGCGGGCGAGGACGAGATAGGCGCCGTTGCGCACGTCCCGCCCCTCGGGAGTTCGCAGGTCCCAGGTGAAGCGGTAGTAAGACTTGGTCGCCGGGTCCTGGAAGGTCTGCACCAGGCTGCCGTCCATGGCCAGGATGCGGACGAACACTCCCCGGGCGGGGACTCCTCCCACATTCACCTCGATGCTCTGCCCGGCGGAGAAGCGCTCCGGTGCGGCGATCCCCGCGGCAGCGTCCCACACCACGGTCGAGGTGTTCGCGGCAGAGATGTTGCGGGCCCGATCGATGGATTGGAAGCTGATGCGGTTGGTACCCGAGGCGAGCGTGCGGCTGAACCGGATCGTCGGGTGGAGGACGGACAAGGTCTCCGGCGGGGTGACGCCGCCGATGACGACAATCCTGCTCGTGTCCGTGGTGTCCACCACGACGTTGCCGGTGAGCACCTGCGTCTTGGTCACTTCCGGCAACGGTGGCGCGGGTACCGGTGCCGGCGGCGCGGTGCGATCGACACGCAGTCGGAAGAGCAGCGTGTCCGGCACCCCGTCCTCGTCCCGGGAAAGGAGCTGGAACGGGTAGTCCCCTTCGGCGCTCAACAAGGTGCCGAGGTCCATGAAGAAGCGGTAAGTCGTCCCCGGGCCGCCGTCCCGCGGTGGCAGGTCGATGGTCGTCGTGTCGGCACCCACCACGACGCGTCCCTGCATGGAGACGACGAGCTGCCGATCCACCGCCACGCCGACCAGCGAATCGGCGTGCTGCACCGCCCGCGGGGCCGGCGGATGGGAGACCGTGATCGCCGGACCGAGAACGTTCTTGTCCAAGCTGTCCACCACGGTGCTGTCGTTGCCCACCGAGTCCAGGCCGAAGGCGAGGAGTTTGTACACCCCATCCTCGAAGCTGCTCAATCCACAGGTATGACAGACGAAGATGTAGTCGCCATCGCCGCCGAAGCCGCCCTCGGGATCCAAGGTGTCCCGCGCCGCCCCTTGCGCATCGAGCACGGCGACACCGATCCCATCTTCCAGCTCGGAGCCCGTGATCCGTACGCGGATGAAGGGGAAGACGTTGGCGTTCTGCGGGAGGCCCGCGGCCCAGCGCCGGGGATGGACCTCCAGCAACTGCGGGATGGGCGAGCTGAGATCGATCCGCACCTGCCGCTGATTCGTCAACCCCTGCCCGGTCACCGTGGTGCCGGTGAAGTGCACCGTGTAGTTGCCCTCGGGCTGGATGCGCCCGCTGGTGTCCTCTCCCCGCCACTCGAGCCGGTATTGCACCTCCGGGCGCAGCCCCAGCCGCTGGTCCAGGATCCGCAGCACCTGAGCCGAGCCCTCGACGGTGACGTAGATGAAAACGCTCGCCGACTCTGGAAGGGTGTAGAAGACGGCGACGCTGTCGAAGGCGAAGTCGCCGTTCGGGGAGAAGACGGTCGGCTTGACGAAGGCCGAATCGAAAAGAATGGGAACCCCGAGGCTCGCCTTCCCGCTTTCCGCAGGAAGCCAGCGCGGCGGCAGGATCGCACCTCCCACCGCGACCAGGAGGAGCGCGAGGAGGCGGCGGACGCGGCAGGAGAGCAAACGCGGGTCCCTTCGACCGGCTCGGCTAAACCGTTGATTCTACAACGGCTCCACCAGATCGCGAGTATACGGAGCCGGTCGCGGGGGTGTCAATCGCGGGACCCCGAAACAGCACACTGTACTTCGATCGCGCCGAGCCGGTGGCGGAAGCACCGGTCTCGCTCCTGGCGGCGCGGGAGCCCGGAGCTTCCTGCTCGAGGAGGCGCGAGGGAGAAGATGTGGGGGGAGAAAGACGGGAGCATCAGCCGCCGCTTCTGTCGCACCTCCCAGTCACCCGTGCCGTCCGGCCCTTGGACGCGTCCGACGCGCCCCCTCCCGGAACCCCACCCTCTCCGGACCACCGGGATCTCGCGATCCTGGTGTGCAACGGATGATGACCTTACCACCTTCACGTTGCGAGGAACACGAGCGGTGATACTCCCGTCCGTTCGTCATGCGCGTGATCCGTCCGGAAGAATCCACATTCCGCGCGACTCGCGCAAGGCCTTTTTGTGAAAAGTCGCGCACCGCGACATGTTTCAGTCTTCGAATGGTCGCAACAGTGGCAATGTTTGCAGGCGTGAACGCGCGAGGCGAACTGCGAGCGCACCCGCGAGGCCGGCGAGAACCCCTCCCAGCAGCAGCAGGAGCGGGTGCGCCCGCAGCGCGTATTGCAGGCGCGCCAGGATGCCCACGGGTACCAGAACGAGGAGAGCGGCGAGCCAGTGGAAGGATCTCTCGTGTCGCAGGGGTTCGCGCGCGAAGGGAATGGCCGGATCGACGGCAAGAAGAAGTGCGATTCCGAGCGTCGCGAAGCCGCATGGGAGCGCCAGGTGCACCACGGCGTGCACCGGGTCGTGCCATGCAAGGAGGAGCGGCACGAGCACCGAGAGCACCGTGGGCAGCAGCAGTCCGTAGAAAGCAGCGCCCAGTACGCCCACATAAAAGGCGTCGAAACGCCGGGTGGGAGCGGCGAAGAATATCCATGCAGCCCGCCAGGCGGGGCTGGAAGCGAGGCTGCGGAGCGTGAGCACCGCGAGGGCGACGAAGAGCCAAGCCGCACCGAAGAGTGCCATCGCTGCTCTCCTGCTCACGGAAGTCGTTGCCAAACTTTCGTTTGAGTACGGATCCCAGCCGCCGCTGGCGAGGAGCCCGAAGCCGCTGTAGACCACGGGCATGGCGAGAGCAGGGAGCAGCGAAAGCCGCAGGCGACGATCGCCGCGCAGATGGGCCAGGAAAAAGTCGAAGCCGGCGCGACGCATGGGATCACGTCCGGCACCCGCCACGAGCACCTGCGACCAGGAGAATCGCCGGCCTGACCGGGGTCCGGCTTCCAGCAGCGGCCGGGCGGCATCGGCGGCCAAGGCCTCGACGAGATCCATGGCGTACTGCGGTGCCAGCATCCTTGCGGCCGCGACCGCGCCGACCGCGAGCACCCCCAGCCCGGCGCCGAACACCGCCCAGCGCGCCTCCGGGGCGGCGCCGAGGGCCGCTGGCAGATGGGCGAACCACGCCGCCGGGACGAGCTGCGCCCAGCGGGGCATCGGCGCTGCGCGCAGGTCGAGAGCCTCGAGCAGTGGGTCCAGCCCCAGATAGACGACGAGCACCACGAGCGCCATGACGACTTGCAACCAGACGAGCGCGTCGTGGAACCGCTCCCGTGAGACGCTGCGTAGGAGTGCCGTGTACGCCACCACCACGACGCTCACGGCGGCGACGGTGTTGAGGAAAGCTGCGCCGACGAAGGCGAGGCCGATGGCGACACGCCCCCGTTCCACGCTCGCAACCACGTCCACCAAGGGCGCCGCCAGGAGTGCCGCAGAAAGCACGCACGCATCCACCAAGAGGTGCAGGACGCGGGCGAAAAAGAGGGTGCGCCCGCCGATGGGACGCCAGTAGAGAACGTCGATGTCCGTGGGTGCGAGCAGGAGCTGCTGGGAGGCGGCCAGCAAGTTGAAGGCGACGAAGACCCCGACGAGGGTGAAATACGTGGAGATACGGAGGAGAAGCGGCAGCTCCGAGACCGCTCCGGTCGCCAGCACGCCGCCGAAACAGAAATAGAGGAAGAGGGTGACGCCGAAGGCGAACTCGGCTCGCGAGATCCGGCCGCGGAAAGGACCGCCGCCCCGCCGGTCCACGGTCAGGGCCACCCGCAGCAGGGCCCACAGCTGGCTCACGGGCTGCCTTCCTGGCGCGCGGCCGGCGCCAGCTCCGGGGCGGCGCCGGTGAGGCGCTGGAAAACCGTCTCCAGGGTGGCGCCGGGAAAGCGCGCCAGGATCTCGCTCAGTTTTCCGTCTACCTGGATTCGTCCCGCGGCCAGGATGACGATGCGGGAACAGATGCGTTCCACCACGTCGAGGAGATGGGAGCAGTAGAGAATGGTAGCGCCCCGCGCCGCGGCGTCGGCGATCAAGGCCTTGACCCGCACCGTCGCCTCGACGTCGAGACCGTTGAGCGGCTCGTCGAAGAGCATGACCTGCGGTGCGTGCAGCACCGCCGCGGCGATGACGACGCGCTGTTTCATCCCCTTGCTGAAACCGGTCATGCGCCGGTTCCAGGCCCCGGGGTCGAGAACCAGGTATTCGAGCAGCTCCCGGGCGCGGCGCTCGCACGGCTTCGGTTCGAGTTCGTAGAGCCCGCCGACGAAGCGGAGATACTCGAGCGGAGTGAGCGCCTCGAAGAGGGCGCCGGTCTCGGGGACGAGACCGAGAAGGCGCTTCGCCTGCAGGGGTTGCTGGACGATGTCGAAGCCCCCCACCCGCGCCGTGCCGCCGCTCGGGCGCTGCAGACCGGTGAAGAGCTTGACCGTGGTGGACTTGCCGGCGCCATTGGGTCCGAGGTAGCCGAGGATCTCCCCGGGCTCGACCCGGAAGCTGACGCCGCGCAGGGCTTCCACCGCACCGAAGCGTTTGACCAAGTCGATCGCCTCGAGCAACGGCTCACCCCCGAACCCGGCGTGTGCGGCCCTGCGGCCACGCTAGCACAGTGCAACTCCCGCTCCCATCACGCCCCCTCGAGCACTCCCAAGTTTTCCTTCCGCGTACTGCGCCCCCTTGCGAAGGCCCGGATCGTTGGCGCAAATGCTTGACCGGAAAAGCACTAAACTGCGACCGGGCGCCCGTGTCGGCCCCGCCCTTAGGTCCGCTCACGCGAACCGGTCCACGGCTGGAAGTTCGGGAACCGGCGGCCGGCCAGCCTGCCGCCTACCCGCGCCGCGACCTCGGCTTCCTCAGGCGCCGACCACGGCGTGGACGCCGGGCGCGCACGAGGGCGCGCGGCCACCGCGGCGCGCCTCACGGCACGCTGGCAAGAGAACGCCTTTTCGAAGCATGATGCAGGCGAAACCGCGCCGCCCCGACCGCCGCCACCGACTTGCAGGAGGACGAGCCGCATGCCCAAGACCACCGTGGTGACGATGCCTGGCGATGGAATCGGGAAGGTCGTGCTCCCCGAGGCGCTGCGCGTCCTCGCGGCCGTCGGCTTCGACGCCCACTACGTCCATGCCGACATCGGCTGGGATTTCTGGGTGCGCGAGGGCAATGCCCTGCCGCAGCGCACCATCGACGCCCTCGCCGAGCACAAGCTGGGGCTCTTCGGCGCCATCACCTCGAAGCCGAAGAAGGCCGCCGACGCCGAGCTCTCCCCGGCGTTGCGCGGCAAGGGCCTCGTCTACTACAGCCCCATCGTCTCCATGCGCCAGCACTTCGATCTCGATCTCTGCATCCGCCCTTGCCAGACCTTCCC
>Ga0075418_10010606_pt1 | contig 10315 bp, 5 predicted proteins | sample SoiMetdeltSBSDD2_FD_81776 | JGI IMG/M metagenome (GOLD analysis project Ga0075418, IMG submission 81776) | Bulk soil microbial communities from a Populus tree surrounding site in Tennessee, USA - Soil MetaG P. deltoides SBSDD2 | ecosystem: Environmental > Terrestrial > Soil > Tree plantation...
ACCATCAGAGATTTGCGTGGACTCAATTTGCTCGATGATACTAAATGCGACCCATGCCGTGTACGGCCCAACGGCGGCATCGGACACGTCCGCATCCCTAGCCTCGATTGCCGCATAATACGTGGTGTCTCGGACTAGCTTGGAACCGTCCGGCAACGTCGCAATCGCAGTCTTTGTTGACGACAATTCATGGTGCACCGTCAAGCTACTGGGCGCCGAGGCATTCGTGGTCGCAATATGCACCCGGTACGTCAATGGGTCGGCATTTGCCGGCGCGGTCCACGACAACATCGCCTGTTCGACTAGCCCAGTCACAACCAATCCAGTCGGAGCAGTCGAAGGCGATAGACCATCAGTGCCAATGCCAAGGTTTGGATCGAGTTGCTCCGGACCAACGACACCAGCACCGAGGTCGTCCGCTTGGATCTTGGGAACACGGACCACTACTTCCTCACCGGGCGCTGAGCGGTCGCCTCCCTCGTCCACAGCGATCATCTTGGCATAGTATGGGAAGTCATAGTCCGGGAAATTGACGGTCACGACGCCGGCAGCACGACCAAAGTTATGGAACAACGTCTTGTCGTCAGGCGTGTAACCTTCCTCAGTACCGATGTGCAATTCGACGTGGTCCTGATCCCATACAGGTATGAGACCTTCCTCGTCAAGACCATCCCACCCTAGCTCGGCGGTCCCGGCCTTTACGGAAACGCTGGGCGCGCTGGGCGGCGCTGGGGCCTCTCCGTCACTGCCAGGCGGCATTCGGGATAGCTGCGAGAGGGAAGGACTCGTCATCGCTGTCTTCCCACGTACCGCTCGGTCTCGCTTGTGGCGCTTCACCTCGTGCGGAATGATCTTGTCGGTCAGAGAGACGGAGATCACGCAAGAGTCATCAGTCTCCCACGAGAGTTGGATTTGCCGCACGCGGTGCTTTGTAGGCGTCCCATTGTCAAGGAAGCGAATGGTGTCGCCGATCTTGTATTGCCGATATGGATTGGCCCCGCGATCCGGAATAACACCAACAACTCGAGGATGGTGCGGCCGGCCACCTTGCCGATCCAAGCGACGTTGGCCAGCTGCTTCGACCTTCTCCCATTCCTTCATCGGGCCGACATCCATGCCGGACTCCACGCGACGCCCCACCCTCCTGCGAAGGTCGTGGTCGCCCACCCAGCCGTGAACGCCAGACTCGCTCACAACGAACAAGTGCGTGGAGAGGTCGCGGAATGTACCCTGGCTCGGGTTGTCAAGGACATTCTTGCCCGGCGCCAACATAACGTCTGGATGATCCTTGCCAGAGTCGGGCCGGAATAGCTGAAGGATGCGACCATTCATCCGAGCCTCGGCGTGGTTCGACTCAGCCAACCAATGGACCGCTTGGAGCAGAGTTGTCTTCGGCTCAAACTTATGCGACACCAATTCCTCGGGCTTCTTGCCCCATTTCCGTCCCGCAGAATCAACGCGGGCATCGAAGTCGCAACGGACCTCTGGGATTGCCCCACGGGCGTGGGCTTCCCGCACTAGCTTGAGGATCATCTCGCCCGGTGTGACTTCACGGAATCTGCGAGGAGGAGGCGGCGGCGCTGAGCTGATCTTGTCGGCCAATTTCTGGCTCGGCTCAAAGTCCTTCCACTTTGGGCGGTGGTAGTAGTAATGCCAATGGTGAATCTTGTTGTCAGGCTTCTTGCGCTTCTTGGGACGGTCCTTCTTGTTCTCGGAGTCCGTCTCGTCGAGGACCTGTTGGAAGATGTCGTTGTAGTCCTCGGTGCGGCCTTTGGGGTCGAGTGATTCAGCAGGTGGGGTAGGCATTATGGGAAGATCCTCCTACCACTGACCTCGGGCGACCATCCACGGTAGCTAAGGCTCCAGTGAACACCATTGCTGAGCGACGAGATAGGAACCACATCCGGCCACCCGGCGCGGAGTACATCGGTCGAGATGCAATCCCCACCCCCGATTGAGAGAGCGACGTGGTTTGGTCCCCAGTACACGGGCACGCCGGCAGGCGTGTCATTGAACGGCGTGTTCCCTCGCTTGAGTCCGGCCCGCCACGCCTCGTCAGCCGTCGAGTAGATGCCAGGGAGACCGAAGCTCTGCCGCACGAAGGACTGGCACATGTGGTACCAATCCTGTGAACGGTTACTGATCTGACCCTGGGCCCAATTGATCGCGTGACGACCCCAATGGTTGAGACCGGCGGTCGAGACATCCCCGTGCGTACCTCCGGACTCCGACTTGTTACGACGATCACGGATCTTGTCGTTGTGAGTCTTGGCCCGGTCCTTCGCACGGTCGATTGCCTCTCGGATTTGCTGAGCCATCCATTCCTCTTTGGCCTCCTGATACTGGCGACGCTCAGCGTCCGTGAGAACATCCTCACGCATATGGGGGTCATCTTCTGCGAGAATGAGGACCTCATCGAGCCGGTCGAGATAGCTCGTGCAATTGTAGGTCCGGAATGGCTTCTCATCGTTGGAGTTATCCGACCCCTTCCAGTCGAGGATTGTGAACCGCGAATTGGGTAGCTCCTCTCCATCAACGAGGACTGCCAACTCCACGAACTCATCTCGTCCCTTCGCCAAAGCTGCGGAGCGGACGCCATCGATGAGGTAGTCAAATGTCAATGTGCCGACATCGTCATTGTCGTCGAGGTACTTGACGTTGCGACGACTTGGGAGTGGCTTGTCCGGATGGCCTTGCGGCGTGACCGTGCGAAGCTCAACTGAGTACGTCATGCGATGTGATACTTTCTGCGAGCCTTGAGCGTGATGTATGCACCACGGCCTATGGAATCTGCCTCCACCTTCAATCGTGGGGTATCTCGGTCAAACGCAACCGTGACCGGCAACAGGATTGCCGTACCCGAGTGGGACATGACTGTGAACAGCATCTTGCCGTTCCCTCGACGGACCTCCCATTCCTCATTGTCGATGACGACATTCTGATCGTCCTTGAACCGCTCATTGATTCTGATCCACTCGCCCGAGCCCACATCGGTGATCTTGATGTCTTTGAACGGACCATTGAGCGTGATGATCGCGTCATTGATCGGGGCTGTGGTGCCCTGGAACGTATCGAACTCCAGGATCCCACCGTTCCTGGGCAACGCCAACTTCTGCGTCATTACGATGGTATCTTCCCAGAACACAGACGGAGCTAGCAATTGGACCGAGAACACGGCCAGCCGGCCAGCATCGCTCGACTCGGGCTCGATGGCCGCGAGACGCTCCACGAGAATGCGCCTGGCCGGCCCGATCCTCTTGCTCGTTGAGGCGTCCTTGTCTCCCATCCAGACGACCCATTGCTGATCTCCAGCGATGTACACCGAAACGTCATCGCGTGAGAGGCATGCGGAGTCGAACCGAGAGACCTGGCCGAGCGCCGCATTAGCGCCGGAGCCATTGTAGACCCATACCGCCGGCATGAAGTGAGTAGCATCCGAGAGGCTAATGGCCGCGGTGTCAATAGTCATGCTAATCCGCTGGGTGACGCCGGAGTTGACGGTGACCTTCGGCCCAATCTGATCGACATTGACTGTGGTCTGCCGCCAACCCAGTTTCGTCCAACGGTAGAACATGAAACGCACTTGGAACTGTTGGTTGACCGAGACAGCCCGGCAATCAACCGAGAATGTCAACTCCGAGTCTCGCGCTGTGGGTGTGAGCTTGAACCGACGGTCGTCATCGTCTTGCTCGGTGAACCACTGTACCCAGCAGTTCGCGGCGGAGTTGGTAACTGTGAATGTTCCGTTGTACGTCCGATCACTTGACCACGAGTTGTCGCGAGCAAGCGTTCCATTATTGGATCGCCAATAATCCACTCCCACTCCGATTTGGCGACTTTCGCTGAAGAACTTCTTGCCAGTCCATTCCCAACCCGAGCCAGAAGTTCCATCCTTGAAGTCAGTCGAGGCCCCAAACCCGAACACTGCTCCATCAAAGTCGGCAGTCTCGTCAGCTGCAGCGCCGACCAAGATAGCGATTGGTACAGCCACACTCGCCCCAGCTGGCGGAGAGCCTGTGATGGTCTTTCTCGTGTTAGCGCCTGACGCAATAGATGTCGTTGTGCTTTGCGAGATACCAACTTGGGTTCCTCCCTCGTCATACCAAACAACGGCAACATAGCCATTGCGGGTTACTGACGGCCGGAAGTCAACGCCGAATGAGTAATCCAAGTCAGCGTCGATGCCGTCCTGGGCGAAGGTGACGCCGAGGTCCCCAGCCTCCGCTGCCACTACACGAGCAATGTAATTCCCCTGGGTAGCATTGGTCGACTTGACTCGCCGAGCAATTGGGAATGAGGTCCCATAGCCGAACCACCCATTCGCAGCATCACGGTACATGGCTGAGATTGACATGTCCGGGTCGTCGAGCCAGTCGGTGCGAATGGTAGAGTCACCGTCGAAGTATTTGCGGAGCGCCTCACACGGCTCGAACAGGACCGCATCAATCGTGATGGAGTCTCCATCAGCAGGCGCCGCATTCGAGGCAATAGCGATCTTGGTAATTGACGGGTCAGCGGTACTGGCCGGCGTGAAGCCGAAGCTCAGCCGCGTCCACGTATTTGCGGTTGGCGTAGCCGCTCCGCCATAGGACCACGTAACCCCATCGTCGTAAGAGACCCCTAGCTGTACGCTGTGCGAGCGAGACAGGTTGACATACGCGGAGAGGCGATGTTTCCGGCCCGGTCGGAGGTCGAGCGCGTAACTCGATGCCATCGGCCTATCGGTGGACGTAGGGCTCCGGTACGGTTCCAATTGCATCGCGTATTGCCGGATGTACCCGTTGGCGCTTTGGAACTGCTTCCCCTGATCCGCAGTCCAATCAATGATGACCGAACCTCGTTGCTCCGATTGGGAGTTGTGAGCTTCGCCGGACCACACGTAGTCGAATGTGTCGTCATCATCGATATTGCCATCGAAGTATTCCCCAAGGTTCTGAGCGTTCTCAACAATGGCCGTATCGAAGTAGACAATCTCGTCGCTAGACCACGCCTCGCCGCATTTGATAACCATCAGGACTCTGGCCGTGTCGGTGACCGTCTTGCCCTTGAGCGTGACCGCGTCAAACCAATGGCCGGGCCGTAGCTCTTGCGTAACGTCAGCGATGTCGACACCACCGGAATCCTTTGCTACGCTGAGGAAGTTACCATCGCTGTCATAGCAATGGAGCGTAATCTTGATGGTCCTCGTCGGAGCGGAGTCGTCATTGAGCGCCGACGCACGCTTGGCGCTAATGGAACCAATGGCCCACTCGTCCTCATCGATCTTACATCCACCCGAGACCGTCTGTCGCAGCACCACCTGGTTCGCCGTAGTCGCGGTTCCAACAAGGACCTTTATGCCCTGGACTCCGGCCTTGGAATGATCGGTGGTCGCCATTTGCGTCGCGACCGGACTCATCCATCCCTTGACGGGCACCGTGTACTGGTAACCGACCGAGCGACCGGCCTGCTCCTTCCAACGGTAGCGGAAGCCATCCTCCTCGTCGCTATCACCATCAAAGTAGTTCTTCAAAGCGGAGGTGGGATTCGCCATCACGCCATCAACATACATGACGTCATCTTGAAGGGCGGACACCAGCACGAATCGGATAGCTGCGGATCGAGCGGCGGATGGGATGGACGCGCTCAAGATGGTCTGGGAGAGTCGCGTCGTGCCTTCCACCGGCAGCGAGAAGTCAACGTTGCTGGTCGCACTGATGAATGCCCCATTGCCGTTGAACCACCGCACGAACATCCGCACGGTCACCACCTGTTCGGTGCGCTGCCAGACAGACCCACTGAACGTCCAGTTCTTCGTGGGATCTATGTCGATGGAGTGGGCCTCGACGGAGGTATTGCCGGCGGCCAATGCGACGCAACGGAGAGATTGCTGTCCCTGGACCGGCCAAGTACCTCCCACACGGACCTTCCGAGAGGTCATCATCTTGACGTTGAGCTGTTCCCGCCAGAACTTGGTTCCGGCTTCTAGGGATGGGTTCTTCACGAAGTTACGGAGGGTGATCGTGGACTCTGCCTCGCCAGCCATCCGAGGGTTTGGCACCAGGTTTGTACGGTATGCACGGTTGGCGGATGACCGCTCCATTCCAGGGTTGCTCGCGAAGTTGCGACGAATGATGGTTTGACCGTCGCTGCCCTCAGCGCTCGGGTTGTTGACGACATTCTCCCGCAACGTGATCTTCTGGCCGGCGTTCTCCGCACTAGGGTTGGGGATCATGTTGAGTCGCCCATAGCCCGGCGTGTCAGCGCGGATTAACTCGCGGAGACCTTTGAAGCCAAACAGGCGTGAGAGCTCATCGAGATTGTTGCGGCATTTGAGCGCCGCGTCTGACGGGATAGTCCCATCCGGAGCGCAACCCTGGGCCCACATGTCCAAGACAAAGAAGTTCTCATCGAATGGCTTGGACTTGTTGAAGATGGAGCCATCGCTTCCAGGTAGCTTGTAGTTCTCCCCACGACGGCCTGCCATCCGCCATGACGCTCCTCGGCGCTCGACGTTCCAGGCATAATGGTCGAGTGCCGTGTCGCCCCAGTCTTGCCGACGGCTGAGGAACCAACGTGACACATAGTCAGCCATGTCAGATCAATCCAATCTGCCCGAGTTGCGACGACGTGGAGATGAGGCTGTCCGAACCTCGCTCGGGCTCCGGGTTGTTGATGTTGATCGTGGTATGCTTACCGGCTGGCGCCATTGGCGGAACATGCGGCAAATCATTGCGACCGGCAGAGAAGAATCCTGCCAACTTGCTCTCCGGGATGATGTACTCTGTTTCCCCACCCTCGCCTGCGATCAGGAGCGTCGGCCTGGTAACAATACCGCCCTTTGCGACGCCGGGGATATTGACGCTAGGCAAGTCAGGAAGGTCTGGGATGTCAGGCGTGGGGATGTTACTGATGGCATCGCTCAGAGCCTCCACGGCACTCTTGATCGCATCAATGACCGTCTTGATACCATTGAATGCCGCCTCGATAGCGCCAAACACCGAGCTATCAGCGAAGCTCTGGAGAATCCCAGTGACTGTGCTAATGCCGGTCTGAATTGCCGACTTGATCGCCGACATCACCGGGCCCACAACGGCTTGAAGCGCGTGGATGCCCGTATCCCACGCGGACTTGGCAAGCGAGACACCGGCCTTGATAATCGACACCACCGTGTTGATAGCGCCCTTGACGACGCTAGCAATGGCATGCATCGCGCCGGTGACGACTCCTTGGATAGCATGCCAACCGGCCATGAAGATGCCCTTGACAATGCCAATCCAAGCCTTGACAATCGACTTAATGATATTGAGGACGCCGGACACGATCTTCTTGATCGCCTCCCACGCACCTTTCCAGTCTCCCTTGAGGATCGCTGTGAATAGCTCGACGACTCCGGAGATGATCTGGAGCGCACCCTTGATGACTCCAATGACTCCGCCAAGCCACGCCTTGACGATGTTGATGATGTCCTGGCCGACCGTGTTCCAAATGGCCCGTACAACGGCCACGCCAACCTTGAATGCGGCCACGATCTGGGACCAGAACTTCACGATGAAGACAATTGCGATCCCAAGGGGACCGAGCATGATGATCGCAAGTGCCATCCAATTCGCTTTGAACCAATTGAATAGAGCTATGGCAGCTTGCATAACCGCCGCAAGTGCAGCATTGACGATATTGCGGAAGGTCTCAGACCTCTTGTACAGGATCACCAGTGCGACTGCTACCGCAATGATTGCGACCACAACCGCGAGCCAGATCAACATCGTGCCCGTGATGGCCGCTCCAAGAGCGGTAATGATGGGAATTGCGGCTTGGATCGCGAGCCCAACCTTGATAGCGGCGGCCGCAAACAACAAGAACACGGCGAGCCCGGCTGCCACAATCGCAATAACACTCTGAACGCCATCAGGCAAGGCCAAGAAAGCATTCAGCATAACCGTAATGCCACTCGTGATAGCCTTGACAGCAGGCAACAGTGCGCTGCCCAGAACAATGCCAGCAGTCTCCAGCGAGCCCTTCAATTGCTCCAATTGGCCCCTGAGGTTATCCATCCGCTTCGCAGCGACATCGGCGGCGGACACCTTCCCCATTGACTTTGACAACTTGTCAAAGCCTTTGGAGCCTTCATTGGCGAGAATAGCTGCGGCTCGAATGGCATCGGAACCAAACAACGTCTGGAGGGTCGCCTGCTTCTGTTGGGCAGTCATCCCCTTCAAGCTCTTCTGGAGAATCCCACTGACGCTTGAGAGATCCTTGAGGTTGCCGGCCTGATCGTAGAACTTGTTCGTGCCATCCTCGGTGATGAGACCGAGGTCCTTCATCGTATTGGCTTGCTTCTCGGTCGTCGGCTGGAGACGCGAGAACATCGTCTTGAGCGCCGTACCAGCGTCACTACCCTTGATACCCGCATTCCCCAATAGGGCAATGGCTACCGATGTATCGTGGAAGCTAACGCCGGCCAGGTTCGCAACAGCGCCCACCTGCTGTAGCGACTGACCGAACTCTGAGACGTCAATTGCGGAGGCATTCGCCGCACCAGCGATGTCATCGGCGACTCCGACCATATCCTTCGCGGACAGGTTGAACTGATTCATCGCATTGGCCGCAATGGTAGCGGCCTGTGGGAGATCAATCTCGCCGGCAGCCGCGAGGTTCACGGTCGCATCGGCAGCCCCGTTGAGGACATCGTCCACCGAAAGCCCAGCCTTGATGAGCTCTTCCATGGCGGAGGCGGACTCTGTTGCGCTGAAGGCGGTGTCCTTACCAAGCTGGAGTGCCTTGTCGCTAATGGCATCCATTTGATCGCCGGTCGCGCCGGACACCGCCTCGATGGCGGACAAGCGCTGTTCGAAGCTGGCCGCAGAATTGACTGCGAGCGCGAGACCGCCGGCAATCGCGAGTCCAGCACCACCCATAACCGTTGCGGTCTTGGAAAGTGCTGCCCTCGTGCTGGTCCCGCTCTTCTCCAGGGTCGTGAGGTCTGTGCGAGCCTTGCCAACACCACTACCATCGTAGTCCATCGTGATGTGGCCCTCGGCGGAGCCAAGGTTATAGCTCATACCCTCATCCCTTCGCTGGGTCCCTGAACCCGCTAGCTCCGTCGGTCACTCCGAGGTAGGCATCCATGACCTTCTTGATCTTGAGTGCCCGGCTAGCTTTGTTCTTGCCCTCGTGTATTGCCTTGTCTATATCCGCATCAACCACTTGGCCAAACGTCGCAACCGCACGGTCAAAACAGAAGGCTTGGAGTTCATCATGGATGTGGTAGACCTCACTTGGTCTTGCGCCGAGTGCTTGGCTTAGCCTCCACGCTTCCCACACTCGCTTCGGATTGCTCACGAAAGGTCTCTAGGTCGCGTGTCCCGCCCACGACATAATTGAAGATGAACATGCGGTCGTTCAGGTCCACCTGATCGATGTAGACCTGTCCTTCCACACGCTCCTTGGGATCCTTGGGCGGGTCGTAGAGCTTCGGCTCCACGACGCAGTGTATGACCGCTTTGTTGACGACGCCCATGATCTCAGCAAGGTCCTCGGGCCGCTTCAGCAACTCGACGACATCGGCATCGGTGATCTCGTTGTCTTGGGCGCCTTTGCGCTTCCGGTCTTGCGGCTTCTTGCCTTGGGACTTGGTAATCATCTTCTGGATCATCGCGGTCAGCGTGTCCACATTCTCGAGAATGCCGGCCTCCATCAACCCCTGCGGGCCAACGCGGCGGATGAGGCAAAGCTGACCTGACGGGCATCGCAAGTCTTCCAACTTGCCAATGCCGGAATCCCACGACGTTGCGGCGTACTTGTTGGCGTCCGAACCAAGGTCGTGAGGGACGGACTCTGGGGTCTCTGTTCCCATGATGGTCTCCTAGGTGATCGCGACAGCGGTCTCGTTCTGGGTCATCTCGTACACAACATCTTCCTGACCGGTAAGGGTCGAGCCGATGGCCGTGCCGGATGCGTTCGTGAGCATGAACTCTCCATCGGAGAACTCACCCTCCAGAGAGTCGGTGACCTTGCACTTCGGGAGAACGCAATGGACGTCCCCACCGGAGTCTGAGATAACCTGGCCCTCGACCTTGAAGTACGGACGTGCGTCCGTTGACTTCTTGGACAGCTTCTTGCTCTGGGCCGGGGCCGTGCCGGTCGTGGTAAGTGTCCCACCGGAGAGCACCTTCCAGGCGTCCAGTGAAATACCTCCACTCTCCAACTCGAACTCGACCGTGCTGCCCTGCCCGCGAGTAGCAACGACCTTGTCGTCACCACGTAGCTCGGTGAACTCCTCTGCCTCACTGAAGCTGAAGGTTCGGCCCACGGGAAGGTCAACGCTGGTGCCGAG
>Ga0075418_10010607_pt1 | contig 10315 bp, 12 predicted proteins | sample SoiMetdeltSBSDD2_FD_81776 | JGI IMG/M metagenome (GOLD analysis project Ga0075418, IMG submission 81776) | Bulk soil microbial communities from a Populus tree surrounding site in Tennessee, USA - Soil MetaG P. deltoides SBSDD2 | ecosystem: Environmental > Terrestrial > Soil > Tree plantation...
CTGACCGCCTTCTCGGACATCGCGGAGTACCGGACCCTGACGCCCTTCGTCCTGGCGATCATCGCCCTGCTCTGGTTCGCGCTCCGCAGCGAGCAGTCGTTGCTGGGGCGCGGGTCGTGAAGGCGTCGGACCGCCCCGAGGTCCTGTCGCCGACGACATCCGGCTCGACGGCTCCCCCGTCACTCCAGCAGCGGTCGGACCCCGGGGCCGGCGCCCTCCGTGACCTCCACCTGTCGCGGGGCCTCCTGGTGCGGCTGGTGCTCGGCGCGGGCACCCTGCTGCTCGTGGTGTTCGGCTTGCCGGGGCTGCTCGACAGCTTCTGGCTGAAGATCGTCACCTCGGTCGTGATCTACAGCATCGTGACGCTCGGGCTGGGGCTGCTGATCGGGCGGGCCGGCATGGTCTCCCTGTGCCAGTTCCTGTTCATGGCCATCGGGGCGTGGGTGGCGCTGCGCATCGACTACGCGACCTCCCTCCCCTTCCCGGTCCTGGTCCTCATCGCGGGGTTGATCACCGCCGCGATCGGCGCGCTGGTCGGGCTCCCGGCCCTGCGGTTGTCGGGCCTCTACCTGGCGCTGATCACGCTGATGGCCGCAGGCGCGATCACCGTCCTGCTGCGCATCGCCCAGTTCCCGAACGGCGGTGGCGGCTTCTTCGGCAACTCATCGGCCGGCGGCGCGACCTCCCGGCTCCCCCGCCCCGCGATCGCGGCCGGCGACACGGCCTACTTCCGCTACTGCGTCGTGGTGGCCGCGCTGATGTTCCTGCTCGCCGTGTGGCACCTGCGCGGCAAGCCCGGGCGGGCCTGGGCTGCCCTGCGCCAGAGCCAGGTGACCGCCGTGGCCGCCGGCGTCAACACCATCCTCTACCGGCTGTGGGCCTTCGCCCTGGCGTCGTTCATGGCGGGAGTGGCGGGGGCGTTGCTGGCGGCGGCGAGCGGCGGGGTGAACATCAACCAGTTCCCGGTGCAGAACTCGATCCTGCTGCTCGCGGTGGTGCTGATGGGCGGCGTCTACAGCATCTGGGGCGCGGTGGTCGCGGCCTTGCTGCTGCGCCTGCTCCCCGCGCTGCTCGACGACTGGGGTGTCTCGACCGAGCTGCTCACCATCCTGTTCGGCATCGGGGTGCTCCAGGTGCTCCTCACAGCGCCGGGCGGCCTCGTCGACCAGGTCCCCAAGGACCTCGCCAACCTGGGCCGCGCGGTGGCCGGCCTCGCCCGGTCGGTCACCGGCCGGGCGAAGCGACCGGAGGCGTCGCCGTGATCGAGGTCGAGGGCCTGACGGTCCGGTTCGGCGGTGTCCTGCCCATCGACGAGATGACGGTGACCCTGGCCGGTGGCACCTGCGGGCTCATCGGCCCCAACGGCGCCGGCAAGACCACCTTCTTCAACGTGCTCAGCGGCTTCGTGAAGCCCGTCGCCGGCGCGGTGCGGGCCTTCGGGGAGGACCTGCTGGCCATGGCCGCCTACCGGCGGGCCCGCTGGGGACTCCGCCGGACGTTCCAGACCGAGCAGGCCATCGCCAACCTGTCGGTCTACGACAACGTCCGCCTGGTCCACGAGAACACCGGCGGTCTCCGGGGGACGCGCCGCCAGGACGTGATGGACGCCGTCGCGTTCGTGGGGCTCGACAGCGAGGCCCACCGCCAGGTCGGCACGCTCGGGGTCGGCGAGCGGCGCCTGGTCGAGGTGGCCCGGGCGGTCGTCGGCCAGCCCCGCCTGGTCATGCTGGACGAGCCGGCCGCCGGCCTGCCCGACGAGGAGACCGAGCACCTCGGCGAGCTCATCCGCCGGATCCCCCAGGAGATCGAGGCCCCGGTGATCCTCGTCGACCACGACATGAGCCTGGTCTCGGGGTGCTGCGCGACCACGGCGGTGCTCGACTTCGGCAAGCTCATCGCCTCCGGGCCAACGGCAGAGGTGCTGCGCAACGAGCACGTGATCCGGGCCTACCTCGGGACCGAGGAAGAGGTGTAGGCGGTGGAGGCCGTGGACCCGGTGGCGTTGCGGGTCGAGGGGCTGTCCGTGCCCCGGGGAGGGCGGGCCGTGCTGCGGGACGTCTCGCTGGAGATCCCGCCCGGCACCGTGACCACCCTCCTCGGCCCGAACGGCGCGGGGAAGTCGAGCCTGGTCCTGGCGGTGGCCGGCGTCCTCCGCCCGACCGCGGGACAGGTGCTGCTCGGCGACCGGGACCTGACCCGACGCCGCCCCGAGTGGATCCGGCGGGCCGGGGTCGCCGTGGTTCCCGAGGGTCGGCGGGTGCTGTCCGACCTCAGCGTCGCCGACAACCTCCGGGTCGCGACCTACGGGCTGGACCGGGAGCAGGCCGAACGCGGCCTGGAGCACGCGCTCGAGCTGTTCCCCGAGCTCACCCGGTACCAGGACACCCGGGCGCTGTCGCTGTCCGGCGGCGAGCAGCAGATGGTGGTCCTGGCGCAAGCGCTGGTGTCGCAGCCCTCGGTGCTGATCGTGGACGAGCTGTCGCTGGGACTCGCGCCGGTCGTCGTCAAGCGCCTGGTACCGGCGCTGGCCTCGATCGCCGAATCCGGGGTGGGAGTGCTGCTGATCGAGCAGTTCGCCCACGTCGCCCTGGGCCTGGCCGACAGCGCCTACATCCTGGAGGGGGGACGCATCCGCTACCACGGCACCGCCAGCGAGCTGAAGGCGCGCCCCGAGCTCCTGCACTCGGCCTACCTCCTGCGGGTGTAGGCGGAGGAGGCGTCAGCGTGGAGGAGCTCGCCGGCCGGGTCGCCGTGATCACCGGAGCAGCCTCCGGGATCGGGCTGGCGATGGCCCAGCGCTTCGCCCGCGACGGCATGAAGCTGGTGCTGGCCGACATCGAGCGCCCCGCGCTGGAGCAGGCTGGCGAGGCGCTGAGCCGGAACGGGACCGAGGTCCTCACCCTGCCGACCGACGTGAGCCTGGAAGCCGACGTGACCGCGCTGGCGGCGACCACGCTCGAGACCTTCGGCGACGTCCACCTGGTCTGCAACAACGCGGGCGTCGGCAGCCGCGGCCTGCCGATCGCCGAGCTGCCGCTGCTGGACTTCGAATGGGTCCTGGCGGTGAACCTGTTCGGCGTGATCCACGGGATGCGGGCCTTCCTGCCCCACCTGCGAGCCACCGGCGTCGGGCACATCGTGAACACCGCCTCGATGTCGGGGCTGTACAACCTGCCCCGGATGGGTCCCTACAACGCCTCCAAGGCGGCCGTCGTCGCGCTGAGCGAGACACTGCGCTTCGAGCTCGCCGCCGAGGGCAGCGAGGTCGGCGTGTCCGTCCTCTGCCCGGGCTGGGTACGGACCAACATCTCGATGTCGGACCGCAACCGCCAGGAGCGCTTCGCCTACGCCCTCGACACCGACCAGATGGCGCAGGTGGCCGTCCACAAGGCGCGCCGCCGGGAGTACCTGAGGACCGTCGCGACCGATCCCACCCACGTGGCCGACCAGGTGTGCGAAGCCGTGAAGACCAACCGCTTCTACGTCTTCACCCACCCCGCCCATGTGCCGATCTTCGTGGAGCGGGCCCGCCGCATCCTCGCCGGCGAGGACCCCGTGGAGCCACCCGAACTGGCCGACGAGGTGGTAGTCCGGAGCGAGGAACGACCGGTGGGCGGATCCCGAGACCGACCCGCACAGCTACCGAAGGAGGGCGCACCATGACCGAGAAAGCGCGCGCCGAGCTGCTGGCCGACGTCCTGTCGCGCTACGAGGGCTCGCCGAGCCCCCGGCTGCGCGAGATCACCGAGGCCGCCATCCGCCACCTCCACGCCTTCGCGGCGGAGGTGAACCTGCAGCGCGACGAGTGGCTGGCCGGCATCAAGTTCCTGACCGCGACGGGGCAGATGTGCGACGACACCCGCCAGGAGTTCATCCTCCTGTCCGACACGCTCGGGGTGTCGACGCTGGTCGAGATGCTGACCCACGACGGCGCCGAGGGCAGCACCGAGAACACCGTGCTCGGGCCGTTCTACGTCCCCGGTTCACCGCAGCGGGCCAAGGGCGAGTCGATGCTGGTGGACCCCGACGAGGGCGACCGGGTGGCGATCAGGGGCACCATCACCACCGCCGACCACCAGCCGCTGGCCGGCGCCACCCTGGACTGCTGGCAGAACGCGACGGCCGGCTTCTACGCCGTCCAGCAGCCCGGCGTGCAGTCGGCCGACAACCTGCGGGGGATCTACACCACCGACGCCGACGGCAGCTACGAGATCCGCACCGTGCGGCCGGTGCCGTACCCGATCCCGTCGGACGGGCCGGCCGGCGATCTGCTCAAGGCCCACGGGCGGAACTGGATGCGTCCCGGCCACACCCACATGTGGGTGCGGGCCGACGGCTACAAGGACCTGATCACCCACGTGTTCGACGAGGAGACCGCGTACCTGCGCGAGGACGCGGTGTTCGGCGTGCGCGACAGCCTCGTCCGCCGCTTCGAGCCCGACGACTCCGGCGAGCTGGCCACGACGTTCGACATCGTGCTCGACTCCGTTTGACGGCTGACCCGGAGGAGCGATGGCCGATCGATCCGCTCAGGTGGTGGAGAGACCTGACGACAGCGAGAGCAGCGAGCCCACCCTGCTCTACCTCGTGGGCCGCATGGACCGGCTGGTCCGCCAGGCCATCAGCAAGGTGGTGGGGCCGCGGGGTCTCTCCGTCAACCAGTACACGACCCTCAGCGTGCTCGACCGCCGCAGCGGCCTGTCCAACGCCCAGCTCGCCCGGCGCGCGCTGGTCTCGCCGCAGTCGATGAACGAGGTGCTGCTGACCCTCGAGCAGCGGGGTCTGGTGCAACGCCGCGCCCACCCGGAGCACGGTCGGATCCTGCAGGCCCGGCTGACCGCGAAGGGGCGGTCGGTGCTGGCCGCCTGCGACGACGAGGTCCGCCAGGTCGAGGACCGGATGGTGCGCTGCTTCGACGAGGAGGACCGGACGGCGTTCCGCGACGCGATGCTGCGGTGCATCCGCTCGCTGCAGGGCGGCCTGGACAACGAGGCGGTGCACTGACCATGGACCTGCTGCTCCAGGTGATGCGGGTCAAGGGGCGGGCGACACACGAGGCGTTGACAGCCGCCATCCAGACCGACCCGACCGACGCGCTGGCCGACTTCGTGGCGGCCGGGCTGGTGGAGAACACCAAGCTCGGCTACCGGGTGACCGAGGCCGGCAGCAGCCGGGTCGAGGAGCTCTACGCGCTGGAGCGCGAGCGGGCCGGTGCGATCATCGAGGACGTCTACCAGTCGTTCGTCCCGATCAACGACGACGTGAAGCAGATCGTCACCGACTGGCAGATGCGGCCCGTCGGCGGCGAGCTCACCATCAACGACCACAGCGACCCCGAGCACGACGAGCGGGTGATCGCCCGGCTGCGCGAGACCGACGGGAAGGTGTCCACGGCCCTCGCGCCGCTGACGGCCGCGCTGACCCGCTTCGACGTGTACCCGCGCCGGTTGGGACGGGCGCTGGGGCTGGTCTGCGGCGGCGACCACTCGATGCTCGCGGCCCCGCTGAAGGACAGCTACCACACCGTCTGGTTCGAGCTCCACGAGGAGCTGATCATCCTGGCCGGCCGGGCCCGCGAGGAGTAGCGCCCGCTCGACCGGCGGCCTGGCCCGCGTCCCGGTTCCCCCGGGTCAGGAGGCGGGTGGGATCCGCTGGGCGCGGCGAGCCAGGGCGACCAGGAGGATGGTGACCCCGACGATCGCGGCGAGGCCCAGGCCCTCCAGCGCGAGCGCCGTGCCATCGGCGATGTCGTCGCCGAGGTCGCCCGCCGCGAGCAGCGCAACCCCGCCGACCAGCACCGACAACACGACGACCGCGGCGATGAAGGTCACGCGCGGGGCGGCGACCTCCCGGGGAGGCGCCACATACGCGGCCTGGCCGGCCTCGCCCACCCGGCCCCGGGCTACAGCGGCGAAGCCCAGCTCGGCCAGGGCGAAGGCCGCCAGACCGGCGGGCAGCGCGGCGGGGCTGGGGTCGGCGAGGACCGCGACGGCGACCAGGCCCACGATCCCGGCGACGCCGGCGGCCAGCAGCTCGGCCCACCCGACGACGACCGCCACCGCCACCAGCAGCGTCGAGGCCAGGCTCACCCACCTGAGCAGCCCGGTCGACGCGGTCTCGGCGGCCGTGGCCCAGATCGCGAGGCCGCCGGCCAGCACGACCGCCGCCGCCGCCGGGATCAGCCCGCTCGCCGTCGGGCGCGGCGCCGGAATGCGCTCGCCTCCTCGAGCACGGCCGCCAACGGACGCCCCTCGGGCCATTCGACGACGGGGACACCGAGCCGGCGGAACTGGGCCCGACGGAGCTCCCGCTGGAGCCACCAGATGCGGTCCCCGAGTCGATCGAGCTGGTCCGCGCGGGGGCGGACGGAGTCGTCGGGCGAGATCTCGGGCGCGTCGTCGGGTGTGTGGTGGCGTGACTGGTCAGGTGCGCGGTCGGGTGAGATCTCGATGACCGCCACGTCGATGCCGCGACCCCGAAGATCGGCCAGGGCGGCCACCGCCCGCTCGTCTTCGAGGGGTGAGAGGGCCAGGACCAACGCCTTGGGCGGGATGGTCCGGGCCGGGACGGTGCCGATCCGCCGCCACGCGTAGCTGACGAAGAACTGGGTGTCGATCAATGCCTCGGTGATCCGGTAGAGGTGCCCGAGGCCCGCGCCGGGCTCGACCCAGCGCAGCGATCCGCCGAAGTCGACCAGACCGATCCGGTCCCGCTCGGCGGCGTAGGCCGCGACCAGGGCCGCCGCCGCCCGCACCGCCCGGTCGACCAGGGCCTCGGCGAAGGTGTCGAACAGGACGACCACGTCGCTGTTGCGCTCCGGGTGGCGCTCGTTGACCCAGAGGCCACCCCGGCGGGCGGCCACTCGCCAGTTCACCTCCCGGACCCGGTCGCCGGGGACGAACGGCCGCAGGTCGGCGAACTCGATGCCGTCACCACGCACCCGGGCCGGTCGGTTGCCGGCCAGGGCTTGGGTGTCCGCCGGGGCGACCAGCGCCGCGAGCGTCTCCCGCTGGGGGTAGACCCGCAGCGGATGGTCCTGGTCACCCACGCCCTCGAACACGCACAGGCCGGCGGCGTCCGACGCTCGATAGGCGATCGGGCCGACCCGGTGCCCACCCCAGCGGCTGGCCGCGACGGCGAGGCGGACGACGGTCGGTGCGGCATCCGCCCCTCGGGGCAGGGTCAGGACCCGGACCCGCTGGCCGTCGATCGGCTCCAGGTGGTCAGACAGGCGCACCGCGAGCTCCAGTCGGGCGATCGGGGCACTGCTCTCGACATGGATCTCGACCTCGACCGGCTCGCCTTCCAGCACCCGCTCCCGGGACAGCTGGACCCGAGCTCGCAACGCGGGCGGATCGACCAGGGCCAGGCCGAGCACGACGACCACGGCGAAGGGGGCTGCGACGGCGACCAGCTCCGGCCGCCCGGTCGCCAGGGCCAGGAACAGCAACCCGCCGACCAACGCGGCGTACAGCCGCAGCTTGACCGACACCGCCCCGACCGTCGGCGAGGCGGACGGTATCGCCGGGAGCGGCGAGAGCGCCGACGGCGGCAAGGAGCTCACGGCTCGGGTCTCCCGGACGCCGCGTCGTCCGCCGAGGGGGCGGGCACGGTGTCGAGGCAGGCCGCGACGACGTCCTCGGATCGGGTGCCGCGCACCCACTGGTCGGGGCGAAGCTCGACCCGGTGGGCCAGCGCCGGAACGGCCACGGCCTTCACGTCCTCCGGGGTCACGAAGTCCCGGCCCGCCAGCACCGCCCGCCCCCGGGCGGCGAGGAGCACGGCGAGCGTCCCCCGAGGGCTGGCGCCGACCTCCACCGCCGGGCGGGCGCGGGTCGCCGCGACCAGGTCGACGATGTAGTAGCCGATGCTGTCGGCCACGAAGACGTCCTCCATGGCGGCCTGCATCGCCACCACGCCGGCCGGGTCCATCACCGGATCCAGCCGGACGTCGTCGCTGCGCCGCGCCAGCCGCCGGACCAGGATCCCGAGCTCGTCGTCCCGGGTCGGGTAGCCGACCCGCACCCGTAGGAGGAACCGGTCCAGCTGTGCCTCCGGGAGCGGGTAGGTGCCCTCGTACTCGATCGGGTTCTGGGTGGCGAGCACGACGAACGGTGGCGGCAGCGGCCGGGTGACACCCTCCACGGTGACCTGCCGTTCGGCCATCGCCTCCAGGAGGGCCGCCTGCGTCTTGGGTGGCGCCCGGTTGATCTCGTCGCCCAGCAGGAGGTTGGTGAACACCGGCCCGGGCCGGAACACGACATCGCCACTGCTCTGGTCGAACACCGACGAGCCGGTCACGTCGGAGGGCATCAGGTCCGGCGTGAACTGGACCCGGCCGAACTCCAGACCGGTGACCTGGGCGAAGCACCGGGCGATCAGCGTCTTGGCGAGCCCGGGGAAGTCCTCGATCAGCACGTGCCCCCCGGCCAGCACGCCGATCAGCACCTGCTCGAGGACGTCCCGCTTGCCGACCACCACCTCCTCCACCCGGTCGAGGATCGCCTGGCTGCGCTCGCTGACTTCCTCCAACGTCAGGCCCATCAGAGCTCCTCGATGCGTGTCACCATGCTGGCCAGCTCGCTCGGGCTGATGCCGGGAGCCCAGCGGTCGTCGGGCGGCGGCTGGTCGGGACGGAGCCGCTCCCAGGCGTCTGGGCCGAGGATCGCACGGGCCGGCTCGGGGTGGTCGTCGAGGCCGATGCCGTGGCGATCCTCCAGGAGGCCGTCGGCGATCTCCCGCAGGACCGGACGCAGGCGGAAGTGCCAACCGCCGACCGACTCGGCCGCCAGCCAGACGTCGCGGCGTCGTTGCTCCAGGTGCTCGGGCGGCGACGGTTCCTCCGGCGGCGACGACTGGGCGATCGCGGCGAAGGCCGACCGGCGCCTGGGCGGAGCGGCCGGCCCCACCAGGCGCACGGCCAGCTCCACCCCCACCGCCACCAGCACGAACAGGCCGACCCGGAGCGCGTGGGCGGGATCCGCGCCGAGGAGGATCGCGCCGCCCACCCCCAGGACGATCACCACGGCCAGGGTGAGCCGGCGCCGCCAGCCGACCGACGTCATCGTGTCCCGACCTCGGCGGACGTCGTCGGGCCGACGTCGCTCGCGTCGCGGGCGTCGCTCGTCTCCATCTCGTTCGTCTCCACTTCGACCCGGAGGCCGCGGACCGCGGCCACCGCCTCGTCCCGGAAGGCCGGGGTGATCGGATGGACGCTGAACTGCGCCCGCTCGAACAGCTCGGTCAGCCGGGCCGCCGCATCGGCCGAGGCGCCGAGGTCCTGGAGCACCCGGGCCAGGAACTCGAACGGGGCCTCCGACGGCCGCCGCGGCCGACCCGACGACGCCAGCAGCTGGCACATCGCGGCGTAGGCCCGGATGACCGCCCGGCGGGGATCCGGTTCGCTGGCCAGCTCGTCCAAGCCGACCGTCCGCAGCGCCTCGAGCTCTCGGGCTCCTCGGAGGATGGACGGGCCACGGGACCGTCGACGCCGTTCTCCACGACGGCCGGCCAGCGACAGGGCGCCGGCTCCGGCCAGCACCAGCGCGACCACGACGGCGACCAGGGGCCAGTCGATGCCGATCGGGGTCTCGGTGGGCGGCAGGCGTCGACCGGCCAGACCGGCGCCGGGGTCCGGACCAGGCGGATCCTGGTCCCACCAACCGGCGAGCCGTCCGCCGATGACCACGCCGAGACCCAGCGCGGCCAGGGCGAACGGGAGCACGATCCCCAGCAGCCGCTCCCAGAACGGCGGCAGCCGAGGCGGGAGGCGAACCTCGCCCTGGGCCCGCCGCCGGCGGCGCTGCGCCACCACGATCCCCACCCAGCCGGCGATCCCCACGATGGCGATCAGTGCCGCCACGGTCGCGACGACGTCGGCCACGATCCGCAGTCCCAGCGGGTGGACCGAGCCGGTCGATGATCCCCGCCGAGCCCCGCCGGCCACGGCGATCAGCGCGAGCAGGAGGGCCAGGGCGGCCACCGCCGCCACGGGCCTTCCCCGCCGCTCCGCCGTGCCACCCGGCAAGCGGTCCACCACCGACACCTCCTCCCCCTCACAGCCGGTTGCTACCGCCTCCATCCTGGCCCAGCCCGGCGCCCAGCGCCCTGCATCACCCCTCGTCACGAGGAGTCCACCCGACGGCAGGTGAGTCGACCGCCTAAATTGGCGCTCGTCACGCGACGACGATGTCGGGTGAGGGAGCTCGCTGGGGGACCGATGCCGGAGCTGGCCGAGACGGAGGCGAAGGCACCTGACGTCGACGCCGTTGACTCGGCCGACGGGGGCGACACGGCCGACTCGGGCGAGGCGGTC
>Ga0075418_10010609_pt1 | contig 10314 bp, 10 predicted proteins | sample SoiMetdeltSBSDD2_FD_81776 | JGI IMG/M metagenome (GOLD analysis project Ga0075418, IMG submission 81776) | Bulk soil microbial communities from a Populus tree surrounding site in Tennessee, USA - Soil MetaG P. deltoides SBSDD2 | ecosystem: Environmental > Terrestrial > Soil > Tree plantation...
ACGCAAGTGGCTGAACGTCGATGTCGAATCGGGAGACGGCTGCGGCATCGTGCCGCACGAGTACCGGGACGACCGGCTGGCGGGTGCCGTGCAGTGGGCGACCGGTCTGGAACTGATGCTCCTCTGCAACGACCCCTGGCGGCTGTTCCTGACCACCGATCATCCGAACGGGGGCTCGTTCGCCTCCTATCCCGTCATCATCAGGATGCTGATGGACCGATCCTTCCGCGAGACGATCCTGGCGGCGGCCCACCCGCGGCTCAAGGAGCGCTGCGCCCTCGCCGGGATCGCGCGGGAGTACACGCTGGAGGAGATCGCCATCGTCACGCGCTCCGGTCCGGCGCGCGCCCTGGGGCTGACTCGCAAGGGGCACCTGGGGCCCGGGGCGGACGGCGACGTGGCCGTCTACCAGAGCCCCGGCGATCCGGCGGTGTCGTTCGCCGAGGCGGTGGCCGTCTTCAAGGACGGCGTGCTGGTGGCGCGCGACGGGGAGATCGTGGCGGAGCCCCGCGGCCGGACGTTCTTCGTCAAGGCTCCGTCTTTCGGCGGGGGCGCCGCCGAGGGTCCCGCGACCGCCCTGCGGGATCGGCTCGAAGCAGGACACGCGGCGTCCTGGGAGGATTTCGTCCTGGACGAGGACGCGTTGGCGCGGCCGGAGGCGGTGCCGGGTGTCCCTTCGGAGCCGCCGGCGTGACGGGGGACACGAGGAGCGGACAGCACGATGCAGATTGACGGCACTTCGATCGAGGACACCTACGCCGAAGCGTTCACGCTGCGGACGACGAGACTTCTCATCACTGCCGAGACCGAGGCCTGGGCCCTGACCGCGGCGCGCGCCATGACCGGCTTCGCGACCTCGATCATCGCCTGCGGCTGCGAGGCCGGGATCGAGGGTCCTCCGCCCGGGAACACCCCGGACGGCCGGCCGGGGGTCCGGGTCCTGGTGCTCGCCCGCTCGGCGGAGACGCTCCGGGACGAGGTGGTCCGCCGGGTTGGCCAGTGCGTCATGACCTCCGCCACCTCCGCCTGCTGGGACGACCTGCCGTCCGAGGAAACGGTCCGGCTGGGGTCGCTGCTGCGCTTTTTCGGGGACGGCCACCAGACGAGCAAGCGGCTCGACGCGTCGCTCGGACTGCTGGCAGGTGCCGCGGGGCACGACGCCGGAGCCGCAGGCGCGGCGGGCGCCTATACCTTCCGGCCGCGGCGCATCTGGCGCATACCGGTCATGGACGGCGAGTTCGTGGTGGACGACCGTTGCGGTGTTGTCAAGGGTGTCGCCGGGGGCAACTTCCTGATCCTCGGGCGATCGCCACAGGGGACGCTCAGGGCGGCCCTCCGCGCCGTCGAGGCGATCCGCGGCGTTCCCGGCGTCATCCTGCCGTTCCCGGGGGGGATCGTGAGGAGCGGCAGCAAGGTCGGCTCGAAATATCGCGCCCTCGTCGCCTCCACCAACGCTGCCTACTGCCCGACGCTGCGCCGTTCGGTCGAGACGGCTCTGCCGGACGACGTCGCCTCGGTCCTCGAGATCGTCATCGACGGTCTCGGCGCGGCGGAGGTCCGGGCGGCGATGGCCGTCGGGATCCGGGCCGCCTGCGGCAGCGAGGTCGTCCGCATCGGGGCGGGCAACTACGGCGGTCGGCTCGGGAAGCACCTCTTCCCGCTGCGTCCCCTGCTCGAAGGCCGATGACGACGCTCCTGCGCCTCAAAGCGGGTCTCTTCGATCAGCCGATCCCGGTCGACGCCGCGAGCCTCAGCCCCGACCGCACGGCAGGGCTGGCCGCGCGGGCGATCGCCGATCTGCCGCTCCTCGTCGGTTGCAGAACCGAGCGGACAGGCGATCTGTTCGACATCGAGGAAGCCGGCTCGGAGGATCTGGTGATCGAGGGGGACCTCGCCTCCTTCTCGCGCCTCGGAGCGGGGATGACCCGCGGCCGGCTGACCCTGCGAGGGAACGCCGGACCACGCGCCGGCTCCGGCATGAGCGGCGGCATCCTGCACATCGAGGGAGACGCGGCGGCACACGCCGGCGAGGGGATGCGCGGAGGGGCGCTCCTCGTCGACGGGTCGGCGGGCGACCACCTCGGCGCGCCGCTCGCGGGCCATGCGCACGGAGTGAACCGGGGCGCCATCCTCGTGCGCGGCGGCGCCGGAGCGATGGCTGGATTCCGGATGCGGCGCGGCACCATCGTCATCGCGGGGGATGCCGGTCCGGGGGCGGGCACCGCCATGCTGGCCGGCAGCCTGTTCGTCTTCGGCTCGCTGGGGATAGGCGCCGGGGCGCTCATGCGGCGCGGCACGATCCTGACGACAAGGCCGCACGATCCGGCATCGGTCTTCCCCGAGTCGGGCCTCTCGCGCTTTTCCTATCTGGCCCTGTACTATGACGCGCTCGAGGCGGCCGGCATCGTCCTGCCGGCCGGCGCCCGTCACGCCGCCTACCGGCGCCACGTCGGCGATCTTTCCGGGGCGGGGCGGGGGGAGATTCTCGTCATGGAACCGTCCTCTTGAAGCCGGCCGACGCCACAGCAGCCCTCAACGCAGCCGCCGTGCGCCTGGCCGACGCCATGGAGGAGCGGGCGGCGTCGATCGGCGTCCAGGTGAAGCGCCTCCCTGGCGGGACGAGGGTCATCGACGCCGGCATCGAGGTGCCCGGCTCCTTCGCCGCAGGTTGTCTGTACGCCGAGGCGGCCCTGGGCGGCCTGGGGCGGGTCGACATCGCTCCCAGGAGCCTGGGCCCCGCCGTGCTCCCCGAGGCCCGGGTCACGGTCGACTGCCCACTCGCCGCCTGTCTCGGATCGCAGTACGCCGGGTGGAAAGTGTCCGCGGGGAGCTTCTTCGCCATGGGCTCGGGACCGGCCCGGACCATCGCCGCGGCCGAGCCGCTGTTCGAGCGCTTCGGCCTGCGCGCCCGGCCGCAGCCGACGGTCCTCCTCCTGGAGTCGGACCGCCTCCCGGGGGCCGAGGTCGCTGACCTGGTGGCGCAGCGCTGTGCTGTCACACCCGAGGACCTCACGCTGGTGGCGGCGCCGACCGGCAGCCTCGCGGGCTGCACGCAGGTGGCCGCCCGTTCCGTCGAGACGGCGCTCCACAAGCTCCTCGAGCTCGGCTTCGATGTCGGCTGCGTCGTGGCGGGATCCGGAGCCTGCCCGATAGCGCCGGGCATCCCCGACGGGCTGCAGGCGATCGGCCGGACGAACGACGCCGTGTTCTACGGGGCCGACGTGTCGCTCTGGGTGTTGGCGGAGGACGCCGCCATCGAGGCGGTGCTGGAGCGCGTCCCCTCCTGCGCCTCGCGCGAGCACGGCCGCCTGTTCTGCGACCTGTTCCGGGAGCACGGCGACTTCTACAAGATCGACCCGCTGCTGTTCAGTCCGGCGCGCGTCACCCTCGTGAACGCCGCGACTGGCCGCGTCTTCTCCGCCGGCCGTCTGGACGAGCCGACCCTCCTGCGCTCGTTCGGCCTGGCCGCCCCGGAGTGAGGGACAAGTGCCGCGCGTCGGAATCCTGGCCGGCGCCGACGGCTGGCACGTCGAGGCGCTCGGCCGGGCCCTGACGCGCGCCGGCTGCGAGATCGCGCGTTGCGATCCAAAGCACCTCCTGGGACGCATCGACCAGGGCGCCGGGATCTCGGCCGGCGTCGCCGGTGCGAGGCGGCCGGCGGTGCCCCTGGAGCGGCTCGACGCGCTCCTGGTGCGCTTCATCCCGCCAGGATCGCTCGATCAGATCGTCTTCCGGATCGACGCCCTGCACCTGCTCGAGGGCGGCGGGCTTCCGGTCGTGAACACGCCGCGCTGCCTCGAGCGGACCATCGACAAGCACTGGACGTCGCGCCTCCTGCATGAGGCCGGCGTGCCGACGCCGCGCACCGTCGTCGCCGAGCGCGCCGCCGACGCGCTCGAAGCCTTCCGCGACCTGCGCGACGTCCTGGTGAAGCCGCTCCTCGGATCGGGCGGGCGGGGCATCTTCCGCGTCTCGGACGAGGATCACGCCTGGCGGGCCTTTCGCGCCCTGGAGCAGCAGCGGGCGGTCCTCTACATCCAGGAGTTCGTGCCGCACGGCCCGTCCGATCTGCGCTTGTTCGTGGCCCGGGGCCGCGTGCTGGCGGCGGCCCGCCGCGAGGGACGGGGCTGGAAGAGCAACGTCGCCGCCGGGGCCTCGGCCACGGCGCACCGGCCGACGGCGGCGCAGGAGGCCGCGGCGATCGGCGCCGCGGCGGCCGTGGCCGCCGACTACGCGGGCGTCGACCTGCTTCCGGCCGAGGACGGGCGCCTCCTGGTGACCGAGGTCAACGGCATCCCGGGCTGGGCGGCCCTGCAGGAGACCACGTCGATCGACATCGCGGCCGAGGTGGCGCGGCTCGTGCTCGCCCGGCTCGAGGAGCGCGCGTGACGACGCGCCGCGCGAACGGGCGCTCCGGCCCCGCGACGAGGCGCCTCACCCCGCGCCTGGTGGCGGCGGCGGCCGAGGCGGCCTGCCTCCTGGAGCTGCGCGCGGAGAAACCCGGGAACGTCTGGCGCGGGCACGAGCGGCCGGGCCTGCGCCACCGCGACCTGCTGGCCAGCGCGCAGGCTATCGAGCCGGTCTTCCTCCGCCTCGCGCGCGGCCGCGTCGGGCGCCTCGTCCTGGAGGCGGTGCGCGCCACGCGCCGCCACGTGACGACCAACACCAACCTGGGGATCGTCCTGCTCCTGGCGCCCCTCGCGAAGGCGGCGTTGCTGAGGGGGCCGGTCGACTTCCGAGGGCGACTGCGGCGCGTGCTCGAGGGTCTCGACGTGCAGGACGCCCGCGACGTCTACGCGGCGATCCGCCTGGCGCGTCCCGGCGGGCTCGGGCGCGTGGGTCAAGAGGACGTCCGCCGCCGGCCCGGCCGGGACCTGCTCGCCATCATGCGGCTGGCGGCCGGACGGGATGCCGTGGCGCGCGAATACGCCACCGGCTACGAGGCCACCTTCGAGGTCGGCGCGCCGGCCCTGCGGCGCCTGCGGACCGAGGGGCTGGATATCGGGCCGGCGATCGTCGAGACCTTCCTGATCCTGCTCGCCGCGTCGCCCGACACGCTGATCGCCCGCCGGCGCGGCCGGCGCGCCGCGACGGCGGTCTCCCGGGCCGCCGCGAAAGCGCTCGAGCGCGGCGGCACCAGAACACCCGAGGGCCGGCAGGCCATCCTCCATCTCGATCGGAAGCTGGTCCGGTCCCGGCCGGCGATGAATCCGGGCGCCACGGCCGACCTGACGACGGCGGCGCTGTTCGTCTGGCTCGTCGAATCGGCGGCCACCCGGCCTGCCGGCGGTTGATCACCGGCGCCTGCGCCGCGCCGTCACGACGATCGCAGCGACGCTCCGTGGTTGAAGCCGCGCGTGCGCAGGACGGCGGCGCCCGGGTCGGCGCGGCCGACGATCGACGCCAGCCGCTCCTCTTCCCTGGCGTCGGCGGCGAAGGCGTAGATGGCAGGCCCCCAGGACGACTGGCCGACGCCGCAGGCCTTCGCATCCTTCAGGCGGAGGGCGAGGCGGGCGGCCCCGGGGTGGAACTCCCCCTCCTGGACCGAGGCGAAGCAGCCGCCGACCATCTCCTGGGTCTCGGCCAGCGCCTGGCCGAAAGCGGGCAGGTCGCGCTCGACGAGCGCCGGCAGGAGGCGGGTCAGGACGGTCCTCGAGATCTTGTCGACCGTGGCGTCCTCGGCCGGGCGCAGGCGGCGGAACGCCTCTTCCTCGGCCTCGCCGCTCACGGTTTTGGTCGAGGACGGGAGCGCCACGACGATGCGCCAGTCCTCCGGGAACTCGTGCCGCGCCAGAAGCGGCGGCGCCTCGGCGCCGGAAGCATTCCCCTCGGTCGCGTGCCCCCCTTCCACCACGAAACCGCCGCGCTGAAAGAGGTGGAAGCCGACGCCGGACCGCCGTGCGCGTCCCATCAGGGCGCAGAGCGTGGCGATCGGCTGGTCGAGCCCGCGCTGGCGCGCGATGCCCGCGGCGAGGGCCAGGGCGAGCTGCGTCCCCGATCCCAGACCGACGTGCTCCGGGATCGCCTCGTCCACGACGATGCGCGCCTTCGGCTTCAGCTCCAGAGCACGGTGCACCCGGGCGGCGAGGTACTCGATCCGCTCCGCGTTCGCCCCGGTGACCTCGAGCCCTGAAGCCTTCTCGATCCGGAGGACGCAGCGCGGCTCCGCGAGCGCCAGGCCCATGCCGCCGAACTGGCGGCTTCCCGCCCCCTGCGACAGGTCCAGGAACCCGAAGTGGAGCCTCGCCCGGGCCGTGACCTTGACCGTCATGACGCCCGCTCCTCCAGAGGGGTGAAGCGCTCCGCCACCTCGGTCACGAAGCGGAACGCCTCGCGCTCGCGCCCGCCGCCGGTCTTGTCGACCAGCGGAGAGAGACTCGCGATCCCGGCCAGGACCGGCTCCCGGCCCAGAAGATGCAAGCGCGTCGCCAGGATGGTCGCCTCGACGACGGCGTGCTGGGCGCGGTTGAACGCCAGGAAGTCGCGCTGCCGCCCTTCGAAGACCACCCGGGCGCGGAACTCCGCCCGCTCCCGGCTCAGGTCGCTCGATGTGACGACGATCTCCTTCCAGTGGCAGACGTCCCGCAGGACGACGCCGCGCACGCGCTCCGCCGGGCGGTGCGAAGGCACCTCGGGCGTCAAGGCGCAGCGCGCGAACAGCAGCACGTCGTCGGTGAAGTGGACCACGCCCTCGCCGACCTCCTGGAGGTTCCGCCAGGTGACGGCGGTCCGGAACGGCCGCAGCAGGACGCTCCCCTCCTCGAGCCCGATCCCCATCGGGGCGAAGTTGGGCCGCCCCGCGGCGTCGAGCGTCGAGACGATGGTCTCGTAGATCACCGGCCGCGCTCCATCTGGACCTCCACGTGCCCCACGTTCGTCAGCACGTACTTTCGCACGCGCACCACCGCCCGTCCAACCGTCGGGAAGCGCTGCAGCACCCGGTCCAGGACGGCGACCGCAGCCGCCTCGATCAGGTGGAACCGCCCGTCCTCCAGCAGGCCGCGGACCGCGTCGCAGACCTGCCGGTAATCGATGGTCTGCTCCAGAACGCCGCTCCGGCCCGCCGCCTCGAGCGGGGCCAGGAGATCCAGGTCCACCTCGATGCGCTGGCGCGTGGCGCGCTCCTCCTCCGTCACCCCGATGTGACACTGGCAGACAATACCGGAGAGCGTGATGCGGTCGCGGGCCGCTCCCGCAGCCTCCGGGTCATTCGCGCCGGGCATGGTCCCCACCCTCTTCCTCCTGCCAGGTCAGGTAGCCCCAGTCGAGCGGCTCACCCTGGATGTACTTCTTCCCCAGGTGCCGTGCGATGTCGGCCTTCATCAGCTCGCGGCCCAGGTAGAAGGCGTGCGAGGCGTCCCCCTCCACCCCGAGGCGGGGGAAGATGTCGCGGATGCTGGTGCCGCGCACGAAGCGCTCGTTGTTGTAGACGTAGACCGCCTCGCCGTCGGTGTCGATGCGGAAGTTGCGATCCGTGACCTGCCGCTGCACGGCGCGCAGCTCCTCCTCGCTGGGGTGCCTGGCGCGCGCGTCGCGGGTGGTCACGAGCCGCGCGTCGTAGCCTTTCGGCAGCGCCTGCCGCAGGCGGCCGTGGCGCATGATCCGCCGGGCGCAGTCGAGCTCGCGGACGCTGCCGCGCGCCCAGTGCGCCACCTCCGTCGTGAGGGCGTAGCGCACGTCGAGCTCGCTCATCAGCCCGCAGAGGACGGCGGTGATGCCGGTCGTGTCGGCCTCCGTCAGCTCGGTCAGATTGCCGACGCCCATCAGGAAGTCGGTCTCGCGGAGCGCCGCGTGCGCTTCGCAGAAGCGGCGGATCGACTCGGCGAACCCGAAGTGGATCGGATCGAGGACCGCGTCGGCGATCACCCTGGCCGCGCCGTGGCGGCGCGCCTCCTCGACGTTGTGCAGAAGCGACGGTACGCCCTGTCCGGGATCCGGGATGACGACCGGCACGGCGCTCGTGAGCCGGCCGGCCAGGTGCAGGTTCCGCGAGTCCAGGCTCAGGAGGAACTCCGCCCCCGCCTCGTCTCCCGACAGCGCCTCCCGCTCGTCGAAGGTGTCGATGCTGACCCGGTGTCCTTCCTTGCGGAGCAGCCGCACCAGGCGGCCGAGATCCGCGATCGGACGCTCGGGCGAGCAGCCGAGGTCGATGACGTCGGCACCGGCGCGCCGGTAGCGCTCGGCCGCTTCGAGGATCGCCCGATCGCTCAGCGCGTCGACGTCGTTGATCTCCGCCAGGATCGTCAGGTCGTGAGGGCCGTCCGGATCGTAGGCGTCGGCGGGGCCCCCGAAAAACTCCGGCAGATCGCGCAGATCCCTGGGGCCCTTGCGGAACGGCCGTCCGAAGTGCTCTGCCAGGGCGGCGGTATCCGCCCGGGACAACCCCGGGAGATAGACCGCGTCGCATCCGGGATCCTCGAGCGCCGTTTTCTTCAGCGTCGACTTGAGGTAGTCGGTCGTCAGCAGGGCCGCCACCTTGATCCGGAGCACCTGCACCTTCCAGTCGAACGCCGGCTGCATGCCGGCGAGGGTGCTCGTGAGCCCCCCCTGCGCGAGCTGTCCCGTCACGAACAGGTAGATCGGCCGCTCTACAGCCATAGCCCACCGTGCACCTGGAGGATGGCCCCCGAGACGTAGGCCGCCCTGTCGGAGGCCAGGAACGAGACGGCTTCGGCCACCTCGGCCGGCGTGCCGAAGCGACCCAAAGGAATGTGCGAGCGCCAGCGCGCCTGCTCCTTCGGGTCCCATGCGGCGTACGCCTCGGTCTCGATGAAGCCGGGGCCCACGGCGTTGACCCGGATGCCGTGCGGCCCCTCGGTGCGCGCCAGGATCCGCGTCAGCATCATGAGCCCCGCCTTGGCGACGAAGTACGCCGGCGCCTCGTGCGTCATCCCCGGGGACACCTCGGAGTTGAGCGCCCCGATGTTGATGATGCAGCCCGACCGGCGCTCCCGCATTCCCGGCAGGACCGCCCGCACGCAGAAGAAGGCGCTCGACAGGTTGCCGTCGATCATGCTCCGCCAGTCGGCGTCCGTCGTCTCGGCGATCGGCCGCTCCAGGAACGGCCCCAGGTTGTTGACCAGGACGTCAATCGGCCCGAGACGGTCCTCTGCCTCTCCAACCAGCCGCCGGCACGCCTCGGCGTCCGTCAGGTCGGCGCGCACCGCGTGCGCCCGGCCGCCGGACGACCGGATCTCGCTCAGGACGCCGTCGGCGCCCGCGTCGCTCGCGTGGTTGACGGCGACAGCGCAACCGTCGCGCGCCAGCCGCACGGCGATGGCGCGACCGATGCCGCGCGTGCTCCCCGTGATCAGGGCCGTCCGCTGCTGGGCCATCTTCCGAATCCCGCGTCAGTGAAGAGTCACGGGCAGAATACCATGCCGACCCCGCGGCTCGGAAGGCACGGCGCAAAGCCGGATCGTCGCATACTTCAGCGAGGTGACGACGCAGGAGCGATCAGCCCGGTCCGTCAGGGCCCGGACGTGATGTCAATCGGCTGCTCGGTATAGGGCAGCACCTCGTTGCTCAGCATGAAGGCGCGGATTCGATAGCCGGCGGGCGCCGGCACCGGAGCGCCCGCATCATCGGTTTGCGGCCAGGTGAAGTCATACGTCACGGCTTCCCCCGGCTGCCATGTCCGTTGCGTGAGGACCGTGGGGCAGCCCACGTGGGCCAACTGGCGGTACACCACGGTATCCGAGGCGTCCCGCACGTCGAACGCGGCCTCGCAGGCGTTAGGGAAGTGAAGCGTCGCGGGCGAAGTGCTGAGGTTCTTCACCCTGTAGCTGATGTCCACCGGCGTTCCCGGCGGGTAGCTCGCCATGTCGGTCAGGAGAGTCGTCTCCCAGACCGGATTGGCGGGGTTGGAGGTGACGTCGATCAGCTTCAAACCATCCGGGACCGGTTCTTCGCTCAGCATGAAGCCGCGGATCTGGTAGCTGGCGGGCTCCGGGACCGGAACGCTGGCGTCGTCGATCTGGGTCCAGTTGAAGTTGTAGGTGACCGTCTGTCCCGGCTGCCAGGTCCGCTCCGTCAACACAAAGAAGCAGCCGCCGTGGGCGCCTTCATTGAACAGGACGGTGTTGAAGGCGTCGCGCACGTCAAACGAAGCCTCGCAGGTCGTCGCGAAGTGCAGCGTGACCGGTGACGCGCTCGTGTTCGTGACCCGGTACTCGACGATCACGGGAGCGCCGGGAAGGTAGCTCGCCATGTCGGTCAGGAGCGCCGCGTTCCAGACCGGATCGCTGGCGGGAGTGTACTGGACGCTCACCGACTGAGTCGGCGAGGCGTTCCCGGCGATGTCGAAGGCCCTGG
>Ga0075418_10010610_pt1 | contig 10314 bp, 7 predicted proteins | sample SoiMetdeltSBSDD2_FD_81776 | JGI IMG/M metagenome (GOLD analysis project Ga0075418, IMG submission 81776) | Bulk soil microbial communities from a Populus tree surrounding site in Tennessee, USA - Soil MetaG P. deltoides SBSDD2 | ecosystem: Environmental > Terrestrial > Soil > Tree plantation...
CGCACGCCGGCGCGCTGCCGCGCGGCTGCCGACGCTGCCGGTTGCCCGCGCGGTCATCACCGAGATTCTCACAGCGCATTTCTTCGTGACGCGACCGCATTACTTACGAACCATGCAGAAACTCGCGGAAATCAATCTGCGAATCTAACAAAGTCGTACTAGTGGCTTGCGCCGTACACAACCACCGACAGAACAGTCGCCGCGGCAATCGGAAGCATGTAGCCAGTCAAGACGACAGCCGTCCTGCCGACGGCCACGCCCCACACGCCGCCGTACGCCTGATGGAAGGGGACGACCGTATAGACCACCAGCAGCGCAGTGCGAGAGAGGGATGCGGCAGCACTGAGCCAGTTCACCTTCAGCAGCTCGACGAGGATCGTGGCCGTGAGCAGCGCGAAGAAGGCCGCATGGATGTGCAAGGCGAACGACAGGTGTTGCGGGTAGTTTCGTCCAGTGCGCCGTGCCGCAAGTTGGACGACCAACGCGCTAATCGGCACGAGCACGAACATCAGGCGGGGAATCCAATGGTCCTGCACGTCGGCCATGAGTCGATTGGCTTCTTCTGGACTCATGTTCTCGAGTCCGAGTGCTCCTAACGCTCCCACTTCGACGTTTTCGTTGGGTCGAAAGACGGGGCGATCGACGAGCGCGGCAGCGGCGAAGTACATGACACTGAAAACGAGATACAGCCTGAGCGGAGACACATACCGCGCGCGGCGGCCTTCGACGTACTCGCGGGTCAGGAAGCCGGGCTTCAGCAGGAGAAGCGTGACTGTGCGAAAGATCTTGCTGTCAAAGTGCAGGAATTCGTGGGTGACCTCGTGCACCAGGTCGTGCATCGTGGGATTGACGTCCGCCACTTTCTGGCCGCACTGAGGACAGTAGCGGCGACTGAGTGGAGTCGAGCAGTTGGGGCATTGCAGCAAATCAACGACGTCCGGCTGCACGCCGAGATTCTACCGATTCCGTGGACCGTTGAATCGACGCTCGGCCGCGTGTGAATACGCAGCCGCTTGGGACATTCGCGCGTAAACGAATCTCAGGTTAGCCCCGTTTCCCTGCACGATCCTCCTCGTAGCCTCTTACTTCTTTTCGGGTGGCAGAATGATGACGGCTGCTCGGATGTTCCACGTGGGTCCAACATCCGGGTGCTCAGGAAAGAAAGACAGACCCAGCTGATAGCCGGCGGGAAACGGCCCGAACTTGTCCAATTTCCCTACTTGGAAGAGAACCGGAACCGTCCAACGATCGTCGCCGTGAGCCTCCCAATTGGCCGTTGTTTCGGAATTCACCGTGAGCGTCAGCGTGCGCGTGGCCTGGTACGCGTTCCCAACCGGAGCGTTCCTGTGATCATGAAATACCGTGATCGTCGCGTGGCCTTCTGAGACCCTCGCTGAAATCGCGCCGCTGTCGGCCCTTTATTCCGCTTTGTCCGCACACCGGCGAACGTCGGTCTTCAACCCGCGTTAGCGCAAGCGTTGTGGGTACGCTCGAAATACCAAACCCGGCCAACACGCTTCGTGGTGTTCCGGCTTCTCAAGAAGGCCGTCGACGCTTCCGACTGGCTCACGCCTTGCTCGATCCGCGGGCATCATGAGCCTGAGACGATATCTATTCTTTTGTTCGATGCTGATCCTGACGTTTCTGACGTCCACACGAGCTGCGCAGGTTTCGGAGTGCGGTTACACCCCGCATCGGGTCTTCAATTCGGCTGCTGCGACATTCAACGATTTTGAAATGATGATGGCGGACCTTGCAAAGGCCGATGTGGTCTTTGTCGGCGAAGAACACGACGACCGAGCGACGCATCGTTTGGAACTGGCTATCCTGGAAGGATTGGCGCGTCGCAGGGGCTCGATAATCGTCGCGATGGAGATGTTTGAACGCGATACACAGGCTGCTGTCGATGATTATCTCGCGGGTAGGATCGACGAATCGGAGTTTTTGAAGATTTCGCGCCCGTGGCCGAATTACGCCACCGATTACCGCCCGCTCGTGGAGTTCGCCAGGATGAAGGGCTGGCACGTCATTGCTGGTAATGTGCCGCGCAAGTATGCATCACAGGTAGCGCGCGGCGGCACCTCCGTACTCGATACGTTGCCACAGGCGGAACGCGATTTTGTGGCGGTTGAAATCAGTGCACCCAAGGACGATTATTTCAAACGATTCGCGGAAGCGATGAGTGCGCACCCTATTGGTACCGGAGGGAACAAGTCCGAGGCCGAAGAGCGCGAAATGACGGAGCGATTCTATCTTGCGCAATGTGTCAAGGACGACACCATGGCAGAATCGATTGCCCGGGCATACGACAGCTCTATGGAACCAAAACCATTGATCGTTCATTTTAACGGCGCTTTTCATAGCGATTATCGGCTAGGAACGGCGGCTCGCGTCCGCACACGCCTGGAAAAGGTACGTGTCGCCGTTGTTTCGATCGTGCCGCAAGAGCAGCTCGATTCCATTGAAGCGGACGAATATCGTGAGCGTGGCGACTATATCGTGTTTACGCTTCACCAGACACAACCAGACGACAAACATTAGCTTTGAAGCACAATGACAGCGCGGGGCTGGATCGAATGCGTGTCATTCGACTCTTCTTTCCGGTTCCTTGAGCATGTGACACCTCGCTAGGTCGCATCCCGCTCGACATCAGCGTAGAGGCAGATCGCTCGGAATGACGCTTCCTTTCCGTTCATGACGACGCTTCGGACGATACGCCATGGTACGAAAAGATGAAATACGCGCGTGTCGCTGCATTGTTTCTTGTCGCGCGGACACTTGAGCGTGCAACGACGAGGTGGCAGGTCACGTCGCCTTGCGCCGGCGCGCGGATCGTGCCGGCGCGAGCCGCTCGAGCGAGATCCAGGTCGATGGACGGTTTGCCCGTCGCGGCCGGATTTTAAGTCCCGTGTGTTTCATTTCGAGCACGGCCGCTTCACTCGGTGCTACACCGACTGACAATCTGGGGCGCTACTCGTCTTCGCTCACGAGACTGTGGACCGACGAGCCGACGCCAACGTTTTGCCGCGGCGTCGAGCTTGGAGGCCGGAAGGGAATACGCGGTCGAGCGAGGGCGAACGGCGCGAGACTTCTAGTTCATGGTTGGTAGTTGGTGGCCGGTGCGAGCGACCTTTCACACCACCAGCCACTAACCACCAACGACTAACCGCGATTACTTGCCGCGGTTCTTGACGCCCGCGTTGAGCGTGCGGATCCGATAGACGACGCCGCGGCCGGTGACATAGAGATAGCTCCCTCCCGGGCCGCCGAAGCCGCAGTTCTGCGGCGGCATGTCGTACGGGGCCTCGATGTTGCCCAGGTGTTTCCCCTTCGCGTCGAACACCTGAACGCCGGCGGGCGTCGTCGCGAAGGTATGTCCGGCGCTGTCAATGCACAGGCCGTCCGCTCCGCTCACGAGGCCGTGATCCGTTTCCTGTTTCAGATCGTATTTGGCGAAGCTCTTACGATTCTTCAGGGTGCCGTCGCCCTGCACGCTGTAGGCGACAAGAGAATCTGCATCCCAGTCGTTGACGTAGAGTGTTTTGCCATCCGGACTGAGCGTGATGCCGTTCGGCCGACGGACATCATCCGCGACCCGTATCACCTTCTTGCCCGGCGTGATGTAGTAGACCGCCTGTGGCAGGTCGTCCGGTGAGCGCGTGGCGCCGATCTGATAGCAGTCGGTGAAGTAGACGCCGCCCTTGCTGTCGGCGATGAGGTCGTTCGGACGGATGTACTTCTTGCCGTCGAATCCGTCGGTCAGGACCTCTTCGCTCCCCTTGGGCAGAATCACGCTGACCTTCTTCGTGTACTGCGCCGCAATCACGCGCCCCTTCGGATCCAACGTCAACCCTGCGGCCTGCTCGGCGTTTTCGACGAGGGTCGTCATCTTCCCATCGGGATCGAACTTGAGGACGCCGCCGTTGCCCACTACGAGCACGCTGCCGTCGGGCATCCCGATGCCGGCATCGGAGCCCCGCAGGCCAGTCGCGACGATTTCGATTTTGGTCCCGGCCTTCACGACGCCCGGAATGTCCGGCGTCACCTTGTCGGTGACCACAGGAGTCGGCGCCGCTTCCAGCCCGCCACGGCCGCCGCCGCGGCCCCCCTGCCGTCCTTCACGTCCCTGCGCGTCCGTCAGCACCGCTGCGCAGCACGCGAGGCAGAGAACCATGAAGAGAGATGTCCTCGATACCATTGCGTTCCTCCTCGTATGAAACATTCCCGTGGTCAGTTGATCGTCAGAAATGGTCGCTGGGCCGATACGAGGCCCAGATGATCAGAATTGCTACCAGCAGAAACGCGAGCTCTGGCAGTCCTATCGAGTGAGGCATGGACCAGGCTCAGGCCCAGCTGAATCCCTGCTTCCCGATTGGAATCGATCGAATCCGTTTTCCGGTCGCGGCGTGGATTGCATTCGCGATCGCCGGGATGATCGGCGGCAGCGCCGGTTCGCCGAGTCCGGTCGGCGGGTTGTCGCTCTTCAGGAAGTGCACTTCGATATCTTTCGGCGCCTGGTTCATCCGCACCAGGCGGTGATCGTTGAAGGTCACCTGCTGGGCGCGACCGTTGACGAAGGTCGTCTCCTGCGCCATCACCGCGCCCATGCCGTCGATGACCGACCCCTGAACCTGATGGATTGCGTTCAGCGGGTTGATGACTTGGCTGCCGATGTCGGCCGCGACCCATACCTTGTTGACCTTCACGCGGTTCCGGGAGTCGACGGAAACCTCGGCGATCTCCGCGAAGTAACCGAGATGCGCATACAGAAACGCCACGCCCATGCCGGTACCCTTCGGCAGCTGCCGCTTGCCCCAGCCTGATTTCTCGGCCGCCAGCTTCAGCACGCCTTTGGCGCGCTCGGCGTTGAACGCATCGCGCGCATTCGGCAGCAGCTTGCGTGGCGTGTCGAGCAGCGCCAGGCGGAACTCAACCGGATCCTTGCCCGAGGCAACTGCGAGCTCGTCGATGAAGCTCTGATACACAAACGTCGTCCCGTTGGTGCCCGGCGCGCGCAAAGGACCCGTCGGGATGCCCATCGGGATAAGCGACGCGTTGAACGAGAAGTTCGGGATGAAGCCGGCGGGGAACGACGCGCCGCCAATCGCCGTGTTCGGCGCGAACTTCTCGCCTTCGCCGAACGCGACATAATGCTGGTTCCACGCAACGATTTTCCCGGAGGCGTCGAGACCGGCTTTGAAGAAGTGATAGCCGGCGGGCCGATAGAAGTCGTGCGTCAGGTCGTCCTGCCGCGTCCACAGCAGCTTGATGGGCGTGCCGTTCATCTCACGCGCAATCCACGCCGCGTCCGCCATGTAGTCGTTCAGAATCCGGCGTCCGAAGCCGCCGCCCATTCGGACGAAATGCACGGTGATATCGCTCTCGGGCATGCCAAGCGACTGTGCAATAACCTGTCGTCCTTCACGCGGAGTCTGCGTCCCGACCCACACCTCGAGCTTCCCGTCCTTGTAGTGTGCGGTGCAGTTCTGTGGTTCGAGCGGCGCATGCGCCAGGAACGGGTAGTAGTAGGCCGCTTCGACCGTCTTCGCCGAACCCGCGAGCGCCCGTTCGGTGTCGCCGTCGTTATAGAGCTTGATCTGCGGCGGCTGCTGCGACAGCTCCTGTGCGCGCCGGTTGAAGCCTTCGGTGCTGTTCGACGCGGTCGGACCTTCGTTCCAGGTCACCTTCAGCTTCGCGCGCGCCTGCTGCGCCTGCCACCAGCTGTCGGCGACGATCGCCACGCCGCCGTGCAGGCTCACACCGATGCAGCAGGCCGGATACGTGTAAGTGAGGTCGGGACCACCGGGGACGATGAATGCGTTGCGGACGCCCGGGAGGGTCTTGATCTCGTCGATGTTCGCGGTCACGACCTTGCCGCCCGGCACCGGGCACTTTTCGTACGCGGCGTAGAGCATGCCAGGCAGCTTTATGTCGATCGCATACAGCGGCTGGCCGCGCACGATCTTTGGCACGTCCTGATTGCGCGCCGGGGATCCGATCACTTTGTAGTCTTTCGGATCCTTGACTTTGACGGTCTTCAGATCGGGCGTTGGCATCGCTGCGGCCATCGCAGCTATCTCACCGTAGCCGACCGACCGGTTCGACGCCATCTGACGCACGCGTCCCGAAGCGGTCGTGCACTCGCTTGCCGGCACACCCCAGGTCTGCGCCGCGGCCGCCACGAGCATCTGCCGCGCGGCGGCGCCGCACTGGCGCAGCGGTTCCCAGTTGATTGGCGTCGCCGTGCTGCCGCCGGTCCGCTGAATGCCGAAGCTCTGTTCGTCGAGGGGCGCGTTTCCGATGGTGACGTCATTCCAGTCGACGTCGAGTTCGTCCGCGATGATCATCGGCAGGTGCACTTTCGCGCCCTGGCCGCCCTCGGGGTTCTTGCCGAGGATCGTCACCTTGCCATTCACGTCGATTGTCAGAAACGCCCACGGCTTGTAGTTCGCGCCGCCTGCCGGCGCGCGACTGCCTTCCTGGCCGAGAACGTCGGCCGGATCGACATAGAGGGCGACCATCAGGCCGCCGCCTGCGAGAGCGGTCGTGCGGAGGAAGGCTCGGCGATTCATCGGATCACCTCCGCCGTGGTGGCCGTCGGACTCACCGCCCCCGCCGCTCGATGAATCGCTTCACGGATGCGTATGTAGGTGGCGCAACGACACAGGTTGCCGCTCATCGCGACGTCGATGTCCGCATCGCTCGGGCGCGGATTGCGGCGGAGCAGCGCAGCGGCAGACATGATCTGGCCCGCCTGGCAGTAGCCGCACTGCGGTACGTCGAGCTCTTCCCACGCGCGTTGCAGCGGGTGCGACCCGTCCGGCGAGAGTCCTTCGATCGTCGTGATCGCCGCCCCGGCGGCCGCCGACACCGTCGTCTGGCACGAGCGCACCGGGTTGCCGCGCAGGTGCACCGTGCACGCGCCGCATTGACCGAGGCCGCAGCCGAACTTGGTTCCACGCAGGTCGAGGACGTCGCGCAGCACCCAGAGCAGCGGCATGTCTGCCGGCACATCCACCGTGACGGATTTCCCGTTGACGTTCAAAGTGAATGGCATGGGCAACTCCAGGCGGACCTAAAGGTCCGCCTCTACGGATCTCTCCAGGCGGACCTGAAGGTCCGCCTCCACGGATGTTTATGCTACGGCAATCGCTCGCGCTCGGCGCGGAGAAAAAAGGCCCCTTCCGCCACGACGATGTCGCCGGGATCGAGGCCGCTGGAAATGGCGATGTCGTTGCCAAGCGTGTCGCCAGGTGTCACGACGCGTTGCACGAACCTGCCCGGGCCGGTCGAGACAAACACGACAGACTGGGTACCTATCGTCTGCACCGCGGTCTTCGGCACCATCACGACGGCCTGTCCGCCGCGTCCGGCAATGGTGACATCGACGAACATGCCCAGACGGAGCCGGTCCGCGCGATTGGCGACCTCGGCGCGGAGCTTCGCCGTTCGCGTCTCCGCCTGGACCTGCGGATCGATGTAATTCACGCGTCCTCGAAGCTCGAGCCCCGGATACGCGGCCGTCGTGATCGTCACGGGACTCCCAACGCCGACGCTGGCGAAGTCGCGCTCGTACAGGTCGGCAATCACCCACACGTCCGACAGGTCGGTGACGGTGAAGAGCGGCGTCGCGAGATCGATGTTCAATCCCGCGTTCGCATTGCGCTTGGTGATCACCCCGGCGATCGGCGACTTGACGTCAAAGGTCGTGATGACGTCGGCGGGCGAAGCAATGCGCTGCGCTTTGTCCTCGGGGATGCCGAGGAGCACGAGCCTGGCGCGTGCGGTCTCGACCGCGCGCGTCATGTCCGCTTTTTCGGCGTCCATCTTTTCCAGCTCCTGCCGGCTTGCCGCGCCGATGGCGAACAGCCGCTGTGTTCGCGCGAGCGCGAGGTCGTGCGCCGCAAGCTGTGAACGCGCGGCAATGAACGCCGTTTGCGCATCCGCCAGCTCCGGACTATAGACGGTCGCGAGCATCTCGTTCTGCATCACGCGCTGACCGAGTTCCGCGCGCACTTGCGTGACGCGACCGGCGACGAGCGACGTCACGTCGAGATTCTTGTACGCGTTCGGTTGCACAACGCCGGGCAGGTGGAGGCGTGTCGTCGCCGTGCCCTTTCTCGCCTCCACGAGTTGGATCCCAGCCCGCTGGATCATCTCGGGGGTGAGCACGACTTCCCGGGATTCGGGATTCGGGATTCGGGATTCGTTGCTGGCCGTGGTGCCTGGCATATTCATGCCCGCATGGTCGTGGGCACCGGGCGGCCCAGCTTCGGGCACAGAAGCCGTGTTTTTCGAATCCCGAGTCCCGAATCCCGAATCCCGGCCGCTATCCCGGTCGCGCGAGCAGGCGACACCAGCGCCTCCGATAGCCACGGCGATGAGCAGCGCCGCGAGCGAACCTCTCATCGAATCTCCCCGCGCGCGCGGCGGAGGGTCACGCGCGTGTCCCACGCCCGTCGCAGCATCGACGTGTAGCCGGCTTCGACGTCGAGATAGCGCCGTTGTTCGGTCAGCAAATCGTTCAGTGGCGTTCGACCCAGGTCGTACGCCTCGAGTTGGACGTCCACATTCTGCCTCGCCAGATCGCGGAGGCTGGTCGCGTACATGTCGACCGCGCGGCGTGCTTCGCGATCGCGAATGACCGCCGCGTCGAGTTCTGCCTGCGCGGTAAGCTGCCGTGCCGCAAGTGTTTGCTCTTCCGCGGTTCGCTGGGCGAGCGCCGCGGCGACGGCACCTTGATTTTGATTTCGCAGAGGCAGCAGGAACGTAGCGCCGACCGTGAAGCTATGAAAGTTGCCCTGGACGGGTACGAGCCGGCCCGATTCGTCGAATCCGCGCTGCGTGAAGCCGTACCCCTCGCGTCCGTAGTTGCCGATGAGCGACATGTCCGCCCGACCTTCGCGGCGCGCGGCTTCGACGCGCGCGTCGGCGAGCGTGACGCGCGACGCCGCTTCGCGCACATCCGGCCGTGCCGCGACCGACGCCGGCGGTTGCTGCGTGGCCTCGTCATTGGCCCTGACAAGCGTTTCGAGCGACTCCCGGAGTACAAGCGGCTCGTTAGGCGCCAGACCGACGAGCGCCTTCAGTTCGACCGCCGCCGCCTCGGCCTCCGCCTGCGCAAGCGCGAGATCGGCCTCGATTCGCCCGGCTTCGACGGCCGCGATGTTTGCATCCAGCTTCGGCGTGTAGCCCTCGGTCACCTTGGCGTCGAGTAGCTCGCGCATGCGCCGGGCCGCCGTCAGCGCCTCGCTCATGATCTCCACGTTCCGTCGTGCCGCAAGCAGCCGGCCGGCCTGTTCACGCACCGACGCGGCAAGCATCCGCTCGCGATCCTGTACCGCAAGTGTCGTAGCTTCAACCGACCGTTGTGCCACGCCGACACGCGCGTTCCGACGCGACAGATCCAGGGGCCACTCCACCTCGAACAGCGACTGATGCTGGGCTCCCGTCATCAGCATCTGACTTGCCGTGAATGTCGGATTTGGCCTGAGCGCCGCCTGCGTGACTTCGCTGCCTGCGGCGGTGATTGCTGTTCGTGCGGCGCGGATGTCCGGCGAGCGCTCAAGTGCGGTGGCGACCAGCTGCTCAACGCTGGTGGTCTCCTGTGCGAACCCGTTCGTCGAAGCTCCAACACTGATCACAAGCCACGCGACTACGCCAAGGCTTCGTCGCGCAAGCAGAGACGCAGAGACAGAGAGATTGCCGGTAGCCCGTAGCCGGTAGCCAGAAGCCGGATTCATTGCACGCTCCCCTTGAACGCCGCGGATCCGCGGCCCGCTGGTCCATTCCATTCCAGCGTCATGTCCCATGACCCGGACATCGCGAAATCGCCTTTCGCTTCGTACACGCCAAGGCGTTCCCCGGGCGTCACCGCCGTCGTGCCCGCCATCGTCATGCCAGGCATCGCCATCGCGGCATTCAGCCGGACGTCGCCGACATCGATCGGAGCATTGGTCCGCGCAGACCGGAACTCGATGCGGAAGTTGTTGGCGCCCTGTCGCAGCTCGCCGTTTGGATTCGAGAGCGTAATGGCAAGGTCTCCGGAGCGCACGGTCTGCAGCACCGCGCCTGTCGGTTCTGGCTGCGGCGCGGCCGCTGTCCTCGCGCGCAGCCACCATCCGCCAGCAGCGATCGCAATGACGAGGACGACAGCTGCTGGGACCCAACGCGGCAAGGCGAACGACCGAGTAGTGACCGGCTCCGACACCGGGCGCAGCCGATATTCGTTAATCCAGTAGAAGAGTACCGGTGTGACGACGAGGACGTAGACGAGCGACGACACCATTCCGCCAAGCACGGGTGTCGCGAGCG
>Ga0075418_10010612_pt1 | contig 10313 bp, 7 predicted proteins | sample SoiMetdeltSBSDD2_FD_81776 | JGI IMG/M metagenome (GOLD analysis project Ga0075418, IMG submission 81776) | Bulk soil microbial communities from a Populus tree surrounding site in Tennessee, USA - Soil MetaG P. deltoides SBSDD2 | ecosystem: Environmental > Terrestrial > Soil > Tree plantation...
GTGCCGGACTCGCCGGTGACGAGCACGGTACTGCCCGTCTTGGCAATCGTCTCGATCATCCGGAACACGGCCAGCATGCTGTCGCTGCGTCCGATGATGTTGGAGAACTCGTGACGGCTGTTCAGCGCCCGCTTGAGCAGCACGTTCTCCTGCTTCAACCGGCTCGACTCGAGGTGCTGCTGAATCTTCAGCCGCAGCTCGTCCATGCTGAACGGCTTGGTGAGGTAATCCACGGCGCCGAGGCGCATCGCCTCCACCGCGGTCTCGGTGGACGCGAACGCCGTCATCATGAAGGCGACGATGTCGCGATTCAGCTCTTTTGCAGCTTTGAGCACGTCGACGCCGCTCACTTCCGACATGCGGATGTCCGAAAGCAGCAGGTCGACCCGCTCCCGCTTCAGCACGTCGATGGCCGCGCTGCCGTTCTCGGCGAGCAGCACCTCGTAGCCATCGCGACGCAACACGATGCGCAGCATGTCGCGCAGCGACGACTCGTCGTCGACGACCAGGATGCGTGGCGCCGCGCCAGCCGGCGGCCGTGGCGCGGGTTCGACGGGGGTGCGGGCGGCCGCGGCGCGGCTCATGCCGACCTCGCGGCCCGCGACTTGGGAGTCGGGAGTCGGGATTCGGGGACTCGCGACTCGGGCGCCGGTTCCTGTGTGTCGACGCCCGCCGCACGCGACGCCGGAAGACGAACGGTCACCGTCGTGCCCGCGCCGACGGTCGACGACACCTGCACGTGGCCTCCGTGGTCGGTGACGATCCGGTGGACGATGGCCAGTCCGAGACCGGCGCCTCTCGTGAAAGACCCTTTGAAGGGCTGGAACACATCGTCGAGCTCCGCTGCCGGTATGCCGCACCCGCGATCCTGGACCACGAGCACCAGGGCGGCGTCCGCATCGGCGGGATCGAGCCGGGCCGAGAGACGGAGCTGTCCCCCGCCCACCATCGCCCGCAGCCCGTTGGTGCCGAGGCTCCAGAGAATCTGGCGAATCTCGGTCTCGTCGCCGTCGATCCACACCGGCTCCGCCGGGACATCGACGGCAATCTCGTGGTCGCTGCGGGCGTCCACGCTGTTGCGAAGGAGCTGCGCCGCGTCCTGGACCACCCGCCGCGCGTCGAGCCGGGCGATCATGAGCGGCTGGGGACGCGCATAGGCGAGGAACAGCCGGATCCGCTCGTTCAGCCGCTCGGATTCGCGGAGCGCGATGTCCATCAGCTCGGCCTGGTCGTTCGACAGCGGCAGCTCCCGGCGCAGCAGCTCGAGCGACCCCGACATCGCCGCCAGGGGATTGCGGACCTCGTGCGCGATGCCGGCCGCCATCTCGCCTACGGCAACGAGCCGCTGCTGCATCCGCGTCTCGCGCTCGAAGCGCTTCAGATCGGTGATGTCCTGGAAGGTCACGAGATGACCGGTCGTGCCTTCGGGAAACTGCAACGATGAAATCGTGAGGCCGATTTCGATCGACTGTCCGCCGGCGGTCCTGAACGGGATCTCGATTCGCCGTCCCTTCAGGTCGCTCGACGTGGCGGCATCGGGCGGCAGCTGCATGATGTCGTGGACGTCGCGCCCGCGAACATCATCGACGCTGAGGCCGGTCAGGCGCGTGGCCGCACGGTTGAACGTGACGATACGGCCGCGCGCGTCGGTCGTGACCAGACCCGAGATGAGCGAGTCGATCAGGTGATCGTTGAAGGCCCGGAGATCCGCCATCTCGTCCGACGCGTCTTCGAGCCCGGCGCGCGCCGAGCGAAGGCGCTCCGCCAGCGACCCCGACAACAGCGCCACGGCGAACATGCCGGCGAGGTTGATCGCGACGGTGTACTGGGCAAAGCCTGGCGTCGGCAGCGCCGCCGAGACCGGCAGCCACCATCCGGACGGCACGACGCCCACGTCCAGGTACTGTGCGAAGACGAGGCCCGTGTACAGCGTGGCGCTCAGCCAGGCGACCTGCATGGCCCCGTGCTTCGACCGCACCGTGCTGGCGGCAATGATCGGCAGAACGTAGAGAGACGAGAAGTGGCTGGTGATGCCGCCGGTGACGTGGATGAAGGCCGACACCAGCGCGGCATCCAGGGCGAAGTGGACGTCGGCGATGGCGGGCGTCTTCTCGGCCCAGCGCAGCGTCGCAAGATACACGACGCTCAGCGCGTAGGTCAGCCCGATCAGGAAGACGAAGGGATTGACCGGAAACGAGTCGGGCCTGGCGAGCTCGATGGCGATCGCCGCGCCGAGCAGTAGAGAGCTGACGACGAGCCGGGCGGCGATGACCTTCGAGAGACGAGCACGCATGGGTGAATCAGACCGGGATTCGGGACTCGGGACTCGGGACTCGACCTGGACTCGGGGTCGGGAGTCGCGGTTCGAGACTCCGGATTCGGCACGTTCGACGGTCGGGATGCGCCAGGCGAATCCCGAATCCCGAGTCGCGAACCCCGACCCCGAGCATCCCCACTATCCGCCGGTGAGCTTGGTGATGAGGCCGAAGATCGGCATGTACATCGCGATGACGATGCCGCCAACCACACCGCCGAGGAGGGCGATCATCAGCGGCTCGAGCAGCGTGAGCAGCCCGGCCACGGCGATATCGACTTCCTCTTCGTAGAAGTCCGCGATCTTGGCGAGCATCGTGTCGAGCGCGCCCGTGGCCTCGCCGACGCCGATCATCTGCACCACCATCGCCGGGAACACCGCGGTCTCGCGGAGCGGCTGCGCGATCGTCTCGCCGCGCTCGATGCTCTTCCGGGTGGACAGAATCGAGGCTTCGACGATCGCGTTGCCGGCGGTCCGCGCCGTGATCTCGAGCGCCTCGAGGATCGAGACGCCGGAGGAGAGCAAGGTCGAGAGCGTGCGGCAGAACCGGGCCACGGCGATCTTCCGCATCAGCATCCCCAGAATGGGCAGCTTCAGCGTGATGCCGTCGATCATGGAGCGGCCGCCGGTCGTCGCGTAGTAGGACCGAAAGCCGAAGAAGGCGGCGATCATGATCACGATCATGTACGGCATCAGCAGCACGACGCCGTTGCTCATCGAGATGACGACCCGGGTTGGCAGCGGCAGCTCGGCGCCGAGGCCAGCGAACAGGTTGGCGAAGGTCGGGATGACCTTCCACAGGATGACCGTGACCACCACCGCGGCGATCACGATGACCGCCACCGGGTAGATCATGGCCGACTTGACCTGGGCCTTCAGCTTGACGTTCTTCTCGATGTAGGTGGCGAGACGCTTGAGGATCGTGTCGAGGATACCGCCCGCTTCGCCGGCGGCAATCATGTTGGTGAAGAGCGGGTCGAACGTCTTCGGGTGCTTCCGCATCGCGTCGGCGAGCGAGGCGCCGCTCTCGACGTCGGCGCGGGTGGCCAGAATCGTCTGCGAGAAGTTCTTGTCCTCTTCCTGCGTCCCGAGAATCTCGAGACACTGCACCAGCGGCAGCCCCGCGTCGATCATCACCGAGAACTGCCGCGTGAAGATCGCCAGCCGCTTCGAGTTGACGCTCTTGGCCTTCAGCGGCTTCGCCGCCCCGGCCTTCTCCTTCACCGGATTGATGTTGGTGACGAGGATCTGATCGCGGCGGAGCGCGGTGACGGCAGCATCCATCGACTCGGCGACCCGTTCGCCGGTGACGTTCTGTCCTGCGCGGGTTCGTCCCGTATATGCAAACGTGGCCATCGCCTAACCCCAAGCCTTACGAAAAGACGGTGTCAATGCTGAATGCCGAATTGCCAAATTGCGAACCCCGAGTCCCGACTCCCGACAACAATCCGACGACCTACCGCGCCGTCGCGGTACGCACCGGCATGCCCGGCCGCGAGAGCCCCGCGCCCGGAACCACTCCGACGCCGCGGTTGATCATTTCCTGCAGCTCGTCCTTGTTCGACGAGGCGCTCATCGCCGTCTCCAGCGTGATCAGCCGGCGCTGATGCAGCGTGGCCAGCGACTGGTTCATCGTCTGCATCCCGTACTTGTCCTGGCCCGTCTGCATCGACGAGTAGATCTGGTGGATCTTGTCCTCGCGGATCAGGTTCCTGATCGCCGGCGTCGGGATCATGATTTCCAGAGACGCGACGCGGCCCCCGGACGTCTTCGGCAGCAGCGACTGACAGACGATGCCTTCGAGCACGAGCGAGAGCTGGGTGCGGATCTGGCTCTGCTGGTTCGCCGGAAAGATGTCGACGATACGGTTGATCGTCTGCGCCGCCGAGTTCGTGTGCAGGGTGCCGAACGTGAGGTGTCCGGTCTCGGCGATCTTGAGCGCCGCTTCGACGGTCTCGAGGTCGCGCATCTCGCCGATCAGGACGATGTCCGGGTCCTCGCGCAGTGCGGCGCGCAGCGCCATTGAAAAGCTCTGCGTGTCGCTGTGCACCTCGCGCTGGTTGACCAGACAGCCCTGATGCTGGTGGACGAACTCGATCGGGTCCTCGATCGTCAGGATGTGGTCGTGCCGCTCCTTGTTGATCTTGTCGAGCATCGCCGCGAGCGTGGTCGATTTGCCGGAGCCGGTCGGGCCGGTCACGAGCACGAGACCGCGCGGCCGCTCGGCCAGCGTGGCCAGCACTGTCGGCAGGCCGAGCTCGCCGAAGCTGCGGATCTTCTCGGGAATCAGCCGGTAGACCGCCCCGACCGCGCCGCGCTGGTTGAACATGTTGCAGCGGAAGCGGGCCAGCCCCTTCACGCCGAACGAGAAGTCGAGCTCGAGGGTCTCCTCGAAGCGCTTCTTCTGCGAGTCGGTCAGCACGCTGTAGGTGAGCTGCTTGGTGGCCGTGGGCGTCATGTCCGGCCCGTCCAGACGACGCAGATGGCCGTGCACGCGGACCTGCGGGGGCGTGTCGGTGGTGATGTGAAGGTCTGACCCCTCCAGGGCGACCAGCGTGTGCAGCAGTTCAGGCAGTGTGGCCATTCGTCATCTCTCTCGGGATTCGGAGTTCGGGGTCCTGGGTTCGCCATCCGGCGTTCGAAGACACGGCTCATTCGAGTCCCGAGCCCCGAGTCGGTTCACTTCACCGTCTCCCGCACGACCTCTTCGAGCGTCGTCATGCCGTCCTTCACCTTGCGCAGACCGCTGCCGCGCAGGGTGATCATTCCTTCGTCCACCGCTTTACGTCGGAGCTCGAGCGCCGAAGAGCCGACGAGAATGAGCTCACGGAGTTCCTCCGTGATCTCCATCACCTCGTAGAGGCCGACGCGGCCCTTGTAGCCGGTGTTGTTGCAGCGGTCACACCCCTTGCCTTTGCGTGGGACCACTGCTTTCGCATCTTCGGCTGAGAAACCGGCCTGCATCAGTGCCGCCGGCGTGCTGGGATGCGATTCCGCGCAGTGCTTGCAGATTCTGCGCACCAGCCGCTGCGCGCAGACCAGGTTCAGCGAGTTGGCGACCAGGAAGGGCTCGATGCCCATGTTCATCAGCCGGTTCACCGTGCTCGGCGCATCGTTGGTGTGCAGCGTCGACAGCACGAGGTGGCCGGTGAGCGCCGCCTTGACGGCGATCTCGGCCGTCTCGAAGTCGCGGATCTCGCCGACGAGGATGATGTTCGGATCCTGGCGGAGGAAGCTGCGCAGCGCGGCGGCGAAGTTGAGGCCGATGCTTTCCCGCACCAGAACCTGGTTGACCCCCATGAGGTTGAACTCGACCGGGTCCTCCGCGGTCATGATGTTCGTCTCGGGAGTGTTGATGCGGGAGATCGACGAGTAGAGCGTGTTGGTCTTGCCCGACCCGGTCGGCCCGGTCACGAGCACCATGCCCCAGGGCTTCTGAATCGCCGTCTCGAATTTGGCCAGCGATTCGCTCTCGAATCCGAGCTTCGTCATGTCGAGCATCAGCTTGTCCTTGTCAAGCAGACGCATGACGATCTTCTCGCCGAAGAGCGTGGGCAGGCACGAGACGCGGAAGTCGATGTCCTTGGTCGCGCCGTTGTCCTGGAAGCGGATCTTGATGCGGCCGTCCTGCGGCAGCCGCTTCTCGGCGATGTCCAGCTTCGACATGATCTTGATGCGTGAGGTGATCGCGTCGCGAAACTTCATCGGCGGCTGCATGATGTTGTAGAGCACGCCGTCGATGCGGTAGCGGATGCGCAGCTCTTTCTCGTACGGCTCGATGTGGATGTCGCTGGCGCCCTTCTGAATCGCTGACATCAGGATGACGTTGACCAGCTTGATGACCGGCGCCTCCTCGCCCTGGCGGGCGAGCGCCTCCACGCTGATCTCCTCGATCTCGTTCAGGACCTCGACGTCCTCCCCCGCGCCCGTCGGCAGCTCCTCGAGCGCCTTGCTGGCCGCCTCCAGAGCGCTCGGGCCCGAGGAGCCGTTCGACGACGGGGCACCCTTGCTGCCGTAGTAGCGCTGGATGGCGTCGAGGACCGCCGTCTCCGAGGCGACGACCGGCTCGACGTTGTAGCCCGTCATGAACTTGATGTCGTCCATGGCGAACACGTTCGTCGGATCGGTCATCGCGATCGTCAGGGTGGCCCCGGCGCGCGACAGCGGGAGAACGGTGTATTTCTGGGCGGTTTCAGCGGGAACGAGCTGAAGGACTGCGGGATCGATCTCGAACTGGTCGAGCGCTATCGAGGGAACGCCGTACTGCTTGCTGAGAAGGGTGGTGATCTCGTCGTCTTTGACGAAGCCGAGCGAGACAAGATTCTTACCGAGCTTGTCCCCGTTCTGGCGCTGGGCATTCAACGCCTGCTGGAGCTGTTCCGGCGTGATGCGCTTCTCTTTGAGAAGCAGCTCTCCAATGCGAACCGCCATACGTATAGGAACCGGACCCCACTGTCCGCGGGGCCTGTCGCCTCAGCCGTCTCCCACCAGGGCTCCGGTGCATGACCTCGAGCCCCCTCAAAACGACACCCGGGCGGCGATGCCCCAGCCGCGATCGTCCGCCGTACCGCCGCGAACGATGTGGCCGTCCACGTAAAGTCCGGACCGGAGCGCGACGCTGACCCCACCCGTCGCCGCCCGATCCTCGCCGCCCACCGTGTTGAACCGACCGCCAGCCCGCAGAGCGATCCGCTTGCTGAACAGCCACTGCTCGGCGCCAAGCGCGATCACCCGACGATCGCCGGTCGCCGTTCCGTATCGCATCACGTCCGCATCGAGCGACAGAACGAGCGGTACCGAATCGACGGCCGCACCATCGAACGCCACGCCGATCCGCGCCTGGCGCGAGAGGCGCATTGGCGGCCCGACCGGCGCCTCGAACTCGATCTCGCGGATGTTCCGCACCAGGCCGCCGACTCGCACCGGGCCGCCGACTGCCAGCACTCCGATGTCGGCGTCGATCCCCCAGTTCCCGTCACCGCCCTCGAGGTCTTTTCCCTGCGAGAGCAGGTCGGACGCCGACTGCCCGGACGCCCCGAAACCGGTCCGCACCGAGCCGTACACGTATTTCAGGGTTGTTCCGACGTGTACGCCGGTCATCAAGGTCTGGACCAGCGTGACGCCGAACTGTCTGGCGGACAGCGATCGGAGGGGTACTACCCCCAGTCCATCTTCTCGGACGGGGCCTCCGGTTACTGTAGAGCCGGTTCCGGCTATCTCGGTGAGTCGTAAGCGGTAATAACTGAGACCCACCGCCGGCGTGCCGAGCGCGAACCATGAGGCCCAGTCGCGGCTGGCCGGAGCCTGCTGGCTCGAGTCTGTGACCGCCCTGGCCAGGGCGATGTCCATGTACGGCCCGTTGGCGAGCGCCCCGGGGTTCCACCAGGTGGCGCTGCTGTCGTTGGCCACAGCCACGAAGGCTCCCCCCATGCCGAGCGCGCGGCTGCCCACCGCTTCCACCGTCTGCGCCGAGACGGCCTGGGCGCAGGTCAGGATGAGCAGCAGGGCAAGAACCGGAACCGTGCGGCAAATCCGCGCCAAGGAACGGTCAGGACGAGTGCGAACCATGCCTGTCCTTGCGTATATGAAAAACGAGCGGCGCCGGACGGGAACCCGCCCCGCGGCCAAAAGCGTCATAATCTGGATACGATCAGAGGGCGAAATCCGCTCGGGCGCTGGAGATCCGGAACAGAACGAACGTGTCATCGTATCAGGAGTTCGAGTGCCGACATCCGCTTCACGTGGGGCGGCTGCCGACCGCGGCCCATCCTCAGACAGTCCATCGCTTCTGAAGCGGCTTGCAGGGGTAGTCCGCCGCCCGGCTCAGACGTTCAGTGCAGTCCTGGTACGCCCGACCTGGGCTGACATGCTGGCGGTGACCACGCTTTCGTCGGTGGTGGTGTCAGCCGCATTCGCCGGGACGGGTGTTGGCCAGCTGGCATTGCTGGATGGCGTGGAACAGGTGGTCTACTCCTTCGGTCACGAGATGACCGACGCGGAATACGCCCGCGCCGGGGAGCTGGCCGAGCTCTCGGGGGCTTACGCGGTTATGGCGTCGCTGATTGCCGGCCCGGTGCTGGCGCTGGTTATCGCGGGAACGGTGTACGGCGCCGTCCGCCGACGGGCCACCGACCGGCCCACGTTCCGGCAGGTGTTTGCCGTGGTGGTCCACGCCGGAGCGATCCTCGCCTTCAGGCAGGTGCTGGCGGCCCCGCTTGGCTACCTGCGGGCAACGCCAGCGAACCCGATGTCGCTCGGCAGGTGGCTTCAGGTCGACTCGGCCTCGCCGCTGGCGCCCGTCCTCGGGTTGCTCGATGTCTTCGTGCTCTGGTGGGTGATCGTCCTCGCCGTCGGCCTGGCGGTCCTCTTCAAGAAGCGGGCGCGGCCGCTGGCAGTCGCACTGGTCGGCGCATATGCCGGGCTGGCGCTTCTCGTGGCCATCGCGGCCGCCGTCTTCGGCGGCGTGGCGTAAAACGCAGTGAGCGAGGGCATGTGACTGAAACCATCGAGGCGACAGCCGGCGCACCGCAGCCAGGCTTGTTGTCGCGCATCATCGGGGTCGTCGTGTCGCCGCGCGAAACCTACAAGGCCGTGGCGGAGCGGCCTCGCGTGCTCGGCGTGCTGGTGCTGACCACGCTGCTCACCGCGGTGGCACAGTTCGGGTTCCTGTCGAGCGAGGTCGGACGCAAGGCGAGCCTCGATGTCATCGACCAGACGGTTCGGACCATGGAGGCGTTGGGGGCAACAGTCAACGACCAGACGTACGCGCAGATGACGGCGGGCGTGGAGCGCGCGCCGTACACGACTTCGGCGAGCATCCTGATCTTCTCGCCGATCTCGGCGCTCGTGATGGCGGGCGTGTTCCTCGGCGTCTTCAACGGGCTGCTGGGAGGCAACGCGCGGTTCAAGCAGGTGCTCGCCATCGTCACGCATTCGGGCGTGGTCTGGACGCTGGCCGGCCTGCTGACCATTGGCATCGGGTACGTCACCGGACGCGCGAGCGGCACCACGCGGCTGTCGGTGTTCTTCCCGATGCTCGAGGAGACGGGATTTCTCGCCCACTATCTCGGCTACGTCGATTTGCTGTGGCTGTGGGCGTTCGTGAACAGCGCCATAGGACTGGCTGTGTTGTACAAGCGGCGCACGGGACCGATTGCCATCACGCTCATCGCCCTGTACCTGGCGTTCGGCATTCTGTACGCAGCGGTGACGTCGTTCGTAGGCGGCTAGACATCGGCAGCGGCGGAACGATTTCTCTCGCGGTTTGAGCGGAGCTTCATTGCATGACTCGGAAGAAGGTCTTCATCGGTCTCGGTCTGCTCATCGTGGTCGGCGCGCTCGTCGCGGCCAACCTGCTCTACAAGCGTGAGCCGGGCCTTACCGTCAACGTCGAGTCGCTGCGGACGCGCGATCTCGAGGCGTTCGTCTCGGCCACCGGCAAGATTCAGCCGAAGCGTCAGGTCAGCATCTCGGCGAACACGATGGGGCGCGTCACCCGCGTGTCCGTCGAAGAGGGCGACCGGGTCAAGGCCGGCCAGTTCCTCCTCGAGATCGATCCACGCTCGCTCGAAAGCCAGCTGCAACGCGGCGAGGCGAGCGTCGCCGCGGCAGAGTCGTCGCTGCAGCGCGTGCGGAGCAGCGTCGAACAGGCAAAGGGTAACTGGGATCTGGCCAAGCAGACCCTCGAGCGCCAGCAGCAGCTCTGGAAGGAAGGCCTGACCACCCGCCAGGAGCTCGAGCGGGCGCAGAACGACCTCTTTCAGCGCGAGGCGGACTACAAGGCCAACCTGCAGGAGGTCCAGACGAGCGAGCAGCGGATCAAGCAGGAGCAGGCCACGCTCAACTCCACCCGGCACGATTTGACTCAGGTGAACATCTCGTCGCCCATGGACGGCATCGTGACCCGACGCAACATCGAGGTCGGCGAAACGGCGGTGGTCGGGACGATGAACAACGCCGGCAGCCAGCTGCTGACCATCGCCGACATGTCGCAGCTCGA